>Ga0172364_10003439_pt1 | contig 12637 bp, 13 predicted proteins | sample LakKivSesite10cm_FD_114545 | JGI IMG/M metagenome (GOLD analysis project Ga0172364, IMG submission 114545) | Sediment microbial communities from Lake Kivu, Rwanda - Sediment site 10cm | ecosystem: Environmental > Aquatic > Freshwater > Lake > Sediment | place: Rwanda: Western Province, Lake... | reverse complement strand
CCGCCAGACAATCGCCGCCGTCTAGTTGGCTTTTCGGTATGAATCGAGGAGGATTTGCCCATGACAGAGGAACATCCCCTAGTCCAGCTTGCCCGCAGGACGATCGAGAGCTATGTACGTGACGGCAAAGTGATCGCTCCGCCCAAGGAGCTTCCCGAAGAGATGGCAAAGCGGGCCGGCGCTTTTGTGAGCCTGCACAGGCACGGCCAGTTGCGCGGCTGCATCGGCACTATCGAGCCTGTGCGCGCCAACGTGGCCCAGGAGATCATCCAGAATGCCATCAGCTCCGCCACGCGCGACCCGCGCTTCCCCCCTGTGGCGGCAAAGGAGCTGGCCGATCTGGAGATCTCGGTGGATGTGCTCGGAGAGCCGGAGCCGATCTCTTCCCTGGAGGAGCTTGATCCGAAGGAGTACGGGGTGATCGTCGAGTGTGGTGGGCGTCGCGGCCTGCTCTTGCCCGACCTGGAGGGCGTGGATACGCCCCAGCAGCAAGTGGACATCGCCTTGCGCAAGGCCTGGATCAGCCCCAACGAGCGCTATCAGATGTATCGCTTCAAGGTCGTGCGCTACCGTTGATCAGGCGATGCTTACTCGCCCTGGTGCGCCCTCTGCCCCTTCGATGCGTATCTCGCGCTCCAGAAAGCGCTGGATAGCCCAGCAGTTGGCAAGAAGTGACGCGTTATCAGGCTGGTTGTGCAAGGAGGATCTCAGATGGGCTTACAGGACAAAGTCGTGTTGGTCACTGGCGCGACGGGCGCTCTGGGGCGCGTGGTGGCTCGCACTTTCGCCGAGACGGGAGCACGGTTGGTGTTGACGGGGCGGCAACATCAGGCGTTGGCAGAGCTGGCCGCTGAGCTGGAGCTCCCGGTGGAGCGCGTGCTGACCTTCCCCGCCAACCTCACCGTGGCCAAGGAGGTCGGTGCTCTGATCGAGGCCGTGGCCGCGCGCTGGGGAGGGGTGGATGTCCTACTCAATGTCGCCGGCGGCTGGCGAGGGGGAACCCGGCTGGCCGAGCTGTCTGAGGAGGAGTGGGACGCCACGCTGGAGATGAATCTCCGCTCGGCATTCCTCATCAATCGCGCTGTGCTACCGCATATGATCTCGCGCGGTTGGGGGCGGATCATCAACATCGCCTCTCGCGCGGCGGTCGAGCCTGCGGCGCGCCAGGCAGCCTATAACGTCTCCAAGGCCGGACTGGTTGCCTTGACGGCCTCTATCGCTGCCGAGTACCGCCGCCAGGGAGTCGCCGCCAATTCCATCATGCCCAGTATCATTGATACCCCCCAGAACCGTGCCCAGATGCCTGATGCCGATTTCTCGCGCTGGGTCAGGCCGGAAGCACTGGCGGCGCTCATGCTGCACCTGTGTAGCGAGGAAGGGGGCAGCTTGAACGGTGCTGCCATACCCGTATATGGGCGCGTGTGAGGCTTCGGAGCGGTTTGACGTCTCCCGCCGTCCCTCCTAGAATGGACGCGCCCAACTGATGTATCCCATTGCGGCGAAGCGAGGGCGGCCATGATCTTTCCCGGACACGTCGCGGCAGCTAGCCTGGCCAGCAAGGCGCTCGGAACCGATCTGCGAGCGGGGCTGGCCGTATCCATGTTCCCCGATATGGTGGATAAACCCATTCGTTGGCTGTTCCGGCTTACGCCCAACGACCGCATCCCCGCGCACACCCTGCTGGGCTGCGCCACGAGCAGCCTGCTTGTCCGCTTTCTCTTTGGGCAGCGATTTGCTCAGGGCTGGGTGGTCGGCTATGGCGCCCATTTGTTGTGCGATGAGGTGAACGCCCACTTGAACCCGGGGCGCATCTATTTCTGGTGGCCCTTCAGGCGCTACGCCATGCACACCGGCCCTACTGGGCTCAAGAGCAGCTTGAACGATTTCTCACCCGCTTCTCTCGCGGTCGAGGGATCTGTGGTATTGGCAGCCCTCTGGGTCTGGTTTGGCCGGAGCGCCAGACGATGATCTTCCCCGGGCATTTCGCCTCCGTCCTCCTGGCTACCCGATTCCTGGACGTGGATAGGCCGACAGCCCTGGCAGCCTCGCTTTTCCCCGACGTGGTGGATAAGGCCCTTCACTGGCTCGCGCGGCGCACTCCCAGTGACCGTCTCTGGGCACACACTGCCTGGGCGCTTGGAGGGAGCTCAGCTTTGGCTTGGCTTGTGGGCCGAGGGATAGGCCGGCCGAAGGTTGGGCGCTCCTGGCTCACGGGCTATGTTGTGCACTTGCTGGGCGACATCAGCGCTCCCCTGGCTTTCTTCTATCCTCTCTCCAAGCACGGCTACCATCAGGGAGCGCGCTTCAAAGAGATCATGCACGGGGAGCGGGGCTTTCCCTGGAGGGTGTTTGCGGCCGAAGGGCTGTTGGCCCTGGCAGCAGGGCTGGCTGAGGTACACTTTGCGGGAAGAGGTCGAACGCAGACAACACGGAGAAAAGCGGGATAAGAGATGCGCGCAGTGGATATAATCGCCAGGAAACGGGATGGCCTGGCGCTTTCCGCCGAAGAAATCGCTTTCTTCGTTCAGGGCCTTACCTCTGGGCAGATACCTGATTACCAGGTTGCTGCCTGGGCTATGGCTGTGCTCCTGCAAGGAATGACCACCCAGGAGACCATTGAGCTAACGATGGCTATGGTGCGCTCTGGGGCTACGCTCGACCTGAGCTCTGTGGCTCCAATTGTCGTGGACAAGCATTCTTCGGGTGGCGTCGGCGACAAGACCACCCTGGCTGTCCTGCCGATGGTCTCGGCGGCCGGACTGCCCGTGGTCAAGATGTCGGGACGAGGCCTCGGTTTCTCTGGAGGCACGCTGGACAAGCTCGAGGCGATCCCCGGCTTCAACATCTCGCTGAGCATTGAGCAGCTCCTGGCCAACGCGCGTCAGTATGGCATTGCCCTCTCTGGGCAGACTCCCGAATTGGCTCCTGCCGACGGCAAGCTATATGCCCTGCGCGACGTGACGGCCACGGTGCCCAGTCTGCCGCTCATAGCCAGCTCCATCATGAGCAAGAAGATCGCTGGCGGGGCCAATGCCATCGCGCTGGATGTCAAGGTGGGCCGGGGCGCTTTCATAGAAACACTGGTAGAGGCGCGCGCCCTGGCGCAGTTGATGATCCGCATCGGCGAGGGTGTCGATCGACGAGTGACGGCGGTGCTGTCGGACATGAGTCAGCCCCTGGGCCTCGCAGTGGGCAACGCGCTGGAAGTGGTCGAGGCAGTGAAAACGCTGCGCGGCGGAGGGCCGTCGGACTTCCGGGAACACTGCCTGGTCATCGGCGCAGAGATGCTCCTCCTTGGCGGCCTGGCCAGCTCCCCTGAGGAGGCCCACGCCAGGCTCCTCAAGACCCTTGCCGATGAGAGCGCTCTGGACAAGTTCCGCACCTGGGTGCACGCCCAAGGGGGCGATGTGCGCGTCGCTGACGACCTATCGCTCCTGCCCCATGCACCCGTGGTGGAGCAAGTGCCTGCGCCACGGAGCGGCTACGTGGCCGGCATTGACGCCCGTGAGGTGGGCCTCACCTCAGTGGATCTGGGCGCAGGCCGCACACGCAAGGGCGAGCCGATTGACCCCGCCGTGGGGATCGTGCTGGGGCCCAAGGTAGGCGAGTGGATTGCCTCTGGGGATACGCTCCTGACCATTCATGCCCGCGATAGGGAGACTGCCGCTGCGGCGCGCGAGCGCCTGGTGGCCGCTTGCACCTGGTCCGAGAAGCCGGTCTCGCCGCCGCCGTTAGTGTATGAGATCATGCGTAGCACAAAGGCGGACTAGCCTGCCAGAAGACGATCCAGCCAGTTGATATCCTCCAGCATCGTCTCCCAAGCCGAGTCACGAATGCCCCTGACAGGGATCTGGATCCCCCGCCTCCTTAGTTCATTGAGCAGCGCCCCTATGAAAACGCCCCAACTGCTCCCGTCTGTCGGCGCAGTGGCTTCGGGTAGAGGGTAGGGCACGGCGCATCCTGGGCTCCCCACGTCCCCTCCAAGCACTGCGGCAACAGTGTAGCCGTGATGCTGGAACTCCTCGATTGTGTCAGCCACAGAGATACTGAGCTTCTGGCAACAGGATCGTCCTTTGGGCGTGTCCAGAACGTCGCGGATCGACTCTTTAGGTCCCCTCGTCCTCGGCAGTCCCAGACAAGTCATCTCTGGGCAGGGCATCTGGATCACGCCCACTCCATGCTTCCTGAGAACAGCGACAACATCGTGATTGATGCCCGGATACCTGGCCACCTCCCGATCCCGGGCATTGTGGTTGAGGATACAGTGGATTACGGCAACCATCCGTCGGCTTCTTTGGTCCTCGCTCGCATTGTACTCTCTCCCCCAATTCGTAGGGTGTACCATGTGCTGGTTAGCTCTCCTTTCCTTACCATGCTGTCTGCCCCCGCTCAGCCGCAACGCGCCGGAACACGGCCAGCGTCTGGGTCGCGATAGTACCCCAGTTGTAGATGGTGAGCACCTCACGATAAGCGTTCTCCGCGCGCTGCCTGGCCCATACTGGATTCTGCAGGGTATGGATGATCCCCCACGCGCATGATTCTGGACTATTGGGAAAGATGGTGATCCCCGTCTCAGCGTGACGCACAACCTCGCGCAAGCCGCCCACCTCGCTGACCACGACCGGCGTCTTGGCAGCCATTGCTTCCAGCGCAACGATGCCAAAAGGCTCATAAAGGCTTGGGAAAACAGCACAATCAGCCACTTTGTATAGGCGGTTGCGCTCTTCGTTGCTGATGAAGCCTGGGAGGCGCACTTTGTCAGCTATCCCCATCTGCCCTACGAGCTGGTGCAGCTTCCCCAGCTCGGGGCCTGCCCCAGCGATGACAAACCGCGCCTGGGGCACCTGGGCCAAGACAGCAGGCACTGCACGCACTAGCACCTCTACCCCCTTCTCGGCGACGACGCGCCCCACATAGAGGACAATCCTTTCCTCCGGCGTCGCATAGCGGGCGCGGAAGTCGCCCAACTCGGCCTTCGCCAGACCCTGGAAGGGGGTCGGGTCCACCCCGTTGGGGATGACGTCAATCTTGCCCTTGGGCGTGGCAAAGTAGGAGACAAGCTCGGCGGCCATGTAGTGCGTACAGCAGATGACCCGCCAGGCATCATAAGTCAGGCACCATTCGGCGTCGTTAATGCGCAGCGCCTGATCCCCTTGCAGATACCCACGTCCCCGCCCGCGCTCGGTGGCGTGGATCGTGCCCACGAGGGGCAGCTTATGCCTGTGCTTGAGCGCCCGGGCAGCGAAGGAGGTAAGCCAATCGTGATTGTGGATCAGATCGAAGGGTCCACTACGCTCGATGAGGGCATCTCCGGCCTGCTCCAGGGTCGTGTTGACCTCCCACACTTCGGTGAAGAGATCGGGATAGGCAATGGATGGCGCGCTGGTGCCAATGCGGTGAATCATGAACCGACTATGGGCCTCCAACTCTTGGACGCAGCCTCGGCCCACTGTGACCAGGTGGACCTCCACACCTTGGTCGGCCAGCGAGGGTATCAGCTCGGCCACATGCCGGCCAAGCCCGCCCACCACGTTCGGCGGATACTCCCAGCTAAGCATCAGAACGCGCATCACCACCCTCCCATTCTGGTCTGGGTGGATTATAGCCTGCCCTTGCCTTGAGCACAATCACCAAAGGTGCCCTTTGACAATTGCCCATTTGTTGGTATAATAGTTAGAAAGGTAAACTATTAAGAGAGTTAATCAAAGTGAGGTGGTTATGGTTGTTCATGTCTCGATCCCCGAGGAAACCCTGCAACAAGTGATTGACCGCTTCTGGGAGACGATCCCACCGGTCTGGAGCCAAGTCCGAGCCAACGTGCGGGCGGTTGCCACTGAGAGCTTCCACATCAGCGTTCAGCAGTTTCACATCCTTCGCCACATTCGCAAGGGCATCCACTCGGCGAGTGAGCTGGCTTCCGTGAGTCAATTGAGCCGACCCGCCATCAGCCAGTCTGTGGATGTGCTAGTTGAGAAAGGCCTGATAACCCGGCACCAACGCGCCCAAGACCGGCGTTATGTTGAGCTTGAGCTGACCCAGAGCGGCGTAGACATGCTCGACGCCATCTTCAGGAAGAATCATCGTTGGATGATGCAGAAAATGACCTCTCTGAGTCCTGAAGAGCTGGGCAATATCCTCCTGGGCATGAAGGCGCTCAAGAAGACGTTCATTGAGTAGATCCCATTACCACGAAAGGTGGATGAGTCTGACCGCATGAAGCATATTGGCAAGCTGTTTCGCTTTGTAAGGCCCTATTGGAAGCTCTCATTGTTGTCCTTGGTCCTGCTAACCTCGCAGGTGTTCCTGGACCTGTCCATCCCACGCCTGATCCAACGGATCATTGACCAGGGGATCAAGCAGCAGAGCATGAGCATCGTCCTACAGACTGCCGCGCTGATGCTCACCATCTCGGCAGCGAGCACGTTGGTTGCAGTCGGCAACAACGTCTTTTCCATTCGAGTCGGCGAGGGCGTCGCTCGTGACCTGCGCGAGGCCGTCTTTGCCAAGATTCAGTCCTTCTCCTATGGGAACATGGATCAGTTCACGACCGGGCGGCTCATGGTGCGCCTATCCAGCGATACTGCCGCCGTGCAGCGCGTGTTTCAGGTCTCGCTGCGCATCGGCACGCGCGCGCCCATGATGATGATTGGTAGCTTGATCCTCATGTTCAGCACAAGCCGGGAGCTGGCTCTGACGATGGTGCCTCTCTTGCTGGTCACTTCGGCCCTCATCGTCGTATTCAGCGCCAGGATGGAGCCCCTATTCCGCAGCGTACAGCAGAAGCTGGATCGGCTCAACACCGTCTTGCAGGAGAATATCGCCGGTTCGCGGCTGGTCAAAGCTTTTGTGCGCGCCGATCATGAGAGCAAGCGCTTTGAGGTTGTCAACCAGGATTTCACAGCTCGCAACATTGACGTCATGCGCTTCATGTCCACGATGTCGCCGGTGCTGACCATTTTCGTGAACATCGGCGTGGTCGTCGTCATCTATGCCGGCGGCTTGCGAGCCATCCAGGGCGGCATGTCCGTCGGGCAGATCGTGGCCTTTTCCAACTATCTGCTTACCACCATGACCCCGCTGATCATGATGACCATGCTCTCGAACACCTGGGCCAACGGGATAGCCTCCGCCCGGCGCATCAACGAGGTTCTGGACACCGTTCCCGAAGTCCTCGATGATCCGCAGGCTTTGCCGCTACCTGATACCGCTCAGGCTCGGGTCATCTTCAGGGGTGTTAGCTTCCAATACAATGGCAGCAGCGATAACCTGGTTCTGGAGGGCATAGACCTGGTAGCCGAGCCTGGTGAGACGGTCGCCATCTTGGGGGCTACCGGCGCGGGCAAGACCTCGCTGATCAATCTGGTCCCACGCTTTTATGATCCCTCGTCCGGCCAGGTCCTGATTGACGGAGCCGACATCCGCCACCTTCAGCAGGATTCGCTGCTCGCTCACGTTGGCGTCGTGCCCCAGGAGACGATCCTTTTCACCGGCACGGTGCGTGACAATATCCGCTACGGGCGCCCGGGGGCGACGGACGAGGAGGTCATCGCCGCCGCCAAGGCTGCCCAAGCCCATGACTTCATCCTGGAGCTTCCTCAAGGCTACGATACTCACGTCGAAGAGCGTGGCGTGAACCTATCGGGGGGCCAGAAGCAGCGCATTGCCATTGCGCGCGCCCTGATCACTCAACCCAAGATCCTGATTTTCGACGACAGCACCAGCTCTGTGGATGTGGAGACCGAGACCAAAATCCAGGACGCGCTCCGTGAGCTCATGCGCAATCGCACCAACTTCGTCGTCGCTCAGCGCATCAGCACCGTCCTCAGGGCCGACAAGATCATCATTATTGACAGAGGCCGGGTTGTCGCGCAGGGAACACACGCTGAGCTTATGAGAACCAGCCCTATCTATCGAGAGATCTATGATTCGCAACTAGGAGATGGGTTTCATGCCACTGAGGCTCAGCCAGCCTTGAGTGGGGGCGCGCATGTCTAGTCAGCTTTCTAGTCAGAGCGATTCAAGCGCCAGCGATTACCGCACCAGAATGATGGCCAGGGGCGGCGGCGCGGCGCGGTTCTTGCGCATAGAGAAAGCTCAAGATCCGCGCCGGGCTTTGGCCCGCCTCCTGCCTTACCTTAGGCCCTTCCGCCTGGCTCTTGGGGGGGTGTTGGCCCTCGTCCTGATCTACACCCTCCTTGGGCTAGTGGGACCCTATCTGATGGGCCAGGCTATAGACAGGTTTATCGGCGGCAATGACCCGGCCGGATTACTGCGCATCGCGGCCTATATGCTGCTCGTCTTTCTGCTCAACAACCTCTTCCAGGCGGCGGCCAACTGGGTCATGGCGCGGGTATCGCAGCAGGCGCTGAAGAATGTCCGCCGGGACCTGTTCGAACACCTGCAGGCGCTCTCGATCGGCTTCTTCGATACCCATCCCGCCGGGGAGCTGATGAGCCGCCTGACCAACGACATTGACGCCATCAACCAGGCCGTCTCGCAGAACGTGACCTCCCTGCTGGCCAGTGTGCTTTCGCTGGTGGGGATCCTCATCGCCATGTTCGTGCTCAACGCCTGGCTGGCGCTGGCGACCTTGCTGGTCGTGCCGATCATGATCTGGTTCACCGAGTTCGTCGCCAAATACACCCGGAAGGGCTTCCGCGAGCTACAACAGCAACTCGGCAGGCTGAACAGCGTCTCGGAGGAGGCAATCAGTGGGCAGAAGGTGGTCAAAGCCTTTCGGCGGAACGAGTCAGTTATCGCGGCCTTCCGCGAGCGAAACGAATCGGTCTACAAAGCTGCCATCTACGCCAATACGTATGCCATGATGTTGATGCCGCTGACGGCCGTGCTGGGCAACTTTTTCGTCATCGTCCTGGCCGGCTTGGGCGGCTATCTGGCGCTGCGGAACCTGGTCAGCGTGGGCATGATCGCCACCTTCATCAACTATGGGCAGAACTATATTCAACCGCTGCGCCAGCTGGCGAACATGTACAACTCCATTCAGGCGGCGCTGGCCGGCGCGGAGCGGGTGTTCGAGATCATTGACACCCCGCCGGAAGTGCCCGATGCGCCGGATGCCCTCCCCCTGCAAGCGACCGAAGGGCGGGTGCGCTTCGAGGATGTAGACTTTGGCTATGTGCCCGGCGTCCCCGTCATCAAGCACATGAGCCTGGAAGCGAGGCGCGGGCAGACCGTCGCCTTAGTCGGCCCGACAGGAGCGGGCAAAACGACGATCGTCAACTTGCTGACTCGCTTCTATGAGGTCCAGGGCGGGCGGATCACCATTGACGGCAAGGACATCCGCGACGTGCGCAAGGTGGACTTGCGACGCAAGCTGGGCCTGGTCTTGCAGGACACCTTCCTCTTTGCCGATACGGTCATGGAGAACATCCGCTACGGCCGGCTGGATGCGACAGACGAGGAAGTGATCCGTGCTGCCGAGATGGCTGACGCCGACCACTTTATCCGCCAGCTCCCCCAGGGGTATCAGACAATGCTCTCCGAGCGGGCCAGCAACCTCAGCCAGGGCCAGCGTCAGCTTCTGGCCATCGCCCGCGCCATCCTATCCGACCCGGCGATCCTCATCCTGGACGAGGCCACCAGCAGCGTGGATACGCGCACCGAGGCCCGCATCCAGAAGTCATTGCTGCGCCTCATGGAGGGGCGCACCAGCTTCGTCATCGCGCATCGCCTGAGCACCATTCGCGATGCGGATAATGTCATCGTGATTGACCGTGGCGAGATCGTCGAGCAGGGCACTCACCAGCAGTTGCTGGACAAGCGTGGTTTCTACCATCACCTGTATCTGAGCCAGTTCAAGGGACAGGCGATCTGAGGTCGGGGATGCTGGTCATCGCCAGCGGATACTAAGCCAAGGAGTGGAGGGTACTAGGAAGTGCGGCAGCGGCTGACTGGGTCGCCGGTAGCGCCAGTAAGACTTGCTTGGCGTGGTACCCCACGTGAAGAAGAGTGAAAAAACATGCTTTAAGTTCATAGCAGCCATAGCTCGTTGTGAAAACCCGGATTATTCAAAGGAAACTGAGTTAGGTGGCATGAAAAGCTGAAAAAGCAAAACCTATTGACTTTCAGGGTAATCCGGTGTATAATGAAGCCGGTCTTAAATTAAGCCTCGCATCGCACTCGCTACGCGTCCCTGGGCCATGGTGGGCATCGTCTTAGTTGCAGCAAGGAGGTCGGCCCTTCGGTCCGCATTGAGTGATGTCTCCAAACCCCGTTGTCTACATCGCAGGCAAGTCTTACCAGTACCATCCCTGATCCGTGCACCAAAGGCCTGCCTCCTTGATCACCGGGTCGGTCGTTGTGTCGTAGCTCAGCACCGCCGACTGGGTAAGCCAATGAGAGCGCAAATCTCTCATTGCAGCTGGCCTGCTTCGTTTCGGTCGCTTTGCTCCCTCCACTCTGCGTGCGGCTGAAGCGCGAGCCGTTGTTGGGCGCTATGCTGCCCAGCAGCTCGGTCCTTGAGCTATGGGTGAGGAGCGCTATCTGGACTGCATGGGTGGGATAGTGTGAGAGCTACCCTGAGTCTGACTCACAAATGTAATCTTGCCTGTAGGTACTGCTATTCTGGCAGGACATCCAAGGCGGATATGACGTTTGCTACAGCCCAAAAGGTTGTTGACTTTGTGATGGACGCTGCCCCTTCCGGGCAAAGGATAGACTTCAGCTTCTTTGGGGGGGAACCCCTCCTGCGCTTCGACCTAATTGGGGAAGTTGTAGGCTATATCCGCAAGAGAGAGCAAGAGACGGAAAGATCTACTTTCCTTAGTGTCACATCGAATGGGATCCCTCTCACTCGCCCCATGCTCGATTTCTTCAGGGCGGAAAACGTTGATTTGTGTATAAGCATTGACGGCCCGGTAGAGGTGCACGATCTGAATCGTGTGCACAGGAATGGCCGGGGTAGCTATGCAGAGGTAGTAAGGAGTCTGCAGATGGCCATGGACTGCCTTGATGCTGTACAAGTGAATGCAGTCTACGGGCCCGAGACGGTTGGTTTTCTGCCACAGAGTGTGTCCTTCTTCATGGAACTAGGCGTGCCTGCCATCCATCTGAATCCGAATATCTGTGCAAGTTGGACAGGCATTTCTTACACCGAGCTAGTAGAGACCTTCATGCGAATTGCGGACCACTACATCCGGTCGTACCAGCAGGGGCAGGAGATTGCAGTGAACCTTATTGACAGTAAGCTCATTCTGTTCATGAAAGGCGGATATGGGCACGATGATATGTGCGGTATGGGAGAGACAGAGTGGGGGTTCGCCCCAAGCGGCAATATCTATCCTTGCGAAAGGTTCATTGGAGAAGACAATGATTCGTCTCTCTGTCTGGGCAATGTCCACTCGGGCCTCGACTTAGCACGCCGTTGTTCTTTGCTCAAAAGGAGGGGGAACCGCAATGAGGAATGCAAGACTTGCAGTCTGAGGACGTATTGCATGAACTGGTGTGGTTGCACGAACTACTACATGACTGGAAGCACTGATTTGGCGGGGCCCATACTGTGCGCCATAGAGCAAGCTACGATAAAGGCGGCCGAGCATGTCTTTGTCACATTGTCTACACTCGACAACGAGTTGTTTGTAGATCACTTGATGCGATATGTGTATGAGGGGCGCCACTACCGATAGCCGACAGAATGGAGGAATGACACCGTGGAAGGGATATTCGAGTGGAAGGCGGAGATCAAATTCAAAGGGATAGCGGCGGAGTTTAACCGGTTTGTAGACTCCCTGGGAGATGCCCTCAAAGCAGGGAACATCACGATCAGTGTTCCTGAGTGGGAGTGGCGGCCGCACCATCTCGCCGGATGTATGCCCATCCCTGTTGACGTTCTCCTTGGTGAGGAAAGGCTGAAGCAGATCATCGAGGGTATGCCCCGAATGCAAATCAAGTACATCAGGGACATTCGCGGAGGAATTCGCACTGCCCACCTTCACCTGGAAGACGCCGTGGTGTTACTCGATCGCGCGAGATTCAAGACCATGGTTGCGCAAGTGGCGCACGAGCTAGCCGCCAGACGCGTCGAAGCCATAGAAGACTATGTCGCTGTGATGAACCAGGTTGGCCGCTTGGCCGATCCCACGCCGGAGCCGGCCAGACCTGGAGCCGGATAGTACAGTGTTCGCCAGTTGAGTGGTGACGCCCCTTTGCATACAAGCGGATCGAGCCGACCGGGCTGACTGGGGTTTTCCGTGAGATTGTGGCCATCTGCAAGATTGTGGGCCAAGAGTACTGGCGCAGGAACCGCCCGGCGGCTCATCCGCAGACCGCCACCTAGTGCTGCCGGATAGCCATCGCCTTATCATCTTCATCGAGCAAACCCCGATCTACCCCTCCCCAAAACCTTCCCCCAGCCTGTTCTCGCATCACCAATGACCCAACTTCCTCGGGTCGCACGGTCGAGTGCCCATCCTTTTCCTCACCCCCCGTGCAGATACCCCTCGCAGTCCTACCATGAGACTGGGGCCAGGCTACCCTGCCTCCCCAAAAGGCTGCACCCCTTACGTAGCCCGTCCCACCATATTGCCTCACGTAATAATCTTACTCTGGAGGTAACGTTGCCTCATCAGAGGATCTTACCGTCTCTAAGGCCCACAGCCGGCTTTGGAGGCGGTCGAGT
>Ga0172364_10003437_pt1 | contig 12646 bp, 18 predicted proteins | sample LakKivSesite10cm_FD_114545 | JGI IMG/M metagenome (GOLD analysis project Ga0172364, IMG submission 114545) | Sediment microbial communities from Lake Kivu, Rwanda - Sediment site 10cm | ecosystem: Environmental > Aquatic > Freshwater > Lake > Sediment | place: Rwanda: Western Province, Lake... | reverse complement strand
TAGAGTCGCTCTTTGTACCATTTTTTTGCAACCGGGGCACAAGAGGAACATGTTTCTTCATGTGCAAGATTGTTCTGTTTTTCATATTTTTCAATGCAATAATTTGAACAGAAATAATGTCCGTGAGCGGGAATAGTGCCTTTCATTCCGCATATAGGATCTATTCTATCTTCTTCCATTTCAACAACCATTAATTAATTTATGTTCATTTCAATATTTTGCCTGTTTCCATGTACCATAGGTACAAATCAAGCTCGGCCAGCGTAAGGTTTGTTTTTTTGCCAATGGTTCTTAGAACATCTTCGATTTCCAAATACTTGTTCTTTGTCAGAGTCTTAGGTCTTTTTATAAGATCGTATTTTTCCAGTATGTCGACTATGTGAAAATCAATTATTGCATAGTCATCAAACCCGACGTTTCTTAAGAAATGGCTTGCCTCTTTGTATCCAAGGCCCTTCACATTGTCAACAATCCATTCTCTTAACTTTTTTTTATCATTGAAACAAACAACATCTTTCAGAGATTCTTTGCAGGCTCTTGATTCAAAGATATATTTTGCTCTTGTATTTGGGTAACGATGCCCAAGATCTTTGAGTTTTTTTGCAAGTTCATCTTCGGAACCTCCAATAAAACATTGTCCGATTTCGTTTTGAATCTTTATACTTTTTTCGGCATTGAAATTTGCAGTCAGAATGCAGAAACATAATTCTTTAAACAACTCATCATTAGAGTTTTTATTTAATTCCTTGAACTCAACAACTCGTTTTTGTACTAAATTTCCAACCTCGCCGTTTTTGAGCGATTCAATTTTTTTTATTAGTTCCTGCATAGTTGCCAACTTTTTATCTTGTGCAATGGAAACAATCCAAATTTAATAAGTTATCCGATTATAGGGTTGTAGTTATAATTGATATCTTCAGTTTTTAAAAAAGAAGGGATGGAGAAGCAAAATCGACAGCAGAGATAAACAATATTTTTGAGGAGAGGAGGAAAGGATGGGACGCAAAAAACATACTCCTTCCGCTGTTATCTCGCTTCTCCATGTTGGCTGTTAATCTAAGGTTCAAAATTTTTACCACCTCAAACATGTTGTGTGGTTATTCTCCATACAACCCCATAATTAACAATTGTTAATGCACATACAGTATTTAAATGTTTTGCTGGTTTCAGTAGTTCCGAATGTGGTCTAAAACAGGAGTAAAACATGGTAAAACTAACATGTTTGTATCTAATGATAAGGAAAAAATCATGATTTCTCATCTGTAGATTATAAAAATCAATAAATTTTTACTGAAAAATTAGAAAATATATCTGGTATAAACTAAATAAAAAAGAGAATAAAAAGCTGGTTCAGATACATGTTATCCTCCTCCAGGATCTATTGTATAAAGAACAGTACCAAAGTATTTTGAGGTTATCAGATGGTCTTGTTTTACTTCTCCAAAAAGAGCAAACCATATTAAAATATCTGCAAGTAACCAAATGTTATACAATAGAACTGAGAATAAAAAGTAGAATATTCTAATAAGATAATTTTTAGAAGTAGTTTTAGGAAGAAATGATTGTTTTTTAACTTTGTAACTGGTTTCTATCCCCCAACGCTTACCATACAATAAAAAGAGTCTTTGAGCAAGATCTACATCGTTTTCATTGAATTGTTCATTTGTAGCAAATGCTCTTTTGTTCCCTTCTTCATCTTTTACTATTACTACATTAAAAACACTGTTTTCCATTTCATAATCATTGATTACTGTTGGTGCTGGGAGTATCTCTAGAAGTTTCTTTATTCTTGAGTTAGTTGTGCAGGGCATGAGGAATTTGAATCTATATTGTTTAACCGTGTTTATTGATGTCGAATCAAAGAATCCACGATCAACATAGACTCGTTTGATCTTTATCCTTTGTAATGCATATCTAAAGAGTTGTTTAAGGATCTTTTCTTTGGTATCAAATTGACTAACTGGTAATGCGAGTAATGTGAATCGTTTGCCTGATTCAACTATGTTGATAGTTGCAAACTTGTAACATTTTGTGGTTCCTCGTTCCGGTTTTTTTCCAACAACCATTGGCGTGCTTCTATCTCCATAGAAGAACCATTCTGTATAGTCAATCGCTACATCATACTGTTTTCTAATGTCTATGATATTTGATTGTTTAGTCATAGTCCACAGTATTTCAAAAGGAGTAAGATACATCTTTTGAATTTCTTTGAAATCTGAATGATTTTTAATATGATATAGCAGTGTATCGGAGTTTGGTGATTTTTGACCTATTATTTCTTTGAAAGTTTTACTACCATTCTCAGCAAAATCCCTTGTCATTCCCATATGTATCATAAGATCAATGAATTGTTTCTTTTTGTAAATCGTGTTAGAGTTAAGTTTGAAATCTATAAAAGGCGAGAATCGTTTTTTTAGAAGTTGGCAGATTTCTTTTGCTTTACTTTCTTTTTGATAGTATTGACTTCTGGTTTTCGTTTGTTTTTTAGGTTTTAGTGGTTTTATAGTTATTGTATCAAGGTTTATTCCAAATTTATCAGATATTTCTTCAATTTTACTAATGATAAATTCAATGAGCTCTTTTGTATCTTTATCTAAAACATGGTTTAGAAAGTATCCTATCTGTCTCCTATCAGGTGTTTCTTTGAATCCAATCTGTATTGCTTCCTCAGGATGACTTTTAAGGTATTGCTTTGTTTGTGTTATAAATCTTGATTTTTTGAGTCTTTGAAAAAGGACGAATCTTATAAGTGATTCATAGGAGAATTTTATTTTTCTATATTCTTGATGCTTAATTGTTGAGATATCAAGTTTTTCTATGAAATCTGCTATGCTTATGTTTTTTTCTTTATTGAATTGTTCAAATGTGCCATATATCTCATTTTCAATTTTTATTTTGGAGATATTTTGTTTGCTTGGCTTTATTAAATTTTTCTCCATCTCTAAGGGAGTTGCACCACAATTTGGCATCTTTATTTCTCTGTATTTACACTTTTACACATAAGTGTATAAATTATACGTTTATAAATATTGTGGTTAAGTGTATAAGTGGAAAAGTTTAAAACCTTCACAAAATATTCAGTATTTGACAATTATGGGCAGAATAGATGTGATATTACCTGATGATCTTGAAGAAAAATTTAGAAAAAAAGTATTTGAGAAATATGGGATGAAAAGAGGAAATATCACTGTAGCAATTCAATTAGCTATTGAAGAATGGATTAAAAAGAATTGATACCGGCTCTAATACTGCTATATTACCTTGACTTTGTGCAATTAGTTTTTCTCTCTTCTTATCTACTGAAATGAGTTTACTTTACTTATAATCCCTTCATCATATTTCTCTTATGGAAATAACTTGATATCAATAAGAAAAAACAAGTAAAGAGAATCAACGCAAAAATATCTAATGCTACTGGAAACACTGATATGCTGTCTAAACCTGTATGGAACATATCAACAAGATAAGTAAGAGGAGAGAAATATGAAACAATCCTCCCTGCACCTTGTAGTTCTTGTAGAGGAATAAAAATACCACTAATAAATATCAACGGGAAACGTATCAAACTGGAAAACATCATAATATTCGAGGGTGAACGAACAGAGGGAGATGCTAAAGCCACACCTAATGATGCAAAACATATTGTACCTAATATCAAAGAAACTAGTAATATCATTATACTGGTTATAGTAATATTAAATAAAACACCAGCAATTATTATGACAGGAGAGGTAATTAATATTCCATAGATTGCTCCTGCTAAAACATCCCCCAAGATTATTGTATGAATGCTTACAGGAAAAGACAGTAATCGTTCATATGTTCCTGCTTGCTTTTCCCAAGGAGTTATTAATGGACCTACAGATGAAGAGGTAAAAAATAATGCCATAGCAAGAAAACCTGGGAAGAAGATAGATATATCGATGTTTCTCCCCATGTAAAAAGAAGTAAACATAAACAATGGAAACAAGAGACCAAAGATGATCACTGGGGCTTTTTTATAATATATTTTTATGTTTTTCTCAGCAGTAACCATGACTCCTCTTAAAAAACTTAACATGCTCATTTTTCTCCTCCAGTTAATCTAACAAATGCTTCTTCAAGACTTGGTCCACTTGTTGATAAATAGATAATTTTCAAATCTTTTTTTTCAGCAAGAGATACAATATCTTTGACTACTTTATCTGGATTTTTTGTATAAAGAACCCATTTATCCCCTTGTCTATCAATTTTTGTTATAGAGTTGAATTCTAACAGCTCTTTTTTTACTTCTTTGTTAAAAGAAACCTCTATCGACTGTGTTTCTTTAAAAGTATTTTTCAGTTTTTCAGGACTATCAATAGCAACTATCTTTCCTTTATTGATGATGCATACCCGTTCACATAGTTTATTTGCTTCTTCTATATTATGGGTTGTTAAAAAAATTGTGCAACCTTTTTTGTTCATATCATTTATCGTTTTAATTATGAGTCTTCGACTCTGAACATCAAGCCCCTCAGTTGGCTCATCTAAAAAAAGAATTTGTGGATTATGAACAATAGCACAAGCAATGCTAACACGTTGTTTCATACCTTTAGAAAAAGTTTTTACAGCATCATTTCTTCGTTCATATAATCCAAGATTTGAAAGAAGTTCATTAGAATTTTTCTGGAGCACCTGTTTGGAAAGCCCATAGAACTTTCCTGCTAAAAAAAGATTTTCCTCAGCGGTTAGATCAACATACACATTACCAGTTTCAGGTATAACCCCCATCATCATCTTTGCATCAATCGGATTAGTCCTCATATGTATACCTTTGATTATCACATCCCCTCTATCAGGTGTCAATATCCCCGTAAGCAAACGTATTGTAGTAGTCTTCCCAGCACCATTAGGACCTAAAAAACCAAAAACCTCTCCTTCTTTTACATCCAAACTAATATTGTCAACAGCAATAAGTTTGTTAAATTTTTTTTGCAGGTTTTCTGCTTTTATTGCAAACATAAATCTAATCACCCCTTGTAGATAACAAATCAATTTGAACTGCCATTATTTTAACACCATTCTGAGTAACCATAGATACTCTTGAAGGTTTAGTAATAAGACATTGTCCTTCTGTTATTGATTTCTGCTCTTCGTTAACTTTCACTTTTGCTTCTCCGCTAATAATATAAAAGATAACAGTGGATTTCATTTCACATTCAGGCATCTTACCGTTTGGTGGAAGTTCAATAATTCTTACTTTAAAATTACTCTGCGAGAAAAGAATATTTTTATCTCTTTCTTCATAAGAATATGCTTTTATTTTGTTAAAATCAAACACTTCCATTTTATTTACCTTCTTTTTCATCCAATAGATTTATTTCAATCTTTTTTGTTTTTAATTTCCAGATTTTTTCTGGTGCCCCACCACCTTCTTCTTTATATTCAGCAACTTCAATTATCCCAGCGTTTTTTAATTCTGAGAGATGGTAGTATAAACCCGATGATGTAATGTTTTCTTTGTTTTTTAGAAGGAAATCATAGATTTCTTTCGTACTTTTTTTTCCTTCTCCGATAAATCGGATGATTGTCCATCTTGTTGGACAGTGCAGTGCACTTACATATTTTTTAAGTGGATTTGGTTGGCAGTTACAATCACACATATAATTCACCATAATATTATAGTGTAAGACTGTAATATTACAAAATTATTTAAAGTTTTCTTTTACTTAGATATAAACATAGAACGATTGAAAGCAATATTAAAACAAGTTCAAAACCAGGTGTTGATTCCTGTTTTTCTTTATCTTCGCCAATATAATTAAATCCAGTAGTATTAAGATTGTAAAAACTTGTATTTGAAATATATCTTGTTCCATTGTAATAAATCTCGATATGATATTTTATTTGAGCGGCATCATTTCTGGTTAATAGAACCTGCCCCTCATATGAATTATCAGTTGTTTTATCTAAAGATTCATTATAACCAAAGACTGAACATAACCCTTCCATACACTCAGTAACAATAATCCTAACACGTTCTATATCATCATCGCTTTCAATTTTAGCAGTAAAATTAATTGTTGACATAGGTTTTGGATCAATAGGGTCTAAGGAAATTTCTAAAATATTTGGTTCAGATGCAGATAAAGTATTTACATAAAAATTTAACAAACAAAGAAGCAAGGGAATTATTATCCATTTTGTCATATCTGATTTTTCACCTTTATGATATTTACCAAAATTTAACTCCCCAGAATCTAATTGCCATAATAATTCCGATAGCAATTATAATGATACCAAATATTCTCTGCATCCATTTACCAGCAGCAACATATTTATTTCCAAGCTTGCCGCGAATACCACTTGTAACAGCGCACAATGGAATTATTGGAACACCATGACCAAGACCAAAAACAAATAACAGCAAACCACCCATGATTATTGATATTTTCTGCGAAAGAGTAAGTATAAACACAGGCATCATAAGTGACAAAGCACATGGAGCCCAACCGATAGAAAATAGTATTCCTAAGAAAAATGCACCAAGATAAATAGATTTTTTACTGATCTTTGAAAAAATATTCTGCCCCTTCATCATAATTGAAGCGCTTTTATCACTTTGTTGTTTACGAATAATAAGCTCTTTAAGTGGTTTGAATACATTGATACCAAGAATAACAAGTATAATTCCTGCGATAAGATAAAACAATGTTGATGCTTCAATAAACACACCTACTGATGAAAGAATAAGACCAAAAATGAAAAAAACAAAAGCCATCCCAAGAGTAAACACAACACCAATCCAAAAACCCTGAATAGAATACTTCTTTGTTGAGCTTTTTTCATCTTGTTTTTGCAGTGAACCAACATAAGAAATCATAGCAACAAGAAGCGCTATGGAACAAGGTGATAAAGCAGTTAATATACCAAGCGCAAAAATACCAATAAATGTTAACTTATTATTGTAATCTCTTCCTTTAAATTGAGTCCATTCTCCCTCAAGTATTTCTGATGCGTCATTAGATAATGACTCAGCAGTTTGAATACCATCAATTTTTCCTTTACCCATGCAATAAATATGATAAACACCGACAACACTTTGATTAGCATCAATTAAAACAAGAGTAGGATTAGAAAAAGCATTCTCAACCGTAAAATAATCATAATACTCTTTTGTAATAGGATACGGGCTGAAATCTTCAACCCAATGCCAACTAACATTTACACTAAACTCCCGCTCTGCCATAGATTTACCATTTTCAGAAGAAGGATTAAATCTTTTATTGATAGTAATTATAGATATATTCTGATCAGATATTGCTAATTTTTCAAGCTCAACTATCTGTCCTTCCATCTCATTTAAACATTCTGTACAAACCGGGTTTTCTAAACCTGTAATATGAAGAATTACAACATTTCCTTTGTAATCACTAAGATTAAAAGTATCGCCATCTACATCAGTTGCAGTAAAATCAACAGCAGGTTTAATCTCAAATTTTTCTCCCTCAAATAACGATGGGAGAAAGAATAATCCTAACAATAACGCAAGAAAAACAATAATACCGATAATCATCCATTTTTTCATTTTAAAAATCATCCTTATTTATTAACATGATAATAATAAATTATATCCTTAACCCAACTTTCCATCTCAGAATCACCAACATTACCTTCCCAACTATGCCAACCAATCTTTACCTCTCCTCCATCATTTACAAGTGTAAAAACACCAGTAGTTGCTATAACATTCGATCCACCATTAGGATCGTAATAAAACGCATCATAAAATTTCTCTTTAATATCTTCTGTAGCAACTCCATAGCCCTCCCAAGGATTATCAAGGTCGTAAAATACTGCATCTTCTCCATATATCTCTCCAAGAGCTATAACACGTTCTGCCTGTGCCGCACATCCAATGCAACCTGTACAATGGCATACAAAAACTACCGGTTTTTCTTCTAAGCTTTCTGTAATCCATGTTAGATGATCAACACTTTGACCAGAAGGAAAATTAATCCAGAACTTATCAGATCCTGTTCCAATTGAATGAACTGGTGTGTAATCATCAAGCCAATCGCTAGTATCAGAATTGTTATTTGAGTCATCTGGTGATCCTGATAAAACAAAATACGCGATACCGATAATAATCACCAATATTACTAATATAGCAGCAAAAGTCCCTATAGAAAAACTCGTTGATTTTTTCTGTTTGTGTTCTTTTTTTGGTAAAACCTTAATAGAAGATTCATCAAAATCTTCTATTTTTTTATCATGAACCACTCTCAGATGAGATGAAATATTTTCTTTTTTAAGTTTGTTTTTACATATAGGACAAATAACCCATATATCCTCATTTTTTTCTTTATTCATCTCTTACCACCTCAGTTTTTTCAAGAGAAGACATCGCTTTACGAAGTCCTTTTAAATTACTAACAACACTACTTAGTTTTTCAGATGGGATTCCAACATACATCTCATCATCTGCAAGTTTACCTGCTGAACGACATCCATAACAACCAACACTAAAATTCACCATGTTTTTTAAAATAGGGACAACAGTTACATCTCCACATGATGCCTGCATACCAGCAAAATTAGCTGTAATACGTGGACCACCAACGCTATACAGCAATGAGTTTGCAACCCACATCGCCTGCTTCGGCTGAACAGTTAAAACCACAACATCAGGTTCAACAGGTATTTTATCCAACGGTGCAACAAAAGTACCTTTCACTGTATTAAGAGGTAGTTTTGGTATTTCATCCATAATACGCGCAGCTATTTTTTCGCTAATCGCCAATCCATGCATATATGGGACTTTACCATTTCTTACTTTTTCAGGTAACTTTTCAATGCCCAATGCTGCTTTTGCAGCGGCACAAGCATGCATATCGCCTGGAAGATAAAACATGCTTCCATGTGCAGCCATATTAATAGAAACACAATGTCTCACAGGAAAATCAAGAACCTTTACTTTATCTGGAAGTTCTTGATCATTTTTTATTAGTTTGATTGCGACAGGGTTCTTATTAAGATTTAAAATCTCTTTCAAAGTTTTTGAAAGTTCGATATAGTCATCTTTAACTTTGATATCAACCGATGTATATTTTTTATGATATTTATTTATCTCTATTTGTATCGCTTGATTTGGGCATTGGTCTGCACAAACACCACAGAAACTACACTTGTCTATATCAGTAATCTTTGGTAGTTCGTCCTCAAAGGAGAACACATTATTTGGGCAAATCTCTACACATTTTTTACAACCAATACAATGATCATAACTGATATAAATTTTCATACGCTTCTGTGTCTCCAAATTATTTTCTAAGTTTCTTTGAAACCTCATCAATAACTTTTTTAATTTCATCATCTTTAATATCAAAATCTAATCTTTTTAGAATATTAAGATCAGTAACAACTACATGAACATCTGGTTTGAAACCACCATGTTCCAATGTTTTTTTTGCACATTGAACCGGACAACCATCAATTGCGATAAGTTTTTTCGCAACTTTTGTCGACTCAATTAATCCACTTACATGCCCGCCGATACCAGCAAGACAATACATTTTCCCATAGCCAACATTAGTTAGTTCCTTTGCTGCCTCATTTGCTATCTGACCAACATTAGAGCCACCAGAACATGGAAAAATCAAAACCTCAGTTGGCTTACACAAACATTTATCCTTATTCATTTTTCATCTCCTTTTCATTCAGATTTAGGATTTTAAAAACAGCCTTGCGTATTAGTTCCTCAGGGATTTCTTCATAGGTTTCACCATTATATTCTATCGTTCTACAATAGGTTTCACTCCCTGTTAAGCAAGTGCAAGACGAACAATAGTTCTCAGCAACTTTTGCTCCAGCGAGGATACTTTCAATTGTCTTGCCATTGATGAGTATCATATTCGACTGCTGGATTTCTTTCTCTGATAATTTTGTTTCAACAAAGGTTATTTTTACCCCTTTTGTTTTTAATTCTTTTTTCAACTCTGAGATAATTTGATTCAGAGTTTTACCAGTTTTTGAACATCGGAGACAAGTTCCTTTATCCAAATCAAGATGTTTCCATTCAATATTTAGCGTCCTCATATATACCACTACCTTGGACAACATTTAACATTATTCTTCATTAAATCCTTGTAATCAGCAAGAACATCATGCACCCAACAATCATCATTACCAGCACTCTCACGGAAAACAAGCGCCATAATATATGCAAGTTCCTTTAGTGTCGCACCTGCTTCAAGAGCACCTTTGAAATGCTTACGAACACAAGGTGCAGAACGACCTTTTATTGCCATTGCAAAACAAACAAACTGATAGGTTTTCTCATCAATCAAACGTTTATTTTTATACAAATCATCTATCTTATCAAGTTCCTTTGCAAACTCAGGGAACCATTCTTCTAAAATTCTCATATTTTTATCATCTCCTTATTTCAACAATTTTTTGATTTCATCAGCACTTGGGACATGACCAACAATCTTTACTTCACCGTCAACAACCACTGCCGGTGTCATCATCACACCACGGTTCACGATTTCCTGTAAATCCTCAACTTTTACAACTTCTACATCTTTACCAAGTTCTTCAACTACTTTTCTTACAACCTTCTCAGTTGCCTTACATTTTGGGCAACCTGTGCCTAATATCTCAATTTTCATACATTTTTCCTCCTTTATTTATCCTGCAATCATACCATAAACAAAACCAACAAGAGCAGCTATCACAATCACCAAAACAAAATATACCAAAGCTTTTTTCACACCCATAACCTTAGTAATAACAATCATATTTGGAAGACTCAACGATGGACCCGCTAGTAACAAAGCAAGAGCAGGACCACCACCCATGATACCAGCACTATAACCAAACAAGTTTCCAACAATAGCAACCTCTAACAAAGTGGGCATATACAAAATGGCACCAATAATAGATGCAAAGAAACATGAAAAAATATCATTTCCACCAATATACGGAGCGACAGCAACACCGAGAGCATTAGCTGGATCAGTACCAGGCATAAAATAAGCAGCCACACCACCAATTATTCCAACAATAAAAACACCAATAAGAAGAATAGGAAATATCTTTTTCGTAAGACCCCAAGTTTCCATACCCCAGTTTTTAACCTCATCACGAGTATAATAAAAAATAAGGATACCTGAAACAATAAGTGTTAAAAAATAAACAATCGCAAGCTTTGGAACCCAAGGAAGATAACTGCTACTTGCAGCACCAATAATAAGTATCATAACAAGCAACACTAAAAAAAACACTGAAATCCAAACAGGACGAACATTTTTCTCTTCACCTGTTTGAACTGCAAAAATGTCTTTATCATCTTTCTTTTTTTCAGATTCTTCTTTTCTAAAAATAAAAGCCATCAACAAACCAATAACAACTGACATAAGAATAGCAGCAACTGCTCTTGCAAGACCGATATCATAACCCAAAACCTGTGCAGTAAGAACAATTGCAAGAACATTGATCGCAGGACCTGAAAAAAGAAAAGCAGTAGCAGGACCAATACCAGCACCACGTTTATGAATACTGGTAAACAACGGGAGTATCGTGCAACTGCAAACAGCAAGAATAGTGCCAGAAATTGCAGCAACAGGATAAGAAATATATTTCTTTGTTTTCGCACCAAAATATTTCATAACCGACTGTTTTGATACAAATACAGCGATTGCACCAGCGATAAAAAAAGCAGGGATCAAACAGGTTAATACATGTGCTGAAAGATATTCCATTAATGCATTTATTCCTGCTGTAAATATATCAATAATTTCCATATTACCCACTTATATTTTTTGTCAAATCAATGAGTTTAAAAACATTCTTGTCAGCGATACTTAGTAGTATTCTTGTTCCATCTTTACGCTCATTAACCAAGCCTGCCTGTTTTAAAACTTTAAGATGCAGAGATACATTTGGTTGAGATTTACCAGTATAAGGAATAACTTCACAGATACATTTCTCTTGATCTTTAATACATTCAAGAATCCTTAATCTCGTAGGATCAGCTAAAGCTTTGAATATCTCTATTTCAGACATGAATAAGCATAAGTTAATTTAAATATTTAAATATTACTATATTGAAAAGCCAAAGAGTTAGTTCTAAATTATCTTTTTATACTACTTTTTGTCATAGCAAATAATGTCACAAAAAAATTTACCAGTTGATCTAGTTGAAAAAATCAGATATTATGTCAGAAAATTTAATTCTAAGATAGATGCAGCTAATAAACTTGGATTATCTTATGATACTGTTATTTTTTATACAAAAGATATTAGACTTAAAACAAGAAAGAAAGATATAGATTATTTAGGTATTTATGGTAAATCTCTGGATCTTTTAAAAGAACTGATGCAAAATGGTTATGTCTTTTGCTCAGAAAAATATGGTCTAAAGGAGTATATTAAGTTGAAGAAACATTTTTCACAGATAAGAAGAACAAAAATGTATGGTAAGATGATATATTATATGGGTGATAAGTCTAAAATTGCTGCCCAAACTCTCCTTAAAATTTCAAATAAGAAGGTTATGAGTTATCAAGAATTGAAACAGGTTACAGAAGTTTTTGATACCAATTTTAACAAAGAGGAAAAAACTCGCCATTCTACAGGAGAAGATTGATTCTTTGGCGTTTTTTTGCATTCGGATGTACTG
>Ga0172364_10003436_pt1 | contig 12646 bp, 12 predicted proteins | sample LakKivSesite10cm_FD_114545 | JGI IMG/M metagenome (GOLD analysis project Ga0172364, IMG submission 114545) | Sediment microbial communities from Lake Kivu, Rwanda - Sediment site 10cm | ecosystem: Environmental > Aquatic > Freshwater > Lake > Sediment | place: Rwanda: Western Province, Lake... | reverse complement strand
CTATGACAGACTGCGCAAGCACTCCTTGCACAAACGATGAGAGGGAATAGATGTTGACCCCTACTGTGGGCCTGGACCCTTGGAACAAAATCACTGAAAGGAAGCTAGATGGATCTATGCAGAAGAAGTAAGCGGCAGGAAGCAGACCCAAGGCCATACCGGAAAAGAACATCAACGCCTGTTTGGGCTGGTGCCTCAGCTTGCATAGAAAGGCGGGAAATGCGGCTATTGAATACATCTTCATCAGGCTTAGGCTATAGAGCAGGCCGGACAGTCCCTTACTTCTCTCAAACGACAAGCATGAGGCAAGGAGGAGAAATCCTATCACAGGATCGAAGTTTCCCCAGATGGACGTAATGAAGATCGTGTACGGATTCAGCGCGTAGAACAAGCCTGCTTTGAGGTTTGCCTTGCTCAGTAGGTAGATCGTAGCGGCATCCGCGAGAATGACGGGGAGCTTCAGGACTAGGAGGAGTTCATATGCCTGGGGAATGACGAGCACCAACGACGACCCATGCCCACCCATTATCGGGTTACTTATCGGCGAAAGCAACTGATAGAACCACAAAAAAGGGGAGTACATCAACAGGACCGAAGGCAAGTAAGCGAAGCCGTAGTAGTACAACTGGAGACCCGTAAGTTCCGCGATCGACGCACTCCTCGCGGCCACGTATGCATACGGGTTGATCCCTTGCAGGAACTGTTGGCTGGATTCAACTACCGTGGTTATGTCCCAAGCGTGCATGAAAAAGGGTGCCAGGACCAGCCTAATGGCGGTTCCAAGTAGCACGTACTTTGACTCTCGATCCATATCGCCTGTCCACTAGGAAAAACCCTGTAGATGCCATCGCCAATGCCGGATAGAATAGCCAACCGCCCCGAGGGGACAGGGCCCAAGCCTGAATCATTCCGCTACTGGCGATCGTAATCCTCACATCAGTGGCGTTGAAGCTCGCAACGATCTTGTTGAATCCCTCAGGGGTCTTCCAGGCGCTAATAGAAATCGGCTCGGGACTGAACGTCACTGTTCCCTCAAGCAGCTTTCCATCAAGTTCGAACCTGAACTCCATGCTGCTGGTTCTGTTCAAGACTAGGGGGCTGTCAACATCACGCCACCATATTCCATCTATCTCTGAGATATACCACCTCCACAAGCTCAAGTTCAGCAGAGCCTGGTGATGCAACCTGTATGCTACTTGCACCGCCCCGTCAAGAACCTCTACAGTCTTGACCACTGTGTTCTCCTGGTTAGCATAAGAAATCTCTATTCCCTCATTCGACAACGTAGACTTTACCGTGAAGTCACGGAAAAGGTTGTCCCCACCCAACTGACTGTGTTGATCGCTTATCTCAAGCAATGAGACTGAACTTACGAAGGGCGGCCAGCCTCCCAGAAGAAAGACGTGCGGCTTGTCGTTCCCGAACGTGTTATCGTTGTACCTCAGGCTGTAATACTCGTCATTGTAAATGAAGGTACCGTAAGGGCCATACCCATCCCATCCCCGTGCAACCACAAATGGCAACACTATCATGGATAATACTAGCACGATGAATAGCCCACCGAGCAATTCCATCGCTGAAGGCAGCGTCACGCTATGCTGGCCCATGACCTGCTGATGTCGCGTACAACTTCAGAGCTCCAAAGCGGACGAGTTCCGTGTACAGGTCCGAGCTGAGATAGATGACGGCGCGGTCGCAGTTCCTCATGTAAGGTCTTGAATCATTGACATACTTGTATCGGACCCTGTTGCTGCTATGGATGGTCACTCCAATGCGATCTCGTAGGCCACTGAGGTCAAGTACCACGAGAACTCTAAGCTGTCCGAACTCAGGGTCTCTTCCCACGTCTATCGACCTAACATCTCCAGTGAAAGACAGGAGAATAGGCCCCGCATCTGTATATAACGCGGCCGTATCCTTGGATATCGTATAGTTCACAAGTGCCGCACTCCAAGGCAACCAGAGAGTGACATTGGCCGACAGAGTCCTAGATGACGGGTCCTTGGGAACGACATCGAGGAACATGGAGAAGTTGTTGGTCCCAACGAGAATTGTCTTGTTGATCAAGAGCCCAGCAGTCGAGTACGCCACGAACCTCGTCTCAATACCGTCCTCCACCCGCTCACTTTCTGAAGTGACCAGAGCGTTGTAGGGAGCCTCGATCCACGTGCTCTGTCCCCGCTGGAACACAACCCTGTTGAAGCTGTCGATGATGGAGAGGGCCGGCCTCTTCCATGAACCTGCCTGTCGCGCGAAGGGATCATAGTCCGCCTGAGAGACGACGTAGCTTATGTTGTATTTTCTCAGCAGCTCCGCGACCGATCCTGCCCATGAAGGAAGGCTCGAATGACTTTGGACTTCTGCGTTGACGGTGACCGTAGCTTGGATTAGGCCTCCCTTCGGCTCGAAGGTTGCTTGCACCATCAGATTTCCTTCATCCCAAGTTCGTACTTCAGGTGAGGAAGAAGGATGTGTGAAATCCAGCTGAACCGGGACGCCGTTCACCATGAAGGAGGCCCTCGACCCGTTGACAGACGGCGTTGGGGGTGAGCCCTCGGGGGATATCCTAACAGGAAGCACGAGCTGAAGGAGGGAAACGCCTGCCTTCGGCTTGACCGTGTAGCTAATCTCGACAGTTCCGTTCGTCTTGTATGTCCTGATGGTCTTCTCGATCTCAAGGCCTTGAGTCACGAAAGATTGAACCAACACAAAGCCCTCTGGATGTTCCGACAGATTGTAGCCGAGATACGCTGCCCCATATGAGCTTTCCACGTATTGTTCTCCCCCTTTTGTCAGTGTCGTTCTCACAAAAGAGTCATCGATGAAGAGCAAGTTAACGTACGCGCTCCCATCATAAGCTGAAACTAGGGGAGACATGCTGGTCGAGTAAGGTTCCCAGTCGTCCACGATCAAGTATGAGGTCTGAATTCTAAAGTTCGTTTGAGTGACCGCCTCAGCGGCCATCCTCTCCTCGATGGTCCGGAATCCGACGACCCTGTTTGGCACCAGCGCTTGAAGCCAAGGTGCGACGGCCGGGGGAGCCATTATTGCACAGTTAGAGGGAACGTTCTTCCTGAGCCAATCAATAGCAGATGTCAATTCTCTGTCAGTAAAGAATCTTGAGACGGAATTCGAATAGTGGTATGAGGACGACACAGACCACATACTAACTGTGCTCGATACGAGAAGGTATGCCACCAATGTAACGAGCATTGCTCGCGGCACGTCCACAGTGACTTCCGTGATCTCTTGTTCATTCTCGTCTTTCGCCTTGTCCAAAGTCAGGGTTCCTCGGGCCGAAATCAGGGCGCTTGAGGACAACGTCAGCAGTGAAGGAATGACGTATGGTATGGCCGCCTGAATGTTTGAACCAGGTATTCCGAGCACCATGATAGGAGCGATGGTGAACCAGGATGGTGCGATTAGTCTCTCTATCCCGGACTTGCGCGCTATGGCCAGGGCACCCAAAGCAGAGGTGATCGCGAGGACACCCAAGAATATCGGGTCGGCCAAGTAGTCGAAACGTACGACCGGGGCAGGTTGAACTGCACCCGCACTAGTTGGCGCAAGGATGATCAATACCAACTGAATCACTACGGGCACAGCTCCGAGGAACATGAGCGCCCTGAAACCTTCGGGCCTCTGGCCACTTAGAATAGCCGTCGATATGATGAACCCTGATACAATCACAACCGCCGTTACGTCCGTCAGCGATGTCAGTAGTACCGAGAGTGCTAGCAGAAGCAGCATTCGTTTGCTCGCTCCACTTGACAGATACATCATCAGCACTGCGGCCGTGATGTAAGACACGAGAAGGCCCGCTAAGAGGGTGTAATCGCCGACCCAGAGTTGGGCTGCCAAAGAGGCCGAGAACGCCGTCAACCAGGATGAGGCCGCGGCCAGCCAGTTGGATTCTGTCACCTTGCTCGCGTACAGGAAAACGGCGAGAGGGAGCACGCCGAGCGAGGCGATCCCGAAAAACTTCAAGGCATCAATCATGCTCATTGCCGCCGGTGAAGATACGAGCCTCAAGATCAAGAGGGGCAATGTGAACTTCTGGGCTGCTCCCTCGATTCCCTCTAGGTGATAGCTAGACAGCACCCCCGGTGGGAACATGGATTCCGACGTCAACTTGGCTAGGTGGTAGCACAGCGCCATCGACGCGACGAGTGAAAGGGCGAGAGGGACGTGTGGCATGAGCTTGCGAAGATTGAGCTGCGCGGCCGACGAAAGTTTCGACCAAGTGCCTCGGCTGGGAATCTTCATAGAACCTACCGGCTTACCTAGGGGTCAGGACGATAGCAGATCATTGTACACCTGAAGGTATTGAGCGGACGCAGCATCCCATGTATATCGCCTGACGAACGAGAGACTATTTTTATGAAGCCTCAGCCAGAGTTCGTCGTCACTCATGATTTTGGTTACGCCATCCGCGATCGCGCCGGAGTTAGGCTCCGTCACAATCCCTGTCACGCCGGAACGGACGAGATCCGCAGCGCCATTGCCATCCGCTTCGACGACCACCTGAGGGGTTCCGGCCGCCATGGCTTCAAGGGTAGTTATGCTCTGTCCCTCCCTTATGGAAGGAAGAACATATACTCCCGCCCGCCTTAGCAGTGCGAATACCTCGTCATCCTCGATGGTCCCAGTGAATTCCACATCGCTGACGCCGATCCTCGCTGCTAGAAACCTGTACGAAGGGCCCTCAGGCCCATCTCCGGCTATCGTCAACTTGGCGTCGGGTATGCCCTTCTTCAGCCGCGCGAATGCCTCAATCAACCAATCCACTTTCTTATGCGAGTTCAACCTTCCCACGTAAACTATCTCGTGTGAATTCCTGTCCACCTCTGCTTTCCTGACTCTTTCCAAGTCAACGCCATTGGGTATGACAAAGATCGTATCGCTCCTCATCCCCAAACACGCCACTAATCTTCTGGCTGTAAGTTCACTCACCGAAACCGCGACATCAGGCACCCAAGTCGTTACCTTCTCAAGAATCATTCCTAGCGGAGCGTATGCCCTATTCGGCACGTAATTGTGCCAATGATCATGCCAACATTCGTGGAAAGTCACGCACAGCGACCGTCCTCTTGCAGTCTTCGCCAACCAAGATCCGAGAGCTGGGAATATCGGGCAATGGTTTGCCTCTATTACGTCCGGCAAGCGGTCAGAGTTCAGCCGGTCAAAGGCCCACCGAGTGAACGCGAAAACCTCAGATACGTCTCTGAACCCGGTTTCAGTTATGAAGCCACTCAGGACATCTGGCGTCCTGATAACCCGGATGCCCTCGATCTCTTCTTCCACAGGGGAACTAGCCGTCAGTCTCACGGTATAGACCGTGACCTCGTGCCCGTCAGCTGCTATCCTCTTGAAGACCTCAAGGTATCTCTTCGCGGAGCCCCCTCGAAACGGATGAAAGGTCTCGGTGACTACGCCTACTCTCAGCTACCGACCCCTCGACCAACTGTTGATGCGCCAGCCAATGGGGTTGCTCCCATCTTGGTGCTGTGAGCCCCATCAGTCTCCTTCAGAACTATCAGCTGAGTGTTCTCATAGACCAGCTGCAGTGACTCGTCCTCTAGGAGATGCCGGTAGAGCACGTTCGTGTTCGTCTTGATCGACACGAAGTCCAATTGGCTTCCGACGAGCTCCTTCGGGACAACAATGTATTTGACATTGTAGGCATTAACATAATCATCCCTTTCGTAAGAGACCAAGCCTAAGTCGGCGTGCCCGGGCTCGTCTGAGTAGATCGTGATGTTCCCGGTCACGACATTCCTGCCACCCGAGGTCTTGAAAACGAACGGAAATGCCTGGTCAGCATCTGCGCTCATGCATATCTCCCCCCTGTTGGTCGCCAACCTCAACGTCCTCTCAGATTGCAGATACACTCCCCAGACTTGAACTCCTATTGCGTCGTACCCGAAGTGCACTGATAGAGCGAGCACACTGACATCGCCTACAGGGCGCGCAAGAAAGTCAATGCGGACTTTCTTTTCTCCTTCATTCAGCACGATATCTCTGCTCACTATTACATGAGGCAACGTGTATGCCGCCCTCAGTATGGCCTGTTGCGTGTCCTTTCTCACCCAACTAACGTCAACTCTCGTGGCCTCCAACAAGGTCTCATTGAGTGTGCTGCCATCAGGCATTCTAGTCAGGATTGAACTCCTGTCGGCGTCCAGAAATAGAATATCAGAATACCACCCCTCATGGTAGAATGATATGAGCGGGGCCATTGTGCCAAACGGCGACTGATCGGCCACCCACACTTCACCATTCATCATTCCTCTCTGAGATGTTAGAATAGCCTTGGCGGCCATCTCCCTCTCCAATTCCCCTGTCATGAACAGATACATAGGTTGTTGGTGCATCAAGACTCGCCTCTGCCCAAGGCCCTCTATCCACCTCGCTATCTGCTCCTGCGCTACGAACACGTCCTCCTTGTACGTGTTGGCTGCTATCCAGTCCGCTAGCTCCACCTTGGCACCGTCCCCATATGGATCCACACCGTTGTACCAAGAGTTGACCGACTCAACTGTCCTGACTCCAATCGGGACCATAAGTGCGACCGAGCCGACAGCTCCTATCACGAGGATCATCTTGGCTATGGTGCTGGGCCTTGTGACATGTCGAATGAGAGACTCGAGCTTCGCCACTGCGCCATCAACATAAGAGGTGCTGCCAGCCGGGCTGGCCATATCCGTGATGGATTCATATGTGACGAAGGTCAACGGAAATGCGCACAAGACAGCGAGTGGTTGAACCTCGAAGGCAATGATCCTCATGTAGTCTATGGCGATTCCCAGAACGTGGCCGAAGCAGATGAGAATCGGCGCCGCAGCCCAAGAGATGACCAGGGTGGCAGCAGCGATGTGTCTCCGGGTCACTACACAAAACAGAGCGGAGCAAGAGGCCACCAAGTACAGAAGAAGGAAAAGATTGCTGTCCTTGAACAACCATTGGATGACCCCTGGATTCGGAGCTAGCGCGTAGTAGGCCTGTTCGTTAGACAGGATGAACTGGATTGGCCAAGCCAGGATCAGCCTGTATGCGACAAACCCCAAAAGACCCACCAGTGAGACAACCACGACTGCCCTGGTTCGCTTCCAGTCCCTCATCAACCCAAGGAGGACGGCCCAAAGACCAAGTGTACCCATCGTGACCAAGTAAGTCAAGTGATGTGAAAGCATTACCAACAGAACCAGCACTGATGCCTTGGCTAGGTCCGATGCTTGCAAAGTTTCAGAGGACTGATAGACGAAGTAGAAGGCCGCGACCATCAGGATCAAACCCAGAAGATTCGGATAGCCGCCCCACCCAATCATCTCGACGAGTGCCGGGGGGATCGCCACGAGCCAAGCGCTGGCCACCCCTGCTAGTCTGCTTCTGAACAATCTGCTCGTTAGCAGATAGGTTGGGAGGGGCATCGACGAGAAGATGACGATCGCCACAAGCTTGAGAGCCCATTGATCTCCTAAGACAGCCACGAGCGGTGCCAGCAGTATGAAGTATAAGGGAGGGTACTGGAACGGTCCCTCATCCCACATAGGCCAACTGTTTCCCAGCAGAGCGTTCATGTGTTTGAGCCAGTTGCCGCCGTCGGACCACCAAGGAAGTGCCCTTTGCCCCAGATACCATCCAAGAATTGTGGCAGGCACCAAACAGGCTAACGCGAGGTTCAGCTTGATGAGATCTTCCTGATTCTCTCTTATCCAATCACACGCTACTGACATGGCGTATGCGATGGGTTCGAAGTCATGACTTGTTACTCTTCCTCAGAAACCACTCAGTGATCAGACAAAGAAAGTAGAACTCGCGAGTGCGCGACTCTAGGATTGGTATACAGCCTTATGCCCCGACGTAACCAGGTATGAACCCGAAGAACCAAAGGAGGATGACTCCCCCAATGATTATTATTACTAGGGCATATGGCCACCACTTCGGTAACCCTCTGTTCGAACCTCCGCTCATGTGTGAATCCCTTGTCAAGGGCCCGAATTGAGGACATATAAGCCTTCTTCCTAGCTGTCTTGACTTTCACTGCTCTTGTCTTCTTTTTCATGCAGTTCAGAAACATCAAATGGCTCCGGTGGAGGAGTCGTGGCCAAGGTATATCCTATCCAAGCGACTATCGCGAAGCCGAAGACTATGGCAGCAGCACCCGTGAGCTTCAACACCAATATGTCAAGCCCAGCAAGGGGAGGGAGAAAGACGACCCACAAGTATCCACCGATTATGCCCAGTGAAAGCAACAGTATCACCCACCCATAGACTTGGTCTTTGCTCATCTCAGCCGACGACCTTCTTTGACCATTTTACGCTTTCGAGCCGACGATCGTTGATGCCGAATCGCGTGCAAGAATCGCCACTCTTTGTAGTTGCCCTTGGCAACTATGGCAAAATCACCCCTGCCGCCTCCATGTTGATGCAGTCCAGACCCAGGCAGAAAATATAGTCCGCGTTTGAGAGATTGCTCTTCAGCATCGTGCTCCACACGGTCAGGCCCTTCTCAACGAAGCTCTGCATCATCTGCTCCGCGCGCACGCACCCGAGCCTCATGATTCGGACCGCAGGCGTCTCACATAGTCTAGACATCAGCTGCTCCAGCACCTCAATTAGTCTGTGACCAACGACGCGTCCTCTCGATGTGGCTAGGGCGATCGCGGACCGGTATAGTGCCCTTTGTGCAAGAGATAGGCGCCACCAGTTGCCATTTCTCATTGATCTTGTTCTGGCTTGCCTGAGGGACCCTGCCGACAGGGTACGCGTCTCGTTAGCGAGGGAACTGCTGCTCACGCTCCTCCTTCACCTCCTCCAGTCACTAGCGTCCAACGACCGAGCGCGCTCACCAAGTCCCATTGTCGCAGTTCTCAAGCTACCACTTGAGAGAATGGCGGAGACGTTAGACGAAGCGGAACACGCAACATGACCCTCGCTCAATCTTGAGTGACCTTGGCGAGCGCACCCTCATATAAGAATTGTCCATCGAGGCAGTGGACATCTGACTGGGCAGAGCAGCGCCAACGAGAAACGGAAATGAGGCCGGATTTTGCATCGGTCTCCTAGGCCGCTGAAGAGGTTTATCACAGGCCCTCCCGCCACGGCCGCCGTGCGCGTGCTCGTCACTGGCGGGGCCGGGTTCATTGGAAGTCACTTAGCAGACCGGCTCGCGAGAGGCGGCAGTGAGGTAACCGTGCTAGACAATTTGAGCACAGGCACGCGTGAGAACATATCACATTTGGTCGACTTAGGGGCCGCTCGACTGGTAGTAGGAGACATAACGGATCGTCAATTGCTCTGCACAATTACGAAGGACGTCGATGTCATCGTTCATCTCGCAGCAATAATCAGTGTGCCATTTTCAGTGTCGCATCCTCTTGCCACAGATCGGACAAACGTAGTCGGGACATTGTGCTTGCTGGAATCCGCCATGAGAAATGAAGTCTCAAAGTTCATCGGCGTGTCTTCGTGCGCCGTGTACGGAGAAGCCAAGTACCTACCAATTGACGAGAAACATCCCAAGAACCCGTCATCTCCCTATGCGGCCAGCAAGTTGCGCTCAGAAGCGCATTGTGAAGCGTTTCACAACTCCCACGGCCTTGACACCACAGTACTGAGGCTGTTCAATGTGTATGGGCCCAGGCAAGAGAGAAACCCGTACGCTGGGGTGATAGTGAAGTTCCAAGAGAGACTCAGGACAGGGTGCCCTCCTGTCATATGTGGCGACGGAAGACAGACTAGGGACTTCGTGCATGTCAATGATGTTGTTGATGCCATCGTGAGAAGCTTGGAGGCTGGCCGGCCAAAGGGCAGGACTTACAACATCGGCAGCGGGCAGGCGACCTCGATTGGAAGACTGGCGACCCTGATGATCGACATCTCAGGCGCGAAGTTGAGGCCCACTTATTGCCCACCTAGACTAGGAGACATACTACACAGTCAGGCAGACATCGCAAGGGCTAGGAAGGAGTTGGGCTACGAACCCAAGGTCAGCCTTGATCGCGGCCTCCGATCCCTCCTCGCTAAGTCGGACGTGACTATGGCGACGAATGCATGAAAGAAAGCACCCACCTTGACTCCAAGAGTGAGCATCGCTCAAACACATCAGCTGCCACGTCTAGGAGTCTCAGAGCTACTGCGCTAGCCAGACATTCTGCGCTGCTGATTCTGCAGGGAGTAGTCAGCACGACGGCCGGTATCGTTGGATTTGCCTTCGTAGCAAGGGGCCTAGAGGTCGAGGATATGGGCGCAGCAGTTGGGCTGGCCTTCGTGCTAGGACTGATGAGCCAACTGGCGGACCTTGGACTATCCAGTGCTGTGACGAAACATGTAGCGGAGTCCAGGGGGAAGGGAGAGGACTACAGTCGATTCTTGACTGCTGGCATCACTGCGATATCCTTGCTTGGCCTGATCTTTGGTGGGGTTGTCATGCTGTCCGCAGACCAACTCTCTTCAATCCTGTTCAGGACTACCGAGTACGCAGAGGTTCTGCGGCTGACCGCGGTCAGCATCTCGCTAGAAGCTTTCAATGGAGTATTGAATAGTTCGCTGCTGGGGCTGGGCGAGATCCCCGCGATGGTGGCCCTCGGCATTCTCTCCTCAGTCGTCAGAGCCACAGCCGCGATCGCGACCATCACAGAGGGCTGGGGACTCAAGGGCTATGTCACCAGTTGGGTGATGGGAGACCTCTCGTTCACCGCTTCTGGGGTGATCTTGCTCCTTCTCCGTCGGCATCCAAGAGCAAGTAGCGCCCGCACTCTTTTCGACACCTTCAAGTCCCTGTTCTCCTTTTCCTGGCCTCTGTATGTCAGTGGCATTGTATCCTATCTGTACTCGGCGATCGGTCGAGCTCTCCTGCTTGCATACCTTACGCTTGAGGAGGCGGGGGTGTACAACATCGCGAACATCGCGTTTGCGGTGATAGCATCAGTCCCTTCTGCCATCAGCACTCTCTTGTTCCCTTTCTACGCCGAACGTGTAGGTAGTAACCAGCACGGTGCCGTGAGAGAAGGGGCCAAAGCCGCCTCCAGATATGTGTCACTGGTGTATTCGCCCGTAGCTCTCGGCGCTGTGGTTGTCGCCAATCCAGCCATATCGCTCCTAGCTGGCGCGTCGTATTCTAGGGCCGACACCATACTGGCGACACTGGCCCTCTTCAGTCTTCTGACCTCTTCAAGCGCCGCCTTCGGAGGCATGCTGATCTCCTACGGGATGACGGGCACCTTCACCGTGATCAACCTGGCCTCCATCGCAGTCGGATTCGCATCCTCGGCACTGCTCGCGCCCACTTTCGGGGGCATCGGAATAGCGCTGAGCACCGGACTGGTCATGACAGTCTCATTTTTTCTCACATTCGCAGTTCTGCGTAGAAGGTTCGGAGTGAGTCTGAGCCTGAAGCCAATAGGGAAGAGTCTGGCCGCTGGCACAGTCATGGCGCTTGTGGTCGCACTCGCTCAGGCTGTCTATTTTGACAGGTACTTGTTGCCTGTTTACGTTGCGGTCGGGGCCCTGACCTACTTCTTTATGTTGAAGGTGCTGAGTGTGCTAGAGCCCGGGGACTTCCGCATTGCACGTCAAGTGGTGGGGCATCGGTTATCGCCCTTGGTGGACTTCGCTCAGAAGTTGTTGCTTTGAATAGCATAGCATCATCAGTCTCAACGGAGGAAAGAGTTTTACGCTGCATCGAACCGCGGCAGGGAGCATGGCCGAACCAGCCGTTCATTTCTCCGTAGCCTTCTCAGCCTTGTCGGCAGTCGGCTGCGATCCCATCACAAGCTTTGCTGCGTCAGTCGTCGCCGTGATTCCGGACTTTGATGTCTTGTTTGGGGTCCACAGATCAGTATCCCACTCGATCTTGCTACATCTTCCGATAGCGCTGGCAGGTTTGCTCCTTCGAGCTGCCGACCTCCATTGTTCGGACCTTCTCCTGGCGATATGGCTCTCACTACTGACTCATGCCCTGCTGGACGTGCTTACTGGCTTCTCTCCGATCCTGTGGCCGATGGTCAAAGACGAGATCTACGTCAGAGCTATGATCGGAGCGACATTTCAACACTCCGTAGAACTCAAGCCGGTCTTCTCTGTGCGCAGCAGACCTATGGACGCCGCGGAGTTCAAGTCCCTTGATGCGACCGCGCTCACTGCCGAGGGCGTTGTGATTTCCATCCTTCTCTTTGGGCTTTCACTGCTTATGTTCCTGACACAAGGCTGACGTTCATCTGCCTAGGCGCCGAGATCCATTGCACCAATGAGCCGGCAGGACCATGCTGATCGGAGACGAGACGGCAGGAGCTAAGAGACGTTGTTCTGACTTTCCACTTGTCAGCAAGGAGTTTGGGAAAGGGGCCAAGCATGATGAAGCCACCCGTCGGACTGGTACCCCGAGAAACGCTCGATCTGAGACTCAAGGCCACCCACGGAGCCTCCTACGTCACCACCTTCAGAAGGCTGAGCTAGCGGCACTGGAGTCGCCGTGGGCTCAGGCCTTCCTCACGGGGTAGCGGATTATTGTCTTCTGCACCTTGGCGCCAGGCCTAGTCAGGTACTCTTCCTCGTGAACGCCGGATACCTCATAGCCCTTCTCACGAATGAACCTGTGCAGCCGCTCCACCGTCTTCTTCTCCGCACGATATGGGCCCAAGTG
>Ga0172364_10003435_pt1 | contig 12649 bp, 5 predicted proteins | sample LakKivSesite10cm_FD_114545 | JGI IMG/M metagenome (GOLD analysis project Ga0172364, IMG submission 114545) | Sediment microbial communities from Lake Kivu, Rwanda - Sediment site 10cm | ecosystem: Environmental > Aquatic > Freshwater > Lake > Sediment | place: Rwanda: Western Province, Lake Kivu... | reverse complement strand
TATCTAACAAACTAACTACATAATTATATGTACCTGCAGCTTTTAAACTTGTTTGCAATATATTTGCTAATTGTAAACTATCATAAACACCTGGTGGTAGTATAGCAGTTAATTCACCAGAACCCTCATTAAAATCTACTGTATCATTATATCCAGTAGTAATCCTATGTAATGTTGAAGCTACTACATCTTCATCTTTTAAATCTCTCTTATCTTCAGACCATAATTGAATACTTAACCCAAAACTGTATTTAAACCAACCATTTTCTCCATCTTCTAATAAATTTGGTACAAAATTAAGTTCTAGATCAGGCGCCCTTTTATCAATATGAATAGGATAACTAGCTGTTTTTATTGGCTCTATATTGCCAGCTTCATCAATTGAGAAATATTTTATAACATATATACCTGTATCAGTTAGTTCTATTACAGTGCCTTCTGCAGAATCTTGTGTAGGATCTGATCCATCTAAAGTATAGTAAGTGTGTACGATACTAGAATACAAATCTGCAGGTGTAAGGTATATAGTTGCGTCATAATCTATAGAATAAGCTGGATTAAAAGTTATCTTTTCACCAATAGTAGCTTGATTATAAAGCAATGGAGTAAACTCTATAATAGCTATAAAATTTTCTATACTAATATTTTTAACAACAGTATAAACTGTAGTATCACCTTCAATAACAAACTTAGTGCCCGAAAGAATAGTTCCTGTTTCTACAGAAAAACCAGACAATTCTAATGTATTAATACCAGGTAATTGTCCAACAGAAACTATAACATTTTCTCCAAAAGCATTATAAATTCTTAATGGATCTAATAAAGAATAATTAAGAGTGTTTAAAACTTGAGGATCGTGAGAAATATCATAAGAATAACTTACATCAACAATGTCATCTGGAGAAATAGGAGCGCCATCTATTTTATAATCAACTTCTAAAACATCGCCAAGATTTATTGGCTTATATCCCTTAATTACTAAATTACCATCTAGTGTCGAATTATTATGATCAACATAATAACTCAATCCATTTGTTTTATTATAAATTCTTAAAACATCGCTAATACTGTTTAAATTAGAATCTCCCAATCCAACAAGTTGTATTCTAAAATTATCTAATCTAGCCGAATTTTCGTTTTTTACTATAGGTATAACAGATATTTCGTTTTTGTAATCACCAGTTATATCTTCTAATACATATGTTTGATTTGTACTCACATTAAAAATATCATAAACTGAAACAACATTATAATTAGCTAATTTTAAATTATAAGGGCCTGTTATTTCTGGATTCTCTCCAATTATGTCTTTAAAACCAGAACCTCTAGCAGTAAATATTACACCTTGATAATCAATAGTGTTATCTGTTGTTTCTGGTTCTGAATAATCATACTTATAGGTAATATTTTGATGAACTTCTTCATTACCAGCTAAATCAGTAGAATAAACTTCTAAATTGTGGCTACCTTGACTTGGTATATTAATTATTGTTCCATCAATATACTCATTCCAACAACCAGCATCCCACCTATAATAGATTTTATCTACACCCGATAGATTATCTTCAGCTTCTAGTGTTATATTTGGATTTGTAATGTACCAACCATTTTCTCCATCAGGCTCAAAGCTATTTGTTATAGTAGTTTCAGGTGCTTCAGAATCTAATTTATAGCTTTTATGTGCTATTTCGCTTTGATTTTCTTCATTATCTATAGCATAATACTCTATATTCCAATAGTTATCGCTTGGCAATATGAATGGAATAGAGTATGTAACAAAAATAATTGTTTCAGTAAAAGTGTGTGGATAAGAACTTTCATCAAGTCCAAAAACTTCTTGTGTAGCATCTGAAGAAACAGGTAAAAATTTTATTTCAGATGTAGAACTACCAGTTCCAGCTGTAGGCGAGGTAACAGTTATATAACCAGTACCAGCAAGCCCATCAGAACCAGTTTCTATAGCAACAGAATCTCCAGCTATAGCATTTATTGAATTTATTATTTCTGTTATAGTTGTTTGAGAAGGGATAACACCAGCTATATCTATTTCTAAAAAATTAGAACTTTGATCTATCTCTAATCTTATAAAGTAATTTACAGATAAATCAATAGTAGAAGAAATATTAACAGTACTAGTATATTTTGCAGTAGTTGTTTGATTATCAGCATATAATTTATATAAAATTTCTTTTATTCCAGAAGAATCAACTGCAAAAATAGAAATATCAGGAGAATTTTTATACCATCCATTAATTCCATCAATTAAAAAACTTTCAAACATATAAACGCTTGGTGTATCGTCATCAACAAAAACATCAATATAACTAGTTTTAATTGTTTCTATATTACCAGCAAAATCTATAGAAAAATATTTTACTGTATAATAACCAGTTTCAGAAATAATAACAGAAGAACCTGATGTAGAATCTATTGTGGGACTTGTTCCATCTAATGTATAATATGTTTTATCAACACCCGAAAACAAATCTGAAGTAAAAAAACGAATAGTAGTAGGGCCCGTATGAAGACCTGTTGTAATATCATCCCTTGTTAAAGGTGCTTGAGTATCATATTTAAAAAATGTAGTCTTTATTCTTTCTATATTACCTGCAACATCCTCAGAAAAAAACTGTAACGTATGTATACCTTCACTTGGCAAAGAAAAAGGCCCTGTATATTCTATAAATGCTCCTGAATTAAATTTATAATAAGTCTTATAAACACCTGATGAAGAATCAGTAGCTGTCAATGTTATTTCAGGATTAACATTTTTATACCAGCCATTAGAACCATCAGGTTCTGGATCTGCAGTACAAACAGTTATAGGTGCTACATCATCAAGCCTTAAAAAATCAGTTTTAACCTGTTCTATATTTCCGTTATTATCTGTCGAAAAAAACTTTATTGGTATTGCACCTTGACCAGAAACCACAAATTTAGTAACATTACCAGGATCAGTAGGCCCATAAGAAGAAGAAAAATCTGGTGTTGTACCATCAATCGTATAATATGTTTTATCAACACCAGAAGGAGTATCATGTTCAGTATTAGCATAATCTACAGCAGTTAATTCTACATTAGCAGTATGTTGTCTATTCCAATTAGAGCAAAAACTTATATTACTAGTAGTTATAGGAGGTATTGTATCTTTAGATATTATAGGTTGTGGAACTTTTTGTACTTCGATGTTTACTGGATCAGAATAAACTATAGCACCAAAATCATTTGTCACTCTTGCAACAAGAGAATAACTTCCTGCTAAAACACTTGGTATAGTATAACTATAAGGAGCAGTTGTATCTTCTCCAACTTTTACTAAACCAGAACCACTGTCTATATAAAATTCGACTAAAGTTACAACACCTATAGGAGTTGAAGCATCTACATCTACTGTAATATTCGCAGGTTCTTCAAAAACATCTCCTTCTATTGGAGATGTAATCGTACATTCAGGTACCATCCATAGAAAAATTGGATATATATCTGCCATAGATTACAATCCGTTCTGACTTATCGTTTTTTTTATGGTCTATTGACTATTCAACTATCTCAATTTTTTCAAGAAATGTTATATCTGGAATAATATTTGTTGTAACATTTATGTGCAATTTATTTTCTCTAGCTTTATTAATATGTAGCATGAGAGGGCCCTTATCACCACCATGGCTTGGTATAATATTAACATTATCTATTTCAAATTCTTTAGAAGTTCCATTGTTAAAAGAAATTTTTAACTTCATACAAAAATCCTTTCATTCTTCTTCTGGTTCATTTTGATACCAAACATTATCATAATCCCAAGTGTCATAAACACCTGGAGTATATTTTACTTTCATATCACTTGTCGTTTTTGGCTCACCACCACCTATCGATTCTGTTATGCCAGAAACTTCTGAATCCCAATAACAATCAATTGCTATATCAGGGGCAGCTATTTCAAAAAGTTTAAGTTCATCTAGATAGTCAACTATATTATTAAAACCTCCTGTAACAACCCATCTTCCATCACCCCAAACTACTAAATAATATGATGTTGTATTAGAATAAATTTTAGTAAGTGTTGTATCTATTTCCCACACAGATATTTCATTATTATAATTATATTCGGGTATGTATACATAAGCGCCATCACCACTTATTTTACCAGCACTAATTTCAAGTTCTTCTATGAAACTAAAACTTGTTTCCAAATCATGCGTATAATGAGATATAAATCCTTCACCACCCCATCTACCATATTCAACCAAATTTATTATTATATCACTTATAGTACTTCCAATAATTACTATATCAGAGGGAGCAACAAATCCTTCCCACCCTGGATCTTCATTTGCCTGCATCGTGTAAGAAGAATCAGAAAAAGAATAAACTCTAATGTGAAAATTATAATATCCAACTTCTATGCAAGTGTATATTAAGCCATTAGCATAAGCAACACAAGGATGTGGTTGGTCTATGTAATCAACACGAGTTAATGTTGAATCTATTAATTTATATGCTCCTAATCCCCCATAATCTCCAACCATGTGCCATGTATCGTCTTCTTCTACATATGTAGCTTGTATAAAATTAGCCATATCTTCAACATGCGAGACTAATGTAAGCCCTAACTCACTAAAAGAGTATAGATCAGCACCTTCATAATCTCTAAGACAAAGAAGATGTGTTCCATTAAAATGTAAATCATAAACATTAGATACTTCTGTTTCAAACAGCTTTTGTAACTCTTTATTTACTATCTTATATGCGATTACAGTGTTAATTGATGCAACAAAAACATATGTACTATTAGAATGTATTGCAAGTGCGATAGTATTTTCCTCGTATCTAAGAATTAAATCTTTATCTGCTGGATTATATCCAATAAGACCCCCAACGTGGACTTCTACCCAAATAGCATAAAGCGTAATAGCTTCAGCTCCTATTAAAAAAGTATCAGAGGAATCATAAGATGTACCACTGCCATCAGAGGAAGTATTCCAATAAACAAAAATATTATTAGTCTTAACTAAATCACCTTTATCTAAAACAGTTACAGTGTCACCTTCTTCATATACATTAGAATCAACAGGTACAGTTCCACCAGTGCTACCATTGCCGTTGTAAGTAACAGTAGAACCCACTACTATTTCATATAATCTTAATTCAGTACCATTTGAATATGAGACAAACACCCAAGGCATATTTCCATAAAGTGTAATAGCTCCCTCACTAAATGTATCAATAAACTCTAAAGTAAGATTAGGGCTTAATTTCCATATATTTATCCCAGCTAACCATACGTCTTCATCAATATGCATTGCATAAAAGTAATTTTCGTCAGCCTGTAAAGACCCTATATATAATCCAGCTTCAACTGTTTCAACAAGGGTAATAATATTTGTATCTAAATTATGATGTAAATGAATTAATTCTGGACCACACTTTATGCATATTTCTGTGTCTAAAACAGCTATATATTGAGGATCGCATGCTACTTCTAAAGAAGATACAAGAGTATATGATGCTCCAGAAAAAGAATAAACTAATACATCTATTAAACTATAAAACTTATATTTAACCGTATATATTAATCCATTAGAACTATCAATGCCTATTTCTGCATTTGCTGTATACCCTACTTGTGTTAATGTTGAACCAATTAATTGATATGCCCATAATCCTTCTGCATATATATGCCATGTACTATTTTCTTCTACATATGTTACTAAAAAAGTACCTCCATAACTTCCACCACCTGGTGCCACAGCATGCGAAATTAAGGAAAGACCTGACTCACTAAACTCATACAAATCAATTCCTGCTGATACAATATCTGCATTATACATACAAATCAAATAGGTACCATTAAAATGAATGGTATGAGCACTAGCAACTATTTCAGTAAATAAATACTCTAATTCACTACCTATTCTTTTATATACAACGATTATTGGATCCCATGTATTTGTATCATAACCAGAGCAAAAAAGATAGGTACCATCTGAATGTGTATCTGCAATAAATGTGTTTGGAGGAAAACTTATATTTTGTCTGAGAATTAAAGCTGCCATTTTAAAAAACTCTCTGTTTATTTATCTTTGCTGAATTTAGACACAGTTGGTAAAATCCTCATATATCTTCTATTAATATGTAGATGTCTTATAGCACGAAAAGGAGCTAAGAAATTTGAGTACTTTGAGTTTTTTAACAACCAAGTATTAAAATTATCAGCTCCAGATAATATAAAATCTTCTTGAAATACTTTTCTTAGAGCTTTAACTATCATTCCACCTACATAATAAGAGTCTTTCATTTCCCCCATAGCTTTTCTAACTCTTTTCGCAAAGTCAAGGTCATCCCCAAAATATATGGCAACATCGAAATTTTTAAAAAACACCGGGTCTGGACCAAAATTAATATCGATCTCAAGAGTAGCATCCCAATCAAGATATAGGACTCTTTTTTCCTGTGTTAATCTATCAATTCTATACCAATCTGTTTTCAACATGTCTAATTTTACTACATTATACTCATCAGGGAGTTTCGTAACCAATTCATATTCCCAATTATTTTTTAATGCAATAGATCTGTTTTTATCCATGCACTTTTGACATACATCAGGTATCCTACCAAGAGCTACTTGCAAAATCTTCATATTCCCTCTTTTATAGTAATTCTGTTTCTATTTTGCCAGAAAAATAACAATTAGTTATTATTTTAGAAGGATCATTATGATATCCAAAAAAACCTCCTACATAACTAGCACTACTAATTGATATATAACATTTTACATCTCCCTGACAAAAGCAATCTACACATTCAACAACTTGAGAGTGCCCAATAAATCCCCCACATGCTGCTGCATTATTAGCAGTAACATTGCCTATCGAAAAACATTGTTCAATTTCAGTAGAATCTGGCCCAAATAATTGATCAGCATATCCTATAAATCCACCAGTACCAAAACCTGCTCCAATTACATTGCTTATACTGAAACACTTAAAAAGTCTTTTAGCACGACAAAAACCAATAAAACCTCCTGCAGCAAAACCACTTATTGGATTTTCTACAGACCCTCTAAAAAAACACTTTTCAACAGTAAAAGACCCATCTAAATATCCAGCAAATCCACCGCAATATCCTCCATTATTACCTACAACATCGCCAATACCATAACAATTATTTATGTCTATATCTATGCCAGAAGATCCAATAAGATATCCGATAAATGCACCAAGACCATTACCACTACCTGAAACATCTCCTAAAGCATAACAATTTCTAACTAAAACACCAGTCAAGAAAATATTTCCAAACAATCCACCTACATACGATGTCCCTGAAAGTCCAAGAACATCGCTTGTATGATAACAATCCTCAATATTTCCATAAACATTAGCATACCCAAATAATCCACCAATTTGCCCACCAAAATCATCAATAGCTTGTATATTACCTGTACTATAACAATTTATGATATCAGTAACATATTGGCCATATCCTATAAGTCCACCTATACTATTATAACCATTAATAGAAGACGTGCAATAACAGTTTTCAATACTGCACGGTTCATCAGAAGTATATCGACCAAAAAATCCCACCAATCCACCTAAATTTGAAATAGAACCTGCTTCAACATTTTCTAAAAATTCTACTGTAGAATAACAATTTAATAAACCATCGCATATACCATATCCCATTAACCCTCCAGCATATGAAGAATTAGCAATGGTTCCACCTGCATTACAATTTCGAACTATTCCTGATGCATAATAATATCCTACAATTCCCCCAATATATCCATCAATAACATCAATAACATCAATACTCCCATTAAAACTACAATTAGATACAAGAACATTACTAAATCCAGCAATACCCCCAGAAAAACTCTTGCCAATTATGTTAGATGTCGAGTGACAATCATCTATAAAACCATCACTATCCAACATACCAATACAACCACCTATAAATTCAGAAGCAACAATACTCACTTCTGAACTACATTTAGTTATTTCTAAATAATAGCAATAACCAACTATTCCACCAACATAATTAGGTTCTTCATAAATAACTCCAGAAGTATCGCACTCTTCAATTGTTATAGAATCTTGACCATATCCAATTATACCACCTATATAAGTTAAACCCTCTAAATCAATTGTAGCTTGACAATTAGAAATAGAACCCACATCTAATAAACCTATCAAGCCACCTATATAATCTGCAACGCTAGAAATACTTATTAAAGCTTCACAAGAACTTATATCAACAGTATACCCAAATCCAATTAAACCTCCAACATAAGAATTTCCCTCTATAATAGAATCAACATCGCAATCATCTATAGATCCACTATCTATTAGTCCAACAAAACCACCTATATAATCTTGACCCGTTATACCTACTTCTGAATGGCTCCCAGTAATTTCTAAATTTTCACTTTGACCTACAAAACCACCAGTGTAGTCTATAGTGTTAGAAATACTACCTGAAATAGAACAATTTTCTATTTTAATCGTGTTTTTTCCGATTCCTATAAATCCACCTACATAACCTTCGCCAATTATTGTTACATCTAAAAAAGAATTTTGTATAGTACAATCAGAAGCAATAGAAAATACTCCAATTCCAGTATCTATTGTTCTATTAATATATAGATCAGTTATAGTATACTCACCACCATCATAAATACCAGAAAAAACATTATTAAAATCAACTGTACCATTGGGATAATAAGGAACAGGCACAAAACCAGCACCACTATGCCAAGTAGATGTAATTGATGCGTCAATATTTTGTGTTTGCACATATTTATCGTGTAAAGCAAAACCTGGTTCTCCTAAATTAGCATCACCAGGCGTACCTATAGCTTGTAACTCATCTACATTAGTTATATAAAAAGTATCAAGTGTGTAAGAATCAATATAATTGTATTTTTCTACAGAAACTGTTTGAATCCCATCAGTAACAGTAAGCGTTACTTTATATGTGCCCCTAATAAACGTATGAGTTGGGTTTTCGTCAGTACTTGTCTGACCATCACCAAAATCCCACAAAAATGTTAAAGGCATTGTCGAAACATAAGAGCAAGTAAAATTTATTTCAGCTGGAGCAAAATCAGCTATCTTATCAGCAACAAAATCTAAATCAGTTAATTCTGACATATAACTTCTTTTTCTAAGTACTTTAAGTTGAAATAGCTGTCGTTATGATAACTTCACCCAAAGACAAAAATTCTAAATCCATTGCATCAATATCCGTAGATCCAGTCTCTCCATTTACAACATATGAAACAGTATATGTATGTAATGAAGGCAAATCACTATCAATTGTTGATATAACTATCTCACCATCAGCACCAATATACCCTTGCCCAGCAACTTCATCAACAATATTCTTATCCGTCACTAATGTAAGAGCAATATCATCTTCAAAAATAGCATAAAAACCATCATCAGCTCCATACCCTAAAGTTTTATGCAATAAAGCACCTGGTCCCGTTGTGTATGAATACACGACATTATGACTATAAATAGAGAAAGTAGTATTTATTATTTCTCTATTAATTTGTGTACCATTAGCTTTAACCATTTTTGACAATGGTACTACTACTGATTTTATACTTGCAATATCTTCTAAAGCTCTTACAATATCGCTTTGAGCAATACCTTCTCCAATTTTTAATTTATTAAACTCATTTGATAAAGTAGATCTTATATCTGTTACTGTTTGCAAACTATTAGCGTTTGGCCTTAAAACGACTGAAATATTTAAATCTACTTTAGTTTCTAGTACATATTTTACAAGTACATCAGCTGTAACATGCCTTGAAACTTCAATTGCTTCTTGTACTATTTCTATCAATGGATTTGTTTGATAAGTAATAGTCAAAACTTCGCCATAATTGTATTCTATTTCAACTTCACTTCCATTAGGTATTAAAGAAGTTTTTGAACGTGCAATCTGAACACTTTTTCCATCAGTTTCTCTCATAATCAAATAATCATTATTTCTTAAATAAATTGTCGAATCTTGTCTAACTATAATTGATTCTGTATCTATGCTATACCTACTTAATTCACTGTATTCATTATTTATTAAAACAATAAGTTCGTTGCCTTCTGTCAATGTACCCGAAGGAATTCCATTAGCATATTTAATTGAAACAGATCTTGTCGCTTTACTAGAATTACCCTCTAAAAGTATGTCATCTATTTTATTAAGCTCATAATTAACATCTGGCTCAAGATTACCACTAACAGAACCTACGATAGATAAAATAGAATCAACAGGTTGAGTAGAAAGTACTATAGAACTACTATTTCTATACCTATATGTCGCAGAAATAACATCAACAAAAGTCATACCTATATCAGTGTTTATTTCGTTTCCAGATTCTAAATCTATGCTTTTACCATCGATATCTATTGAATAACTTTCTAAAATATTAGTATTTGCTAAATTGGCTGTAGTTTCTCCACCTGCTGCTTCTAAAACTACTTCTCCAGTTACAGTAACTATATATGTGTAACTTGCAGTCAATTCATCTCCAGGATCTAAACCTAATCCAAAAAGTTGTAACTGACCTGTTGACAAATTTAAAGTATAATCTGTTCCTTCCACTAAAACATCTTCATTTCTTACTATAGTGTAAGAACGTTTAACAATAGGCCAATGATCAAGGACAAAATTAACTTCTCCACCAATAGCTGAAGCAACAACAACTTCATCATCAACTTGCACTTTATATTGATAATCAGCTGTAATTTCATCGCCTGCAATTAGAGCAGTTTCAAAAACAATTTCACCTGTATCTAAATCAACAGTTATTTGTATATTATCTTTTTCATAGTCTGTTCCATTTTTTTGTATCATCCAATTGCCTAATAAATCATAATCTCTACCAGCTGTAACATTTCTTATTTTAGAAATTTCATATATTGGCTTAGAACTAGTAACTTCTGAATTTGTAGACATTATAATCATATCTGAAATATCAGTTATAACAAAACGTTCACCTACTATTTGGTCATAAAGAAAACCAACTTGATCCTCTGTTTGAGCGTTTTCTCCTCCACGTATATAAATATCTACTTTACCATAAACATGTTTTTTTCTAATTTCATCATAATCTCTTTGCATGATTGGATCGCCAGCAGTAACTACTATAACATCTCTAACATTAGGTATTGAAATACAAGTTTTTTTATAACCATAAACAGTACCAACATCTAAACCTATAAATGCAAGTTGAGCTCTATCAGCTAAATCAGAATTTGACTCTTCGTCTTCTCCTCCAAAAGCTGACTCTACGTTAGTAACAGAAAAACCAGCTATATTAGTATTAATAATTGTACCTGCATTAACATTACCTGAAATACCAGCAACAACAGCTTCTATAGGTATAGTAAGTTCATACCTTTGAGTTATAGGATTATAATAATCGTCAATATGTGAAACTTCCATTACTCCACTTGATAATGTACTAAATTGTATAGCCACTTGAGTTTCAGTAGAAACAGTACTAATAATTTCTCCTAAAGGTACTGTAATATCAGCTGTAGGAGCTATAGATGCATAAAATATTGCTTCTGTTGTTGATTTTGTGGCCCCCTGTCTTATAAAACCATAATTAGCAGCTAGAGAATCAAAAGCGTCATCTATAAGTTCTTGTACTTCAAGGTCAGTATCGAAAAAATAAGCTTGTTTAAGTGTAGTTTTGTATTCTGAATCAACTACTTCATCAGAAACACCATCTCCATTTGAGTCGTCTATTACTCTAAGAGTCAAAAATGATTGACTTCTCATAGCAAAATCTTCTCTAATGTAAGCAAATGACATTTCTCTACTATTAGGATCAACATGTAGTTGTCTAATAACAGTTCCTGGTTTTACATCAAGAAGAGGATCGCGTTCTAAAAGTTCAGTTATATAACTTAAGCTTATGTCATTTTGATTTCTTACTGGGGCATCAAAAACTTCAGTTGGTATAGATAATGGTGTTGCTTCAATTTCTATAGAAAGTACACTCTCTTCTCCTATAGTGTTAACAGCAGTTACAATGTAATATTGTTTTACTTTTTCAGTTATATTTTCGTGCGTGTATTTGTATATATAGACTTGTTTTATTTGCTCTACTAAAGTTGTAGTTTTTGTGTTTCCAATAATTTGTACAGTTTCTTGAGAATTTTCTACTTCTGTTATTATTTCGCTATAATCTTCGATAAGAGAATTATTTAGTTTAGCATATCCACTTAATCCACCACCAGAAGTTGTAGAATTATAAACATTGTATCCTTTTACATCTGTTTCTGGGTTTTTTACCCAACTTATTTCTACTTTATTATTAAAAACATTGACGCTAATACCAGTTGGAGGAGTTGGATACATGTTTAACCCTTTGTCTGTATTATTTCTTCAGTAGAAACTAATCTACCTGACTGTGTAATTATTCCAACATCAGCAACATAAAGAGTTGGAACAGATGCATTCTCATTAACATCAATTCTAGAAATAGTGTCTAAAAATTCATTATCAGTAACTTTTTGATATTCTTCTTGTTGTATTTGCACAGATTTAAGTTTTGATAAAGCAGTTACAATTTGATCAGTAATTTTTGTTCTAGTAATTTCAGGAAATGTTTTAGTTCCAATTATACTTT
>Ga0172364_10003432_pt1 | contig 12653 bp, 15 predicted proteins | sample LakKivSesite10cm_FD_114545 | JGI IMG/M metagenome (GOLD analysis project Ga0172364, IMG submission 114545) | Sediment microbial communities from Lake Kivu, Rwanda - Sediment site 10cm | ecosystem: Environmental > Aquatic > Freshwater > Lake > Sediment | place: Rwanda: Western Province, Lake... | reverse complement strand
CTTGGAGGACTCTGGCTTCTACGAGACGGGGAGAGCTTGGGAGGGGATCTATGACAGCTATGAGTCAAACAAGGGGTCGAAGCACATACCATACGTCAAGGACGGCGCGAGCCTCATCGTGAATCCCGGCGGTGGGCTGAAGGCGGACGGCCATCCGGTGGGGGCGACCGGCGTGAGGCAGATCTACGAGTGCTTCAAGCAGTTGAGGAAGGAAGCCGGAAAGCATCAAGTTGAGGTTGACGGGGATCTCAACCTTGCGCTCTGTCACAACATTGGAGGGACGGGCGGTATAGCTGTGGTCCACGTCTTGGTGAGGGATGTAGCATGAGCGAGCCGATGGCTAGAAGGAGGATTCTCGTCGACTACAGGATAAGGGGCTCCAGGTGCGCGGAGTGCGGTCGCACGTACTTCCCGCCCAAGTCCTTCTGCAATGTCGAGGGCAGAGGAAGCCGGATGAACCCCCTAGACTACGTCAACAGCAAGGGCACGTTGGTCAGCGGGACCGTCATACGCAAGCCGACGAACAAGTTCCTCCACCTTGGTTCATACCTGTCAGGGATAGTCCACTTCAACGACGGGGGCGTGAAGGTCCCCGGGAGGATCACGGACTTGACCCCGGAGGACGGTGAGGTGGACATCAACCGGTTCATAGGAAAGGGAGTGATACCTAGGTTCAGGCGGATGTATTCAGACGGGCCCGATGGGCTGATATACTACTCGTCGCTGAACTTCAGCTTCGAAGACGACTACTTCCCCTACCTTGAGTACGAGAAGGTGAAGCCCTCAGACGCGACGACTCGCCCTGGAATAGTCGGCTATGGCGTCTATCTGCCGAAGTTCAGGATAAAGAACGAGGTGGAGGCCTTGGGGGTGAAAGAGAGGACGGTTCCATTCGCGGACGAGAACTCAGCAACCTTCGCGGTAGAGGCTGGCAGGATGGCCCTGATACATGCGGGCATAGACAGCACGAGTGTGAAGAAGTGCTTCGTGGGATCCGAGTCGCCCCCGTATGCGGTCAAGCCCACAGTATCGACGGTGAGTCAGGCGCTGCTGCTTGGCGAGGAGTATGAGGGAGGGTTCTTCAGCGGTGGCATTGACTCCGAGTTCGCGTGCAAGGCGGCCGCGGACCTCTTCATCGACGCAGCTGCCCTGGTCGCTTATCCGACTTTCTCTGGAGAACACGTCTTAGTGATAGGCTCCGATAACTCTCAAGCGGAGAGGAACGACCCATTGGACTACACAGTGGGCGCTGGAGCTGCGGCCTTTCTCTTCGGGCGGGGAGACGTGATAGCGACCTTGGACCACTATGTCTCATACACGTCTGACACCCCTGACTTCTACAGGAGGGACGGACAAAGGTACCCCCGACACGGAGGGAGGTTTACCGGAGAGCCGGCCTACTTCAAGCACGTCGTGACAGCAATGAAGACCGCCCTGAAGGTGAGTGGGCTTGCCCCCAAGGACATCCGATATGTCGTCTGCCATTCTCCCAACGCGAAATTCCCGCTGCAGGCTGCGCTCGAGGCAGGATTCGAGCCAGAGCAGGCGGAACCCGGCCTGATCGTGAAGCACATAGGCAACCTCTATTCAGGGTCGTCTCCGGCGTCCTTGGCCGCCGTCCTCGACATAGCGGAGCCGGGCGACAGGATCATGATGACCAGCTACGGCTCTGGGGCTGGGAGCGACTCATACGTGTTCACTGTCACCAAGGAAATAGAGAAGAAGCGGGATAGATCCGTCCCGGTGAAGAGGATGATCGAGAACGAGCGCAGGGCCTACGTGGACTACAACACCTACCGCGAGTGGAAGGAATTGGGCTAGGGCGCGAGACCCCGAACAGACAAGGGATAAGCATTAATAGTCAAAGCACAAAATAATGACCATATGCCCGAAAAACTGGACTTCATCACCCCGACCCTGCTGAAGGTCATCTACGTCTTCCACGAATACACGGGGCAGGAATTCCATGAGAGGGAGGTCATGAGAAGGGCTAGGATAAGCAAGGGTTCAGCCAACTCGATCCTCAGGAGGTTGGCTCAGGTCGAAGTCCTGGAGGGGAGAAGAGTGGGGAGGATGGTCTTCTACAGGCTGAATACGAGAAGTCCCCTTGCAAGACAGATGAAGGTGCTCCTGAACATCTACTCACTAAGAGGGCTGTTGAAGGGGATCAGGCCCTACTGCAGGAAGATCCTGCTCTTCGGAAGTTGCGCGGAGGGGCTGGATGTCAGCGACAGCGACATAGATCTGCTCGTCCTGACCCAAGAAAAGGGAAAAGCGAAAGTGGAAATCAGCACCCACCAAGGCGAAATAGGAAGAAGGATAGCAGCGATTGTTGTTAGCGCGAGTGAATTCGCAAGGATGAAAAGGGAGGACAGAGCATTGTATGACGGGATCTCGAGGGGGATTACGCTATGGGAGTCCGAATGACAGCTGAGTTCAGGCGCATGGTGGACGAGAGAAGACTTCTCCGAACGAGAGTGAACAGGGGTCTGATCGTCAAGGAGATGCGAGTAGCTGAAGCTGACCTGGACGACGCGCGGGATTCCTTCAAGAGGAAGAAGTTCAAGTGGGCCACGATCCAAGGCTACTACTCCATGTTCCATGCTGCAAGGGCCCTAGTGTACAGTCAAGGCTTCAGAGAGAAGAGTCCATATGCCTTGTTAGTCGCTCTCAGGAGTCTGCTGTTTGAGAAGATAGGGGCAGACCTGATCAAGGATTTCGAGGATGCGATGAGCCTGAGGGAAGAAGCGGACTATGGCCTCACCTTCTCTGAGGATGGAGCGTCCAGTTCGGTCGACGGGGCTAAGAGGTTTCTTGGGAGAGCAAGGGAGATCTTGAAATTCTGACACTACACACTGGCCTGGGAAGCCGAGGGAAGTCTCTTGTTCGAGAACGAAACCTGTGCTGACATGTTTCAGAGGACAAATCAATCCGAAGAGAGAGCCATCCGCTTCTGATAGGTGGCAGCTGATCGGGTCTGCCAGTCAGGACTCCATCCCCAAGAATCTAAATCCACATTACCGATTGCCGGGCGGGAGAAGCACTGACCCTGTCTCTAGCTGTCGTCGCGCGCTGAGGTCTTCTGGGCCTTTCTGCCAACGTACAGTCCGTAGCCAACGTAGGAGCGGTACTCGCGCCATGCCCCGATCATTCGCCTGTTCAGGAAGGGCCCACTCACCGAGGGATCTAGAAGACCCCTGACAAGAGCTGACACGTACCTACCAACCCCATCCACCCTTAGATGATCCATGAACTGGCCCCTCAGGTCAAGCCTGCTGATCTCTGATGACACGTCCTTGAATCCAGCCTCCTTGAGAGCCTCTAACCACTCGTGCTCTTGAAACGCCCCTATCTTCCCTCCGAGCGACGATCCCCTGAGCAACTGCACCAGCTCAGGAGGTGGGGGTTTGAGGAAGGTAGTCTCATTGGCTCCGAACGTCCCCCTGGGCCTCAGCGTTCTGTGGATTTCAGGCAAGGCCTTCTTGGGATCACAGTGGATCAATACCGACTCCACAATCACGCAGTCGAAGGAGTCGTCTAGAAAGCTGAGATCTTCTGCGTTCGCTTCAGTGGTTTTGACCTTGGCGCCGACTCCCTCCTTGGCGACTCGCTTTCTGGCCCACTCCAACACCTTAGGACTGATGTCAGCTGCCACGACGTTTGCTCCGTACTCCTTTGCCAGAAGACAAGCAGTGTATCCTGTTCCACATCCTATGTCCAGCACGAACCGGCCCGGAACAATGCCGCAGAGATCAACCAGACTCCTAGTAGCTTTGATACCACCCAAGTGCTCCGTCACCCCCAGCTTCTCCCATATGTCGAATACGGTAAAGCTTCTATCGCCAGGAGGGATCTCCTGTTTCGAAGTTGAGGGCACTTCGGGTTCGTGTAAGGCGACACATATATGTCAATAGGCCTTTCTTCGGGCCGATTGCCAGCTGACGGGTTGGGGCACAAGCACACTAGGGGTCCTGCAACAGCAATTCCATTCGTTCCGCGGAGACTTCGGTATGCATGAGCTGTGGCAACGTGCCATGGGCGCCATCTCCAACTAGAGAACAAGTCGTCAACGCTAGAACTCAGGTCCAGAGACGCCCTGCGCATTTCCGAGCACCATCAATGCTAACCCTTATCAAGCCAAGGGGCCAGTGTCTGACCGTAGCATGTACCGGAGAGATGCCCCAGTGGGATTCCTCCTTATCGTCATGCTGCTGTTTGGGACCCAAATCGGACCCGTCTCGTCTGCGCAGACCGCCGTGGTGGTTGCGGCCCCCCTGTTGATCCCGGTCTCGACTATCCCAGTAGCAGGTCTTTCTGATTCATATTGGTCTGACGCACGTACATTTTCCATTCCCAGCGCTGTCGGAGGCGGCAATGTCACCATTTGGGCAAAATACGATCTGACTAACTACTCACTTTGTCTCCGATTCAGAGGGCCAGATGATACTAATGACAGTGCCGACTCTTTCAGCGCGCGCTTGGACATCGGACCCGCCGGAGTGGAACCTGATGCCAACTGCTGGTGGTTCTTCGCGTTCCGTCTGGGGGGGTCCGCCTCGTACAGGTACAATGAGAGCGCGAGGGAATGGAAGTCGGCACGATATGCTTGGGCGAGCTGGCATCTCAGCCAACCGAGCTACTGGGAGGCAGCGTTCTCCATACAGCTGACACTGGCCCGTAATCAGGCGTTTGAACTTTGCCTGTGGCAGCAGGATGTCAGCCTGCCTCCTAGGACCTGGAGACTGTCGCCGCTTTTCCCGATCGGCGCCACACAGGGTTCGCCGAACACTTGGGCCGAGGTGCAACTGGACAGAAGAACGAACCTCACGATCTCTGTGACTCCCAACGATGTGGGATTTGACCCGATTCTTCGTAGACCCAGTTCGGAGGTTGCGATTTCTGGGTCATTGGCACGGGCTCTGGTGACTACGATCGTCATCACCTACATCAGGCCCGACGGGTCCACATTCGCAAGAGACTCGACCACGGATGCAACTGGCAGCTTCAGCGACGCATTGATCCCCGATGCTGCCGGAACGTGGTATGTGAGTTGTTCATGGGCAGGCACTCCTGATCTGGATCCATCCACCAGTGAACGGATCTCGCTCAACGTTTCCTACAGCTGGCTAACCGCTATTGGAATTGCCGCAGTTGCCATACTTCTCGTGGCCGCTGTTGCCTTCTTCGTGTTGAGAAGGCCCAAGACTTCAGGTGCGATGCCACCCCCGCCCCCACCCTGAGCGCGTTACAGCGTTTCTCCCGTAGTAAGGGGACATGCGGCTGAGGAGGTTGTGCCAGACCATGCGCGCAGCGGTGCTAACTGTTAAAAGTGGAGCCAAAAAGATCGAAGTCCAATGGAACAGGATAGGGGGAGGCCTTTCTTCGTAACCCTGCTGAGCATACAGTACGGGATCGCTGGCTTGGGCTATCTGACCGCTGTACTATACGTGCTGTCCGCCATCGTGAGCGCTGGGAACTTCGGGTTGTTCGTCCTGATGAACACGTTTCTCCTCTGGATCGTGGTCTTGTTGATAGGAGTCTACTTGTTCGCGACAGCAAAGGGGCTGTACGACCTGAAGGGGTATGGCTGGACGTTGGCGATGATTGGGTCCGTGTTCTGGCTCGTAGTCTCGGCGATCATCTTCTTGGGCGCGATCTTCATTTTCGACCAATCCATACAAATGGCCCAGCCGCCTGACGTGGGGCCCTTGGTCAGCGGCATGCTCGCGGGCATGCCAACTGACGTGATCAATACGGCGGTCTCGGTCGCTCAAGGGTTGGCCTCGGCGTTAATGGTCGGAGTGGTGAGCATTTACTACCTCATCAAGGGCTTCTTCCTGAGCAACGCCATCTATAACGGGATCGTGATTGTCTATCTCGTGAGGGTCAGATCCCTGTTTCGGAAGCCCCAAGCCAAGCAGCAACCCGAGGTCAGTGCACCAAGCGCTGTTGGCGGTCCGTTGCCAGCGCCCTAGTCTGACTCAGCTCCTACATATTCACTTGCGGCCACCGCCCCGTTTCACCGACTGCTAGGTGGGAGACAGAACTGAATCTTGTGACGGTCGGTGCGGTGGCGGGAAGTGCACTAGTGCTCCTCGTAGCGGCCGTCTTCATTGTGATGAGAAAACCGAACTCTTCGACTTTGCCTGTGTCACCGATACCACCCGCTTGAGATCCGATCGCGCGTTCACATCTCAGCCGATCCGCTTCGCAGCAGTTGGTTGCCTAGGCGAGGCTTAGAACCGTTATATGATGAGACGACGCCCAGCCTATGCGTCACCAATGGATCGAGAAGAGGGAAGGAAGAAATTGAGAGGGCCCTTCGTCGCCATGATCACTCCGTTTAAGCATAATCTCGAACTTGACTTGGAGGGCTTCAGGAGGAACATCCGGTTCAAGCTGACAAGCGGCATCGGTGCGGGAAAGGGCGTATTGATGGGAGCGGTAGCAGCAGGCGAGTTTCCCACAATGACCATGGAAGAAAGGAAGGCCGTTATGCAGGTCTTGGCCGAAGAAGCTAGGGGCAAAGTGCCACTGGTTACATCCGCGCAACACACTGACCCGAGAATGACGATCGAGATATGTACGTATGCAGAGGATCTCGGGATAGACGCGGTCCAGATAGCTCCCACCCACTATGACATGGGCCAGACTGACGATGATGTCCTGCGCTTCTACAGGATGGTGGCCGAAAAGACTGACATCGGTTTCATAGTCTACAACACATTCTGGCACGGGTACAACCTGACTGTCCGAGCTATGCCCGAGTTGCTCAAGATCAAGAACGTGGTCTGTCTGAAGTGGGGCGCACCCAACGAGTGGCACTATAGGGAGATGATGAGGCTATACGCTGACAAGATAGCGATCATGGACAACATGAGCGTTCACGTCTGGAATCACATGCATGGGGGAGCAGGCTTCCTGTCACACCCAGGCAACTTCTGGCCGGAGCACGAGCTGTTGGTATGGAACTTGTTGGAGCAGAAGAAGTACCTAGAGGCAAATCACGAGCTGTTGAGCATAAACTACCCGTTCTATGACTTCATCGGCGAGGTGAGCGCCACTACGGCTATGGTGGATGCGAACGTCACAAAGGCGGCCAATCAGATGGTGGGATTGCCCGCTGGACCAGTCAGGCCACCAGCACGGAATCTGACCGAACCCGAAAAGGAGAAGCTTCGCTCGATTCTAGCAAAGGCTGGGGTTCCCTTCAATCGGTCTGCCTAGTCTTCGGTCTAGAGGAACCGGCATCTCTTGGCAGATACCGGCTGAAATCACAGATGAGGATCTTCTCCTGGTTGTAAGGACTGGCAGCGTCCATCATCTCGTGAGGAGCATCTATTCACAAGAACATTGAGAACAATCGCGATCCATCCTATATGAGTAATGGCTATCCAAGACATGAACGTCCGAGGAGGCTTCTTCTGAAGAACACGAACCGTTGGTTCCTTCGTGCGCTGCATGATTGTTACATGACGTTTATATAAACCCCCGTCGGCCAACCGAACAAGGTGAACGACAAGAGATGGACGGGGCGATTCAAGTTATCTCAACGGTAGGACAGCGGGCTGCGGCCATAGGCCTTGGGCTGGTCATAATCGTAAGGTTGTTGCTCGGGGCTACCATCGCAGCAATTGGATTGATTGTGCTCTACTTCTTGATGAAGAAGGCGATCAAGACCGCAATCAAAGAATGTGATGACGAAAAAGAGCTGAGACAGCGAGCAACGCGACAAGGTACCTAACCCGAGCACATGCGTGGAGCGCGCATGTTCGAGAGCAACTACTCGCCCATCAAGACCCGGTAGACTCCGCCACCTCTGAATTCAATGACCCCGTGGTCTCGCAACACCTGCAACTGTTGTCGGATCTTCGGACGAATGTGTCTGTTTCGAGGGTGGAGCTCAGCGAGGTGTTCTTCGAATGAGTACATGTCGCCGATGGTGAAAGTCGGTCTGTCAAGTTGCCTGACGCACGCCAGGACATCAGCAAACCATCCTCTGGATTCGGCGTTCCGGTCGTTCATAAATGTGAACCGTCGCCATTGACTTCTCACGGTCTGCTCGGGGATCATGCTCCCGTTATCTACGATGTAGATCCTTGCGTCTGTTGGAAGACCACCTATGACGAAGTTCGAACCAACCCACCCGTGCCGTCGTGCGTGAACTCCAAGGGGTTTGCGCCTTTCGACGATCGATTCGTGTATGAAGTACTTCGGGATAGCTAACAGGTTCAATACCCGGAATGCCGTCCGGTCGTACTGAAGAAGCATGAGGCTGGGTTGACTCCCACGTCGAATAGCTCTGATTTTGGGACAGAAAGCTGAGTCGGTGACGCGATTGGTGAAGGGGTGGCTCTTGCTCTTGAGTTGGTACTGCTCCTCGCAACTAGGACAGCAGAAGTCTACGACCTCGGTTCCTTGGGGTGCCAGACATAGCTCCTCGGAAGAGCATGCCGGACAATACATGTTATCTCTGATCCACGCCTCCGTCATGACGCGTGCCTTTTGAGATAGACTAGTATACGTGGCAGCCAGCTCAGGCTTCAAGCTCAGATCCATGAGATCCCCGCGGTCATCTTCACAACGGAAGGATATAGATCTGAGGCAGTCTCTCCTCGGGAGTCACTAAAGGCCGGCGAATAGCGGAGGAGTCAACCGGACCTTAGGATATGGGCATCAGTGAGACGATCATTGACAAGCACCAACGATGCGATCGGTCAGACCTCGGATACCAACCGTTTCCCGGCTACTCTGAGCATTTCTATCTTGTGCTTCTTTGATGCTTGAGTCACAGGAACCAAGTCGAATATCGTGAATTGGAGGAAGCGCAGATAGGCCTCCAAATTGTGCAACGCGTTGACGGCCCCTCCACCAGAACCCCCTGCAGCGGCTATTCCGATGACGCGTCTCCCCTTCAGCGGCGATGTCTCACGGTTGATGCTCTCACATCTGCGCCATCTGTCGAGGAATCGTTTTGCCGACTCGCTCAAGTCCCCGTAGTAGACTGGAGTGCTGAACACCGTGGCGTCCGCCTCGTTGATCTTCTCTCTCAGATTCTGAAAGTCATCTTGTATCATGCATTTCCCGTCGGTATGGCACGTTCCCCAGCCTCGACCATGAGCTTTGCACGATTCAATGTTCAGTCTGTTCAGATGAACTAACTCAGTTCCTGCTCCTGCGCTCCCAGCCCCTTCCAACACTGCCTGAGCTAGCTGACAGGTCAGCCCGTCTAGGTTCGGGCTTGACTGGATTCCGATCACCTTCAATTCGGCATCCTCCTTGAGCCCTGTCAGAGTGACGTGCTTATAACCGATTTGCATGCGCGATCGATGAGGAACATGGGTAAGAACATCTGTGGAATAATAACAAGTGAAACGACCTCGCCAAGCGAGGCCAAAAAGCATGCTGAAGCGATGAAGGACTGCCCCCACCTCATACTCATAGGGACAACTTCCAACTTCGTCCACGCGGTCTATGTTGTCCCTGAGTGCAAGAAGTGGTGGCTGGAATTCCCTGCGGAGAACCCGGAGAAGATAGGCGTGGAAAAGGCATCAGTTCACATAGTCGAAGAATTGACGTATCCTGTGGAATTCTCCAAACTACCAACAAAGAAGGCAGAAAAAGCTCCATGTGGAGCGGACTGTCGAAAGTGTGACTTGCGTGAGAGATATGACTGCAATGGCTGCCCCGCCACTGTTCACTTCAAGGAGAAATGACGCGCTGTCGCGTGGGCGATTCCGGCACGGGTAAAGCATTCTAAGACAAGTCTGAAGACCGCAGCGTATATGACGACTGGAGGGGCGCCGCTGTTGGCGAGTTCGGCCCCAAAGCCTAATATCCCCTCCTAGAGCAAGTATCAACGAAGAAGTGAAATGAAGGCTGCAATGCTTGTTTTCACCGAGGCGGGCAAATTCGAGGAAGTGGTCGCAGGACTCAAGAAGATCGGTGGGGTCAAACACGCGTTCGCGGTGACTGGCAGAGCGGATGTCGCGGCGCTCGTAGAGGTACCGGATCTCAAGGAACTCTCGAACGTGGCACTGAAGGTGTTCAAGACGCCAGGCGTAACGGCTTCAGAGACCCTAGTAGAGATACAAAGAGGGTGACAATGATGAAAGCGCTGTGCTTGGTCAGATTCTCCGGGAAGAAGCCGGAAACGGTCCTGGAGCAGCTCAAGAAGATGAAGGGAGTCCAAGATGCGTTCTTGACCTTCGGTAGGTTCGACGGCGTCGTACTTCTGACTGCGGTGGACATCGCGACGGCCAAGGGCACAATCAAGGCAATCCAGTCGACCCCGGGGATCAAGAGAACAGAGACTCTGATGGAATTATAGGGACGCCCACGTCCCATGGTGTTTTTTGTCCCTTCTAGATGCTATTCTGCCACCTCTTCTCGCCTCACAAGTAACCGTCCACTAGATGGTCTTGCATGAGGCAATCGGAGTAGTGCTCGTGGGCTTAGCCACTCATTTCGCGGGGCAGTACTGGAAGCATAAGGGACCTACTGACTCAAGGCAAGATCTGCGGCGGCAATAGCGTGGATTCTTGTGGTGTCGAAAATCGGGACGCTTACATCATCCTGAGACACGAGCAGCGGAAGCTCGGTACGCGCGAGGACCACCCCTTCTGCCCCTCTTCCTGCGAGATCGTCAATGACTTTGATGAGCTTCTGCCTCGACGCGTCTTGGATTACGTTGTACACTAGCTCCTTTCTGATGATGCCATCGACGGCCTTCATGCTATCCTCGCTCGGAACGACAGTCTGGATCCCGTGTTTCCCAAGCCTCTTCTTCAGGAAATCCTCGGACATCGTGATTTCAGTTCCCAGCAATCCCACGTTCCTTAGACCATCCTTCCTGATTGCGTGAGCTGTGGCATCCCCGATGTGCAAGAGAGGTATGCTGACGGCCTTTTCCACCACATCAGCGAGCCGGTGCATTGTATTCGTGCATATGACTATGAAATCGGCTCCAGCTCCCTCCAGAGTTCGGGCATGTCCCGCCATGGTCCGACCCCACTCTTCCCAGTCGCTGTCGGTGTGGATCTGCTCGACATCGTGAAAGTCAACGCTGTAGAGGATTATCCTTGCCGTATGTCGTCCCTCTGAAGCCTCCGTCGCATGCATGATGTATTCGTTTGTTATTCGGTAATACTCGACGGTCGACAGCCAAGTCATTTCACCCATCATCTCAATCGTCTTTGCTGCGAATACCTGGAGTTCTTGCCAACGCACAGTGCTGCTCAGCGCGGTTGACGCCGTTGGACCAACATGCCAGTCATTACAGTAATGTTACATACTCGGGCTGGAACTCAAGACTGGATGACGTGGCTGGACGACTCCATCTATGTCATGCTCGGGGCCTTCCTCGTCCTCATGGCGCTGTTGATAGCCAAGTGGCTTTGGGACGCAATGAGTGGGCTGGCCAAAGGTCGCTATCGAGTGACATTGAGGGACACGGCCCTCTTGGTGGTTCTCGCGGTTGCGGTGTTTGCCTCGCTTTGGGAGATCTACGAGTTCGCTTTGCACTACGGGATAGAGACGCAAGAGCCCTTTCTCAAGGCCGTGGTCCTTGCGGCGCTCGCTTCCGGCCTGTTGTTCACCGCGCTGGAATGGTATCGTCGCAGAAAACGATGACCAACGGAACCCCGAGGAAAGCGGACAAAGGCCTTCCGCACACTATCATGCGCGAACGCCCGCAGTTCTACGCTGGAGCTCAACGACTTCCGGGCAATCACAACGGAGGAGGAGAGATCAAAGTCTGATTTGGCGCTCAGTCTCCTCGCCTTTGCGAGCTTAAGTACGCAATGGTCTTCAGATGACGTGATGGGAAAACCAGTCTTCTGCTGTTCCCGCGAGAACGATCTCTATGAAGCTGTCGGGAGTTCCCGGAAGCCGCCGCTTCGTTTTGACGAGTTGGAAGAAGCACTGAGAGCAGCTTCGAAGGGAGACGGCGTTCTCGCTTTGGCGGACAGTTATCCGATCCAGAGTCTCAGCATAGACGAGAAGGTGCTGCATCAAGCCAGACAAAAGAACCTGAGGCTGTACGTTGAGTATCCCCTTTCTATGCCAAATATCAGTTTCGGCGTACCTCAGACTGTGGAATGGGAGCGTCCGGTCGCCACGTCCGACTTTTTCAGGCACGAACTGTCCCCGATGAGCGTACTGACGATGCATAGTTGCTGGTTCCTTCCAACCAAAGCAAAGGACCACCACCTCGTCCTTGCACGCGTCGCCGGCTATGATACGGCTGTCTATGGTCTGCCTGCCGAAGTTCGTCCGTTACTGTTCAACTACTCGGATTCTGTCATCGCGGCAACGAGCAAGCTGAGCCAATTCAAGACTGGACGATACGCTCCAAGGGCTTCGTGGAAGGCAGTATGGGAGGGGTTGCTTCAGTGGATCACTGGCGGCGAAAAGATTCCGATTTCATGGACTCCGACTGTCAACATCGCCTCGAACAAGGACGAGAAGCTTCCAGACGATGTGGAGAAGGAGACCTTCAGACGATCCACTGAATGGTTCTACAGACACGCGTTGTTCGCTATAGACAAGGACGTGGGCGTCATAGAGGGATACCAATCGGGGATCGACTACGAGGGGCATCAGCTCCCCAGGCCGCACGTGCGCACAGACTGCCTAGCCGAGGCTGCAATGGT
>Ga0172364_10003430_pt1 | contig 12657 bp, 11 predicted proteins | sample LakKivSesite10cm_FD_114545 | JGI IMG/M metagenome (GOLD analysis project Ga0172364, IMG submission 114545) | Sediment microbial communities from Lake Kivu, Rwanda - Sediment site 10cm | ecosystem: Environmental > Aquatic > Freshwater > Lake > Sediment | place: Rwanda: Western Province, Lake... | reverse complement strand
AACATTTTTAAGACCAGGTTCAATAAATTCTAATACTTCTTTACAATCACCTAACACATTAATTGAATTTTGAATGACTTTTCCAAATTCACTTGGTTCAATATTAATATGAATAATATTTTTCGCTTTTGGAGCAAAGTATTTTACATTACCAGTGCAACGATCATCAAATCTAGCACCAACACAAATAATAGTATCCGCATTTTGAATACTCATATTTGCCATATAACTACCATGCATTCCTAACATTTTAAGACCACAATAATGTTTTTCATTAAATATACCAAGTCCTAATAATGTTGTAGTAACAGGTATATTTGTTTTATCAACAATTTTTTTTAATATTTTTTTACAATCACTCGCTCCTTTACCTATATAAAAAACAGGTCTCTCACTTTTATTTATAATATCAATTACTTTTTTACATAAAAATGTATTTATTAAACATTTATTCACATTAAAAAATATATTTTGTGTTTCAAATGTTATATCACTATTAAGAACACATTTTGGAATATCAATATGGACAGCACCTTTTTTATCTTCGTGTAAATGATAAAATGCTTTTTCAAAAATATAATCTGTTTTATCTGGTTTTTCTAATAAAAAATTAAATTTTGTAATTTTTTTAGTAATATCAACACTTGGTGCTTCTTGAAAACTATTTTTACCCATTGCTTTTAATGGAACTTGTCCACTAATTACTAATAAAGGAGTAGAGTCACAATTCGCATCTAAAATATTAGATACACAATTTGTTAAACCAGGACCACTTGTAGTAATTACCACTCCTGTTTCATTTTTTTTCGCATCAATAAAGTTTTTAATTTTAGAGTAACCAACTGCCATTGATGTTAAATGACTTTCATTCGTAGCTATATATGTATTAATATTATAAGAATTTTTATTAAAATGAAAACAATCAATTAATGACATAATTGCTCCTCCTGAATATAAAAAAACATCTTTAATCTGTTTCTGACACAATTTATTATAAATTTTTTCATACACTTTCATTTTATTATATTATCTAATTAAATATTTTTTCATTTAAATAACATATTTTAATTAAAAATATTAATTTTTAATTTAAAATTATTTTACTATTATATTAATTTTAAATATAATTTATTTTATATATTATATATTAATTATGTGTTATCCCTGTAACAAATCCACTAGTTACTACAATGAATCTAGTAACTCTACAACTCAAAAATCTTCCTCATTTTATAAATATGGATATCATCCATGTATTATTGACACAAGTGTTGGAACTTTTAATGGAAATCCAAATACTTATTATAAACCTAGTTCAAGTTCATATTATGGAAATTTTCAACCTTGTTATTCTGTAAATAATCGTGGATATTCTTATTACTAATTTATTTTAATTTTATTTTCTTTGAATATAAAATAAATTTAGTCATTTGACAAATTTCTTTTTTATTTTTATTTTAATTTAATTTTCTTTCAATATAGAATTTATTAAGTAATTAAAAAAAAAAATTATTTTTTGTTTTTTAATTTTATATATTATATATTATATATATAATTTATAAATGAGTTGTTATTCATACAATTACATCAATTCAAATTGTAATTCTTATAATGTCTTGTATCCAAACACTATACAAGTAGTTTATACTAATCCTTGTAATCCTTGTCCACCTTGTCCCAAACCTTGTTACAAAGTTGTTTATCAAGAATGTAATCCTTGTCCAACACCTTGTCCCCCTCCCTGTCCTCCACCTTGTGTTACAGTTTGTAATCCTTGTCCTCCACCTTGTCCTCCTCCTTGTCCAGTTCCTTGTCCTCCACCCTGTCCAGTTCCTTGTGCTACTCCTTGCCAACCAATTTGTTATCCAAACATTCAACCACCTTGTTACACTTCACCATATAAATATTGTTAATGTAAACACTATTAAATATACGCCGTAGGCGTATATTTAATTAATAAAATTCTTAGGATTTAATTTATTAATCAAAATGTATATTTAATAATCTAGACATTAAAATGTGTATATTTAATAAATCAAATCCAAAGGATTTAATTTATTAATCTAGACATTTTAATCATAACTCCATAGGAGTTATGATTAAAATGTATATACTATTCAATATACGCCGTAGGCGTATATTGAATTATCTAGATATTAAAATGTATATCTAAATGATAAATCTTTAATCAATTCCTGCATATACATTACAATTTTTGAATATAAAAATGTTCTAATATCATTTTGTGTTTCATCTCGAGCATAATCACAATATAAATATCTTTCATATAATTGTTTTATATTTTCTTGAAATCTATCTATATACATTAAACCATTCATATTATAATATTCATAATTCATATAATACTTTGAATTATATTGATAAACCCATTTTTTATTTTGAATATATTCAACAAATATATTTAAAATTTTTTCTACAAAATTATCATCAAATATATTTTCTAAATAATCCTCTGTCATTATTAAATCATCCATTTTTGTCTCATAATCTATATATGTATCTTTTAAATGTAATTGTAAAATATTATTTTCTAATTCTTTGATTTTCTCTATTTCATCAAAAATTTTTACATAAATTATTTCATTTAATTTATTAGTTTCCATTTTTTTTAATTTAAAAATTTTTTTTTTAAATTGAAATTTTAAATTAATTATAATTATTAGTGGTGCGTTAAGAGTTAGTATTCCTGAATACAAAGCATTCAATCAAAGTTTTCAATACGATGGTCAGCAACATTTCTCAATCAAATATCCTCAATCAACTCCAAATTCAAAATTTGGAAGTTGATTCGTCAATGTGTCAAATTCAATCGCCATTCCATTATCAAGGTATTATTATCGATAATGTTGAAAGTGGTATTTGTATCGCACCTGGTTATCCAGTAGCAAAGGAAGTTGATGATATTCAATCATTTCAAAGTATAATTACTGAAATGTTTGGTAAAGGTTTGTTACTAAGACCTTATCTTGAAGGATTTGTTGTTCGTATTTACAATTACGACAACCATTGGTTTATGTCAACCAATAAATGTCTTGACGCATACAACTCAAATTACAATTCTGACAAAACATTTGGACAAATGTTTGAGGAAGTTTTAGAAGGTTATTTTGACAATGAAGATATTGAATTAGGTTACAATTTACATTCAATTGATGATTTTATTGGAAATTTAGACAAAACATATTGTTATTTTTTCTTAGTCGGTCATACCGAATTCAAAGTTACTGACAAGATTGAAAAACCTTACTTATATCTTCTCTACGCTACATCCAATGTAGATGGTCAAATCACTACATCAAAAACTATTCCAAATATTCCATCCATTCTTGAAGTCGCTTGTCCTTATCTAAATCAACATATCATTGAAAAAGAAACAAAAGGTTTTGTTTTAGAAACTGCGAATAAAAGATATGTTTGGTTCGCTCCATCATTCAAACTAATTCGTAAAAGAAATTCTCACAAATTTCTTGGTTCTTTCTTACTTGAATTAAATGAAAATCCTCAACAATGTGCCGAGTATTACAAAATGTTCCCTGAACATTTAAAATACCAAGATATGATTAATGAAGCAATTACAAATTTCTGTAAAGACGCTCACAAATTATATGTCACTCGTCATATTAAGAAAAGTTTTATTGAAACTTCCAATAAATCTCTTCACTATTTCGTCTCTGATCGTTCCAATCAAAACAATTTGTTCGGCATTTATCTAAAAACTAGACAAAATATGTTTTTGGAAGATGTAATGAAAATATTTCATCAATACCCTCGCACATCTAAATTCATCTTTCTTCGTTCTTATCTTTCAACTGAATTAGTCGGCACAAATTAAAAAATAAAAATATATAATCATTTGTAAATAGTTATATATAATCAATCATATGTAAATAGTATATTAATCTACTTTGAATTTATTTAATAGCATTTAAATCAAACATTACTTTGGGAATTTCTGTTTTAACAGGTTTACATAACAATCTTTCAACATTTGGTGATAAATAAATATTCCCATTTATTATCCAAATACTAATACTTAACACACAATATACTTTTGGAAATCTTTTTTTAACTCCGTCAGCGTATAATAATTCTAATGGATCAAAAGATTTATAATTATTATTTTCTTTAATAATATTTCCAGTGTTTTCTTCTAAACAATTTGTATCAAAACTCCATTTTCCATTTTCTTTTTTTAACATCTTACAATTCATTGTAATTAAACTTTGTTTTGATTGATTAATATTTTTTCTATATAATTGTTTTACAATTCTTTGTTCAATCATTAATGTTCTTATATCTAATTCCATTTTATCTAATTTATCTGTATTATCATTTAACCAAGTTTTATAATGATTTTGTGCTAAATCATTCTTAATTTTTTCTTGTAATTCGTCTAATACATTAAAAAATTTAGAATTATCATTCAAAATTAATGTTAAAATATATTTCTCCATATCTTCTTTCACTTGTTGTATATTAATGTCTTTTTTATGATAAGGTAAACTCATTCCAAATGTATCAAGTAATGGAGTTTGTAAATACAAAATTTGATTTATATTTTCTCTTTTATTTTTATAATAAATATTAACAACACTGCCATTTTCTTGTTTTTTTAGTTTGCCAAAATTTACTAATGAAATATCAAAGTTTTCTGTCACTATTGCTTGCATTTTATTATTTTATTTAATAAATTTTTTTTTAAGTAAATTGAAAAATAATTTTTTTACTCAAAATTATTACCAAATTCATTAATCACTTTCATTAATAAAATGGATATAATGGATATCGACAATGTTTCTAATTTAAATATTAATTCAAATATGGTTTCAATTATTCAACAACAATTACAAGAATTAAATTTTAAAGATATCAAACATAGTAAAAAATCAAAGTATCGTATAAATGACATTGTAAATTTAAAAGTTCATTATTGTTGTCCAACTATAATAGATCAATGGAAAACAATTGAAAGCAAAGACCAATATAAAATAATTGATATCTATCTCAATCAAGAATTAAATGAATATATTTATGTATGTATTGAGAATGGTAGACCTATAGATGATTATTTGTTGAAAGGTTTAAATTCAAAAACAATCATACAGAAAAGTGAAAATGATATCATAAAAATTCATTCAATAGAAAATTCATTTACTCGTTTTTGGGAAAAATAAATGACAAAATACTTAGTTTTTTGTTATTGTGGGTTTATTTAAATTGAATTAATAAAGGAATATCCGTAGGATATTTCTTTATTAATTTTTACTCAACAAAAATCAAAAATTACGCCGAAGGCGTAATTCTTGATGTTTAGTTAATTTTACGATTAACTACAAATAACTTTGTTATTTGTAGTTAATCTCAAATCAACGAAAAAATTAATCAATCAACCTTTGGTTGATTGATTGATTTGTTTAGTTAAATCCAAAAATTTCATTTGTGTTTTGATATTGTGAATATTGAAGACCTTCAGGATAGAAATTAATAATATCTTTTAAGAAATCTCTTGAATTATTAATTGATTCAATATAATACATAACGAATTCTTTGAATTTATCTTGATTTTGTGCTGTAGAAAGTGATATATTATGTGCTTCACATTGTTGACGAATATATTGAATAAAATCTAATGCAATTTGTTGTTTAGTATAATCACGACCATATTGTCTTAAACTATTAGTTGTATTTGGTAAATTTGGATTTTGTAATAATTGTTCAAATAATTCTATATTTATAAGTTCTAATTTAGTTCTAGAAAATTCTTTGTATTGATGATATAAATTTATCATTTTACTAATATTTTCTTTGTATCCACCAGTTACAGCAGTTGCTTTTTCATCTACAAATTTTGGTAATTCAAATGTTGTTGTTAATGCTAAATTATTATTGGAACTAGAATATTCTAATTTTTTAATGACTTCTAATCGGTCTTGTTTTGAACCAGTTAAATAATGTAATATTAATCCCCATTGATAACTCATTAACATAGAAATATTAACGTGAATTGATTTGTATTTACCTGTAGTAACATCAATTATTTTAGAATCTGGAACATCTTTTCCGCTAATTTGACGATAAGGAACATCAATAAATAATGTAGGATTAATTCTATGAGGTTTAATCGTAGTTAATTCTTTTTCAATAGTTCTATTGACATGCATAAATCTTCTAAATATAAATTCTTTTTGAGAAGAGTCACGAGGTGTGCGAATATAATTGTTTGCCATTTGTGTTCTTGTTTTTAAAGATTTATCTAATTTTTTTAATCTTTTTTGTTTTTTATCACTTAAAGAAGAAATTGAAGATAATTGACTTTGTTCAGATTCTGATTCTTTAGTTTTTTTTTTATACATACCTTCTTGATAATCTTCATCTACAATTCTTTGATTGATATGTTCTCTATATTTTTGTAAATTAAAAATTCCACCATCTGAGTTTTTAGTGATAAAATCATTCATACTATAATAAATAGGAACTTGGAAATGTTTTGCTTCACCAATTACATAACTTTTTAAGTCGTGTTCATTCACACATAAAACTTTTTCATTTGGTCTAACATTATTGATATCAATTGTAGTATTAGGAAATTGGTCCCAAATGATTGCCATCTTTTTACCTAAACCTAAATAAAACATTGCCATACAAATTGTTTCATAAGAACAAAATTGACCAAAATAAAATATCATAGAATTAGAACCATGAGCGTGAACATATGGTAAATTTGGATTTTGTCTAAATTGACTAGGTTCACTATAAATAATTTTACATCTTTACTAGTTTTAAGTAAAGTGATTAGTTCATTTGTAATAGTATCACTTGTTACATAAAAATTTCCTAAAAATATTACTTCTCTTTGTCTAGACATATTATATATATATACTTATAAAAAAGAATTAAAAAAATAATTAAATTATATGTAATGAGTAAAATTAGTTATCTTGATGAATTAAATGTTAATGAAAATAGTTTGTTAAATACAATAAATAATAACAATTTAAATGAATTAAATAATATATCAAATGATTATATTAATATATTAGAAAATGCAAAAATAGAAAAAATATGGATCAATATTAAAAAAGATTTAGATAAATTAAATTTATGTCAAAAAGCGAATGTATTTGATTTTATTCAATTAATAGAAAAAGTAAATGAATAAACAACAACAACAAATTGTTTTGCGTTGAAGTAAAATAAATCATTAAAAATCGCTGAAAGCGATTTTTAATAATTTTTTTTTCATTTAAATTTTTTTTAATTAAAGCAATTAAAAAAAATTATTAAAAAATGCAATATAGTGATAGTATTTAATTTATAAAATGATTAATAAAATCATTCAATTATCAGATTTACATATTCATAAATCAATTGAAAGACATAATGAATATAAAAAAGTGTTAATGAATTTGTATAAAAAATTAGATACTTTATTAGGTGCTCAAAATGAAGGAAATAATTTAATTCTAATTTGTGGTGATTTAGTTCATAATAAAAATGAATTACATCCATCTCAAATTAGTTTGTTAATTAATCTTTTTAGACAATTAATTAAATATGGTGAGGTAATTATTATAAATGGTAATCACGACATTAATCTATCTAATTCAATTAGTTCAATGTCTATTTTTAGTGAATTCAATAATAAAATTCATATTATTGATGAAACTGGAATTTACAACTTTGATAATGTTGATATTTCTGTGATTGATATTAAAGAATTAGGTGATATAGAAAAAGAAGATGAAATTGTAAAATCATTTGATATAGATTATACTAACAAAGAGATAATTAATGTATTAGTTTTACATAAATATATTAAAGAAGGAATGACAAACACAATTTATAATAAAAATGAATATCCTATTCGTAAAAATTTATGTAGTTTAAATGTATTGCCAAAATATTTTGAATATTATGACATTGTTTGTTTAGGTGATATACATCAACCACAATTTTTAAGAACAAACATTGCCTATTCAGGTTCATTAATTCAACAAAATTATGGAGAACATCCATTCTTTCATGGTTTTATTGAATGGAATATTTTAGATACAGATTTTATAGGTAAATTTCATTTAATACATAATGAAACAGGATATTTTCAAATACATTCCAAAGAATTAATTGAAAATAAAAATTTTGATTTAATTATTCAAAATAAATTTAATTATTCTAATTTATCTAAAAATTGTCTTAATATTGAATTACTTTGTGATTATCAAACAATGTATGATAAAGAATTTCTACAAATTCAAAATGAATTTAAAGAATATTTAATTCAAAAAAATTATACAATACTTTCATTCCATCATTCTTTGATACAAAATGACAAATTAGATTTAAGATATATGATTGATAAAGATGAAACGAATATGTCATTTGATTTATTATATGATGAGAAAAAATTACTTGATATACAACAACAATGGATTAGTTCTTATTATAAAATTATGAATGAAGAACATAAAACTGAGAAAATGTGTGAATTAAATAAATATATATATGATATCACTCATAAAGATGGTGCTAATAAATTACAAACAACAAGTTCACATTTTAAATTTTTAGAATGTCGTTTCAAAAATGTATTTTGTTTCGAAGAAAATAATTCAAGTAATTCTTGTAAAAGTGTATTGAATATTGAAAAAATACAAGATTTATATCAAATTATATTTAAAAATGGAATTATCGCAATTGATGGATATAATTTTTCTGGTAAAAGTAGTATATTAGATATTATACTTTTTGTATTATTTGAAGAAACAACAAGAGGTAAAGCAAAGAAACAAGATATTTTAAATAAAAATGCGAAATATTTTTATATTGAATTATTATTCTTAAAAAATAATGAGAAATATTGTATTAATTATTTTTGTAGTCAAAAAGAAAGAGTGACAAAAAATAAAAAAACGCTTGAAAAAGAAATAACAAATTCTTTTCCAAGTGTTCGTAAATTATATAAATTTGAAAGTAATAATTCATTAGTTGAAATTCATTTAGAAAATAGTAATCAAGCAAATTCCTTTTTTGGTTATATGAATTATGACATATTTATTAAGAGTTATGTATTGATACAAAATAATTTAATGGGTTGGTTAGATGATGGACCAACTGAAAGAGACAAATTTTTAAAAAAACTTTGTAAATGGGATGATATAGATTTACAATACAAAGAATTATGTAAATTATTATTAGAATCAGAAAAAGAATTTAAAACAATTGAGAAACAAAAAAAGGAAAAAGAATTTTTAATTGAAAAATGTAAATCAAATTTAATTCAAGAAGATACACAATTGAAATTAAAAGAATTAGATGACAAAAGAATTGAATATTTAATTAAAATCAAAAATTACGAATCAATTAGTAATCAAAATGAAAAATATAATTTATTAACATTACTTAATAAAAAAGATGAATTGAAAAAATCTATTGAAAATAAAGAATTAGAATTAAGTAAATTATTATTGAAAGAAAAAGAATTTGAAAACTTTGATTTAACAATTGATGTCGATTTATTAAATCAAAACTTTCATCAAGAAAAAAAAAATGACCTTGAATTTTTATACAATAAATTAAATGAATTAAAATCAAATTTAATTTCAATTAAGCAAAATTGTGATATAACTTGTGAAAATGAGATTGATTTAAATGTAACTACAATTATTACAAATGAACAATTAGAAAATAGTCAAAAAGAATATGAAACTGCTTTGAATGAAAAAAATGAAATGAATAAATTATTAAATGATAAAGATAAAATGGTTTTGTATCAAGAATATAATCGTTGTAATACAAATAAAAATGAATTATTAGAAAAGATGAATAAATGGAATGAAAATAAAGAGTATAATAAAAAATGTAAGTATTGTCTCAAATTTGTTCAATATGATATTTACAAAGAATATGAGAAACAATATACTGATAATATAAATAGAATAAATGAGATTTGTAAATTAATAGATATAGATAATATCAAAAAATATTATCAAGAAAATTTAATTGAGAGAATTTATAAGAATTTTAATTACAAATCAGATCATTATTATTCATTAAAAAAACAATTTGAAGAATTTGAGAATAGAAAAAAAAAAATAATTGATTTAGAAAAAAACAAAGTAGAAATAGAAAAACAAAAAGAATGGAATGAAGTGATAAATGATACAATATTATTAGTAGAAAAAGAAATTGAGGAGAAGATTAAAGAAAAGAATGAATTATATGAATTTTTAGTTAAAAAAAATGACAATCAAAGATTGTTAAATAAATATATGAATGAATATGAGAAAATTTGTAATGTAATTGATTATCAAGAAAATAAAAGAATACTTGATGAAATTAATATTGAATATGCGAAATATCAATTACTATCAAAAAAACAAATAGAAAATGAAAATATATATAAAATTTATACAGAAAGTTATGAAGAAATTATGACAGAATATAAATTATTAAGAAATAAAATAGATGATTATGAATGTTACAAAGAATTATTTGGAGTTAATGGTATACCAAAATGGTTATATCAACAAACGATACCAAAAATACAAAATTTAATGAATGGATGGTGTAATGAATTAGAATTAGATTTTGAATTTGAATTTAAATACACACAAGGAGATTTAGGTTCAAATTATTATTTACTAGATTTAGGAATAAAACATAAACAGAATGGAAACCAATTTAATAGTAGTCATGAAATACAATTAGGTAGTGGTTTAGAAAAAACAATTACAAATATTTTATTAAGAACAGCATTTGATGGATTACAAAATACAAGATTTGATTTCTTTTTTATTGATGAAACATTATCAAATATGGATAGTAAACATCTTGATAAACTTGATAAATTATTTGGAATTATTCAAAAAACATTTAAAAGTGTATTTATAATTACTCATCAAAAAGAAATGTATGAATTTGTAAATCATTTTATTAAAATACATAATCAACAAATTATTAATAAATAATTGTTAATTAATATTAATTAATAAAAATTTGAAGAATTTTTATAAATTAGTAATTGTAAATTCATTTTTCATCTAGAATTATTGATTGAATGAAATTCGAAGAATTTTTATAAATTAGTAATTGTATATTCATTCTTCATCTAGAATTATTGATTGAATGAAATCCTGTGGATTTCATTCAATCAATAATTGTAAGGTTCGTTTGTTACATTTACAACTTGTTCTGATTTGAAAAGTTGTATATCAGATGGCATATATTTAATATAGAATGTCCAGTCATTCATAAATATAAATGCGGTTTCATTATATTCATTATTTTTCAGATATTGGTCTCTTTGATATTCAAATGTGTCCATATAATTTGGTCGATGATAATTTTCAATATTTTTTTTCTTTTGTTCGCATAAATAAATATTATTTGTGGGAATAGGATTAATGCCAAATATTTTATTTAATTTAGATTTTTTTGCCCAATCTAAACTAAATTGATTTTCATAAACAAGATTTGCGATATTATAATGTGTTTTATCAACACCATTCACTAAAGAATATGGAAATTTAGGACCAAATATTAATAAATAATATGCTTTTGGTTGTTTTTTGTATATTTCTTTATTAATAATATAAACATTATTGTTACCAAAATTTACATTACTTGTTTGATAAATATCATAGTTAGAAGGATTTTTCGCCCATTTTTCAATTTCTAATAATAATACTTCATACAATTTCATTTTTACATCTAAATGTATATAATTTTTATGAATTAAATAATGAAATACACAATAACCATTATTAATAGGACTTAGATAAGTTTCAACAATTCCATTTTTGTCTAAAAAATCTTGTATCTCTTTTACTTGAACAACACAAATTGAAGCAATAGGTTTATTATTTGAAATTACACTAAATACCAAAGATTTATTTTTGATATAATCTAATAAATGAATTGATTTAAACATATTAATTGTTTCAACATCAATTAATTCTGAAAAATATATATTTAACATATTTGAATTACGAATTTCATCATAAGAATTAATATAAAATTTGTAATTAGGTAATTTAAATATTTGATTTGATGAATTTGTAAAATTTTCTTTTACCTTATTAATTAAATGATTTTGTTTAAAATTCATAAAAGTATTTTTAATTAAATCGGCATTTGATACAATAAATAATATTGTTAATAAAAATATTAATTCTTTCATTTATATATATAAATAGAATATATTAGTAATTAATATTTTTATGAATTATATTTTCTTTCATCAATTTAACATTTGTTGTAGTAATATGATTTTCTAATTCTATAAAACTATTATTAAATTTTTTGTCAGGTTTTGATTCATCAACAAATTCCCAATCATTATCAATTTTACTATTATTATTAGATTTTACAATGTAATAATAAATACTTGTAGTAATTGGTGCCATTCCAATTATTAAATATATACTAAAAGACATTTTAAAAATTACTAATATAGTATAGATAAAATATAATAACGCCAATGGCGAATTAAATTAATAATTGATATAATAAAATAAATAATTAAAATCGCTTTCAGCGATTTTAATTATTTATTTATATTCTAGCAATATATGTAATTCGCCATTGACTAATTACATTAATAGTTGATATAATAAAATAAATAATTAAAATCGCTTT
>Ga0172364_10003428_pt1 | contig 12663 bp, 7 predicted proteins | sample LakKivSesite10cm_FD_114545 | JGI IMG/M metagenome (GOLD analysis project Ga0172364, IMG submission 114545) | Sediment microbial communities from Lake Kivu, Rwanda - Sediment site 10cm | ecosystem: Environmental > Aquatic > Freshwater > Lake > Sediment | place: Rwanda: Western Province, Lake Kivu... | reverse complement strand
CCTGTTTACGTGCGTCCAGGTCAATCAGGGCCTGCCGCCAGTCTTCTATCTGGCCGGTGTAAATACCGACCAACACGTCCCCCACGTCTGGCACAACCGGCTCGGGACGGACCAGCGCCGTTTGCGGGTTCCGGGCGGGCGGAAATGGTCCGTAGACGACGTACTTGGTGGCAGCTTCATAGGCCTGGACCTTGTGCGGGTCGCCGATGTTTTCGGGGGTATTGAGATCGGCGTACACGGAAAAGTCCAACCCGTTCGTGACCATACGCTCGTGGAATCTCCGCGATGAGATCCAGTCGAGCCACAGCCAGGCGTCGTCCGGGTTGGGGGTCTGGGACGATATAAGATATGAGCCAGCCCCGGGCGTGGTGGCAAGGCCGCCTTTGCGCCCCTCGTCAGGCACAGGCAGCGGGACGACACGATAGTTTTGAAAATCGGGGAACCCCAGTTTCAGGTTGTTGGCTGCCCACGAGCCACTCAAGAACATGGCGAACTTATCCTGGCCGAAGAAGGAGAACAGGTTACTGTCATCCAGGGTACCTTCGTAAGGGTACACACTGCCATCTTCCTTCATACCCAGGAGCAGTTCAACGATCTGGGCATAAGCTGGATCCGTGCCATACGTGTAGCGTCCCGTACGATAGTCAATCTCGCCGCTGCCACCTGCGCCTGCCAAAGCGGCGAGATCAAACCACCAACTCATGTGCCTGCTGTCTTTGATGCCTATGCCAATCCCGTATGACTCGCCATTTCCTGCCTCGGTGATTTGCTTCGCCATGGATCGCAGGTCACTCCAGGTCTGCGGGATGAGGACATTGCCGTCCGCGTCAACCAGTCCTGCCCCTCGGAACAGATCTTCATGGATGTACATCATACGGTCATACTTGAAAGCATAGGTGGGAAACGCATAGATCTTCCCTGCCCGCATGTTCGTGGTCTCGACGAACGACCCCTCTGGGAACCTGGCCAGCCATTCCGGCGTGATCCAGGGCTCAAGCGATTGGATCCACCCCTGCTCAACCAACTGGCTGAAGGGGTGTCGTTTAATAAAAGTGTCGGGAGCACTCCCTGTCTCAAATGCGAGACTCAAGGTCTCGCGGTAAGCGTTCTGATCAGGAAAATGCGAGACCTCAACCGTAATCCACGGGTACTGCTCGTGGAACAGTTTGGCCTCCTCTTCGAAGAAATCGCCCATGGCCCCGCCAAACCACTCCCAGAATGCGATTTCTACCGGCTCCGGCGACGGTGTGGCAGCAGGGATGGATGGTTCGGTCGTAGCGGTTGGTGCAGCGGCAGGCGTAGCACAGCCGGCCAAGGCAGCGATGGTGATCACAATTGCCAAGACAGTGGGACGTAAAAGTTTGGTTTTCAAGACTCCTTCTCCTCTCTTGCTTCGTGGAACGCCATTTACCTCGATGATGTGCGGCATGCCCCGCTGGAAGGACATGGCTGCTGGAGTTATACGCTCAAGCCGCTCAAGTACCATGTGGCGGTACTTGAGATGTGAGGGCAAGAGTCCCAATCAAACAGGAGGACTGCCAGATGAAACGACAGACAGAACGTGAACAACTGAATCGCTTGAGGTGAAAATGCCCACGTTGCCATCCGGCGTGCAGTGCCTGGCGTCTGCACGCCAGACATTCGTGGCCCGATGAACAGTATATAGCAGAAATATCCGCAAGTCAAGCTCGCGGAGGCCGAACAATAGGTCATTCCTTGCACGGGGATAAGGGAGGATACGGTGTGCAACGCACGCTGTACTTGCCGGGTTGTGGCCGGTAGCCTAGCTTCTGGTTAATCGCGAGCATCGGCACATTTGGATAGAATACTATTGGCTTGAACTCCAGTTCTTGCCCTCCGCTCTCAGCCCCCGTCCCCGGGGGCGTCTGTCCCCATCTTACCTTCCTCCTGCTTCTGTCGTGGAACAGACACCACAAACTCGTTCCCCTCGCTGAACAGGCGCGGTTCCTGCCCTGTCCACGCGAGAATCTGCTGGATGGCCCGGTAAACGCCCCTGCCAGTGTCGGTGACCAACCCCAAGCGGTTGAACAGCGCGTAAATCTTGGGATTGCGCAACACGTGCACTGCGCCCAGGCGAATGGCTTCAACCGTCACGGTATTGGGCAAAGCACCTGGTGTGCGGACCTCAACCTGGCTATCGAAAATGAACAGGCGCACGGGCGCAGCGATGGTATAGTCACGATGCGACAACGCGTTGACGAGGAACTCACGCAGAGCGGCTTCGGGCAACTCTGGCTGGCTTTCAGGAGCAAAGCCCTCGATGCGATGTGGAATGGGCAGGTGAATGTACAGAAAACGGGCCGCACCTTCCAGGACGTCGGGCAATCTTCCCTCAACGTGCTTGACGTCAGACGGCAGAGCCTCCGGACTGTCCCCAGGAATCCGCGCCGCCGTGACGTAAGCGTAGGGCAGAAAGCGTTGCGGGTCGCGCCCGAAGAAGAGCAGACAGGCAACTGTCGGATGGAGGACCCCTTCCCGCTCGTAGACCAGCCCCAGGTTCTTGAGCAAGGTCTCGTAAAGCAGGGAATCCTCTCGCAAAGCAGCCTGTTCCCCAAAGTACTGGAAGGCGTACCGGTCCACGTCCTCTAACGAAGCCCGCAAGATCAGCGTCTCGTCATAGTACAGGCTTTCGGCGGCCTGGAACAGCCGCAGCAACTCCTGGCGGGAGGCCCGGCGGCGCCCTGAAGTGGTGCGGACGAAATAGTCGCCCCGGTTGGTGCGATACGGTCGCAGGTCACCCTTGGGAACGTTCACCACGACGACAGTTTCTCCATCTGCCGTCTTCACGACCTCCTGAACGATGGTCAGAGGCGGCTCGCAGTTTTGATACGCCACCTGGTCCAGCCGCTGCGTCACCAGGTCAGAGTCGTCAACCCCCTGAATCCGCCCGTCGTCGGCCACGCCGAGCATCAGTTGCCCGCCGTCAGTATTGGCGAAAGCAGTCAGGGCAGCAGCCAGATCATCCGCTTGCACAGGCCACGTCTTAAATTCCGTATGCAGATTTTCTCTCTGTTGAACTCGTCGAACCAGTTCAGATGCGTCCATAGTGATCCTCTCCTGCGCTCGTCCGAACAACATTTCCCCCCACGTTTAGTATACTCGCATCTCTCCTTGATACAAGTTCATGCTGACTGCTTACTGAGCATGCTCCCCCGCAAACCCAGGCCGATTCCCAGCCACGCGCCGCCCAACAGGTACCCGCCCACTACGTCCGTGGGCCAGTGCACGCCCAGGTACACCCGCCCCAAGCCTACTCCCAGGATGAAGGATAACACGCCGACGATGACAGGCCAGCGCCAGCGGGCGTGCGGCCACGCCGCGTGGGCCAGCGCCCCATACGCCACCAGCGCAGCACCGGCGTGGCCGCTGGGGTAGCAGAAACGCTGGAAACTGGTCTGGATCTCCGGCAGCAGGTGGGGGATGTACTCGACCTCCGGGCGCAAGCGGCCCACCGCCACGCGCAGCGCGACGTTGCAGGCCACCGCCCCCAGGTAGGCCGCCGTTGCCCACCACGCGCCGGGGCTGAACCGCCTGAGGCGCCAGCAGGCTATGCCCCCCAGCGCGACCGTGATCGCCAGCGCCGGGACGGACGAACTGGCGAACGTCAGCAGTTCGATGGCGGCGGTCAACGGCGGATGGCGCAGGGCGACCGCCAGTTGCACCAGTTCGGCGTCGCCGGGGATGCGGGCGCCGGAAACGACCGCCAGGGTCAGGACGGCCAGACCGCAGGCACAGGCCAGGACGACGTAGAGGCCGGGCGAGCGCAGGAGGGAGATGTTATGGCCCCCAATACTGAATCAGCGATTCGAAGCGCGGCACGTTCAAGTGGTCCATCAGCGCCAGATTCCAGCCGATGTGGAGGATGTCGTGGTCCCTGAGAAAGTAGAGTACGTCCACGGCACCCATCTCGCCGCCCCAGAAAACCTGTACGCGGCTGCTGCTATCGAAGGTCTCAGCCGCCAGGTAAGCAAACATCTCCCCGTCAATGTGCTCCATTTCGGCCAGCAACTGCGCTTTCGTCATCTCCTTGTAATGCTCGACACCCATGGACTTGAACTCCAGTTTCCCCGTCCTGACACCGTTCAGGTACACCAGTTGCACGTACAGGATGTGCGCCAGGCTCTCGCGCGGGGTGTCCGACTTTCTCTCGGGCGTGTCTACCATGCGGTAGTCGAACTGCTCCTCTGTCAGGCGGGTGAAAAAGTCATAGATGATCTGGCGTTGCGGCCAATACAACGCATAAAAGTGCCGAACTTGTGGATTCTTGATGGAACTGATATCCAATCTCATGACTGACCTCCGTTAGCAACTACTGAATCCACTGAAAAAACTGAAATTGAACCGCAAAGGCGCCAAGGACGCCAAGAAGGTTTGAAGTGGCGCTCAAGATTATCCATCAAGATAGCGCAATACTCGAATCTTCTGAAGCCGTGCTTTCAATAGTCTTTGCGGTCTTTGCGTCTTGGCGGTTAAAATGACCTTTTTTCAGGAGGCGCAAACTTACGAGCGCAAGGATGAGCAACACGGCGAACATTGCCACGAGCGGCCATTGGCCTTGCTGGGCAAAGTAGCCGGGACTGACGATCACGGTATAGACGAGCATACCCAACGACACGAATGAGACATCCCGCGCCCACTTCAGCCTTCTGAGCAGGGCCGCCCCGGAAACGATCAATGCCATCGCCGTCGCCGCTTCCCCGGCCAGGTGGAACGCAATCCGGAAGGGCTCGGACTGCAGTTCAGGGACCTGCCCGGTGGCCAGGAAGAAACCCCACTGTGCGAGCATTCCAAAGCCGACGACCAGGGAATACCAACCTGCGAACCTCATCAGAACCTCCTCTCGGCGGACACCCGCCCACTCCATTGCTTGCCGCATAACCCAGACGACCACCCATACAGCCGCAAGGTCAACTCCCAGCAGAACCCACTCTGCAGAAGTAAACGTAAACTTCAGAAGACCTATCCCGATTGCCATAATCTGGGTGAGCATGAAGATACCAACGTGGGACGTGATGATAAAGCGCCACGATCTCATTCGTGTTTTTTCTCTCTCCACTTGAACGTGTGTTTCCCATCCAAGACCGGATACTGAACCCTCGATATGCTCACGGATATACTCCGCCAAGGACTTGATGCGCTCATCATTTTGCATCCATGCTATGGCCAGGAAGGCCGCCAAAGGGGGATAAACCAGCGCCACCGTTGCGGTGGTTGCACCCACACCCAGGAAGACCCCTGCGATCGCCAAAGTCATGGAAACGAATTGCTGCCTCAACTCAATTCGCTTCAAGACCTCGTCCCGCAAAGCTTTGTACTCAATTATGATCCCAGCGGTGTCCTGGTGCTTGTCTGAACTCACTTGCAGTTGTGGCTCCTCATGGGCCATCGCTTGCGTCTCCTATCAGTCCTCAACTCATCCACAGCACTGCCCGCCTATCCTCAATGTGCTCGCTGGCGCTCAGCATCTCCTCGCTCACCCAGCAGGCGTAGTCTCCACGACTACGCTGGTCACCGCGAGTGGGCCGCCATCAGCAGACGGGGCAATGCGCGCTCTAAAGGGCCAATGGCCTTGATGGTGCCCAGGGTCTCGGCGGTCTCATTAGTCGGGTTAAAATGTACCAGGTCTGATCACCCAAACTGTACCGGCTATGTGCACCCAACATGTGCCAGTCTTGGCAAAGTGGCTTTGTCCCAGTCCCCCACGTGAAAAAAGACTTAGCTTTTGTGGGCCAGGGCTTCTTCAGACCGCAAGCCGTTCATTTCGTACGGACAACGATTGAATCTAGTTCTGTAGCGCCTTCCGGGATCAAATTGAGGCCCCAGTAGTCGTTCGATCTACAACCGCGATCCAGATACTCATGGAAGGCATCGCTGGCCGGGCTGCCGATTTCGGCTACGACCAAGACAATATGAAAGGCTTCAGGAGCACCTGGACGCCCCAGGTAGATCGTCTCTACCCAGCGCCCATCGCGAAACATCGTAGACAGACTGCGGCAGGCATCTCTGGACTGAGGATAGTAACTAAGGCCCGGCGGGTAAACGAGGACCCAGAGTTCCTTGTCCGTCAGATCCCCGGAATAGGTCCCACCCAGGGAGATAGAAGTACTCGTCGGGAGGTTGTCAGTACAGTTCTCTATTGAAGTAATGCTGGCCTCCACGTCAACCGAGGGCCCCTCTATAGGAGAGCGGTAGGGTGCTACGAAGGAGCACGGCATGATGGGAGTGGGAGCGGGTTGACACCCTCCAAAGTGAAAGGTTTTTCTTTCGCTTACGGCCAACTGTTCGCAGACCCGTGCTTTAGGATCGCCTCGACAGATAGCGACCTCCCAAACATACTCACCCGCCTCTGCAAGTGTGCATGTGTACTGATCCTCTTTTGTCCAGACTCTGCTATATCCAGGATCGCCAATGCCTACTCTTAGCCCGAAGTACGCCTCCTCGGCCAACTGTTCACCCCACTTCCAATGGAAAGTAGCTTTGCATCCAATGATGTCTATCCCTAGCAACTCAGGTTCGGGATAAAGAGGCGGTTGCACCACAGGTTTACGTGTCGGTGTTAATGTGGCTTTCAGAGTACTTGTAGGTGTTGAAGTGTCCGTAGGTGATGAAGTCGATGTCAGGCTAGGTGTCAGTGTAAGCGTCTCTGTGGTTGCCGAGGTGGGGACAAATATCTGATAGCCAGCTAGAAACGCATTGATGGAGATAGCAAGAAGTAAAGCGAGAGAGATAACGATGATACGTGTGGCTGTCCTCTTTACTGCTCCTGCCTTCACCCATCTCTCGTATAGCAAGCCTAGCAGAATAGATAGCAATAATGCTGTCACGGCGGCCACAACATCGGTGATTTTCATAAAACTACCCTCTATGTACAACTACGTTAGCTATGACACCAGACAACACCAGCGCTAATGTCCCGAACATCCACGAGAGGACATGACGAAAATCGAAAAACCAGAGACGACCGATGATAACTGGATTCCGGATGGAAGTGATCCTTAGGCAGATGATCCATAGGGTAAGGAAAATCAGAATGAACATCGCAGTGACCACAGTATGCGCCTGCTGCTGGTGCTCTACATCCTCGAAAAGTAGGGCTACGAATGTTGCAACTGCAAGTAAAGCCATATCAGCACCTACATCAACGAGGTCCATACTGAAGCAAGCTCTTAGGACAAGATCTAATAAGAACAACAGTGACGGAATGACATACATCTTCACAAATTCCGAGTGAGTTGCTAGTCTCTGAACCAAAAGCCTAGGCCAGGGCCTTCGCTGGGGGGTCATCGCAGTACTCCTAATACCTCTCAAGACGCTAGCGATTCTCTGCAGGACCAACTCTTGGGCTAGACAACCCACTGATGTCTAGTCGGATCTGCCTTCCCGCTGCAAAAAACACCCCTCTGACCCAATGACGGGCGGACTCTTGCTGCCTCGGTCAATGTCCCAGGGACGGCGCTAAGTTCTCGCTCATCCATGACACCATGCGCCTATCCCCAATCTGCTCACTGGCGCTCAGGATCTCCTCGGCCACCCAGATAGTCACGCCAGCACCCGCTCAAACGCGCCGCCCGGCTCGATTGGTGCCTGCCTTGCACTTCCTCCAGCCAACCCATCCAACGAGCCGCGCACCGACCCCGCTTTATTGCTGACCGGCCGGTCACTCAAGCAGGGAAGTACAGCTTGCGATCCAGGTGGATCAGGAGACGGTTCGCCATCTCGCCTACCTCGGCAGGCGGATAACGAATTGCCCATTCAACCAACCATATCAGATCATCTTCTGTCATCAGCTCTTTGAGCAGCTCCACTGCCACCTGCCGTACATCCCCATCCTCATCCTTCAGCATCTCCCGCAGGTCGGGGACCTCATCCCGCCTTGCCACCCGGGCCAGCGCCACCGCCGCCGCCCGCCGCACACCCTCATCCTCATCCTTCAGCATCTCCCGCAGGTCGGGGATCGCATCCCGCCCCAGCTGTTGCAGGATCTGTGCCTGTGCCTCTGTCACCGCCTGCCGCACAACCTCATACCTATCCTTCAGCATCTCCTGCAGGTCGGGGAGCGCATCCCCCCCAGCCACCTGGGCCAGCGCCACCGCCGCCGCCCGCCGCACATCCCCACCTTCATCCTTCACCATCTCCCGCAGCACGGGGATCGCATCCTGCCCCATCCCCCGCAGGTCAATAGCCGCCTGGGCTAGCGCGCGCGCCGCCCACCGCACATCCAAACGCCGATCCTTCAGCATCTCCCGCAGGTCGGACAGCGCATCCCGCCCGGCCACCCGGGCCAGTGCCTGCATCGCTGCCTGCCGCACACTCTCCTCCCCATCCTTCAGCATCTCCCGCAGGTCGGGGATCGCGTCCCGCCCAGCTACCTGGACCAGCACGTGCAGCGTCACAATCCGCACAATTCTATCTCCATCCTTCAACATTTCCCGCAGGTCGGGGATCGCCTCCTGCCCAGCCACCTGGGCCAGTACCAGCACTGCTGCCTGCCGCACACTCTCCTCTCCATCCTTTAGCATCTCCCGCAGGTCGGGGATCGCCTCCCGCCCGGCCACCTGAGCCAGCGCCTGCGCCGCTGCCGACCGCACGCCCTCATCCCCATCCTTCAGCATCTCCCGCAGGTCGGACAGCGCATCCCGCCCAGCCACCTTGATCAGCACCTCCACCGCCACCTGTCGCATAACCCTGTCCACATCCTTCAGCATCTCCCGCAGGTCGGGGATCGCCTCCTGCCCAGCTACCTGGGCCAGCACGTGCAGCATCAGAATCCGCACAGTTCTATCTCCATCCTTCAACATTTCCCGCAGGTCGGGGATCGCCTCCTGCCCAGCCACCTGGGCCAGTACCAACACTGCTGCCTGCCGCACACTCTCCTCTCCATTCTTTAGCATCTCCCGTAGGTCGGGGATCGCATCCTGCCCAGCCACCTGAGCCAGGGCCGAAGCGGCGTTTCGGCGCAGCAAGGAACTCGGGCGGTCCAACGCGTCGCGCAACAAGGACACAACCCTGGCCTTGGGTGCGCCCCGCAGCCAGAACCAGGCCGGCCCCTGCTCCGAGAGGCAACTGTGCAGCAACAGCCTCATTTGATCGTCATTGGGTGAGATCTGCTCGCGCAGCCCGTACAGCCGGGCCATGTCCACCGCCTGCAACAGCACGGCATGCCTGGCGTAGGCCCGCGCCCTCAGTTCCAGCAATTCCTGTAATTCCTTCAGTTCCCGCTCCGGGGCGCTCACAATCTCGCGATCCACCAGCGACGCCAGGTGGTCGTGGACGATCTCGTACTCACCGCCGCCCAGGTGGCGCACCATGCGCCTGTCTACCAACCCGGCCAGCACCTGCGCCAATCGCTCCGCATCCAGCCCGGTCTCCGCCTGCAGTTCCTCGAATGGCCGCTGCCCTTTGACACCCATGGAGCGCACCAGCGCCACCAGCACCCGCCGCGCCGCCTCTTTCCACTCGCCAAATTTGTCCAATTGCTCCACGAGATAGCGGCCGATGATCCCCTCGCAGCCACCCCTCTCGCGGTACAGTCCCTCCGTCAGGATGGACTCGCTCTCGTCGCGGGCCGCCCGGCACAGCGTCTCGCCGACCATCTGCACGTAGGGCGGGTAGATGCCAGCCGTCGCAGTCTGCACCTCCAGTGCGTCGGCAATGGCGTCCAGCAGCCGGTCGCTCACCCCCACCTGCGCCTGGGCAAAGCCGGCCTCCAGCGCCGCCCGCGCCCCCGCGCGGCTCAGCGGCTGCAGGTACGTGCGCGGCAGCCCCCGGTCGGAGCCGGCCACCTCCTGAAAGAGCGGGCCCAGCGCCGCCTGGGCATCGGCGCGGTAACTCACCAGCAGCCGGAGGTTGCGGAAACGCCCGGCCTGAACCGCCACCAGCGCCTTTCTCACCCCATCCAGCATCCCGGGCAGCGCCACGCGCGCCACGTCCTCGAATTGATCCAAAACGACCAGCAACTTGCGATCGCCCACCGCCCTGCCGGCCCGCGCCAGCGCCTCCGCGATGGTCACCCCGGTTGAGGGTTCACTCTCCAGTTCCGGCAAGGCACGCCAGAGGTCGCGCACGACGAAGCGGTCGGGATCATCAAGGGGGCGAACGCAGGCGGTGCGCCAGCGGGCCTGATGCAGCAGCGGGAAAAGCCCCGCGCAGATGAGCGAGGTCTTGCCCACACCCGACTCGCCCACCAGCAGCGTCACCGGCACGGCCATCACCCCTCTCCACAACGCCCTGGCGTCATCGTCCCGCCCCTTGAAGCGGGGGGCGTCCGCCTCGGTAAAGTGGTCCATGCCCACGAAGGCCCACTCGACCCGCTCTTCGGCCTCGACTTCCAGCCGGGCCTGGCGCTCCAGGTCGGCCTCGTCCAGGCGCAGCGTCAACTCCCACGGGAAGCCGGCGTCCCCCAACGTAGGCACCACCGGCTCCAGTTCCCGGTGGGTCATCTCGAAGCCGGTGTGGACCACCGCTACGTCGTCCCAGTCCTTCGGCACGGCGTACAACTCGATCCGGCCCTGGTCATCGAAGCGCCAGCCCCGCACCCGCAGCCGGAAGCGGGTCTTGGGGTTGTCCTCGGCCTGCCTGCCGCCGAGTTCGACCACCTGGCGGGAGACACGGCGGTAGTCGGTGTGCAGCGCATCGGCCAGTTTGAACAGTGCCGCGAGCGGGCGCAGGCTCACTTCAGCGACGCCGAGCGGCACCGGCCCGTCAGGCAGCGCCTCCAGGTCGCCATCGTTGTGCGCCCGCACGATCCAGCCCACCACCTCGGCCTGCCCATCGTCCAATCCGAAGGTCACTGCCCGGCTGCGTACCTCCCACATAGAGACGTGGCCGTGGTCGTCGGGCGAGTCGCCGGCCTTGCCCGTGTCGTGCAGCGCAGCCGCCGCGGACAGAACGAAGAGGTCGGTAGCGGTGAACCGCGTTCGCTTCCACTCGTCGGGAATCAACGCGGCCAGGTTCTCCTCTACCGCGCGGCAGTGGGGCGTGCCTTGCTGGTGACCATCCTTGGACCTTTGTGCGTCCTGGATACCTTCTTCGGCCAACCGCCAGACTTCCTCCAGTTGGTGCCAGAGCCGTTTGTCCAGTCGCTCCACAGCGTCCCGCAGTGACTCTTTACCCTTCTTCCAGACCATCGCTGTTCTCCCCGGCATCAAGCCAGCCATCGGCCATTGGCGATGAAGGGCCGCACATCACCCACAAGTACGAGTCATCACCAGATACCCGGAATCAGCCTGCAGGGTATTTGGGGGACACATCAATAGGCCCTCAGCACCACCGGCAGGTACACCCGGCGCAGGACGCCAGACCATTCCATCGCCGAGGCCATCACCGCCTCGGCATCCGGTGCGACCAGGTTCTCGAAAGGCCAGGCCAGGAAGAGCACCTTCCACGCGCCAGAATCGTACGTCAGGCCATTGGTCAGCCCTCCCTGGTCCACGAAAGCCGCCGACGCCGGCGAGAGGGGGTTGATCTGGTCACTCAAGGTAGTGGGTGGGAGCAAGGGGTACGTGCCCAATCTCCCGCCCACCGGGTCCCCGGCCATGCCCTGGACGAGGCCGGTGCCGGTATCGTCCGTGTAGGTCGCCACGCGCAGGTACTCGCGGCTGAAGGCGCTTCGCCCGACGTCCCACAGGTAATCCTGGCTACAGAAGAAAAGCTGCCCCCCCTGGTCCAGGTACCTGGCCAGGGCCATTTCCTCAGGTGGACTGAGGGTGTCGAACAGGGGCGTGCCGGAGATTGAGCCGGTGAACCAGACGACGGCCCGGTGCGCCGCCAGCGCGCCCAGGCCGGGGCTGCCCAGCACGCCGGCGTCCCAGTAGTCGAAGGGGACGTGGCCCTTGGTCAGCGCGCTCACGTAGGCGCCCTGCACACCCGCGCCCCCGTCATCGTCTACCAGCAGCACGGGGTGGGGGACGCGGGTAGTGAGGAGGGTAGTGGTGAAGACAGTGGAGCTGCTCTGAGACACCGCCGAAAGCGTGATGGCGGCCGAACCCCCCGCTAAAGCGCTCGACGGCACGGTGACGGTGATGCCCGCGTACCAGGCGCCGCGCGGCGAGATGCTCCCCGTCTGGGTGACTGGCTGGCCGGTGCCGATGTCGTAGACGGTGGCCGCCCAGGGACCATGGACGGACAGGGCGAAGGTGTCCGTCATCCCGCCGCAGTTCTGCAGCGAGGCCCTGTACACGACGGCCGTGCCCGCCTGCCCCCACCCGATCTGACTTGCGGGCAACACGTTCACGCACCCCCCGCTGCTCTGGCACACCACGTACAAGTCCGCCCTGATGTGACTGGGTGGCGGCCCTGGGAGCACGGTGATGCTCTTCACCGAGACGCAACTGTCCGACGGGCAGGGGCTCGCATAATAAGAGCCGCTCTCCGGCGCAGTGCCAAAGCCGAAGGTCGTGTTGCCCGACGCGCCCGGGAAGGGGTCGCCAGGGTCGCCGGTACTGGCTTTGTTCTCCAGGCCCAGCAGGCCGTCGGCTTGCTCGAGGGCGAGCAGGGAGTGCCACACCGGGCACTGGCACTTGGGACACGACGTGCATTCCTGGCGGTTGTACTCCCACGGGTTCCACTTGTCCTCGTCCACGTGCCAGATCAGGAGCCCGGCGCCCGGCAGGAACAGGTCGAACCCCACCTGCTGGCGGTTCT
>Ga0172364_10003427_pt1 | contig 12671 bp, 12 predicted proteins | sample LakKivSesite10cm_FD_114545 | JGI IMG/M metagenome (GOLD analysis project Ga0172364, IMG submission 114545) | Sediment microbial communities from Lake Kivu, Rwanda - Sediment site 10cm | ecosystem: Environmental > Aquatic > Freshwater > Lake > Sediment | place: Rwanda: Western Province, Lake... | reverse complement strand
GTCCCTTCTCCGAATAGTGGGTTTGTGGCGGTTGCGGCGGGCTGGAATTACAGCCTTGGTCTGAAGGGAGACGGCTCTATTGTCGCTTGGGGGTATAATGTTAATGGCGAATGCAATGTCCCTTCTCCTAACAGCAATTTTGTGGCGGTTGCAGCGAGTTATTGGCACAGCCTGGGTCTGAAGGGAGACGGCTCTATCGTCGCCTGGGGCTATAATGAATATGGACAATGCAATGTCCTTTCTCCGAACAGCGACTTTGTGGCGGTTGCGGCGGGCTATTGGCACAGCTTAGGTATAAGGGGGACAGGCGTCTCGCCAACACCAATACCAACGCCAATTCCGCCAACGCCCACACCGACGCCAACGCCCACTCGGAAGTCCGCCTGTTTTCAGAGTTGGTATCTTTATTATTGACCAATACGGACATCGGAGAATCAGAACCCTATAAAAATGTATAGAATTGCGGGGAGAGGCGATGTGGCTCGTTAGTTGGCGGTAATGCCCATCGCTGGCGCAGATCTTCTAATCGCATTCATCTGCGTAATCAGTGAAATCCGTGTCCAAATAATAATTGACGCGGTTTTCACGGACAATATGGACACTTGTTCAAAACATTTAAAAAATGTTCTTTACAAGTTATACGATATCATCGTATAAAATATTAGTAAATTATACGATAGAATCGTATAACCATTTCATAAATCGTTTCGGGGGTTGTAATGGAAGAATTACTATATCGCTATAATCCCTGGTGGGAAGGGAATCTCGTTTTGGATGGCATTATAGAACGACCGACAATTCTGAATCTGATGAAAGAACAATTGTCTTCCAGACAGATTGTGTATGTCACAGGGCTTCGAAGAATCGGAAAGACAACACTCTTGAAGCTCTTTATTAAATACCTTATAGAAAAGGAGAAAATCAATCCAACAAGGATTTTTTACGTCAGTTTGGATGATTATTTACTTACTCAAAAGAATATTATTGAGATTATTGAAGTCTTCCGAACCATTCATAAGATATCTTTTTCAGAAAAGATTTATCTGTTTCTTGACGAGATCACTCATAAAGATAATTTTGAATTGCAGTTGAAAAATCTCCACGATACTCACAAATCCAAAATCTATGTTTCATCTTCAAGCACCTCGATTCTCAAAACCGGAAAAGCATATTTAACTGGTAGAAATATTGTTTTCGAGGTTCTCCCACTCGACTTTAAAGAGTTTTTGGATTTCAGGAGAATAAGCATTTCCAAGGCTGATCAGCACTTGTTGGAAAGGTATTTTGAGGATTATCTGAATAGCGGTGGAATACCCGAGTATGTTTTGCATGGGGATATAGATTATATAAGAGAGCTCGTGGATGATATAATTCATAAAGATATTATTTCAATACACGGAATCAAGAATCCGAATGTTCTCAAAGAGTTCTTCTTATTACTCATGGAACGGGCTGGAAAGCAAGTCAGCATTAATAAAATAGCCCATATTCTTAAGATTTCGCCGGACACAGCCAAGAGATATCTTCATCTCTTTGCAGACACCTATCTTATTTATCTTGTGCCGCGATACGGTAAAATAAATGAAAAAATCATATCTCCCCAGAAAATCTATGCCGCAGACTTGGGAATCAGAACATTATTCACCGGTTTTAGAGACAAAGGCAGCCTATTTGAAAATTACATTTACTTGAGGCTGAAGCGTCTCAGCCCCTGCTATATATATATTAATACGGTTGAAATTGATTTTTTCACCAGCAATCGAATTTTAGTTGAAGTCAAGTATAATAGCGAGATGTCAAAAAAACAATTGGAAGTTTTTGAAGCACTCAAGGCAAAGAAAAAGTATGTTATAAGAAATTTTCAGGATGCAGAGGCGTTAATGCAGGAGCTATCATTCTGATTTTAGCTTCTTGGTTGCCAGATGTGGGGCGAGAATTTGTTTATGAGTTCGTGATTTATCCGGTTTCTGATGATATAAAAAAACAAAGAGTGCGTAATCGCATTCATCTGCATTGATTAGCGAATTTCGTGTCTAAATATAGATGCAGATGGCGCAGATAAAGATTCTTGTTTATTCCCTCTATGTAATTCTGCGAAATCTGTGGATTATAGAATTCATGTATCTCCTGAAATCGATAGATACTCTAAGTATGCCCCATGATTGCAAATTTCCCTTGCGTGCCAATTTGCCGTTTGATACGAACCTTTCACTTTTTCATCGCATTATGGTGAGAATGGACGTTTTTTAATTTCACACGCCGCTGGACGGCATGGTGGTGTCCCGACCGGGATCGCCAAGCCGGAAGATGGCGGCGGAGGAGGAACCATTTATGAGTGAAACCGTGACGATGAAGCAACTGCTCGAAGCCGGCGTTCACTTTGGCCATCAGAGCCACCGGTGGAACCCCAAGATGGCTAAGTATATCTTCACCGAACGTAACGGCATCTATATCATCGACCTGAAGAAGACCCTGCGACTCCTGAGAGAAGGGATGAAGTTCGTCAAGGAGGGCGTTGCACAGGGTAAAAAAGTCCTTTTTGTCGGGACGAAGAAACAGGCGCGGGAATCCATTGAGCAGGCAGCAAAGGGATGCGGCATGTTTTATGTCAATAACCGCTGGCTCGGGGGAATGCTCACCAACTTCAACACCATCCGAAAAAGCATCCTTCGCCTTATTGACCTTGAGAAGATGGAGGCGGATGACACACTCAAGCGCTACACAAAAAAAGAAATCAGCCGATTCCAGCATGAAAAGGATTCATTGTCCAGGAATCTCTCCGGCGTTAAAAATATGACCGAACTCCCGGGCATCGTCTTCATCGTTGACCCGCACAAGGAAAGCATCGCCGTGCATGAGGCAAATAAACTCAAAATACCCATCGTTGCCATTGTGGATACAAACTGCGACCCAGACCTCATCAATTATGTCATACCGGGAAATGATGACGCCATCCGTGCCATCAAGCTCATGGCAGACCAGATGAAATTTGCCTGCATTGAGGGACTTATGGAGATGCAGGCAATTCAAGGGGTTGACCCGGCTGGTCTGACACCGGAAATTGCGGCTGTGCTGGGCATACCACTACCAACGCCCGCGGCTCAGCCATCAGCGGCTCCTGCGGCGCAACCCGCAACTTCAGCCCCGGCACAACCCGCAACGACACCAGCACCGCAGCCGGTCGTGGAATCCCCCGCCGTGCCCGCACCGGTGGCGGAGGTCCAACCTGAGGTTTCTGCAACGGCTCAGCCAGAAGCAATACCACCCGCTCCGGAACCCACTCCCCCTCCAGCGGAGGCACCGGTCGTAGAGCCAATATCAACGCCGGAGCAGACTTGAAACGCACCCCCATGTAACAGCAAAACAACCAATGAAAAGGAGATTGCATAATGGAAGTCACGACCGACATGGTCAAAGAACTGCGCGCAAAGACAGGCGCCGGCGTTCTTGATTGTAAAAACGCACTCAAGGAATCCGAAGGCGATATGGAGAAGGCGATCAGACTCCTGCGGGAGCAGGGAAAGGCAAAGGCGGATAAAAAGTCCACCCGCACCGCCCGCGAGGGTCTCATATATACATACATCCATCCGCCTGGCAAGCTCGGGGTTCTGCTCGAGATGAACTGCGAGACGGATTTTGTCGCACGTAATGAGGAGTTTCAGTCACTCTGCAAGGACGTTGCGATGCACATCGCCGCCGCTGCGCCACGCTACGTTACGCGGGATGAAATCCCAGCAGAGGTCATCGGGTGTGAAAGGGAGATTTATGCCAATCAGGCGAAAAATGAGGGCAAGCCGGAAAAAATTATCGATAAAATTATTGAAGGTCGCATAGAGAAGTTTTATGAAGAAGTATGTTGCATTGAACAACCGTTCGTGAAAGACCCTAATATCACCGTGCGCGACCTGATTAAGGAAAAGATTGCCAAGACGGGGGAGAATATCGTCCTGCGACGCTTCGCCCGCTTCGTGGTTGGGGAAGAGTGAGAATGGGTGAGGCGACAAATACCGGAGATTGGGAGGGATGGTACCATGACCGAAAAACCCCGGTATCGGAGAATCCTTCTTAAACTGAGCGGTGAACTTCTCAAGGGACGCCACGATTTCGGCTTTGACGAGGCATCAATCAATATCTTTGCCGAACAGATTAAAGAGGTTGTTGGGATGGGTGTGCAGGTTGCCCTCGTTACGGGCGGAGGTAATATCTTCCGTGGCGGGGGACCATTCGCCGCCAATATGGACCGCACCACCGCTGATAACATCGGCATGCTGGCAACCTTAATCAACGCCCTGATGCTTCAGGATAATTTTGAAAATAAGGGGATAGAGGTGCGTATCCTCTCAGCCATTCCCTCGCCGAACATTGCCGAGCCATTCATCCGTCGGCGCGCCATCAAACACCTTGAGCTGGGGCGCGTGGTCATATTCGCATGCGGCACCGGCAGCCCCTTTTTCACAACTGATACCGCCGCCGCCCTCCGTGCAAACGAAATCAATGCGGACGTCCTCCTCAAGGGGACAAAGGTGCGAGGCGTTTTCTCCTCCGACCCGGAGCAAAACCCCGATGCGCGTTTCTTTGAACGAATCTCTTATGATGATGTCCTTGCGCAGAATCTCAAGGTCATGGATGCCGCCGCCTTTGCCGTGTGCCGCGATAACAATCTCCCAATCATCGTATTTGACGTCACAAAAGCGGGCAACCTCAGACGCGTTGTCATGGGAGAATCTGCCGGGACTCTGGTCGGAGAAAAAGTGTAAGTTAATCCTTGCGAAAAGGAGAAGGCAAGATGTTGAAAGCGCTCTATCGCCAGACGGAAGATGAGATGAAGGAGGCGCTGATTTCCTTAGAGAAGGAATTTGCAACGATTCGCACGGGGCGTGCCTCTCCCACACTCCTTGATACTGTCCTGGTGGAGGCATACGGTGGCAAGGTGCCCATCAAACAGGTCGCCTCCATTGGTATCCCCGATGCCAAGACAATCATGGTCCAGCCGTGGGACAAAAACACCCTTCCCGCCATTGAAAAGGCAATCCTTGCCGCTAACCTCGGCTTTACCCCCACCAATGATGGACGCGTCATCCGCATCTCAATCCCCGCACTCACCGAGGAGCGTCGGAAGGAATACGTCAGGATGGCAAAGCAAATGGCGGAGGAAGCCCGCGTCGCCATCCGCAACACCCGCCGCAAGCACAAGGATGAGGTGAAAAGGCTGGAAAAGGAGCATGAGATCGGCGAGGATGAGATGTATAATGACATTGATAAGATTCAGGAACTGACGGATAAATATATTGAGAAAATTGATGAGCTCCTGACAGCAAAGGAAGCGGAGATAATGGAGGTCTGAGCCCACTGTGTTCTCCCTGTCTTCCGCTGTTTAATCTACTTTACCATCCGGGCTTCATATACTGAGATGTCACTTTCCGAACAGGAACTTTTTCAGCAGTTGGATAAGACTCGCCTGCCAAGGCACGTTGCCATCATTATGGACGGCAATGGACGCTGGGCGCGCCTTCACGGCTTTAAAAACCGCATGAGCGGACACAGGGCGGGCGTTGATGCCGTCCGCGCCGCAACACGCACCGCGGCTGAACTACATCTTTACGCCCTCACCCTTTACGCCTTCTCCGAGGAAAACTGGTCACGCCCAAAAAGGGAAATCCAGTTTCTCATGTCACTCCTGAGACGCTTTCTGAAGGATGAGACTCCCGAACTCATGGAGAATAATATCCGCCTTGTTTCCTCAGGACACATCCAGCGTCTCCCCGATGATTGCCAGAGTCAGCTCTTCGAGACGCAGAAAATCACGCAAAAAAACACGGGACTGATTCTCAATCTTGCCCTCAGTTATGGCGGACGCGCGGAGATTGCCGACGCCGTCAGAAAAATTGCAATGGATGCCGCCGCAGGCAAGATTCGCCCCGATGACCTCACTGAGGAACGTTTCGCCTCCTTTCTCTATCACCCCGAGATTCCCGACCCCGACCTCATTATCCGCACCAGCGGGGAATACCGCATCAGCAACTTTCTCCTGTGGCAGGCGGCGTATGCGGAACTTTATTTCACGAACGTCCTGTGGCCCGATTTCAACAAGCGTGTCTTTTTAGAAGCGCTTATCGATTATCAAAAGCGTGAGCGTCGTTTCGGGGGCGTGTGATGATACGGGAATCATTAGGTTGAAAATCTTGAAGAGGGCGGCGGCAATCTGAATCACATGGCTTTTAAACGCAACAGAACCGGGTTCGCAATGGCTGTAATCCTTTCCCTTGCAGTTTTTATCCCGCAACTCAACTGGATCCTGACTTTATTCCTCGTCATGATTGCCATCCTCGGCGTCACTGAATTTTACACAATCGCCAAAAACGCAAAGGCGCATCCACGCATAGAGATGATGTATCTCATGACGGCGGCACTTATTCTGGACGCATATCTTTATCAACTGGCGCATATTGAGGCAATTCTCATTATCTCCATCGCCGCAACACTGACAATTTTCATCCTCCCTTATGATTTCGAGGGAAGTCTTGCCGGCGCAGGGGCGACACTGCTCGGGGTGTTATGGATAGCCCTGCCCGTTGCCCTTGGTCTCATTATCCTGAACATGAAGGACGGCAACCTTCTCCTCGGCGCACTTCTGGCGATTGTGTTTTTCACAGACGTGGGGGCATACATAGTTGGAAGCAAACTTGGGCGTCATAAGCTCTGTCCACGCCTCAGCCCCAAAAAGACTGTTGAGGGCGCCATCGGCGGGTTTGTCTTCGCCATCCTCACCGCTTTCGCCTGCACCATCGTCCTTGACATCATCCAGAAACCGGTTTTTACGGACGGGGAATTATTTTTTCTCGGGGCTTTTTTCGGCATTGCATCACAGGCAGGCGATCTGGTGGAAAGCGCCTTTAAGAGGGATGCGGACGTGAAGGATTCCGGACACCTACTTTATGGTCATGGTGGCATACTTGACCGCATGGACAGTCTTATTTTTTGCCTCCCCCTGATGTACCTCTTTTTGCGGATTTTCCCACGGTAGCAGAAGTTTCAGATTGACCTGCAAAGACACTTGACTGCCGGCGGGCTTGCTCGGCGAGCAGATAGGAATATTGTGAGTCGTCCCTTGCGCCGAGGTCTGCATAATAACGCCCGATGCGGAGATACGTCGTGTAATCAAGCGGATAAAAGACGCGAAGTCCGTCCAGCTCGTCAAGCGCCGCCCTGCGCTGTCCCAGGTCTATATATCCACGGCAGAGAAAAAGCCTGATATCCAGACTCCCCGGGCAATTCTTCTTTGCCCTTTCCATAAGACTTACAAGTCCCTTCCTATCGTGCGTCAAATCAAGAAAATGTCCATACTCCATATAAATACTCACGGAGTATGGATTCCATCTCAGGGCGCGGTGATAAGCGAGGTCTATCAGAAGGGCAAGTGCCTCCGTCCTTGCCCGCGGGAGGGCACGAAGATGCTGGGCATAACGCCGATGATATTCGGCATTGCAGGGAATCAGGCGCGAGGCAAGGTTCAACCTCCGCCCATAGCCCGCCGTTCCTATTTCGCTTATGTTTCCATAATGCGCCAAGCGTTCCGAGATGAGAGGCACCGCCTCTAAAAGAAGAATTAAAACAAGAATGGGAGAAACGGTGATTAAGGGAGAAAGTCGCAAGCGGCTCAATCGGCGCTGACCTGAGACTGCTGTGTCAATGACATCATCGTTCCCTGTCATGCCCGCAACCATTCCACAGATGGACATAAAAATGACCATCCCCGCCGGCGCCGCCATGATGGGCGAGGCAAAACCACCTGCAATGATAAAAAGAAATAAAATAACCGCCGCATGGAAAAACCATGCCCGAACCTTTTTGCCCCCTGCCAGTATCTCTTCACGCTTCCTCTTTATGACAATCACCATGGTGCCAAGAAATCCGAGGCACAAAATAGCACCCACAGACCCCATCTCCGAAAGGAGAAGCGCATAACTGTTGCGAAAGATTGGCGGATAACGGTCTGGCATGATGAGGTATTTGAACACAAGTTGCGGAAGGACGCCATACCCACAGCCCCATAATGGATAATCGGCAAATGCGGCGGCGGTCATTTTCTCACCGCAATAAATCGCAGACGCTTCTCCCGCAGGCATCCAGATGTCAGAATTGCCATAATGCAGACTGATGACGTAAACGCCAGTAATAAACAGAAAAAACAGCGGGATAACTGCCTCGTGCCGGCGTGAAAAAATCACCGCACCGATGTAAAAGGCAAAAAGTCCATCAAGAACGAAAGGAAGTCTCTCAAGAACGACAACGGGAATCTGTGAACGCGCACAGTTAAAGATGAGATAGGCGAAAATTAAAAACAGCAGGATTTCAGGGGCGGATAATGGTGCCCGGATGCGGCGTCCGGAGAGATGTGTCGCAAAGAGTGTCCCTGCAAGCGCCCCCGCCATCAATGCATGGACAAAAAATCCCCAGCCCGAGCGTCCTATCTGCCAGACGACAAGAAGCACCGCAAGGGCGCAAAAGAACAGGACAGTCGCCACCACCTCAAAAAATGCCGCCACGATGCATGTCGCTCCTGAATGTCTCATCAGCCCTCGCCCTCCACGGCGCGACCCAGCACCTCAAGGAGCCGCTCTCGCCCCAACGGCGTCCTGACAGAATAGGGAATCATCTCCACACCTTCCGGCGCCTGCAATGCATCTTTTATGAGCCGCAGATTGTTTAAAAGCGCCCCGCGAGATAATTTATCAGACTTCGTCACAACAAGGACGTAAGAAATCCCGTGCGACGTAAGCCATTTGATAAACGCCTTATCCTGCTCCGAGGGGATGCGACGGGCATCAAGGATGAAGACAACCATTTTCAGGGAGGGATTTTCTACGAGGCATTGCGTTATCATTGCGTCCCATGTCTTTTTGACCCGCATGGGAACCTTCGCATATCCAAAGCCGGGCAGGTCGACAAAATAGCAGTCCTTATTGATGAGGAAGAAATTAATTTCCTGAGTGCGACCGGGCGTTCGGCTTATGCGGGCAAGATTTTTGCGGTTCACAAGGGAATTTATCAGACTGGACTTGCCAACATTGGAGCGACCGGCGAATGCCACCTGCGGAAACCCATCCCGCGGAAACTGCTCCGGCTTAACAGCACTTTTAACGAACTCGGCACTTAAAATCCTCATAGTAAACGGAAACTATTTTGCCTCATGCCACCATAGTCAAGATTATTTAATGGGCCATCCGCCATGAGCTCTCTATTGGTTATCACTTGCTATTCTTACTTTAATTACCGCCATTCCTCTGGCCTTTTCAATTTATACCCATCTGGTTTGAATATTTCATCGGGAAACTGGCTGTTTCTAAGTTCACGTTCACCGATGCTTACATATCCATGAGCGATATTTCGTAAATCCCAAGAACGTCGCTCAGGTGGAAATGCAACGATTATCTTCTTGTCCGGACAAAGTTTCCTGATGGCCACTAATGGTCCTTTCAAATCACTATCGGCGCTGATCAATAATGCTGTATCGAAACGATCCTGAAAGGCGTCTATCAGCATTTCAGTGGCGATATTTACGTCGGTCATTTTTTCATTGGGAATATACGAAATGAATTTACATTGGGTGCATGTTACTTCATTAATAATATATTTCCCAAAAAACAACTTGAAACTCGGCTCTGATTTTTGTTGTTGACGCAAATCCCCCTCAAGGAGGTATTGATTAATACAGATTTGCAGCGCTGGCGATAGTATCGCCAGTCCGACGTCCGGTTGCGTAAGCAATTGGACGTCTCTTTTTTTCTGCAATGTGACGAGGTAACTGTCAGATTCTATTCAGCCTGTTCTATATGTCAACTGGATATATTATTTGATTTTCTGCAATTCTTGAAAGCGTTTGTCGGAAAGGATGGCGGGGCGAAGAGATGGCGGGGCGGCATTGAGGGCGGTGGAATATTCACTTTGCGCCTCGTCAATGCGTCCCTGTTTCAGAAGAACCTCTGCAAGGTTCAATCGCGCCCTTATGTGCGCGGGATAGAGTGACAGCGCCATGCGATATGCCCCCTCTGCCTTTCCGAAGATGGAAAGGTCTTCATAACACACCCCCAGATTATTCCACCCCGCCACGTAGTCCGGGTGGCGTCGCAGGAGGTCTTTGAACGTCTCCAGTGCGGAACTGTAATCGCCCTTTTTATACAAGACCTCGCCAAGATTGTTCAGGGCGTCATCATAATTCGGGTCAAGAGCGAGCGCCATGCGATAATTTTTTTCCGCCAGAGGCAGGTTATCCTTCTCCTGATAACAATTTCCCACACTCCAGTAATCGGTTGAGAAGTTGGCGGGTCTCACGTGAAACCAGTCCGGGATTAACACGCCCACAAGCACAAGAAGAGCGACCATCCCGCCGAAAAGGGTGGCATGTCGTCCCGAGCCCGAGGCATCCCAGAGTGTAGTGAGGAAATAAGCCGCGGCAGGTATGAGAAGTGTCAGGACGGGCGCCCTGTAACGCGCCGTGACAAAGAAAGTGACCACACTCACCACGTATGTGATGAAAAATAAAAACAAGAGCCAGACCTCAGGAGATGGTTTTTTTCTGATGGCGAAGAAAAGTCCGAGCAACCCTGAAGAGCCGATGAGCGCAAACGGCAAAAATGCAAGAAAGACGCGGAGAATCCGGGAATATCGCGCCACAAAATAGATATTTTTATTATTTTTTATCTCATAATTTCCGAAAAAGATGGCGGTTTTTTTCAGCATCAAGAGCGCCCATCGACGCGGATTTCCCAGAATCCACCTAAATGCGCGGGCACTCCAGTATCTGCTCACTGCCGCCGCAGTGATATCTTTCCGTCCTATTTGCAGAGACGCCTCCTCTTTCGCAAACGCCTCCACAGAATCCTCATATCGCCCGAAAAAAAACATACGATGCGCAGTGCGGGCGGTGAAACCATCCGCCTTCGGGTTATTCCCTATATAAAAATTGATACCCCCATACGAGGCAATCGGGACAAAGGTTCGTCCGGCGATGTAATTATGAATGGTCACGGGAAGGATAATGATTAACGTCGCAATGAATGTCACGCACCAACGGAAGGTAAGGTCAATCGTGGCATCGCGCTTTTTTCGCCAGATATATCCCCAGAAGATGAAAAGGATTGGGACAAACAGAAGGATATTGGGGCGTGCAATGGCTGAGAGTCCAATGAGAAATCCCACAATCAGACAGTTTTTCACTGATGGTGTCTTCAGCGAGCGCAATGCCTGAATCAGAATGAGCGGATAAAAAAGAAACTGGAGAAATATGTCCAGCATTTCACCCTCAAGGAAAAAGAAAGGGGCATAGCAGGCGGCGAGGATGCCTGCAATGCGCGCCTCCCGCATAGAAAAGATGCGCCGGGTGAGAAAGTATATCGCAACAACCGCAATCGCACCGTAAATGTGCTGGATGAGGCGGATGAGAAAAAAATCCACCCCGACGATACGGATAAAAATCCCGAGAAGATAGGAATAAAGCGGGGCGCGGAAAAAGGCGTCATGGCGAATCCACTTACCCGCCGCAATATCCTTCGCCCATGTCAGGTGATAAAGTTCGTCAAGGAATGGCACGCCAAAGTAAGGACTGTCAGTTATCTCAAAGAGATAGAGCACCCTGATTAAAAGAGCGCCAAGGAAAAGAAAAATCAGAAACTTTTTTTCTTTTGTGCCCAAGGAATATAACTTCACCACAGAGCCACAGAGTTCACAGAGAACTATACTGTCTTTGTTTTATTATCCTCTGTGTCCTTTGTGTCTCTTTGGTGAATCCTATATTTAGATATTTTTAGAAATGTTGCCCATACACATGAGCCTCGAGTGCCCCTTCACGGTTCCAGAACCTGCAGGACGGACTCCGCACGTCCAAAAGGTGGCATGATATACACGCCATCCACCATTGAACGCGTCTCGGAGAGCGACTCCCGCGCAATCCTGATTCCCTCCGCCCGCGCCGCATCCCTTGAATCAGCGCGACGCATTCGCTCACGAATTGCCTCTGGAATCTGCATCCCTGGCACCTCATTGTGCAGAAATTCGGCATTCCTGTAACTCAAAAGCGGCAAAATCCCCACAAGGACGGGGATGCGGGAGTTCTCAATTCTCTTCAAAAAGTTCTCAAGGAGGGACGCATCATACACCGGTTGAGTAAATGCGAATTGTGCGCCGCCTTCCACTTTTTTTTCAAAGCGTCGCACCTCCTCTTCAAGGTCTATCGCCCCCGGATTCGCCCCCACTCCGATGAAAAAGGATGTCTGTCCCTTGATGGAATTTCCAGCAAGGTCAAGTCCAACGTTAAGATTTTTTGCAATTTTGACCAGACCGATTGAATCAACATCAAACACCGCCGTGGCGAAGGGATAATCCCCCATCTTGGGCGGGTCGCCTGTGATGAGGAGGACATTGAAAATACCGAGGGCATGTGCCCCGATGAGGTCGGATTGGATGCCCAGAAGATTACGGTCGCGACAGCAGTAATGGACAATCGGTTCAATCCCGCCGCGGTCGCGTATGAGGAGAGCGAGTGAGAGGGAACTCATGCGGGCAGTGGCGCGGGGACCATCGGCAATGTTGACGGCGTCAATGCCCGCCTCGCTCAATTTCCGCGCTTCTCCGATGACGGCGTTGGGGTCAGTGCCTGACGGCGGGTCCAGCTC
>Ga0172364_10003426_pt1 | contig 12671 bp, 11 predicted proteins | sample LakKivSesite10cm_FD_114545 | JGI IMG/M metagenome (GOLD analysis project Ga0172364, IMG submission 114545) | Sediment microbial communities from Lake Kivu, Rwanda - Sediment site 10cm | ecosystem: Environmental > Aquatic > Freshwater > Lake > Sediment | place: Rwanda: Western Province, Lake... | reverse complement strand
TCTTACGTAACTTCTGCCTGCCGCACAGCAGCCTACGTCGAAGGCTGCCGGAACCGATCCCGACCAAGGGCAGCGGCTCCCCCAAGAAATGGGAACCTGTAACACCAGCGATGGCAGAAAGAATCACGGATCACATCATGACGCTTGCTCATCTGCTTTCCATTCCCGTTCTGCCCAAGCGCCATCATAATGATAGAGGACCATAACCAAAGGGGGGGACAGCATGAAAGGCCAAACCGCCCAACGGTTGTCCCAGAAAGAGACCTACGGCCCCGCTGCCAACAAGAACATCCGAGCCACCCTGCGCCAGGAGCTGTTGACCAACTTCGGCTTCGAGCACATGTTTCTCATGGCGGATGTGCTGATTGACCGTTTCTTGACGATTATCCAAGAGGCGGATGCCGTCCATGGGCCGCTGGAGCCGTTCCAGACCGTGATCTATGGCTACGACAAACTCAAGAAGTTCGAGTTTGCGCGCCAGCCCTACCATTTGCATCTTCGCACCGCTCGTGTTACGATAGTCACGGCGGAAGAGATCGCCCGACTGCGGGACGGGGCCAGCCTACCCAAGTTGCGGTCCGAGATGGCGGCACGCATCCTGCGGGAGGCCTATGCCCAAAACGCCATCCTCTCTTTCACCGACGTCGGTTTGGTGATGTGCCAGTCGCCCATCCGCATCTCCCAATTGGTCAGGCAGTACCGGGAAGCCCACCCAGGCGAGTTCATCCCCCATTGCGGCTCCGTGCTGGACATGGGCAGCACGCAGACTCACAAACGGGAGGCAATCTTGCTCTACCTGCAGGGGCACCTGACCTCGGAGATCGCCAGGCAGATCCAGCACGCCCCAGAGGACGTCGACCGCTACATCTACGACTACCAGCGGGTGATCGAGTTGGCCCAGGAAGGCAAATCCATTGCCCAGATCAGCTTCGTGACCGGCCTGCGCCCTCACCTGGTGCGGGAACTTATCGGACTGTGGAAGGAGTTTGAAGCAATGAAGAAAGCCGAGTCAGCCAGTCCGGCCCCGGACAAAAAGAAAGAGAAAGACGCCACGACCCGACCAAGCTGATATCCAGGCCGTGATGGTCTTTCCCTTCCTGTCCCCACCAGTATTGTATCAGATGCGGCCTGGAATGTCAAAGCTTGCTTGGCGGACAGGATGGGCCAATTCATCAGGTGTTAAAGTGCCTTGAGCGCGGTATCAGGTTTGGACCCGAGCCCGTATATGTTGAGTGTGTCGCATTTGCGACAATCACCCTCTGAGAAGCGATCCCCGGCCAGATAGGCTGGTCATCGGCATGACGGAAATGGGGATCTATGGCGTCACTGATGATCACAGTGAGCGCGTTTTCAAGGAGGGTGTACGAGCTATCATGGATGCCATTGACGAGTTCACAGGCGTCTTGAAGTAGAGAACCTGAGAGATACATACAGCCCTTCAACGAAGCCATCCTCCACGGGTGGCTTCGTTTTTGGTGGTGAGAGAGCCTCGAATTGCCCGCCGCTGGGAACTGTGGTACAATTCACTCCGCCCAGGCGGAGAGCAGCATTAGCGAAAAGGATACAGCGTGGAGATCCATGAGCCCTGCATTCAGACCACGACCCCGATCGAGTAAGCTGCCAGTGACAGAACAGACTCCAGAAGTGGTCTTTCAGCCTCGGGCCCATCAGGCGCTCAAAGGGGGAGTGGATGCACTGGTCAACCTGCTGCGTCCTACCCTGGGCCCCCACCCCCGCGTGGTGGCGCTGGAGCACGTCGCGCAGCGTGACAAAGCGCCAGAGATCCTCGACGATGGGGCCACTATCCTCCGCCGCATCCTCCAACTGCCCAACCGAGACATGGATATGGGAGCGATGCTTTTGCGCCATGCCCTGTGGCAGTTGCACCAGGAGGTGGGCGACGGCACGGCCACCGCCGCCGTCCTCTTTCAGGCCCTCCTGCGAGAGGGGATGCGATATGTGACCGCCGGACATGACCCCATGCGCCTGCGCCGAGAGATGGAGCAGGGGCTGGCGGCGGTGCGTGCATCGCTACAGGCCATGGCCCGACCACTGGAGGGCGAAAGCCGCATCGCACAGGCGGCGGAGGCGCTGTGCCAGGATCGCGAACTGGCCCTCCTGTTGGGTGAGATTTTCGACATCGTGGGCGCTGAGGGCTACGTGCGGGTGGAAAGTGGCCAACACTGTGGGCTGGAGCGGGAGTACGTGGAGGGGGTTTACTGGGAAGAGGGCTGGCTCTCCTCCAGTTTTGCGACGGACCCGGTTCGTCAAGAACCCACGCTGAATGAGCCCGCTATCCTGATCAGTGATCTCCACATAAAGCAAGCCCATCAATTGGCGCCGGTGATGGCTCGCGTGGTACAGGCTGGGATTCCCAGTCTGTTGGTGATCGCCGGCAGTGTGAGCGATGACGCGCTGAGTATCCTGATCGCCAATCAGAAGGCGGACAAGCTGGGAACCCTGGCTGTGCGTGCCCCCTCCGTCGGAGCGCAGCGAAGCGGTATCCTGCAAGACGTCGCTATCCTCACCGGGGGACGGGTGCTCACCTCCGTAGCAGGAGAGGAGGCGCACAGCGCCCAACTGAAGGACCTGGGACGAGCGCGGCGGGCGTGGGCCAACCGACATTACTTCGGCATCGTGGGCGGCAGGGGCGATGCCCACGCCTTGCGCAGCCGTATACAGCAGGTACGTGCCGAGATCGAAGGAACTGAGGATGCCGATGAGCAGGACAAACTGCGGCAGAGGCTGGGCCGACTGCTGGGCGGGGTAGCCAGGCTGCGAATCGGCGCTTCCACCCAGATAGAATTAGAGGCGCGCAAGGCCGTCGCAGAGCGCGCGGTGGCCACGCTGCGGAGGGCCTTGGAAGGGGGTGTGGTACCCGGGGGTGGAGCAGCCCTGTTGGCCTGCCAGCCGGCACTGTCGGAGACCGTCGGGGCGCGCATCCTCAGCCGCGCGCTGGAGGAGCCACTGCGGGTGATCGCGGAAAACACCGGCTACGAGCCGGGGTCTGTCGTCGCCCGCGTCCGATCCAGCCCGCCGGGCTGGGGATTCGACGCCCGGAGGGGGCAGATAGTGGACCTATGGCAGGAGGGCATTCTGGATCCGGCGGTGGTCCTGCAGGCGGCGGCGGAGACGGCGGTGAGTGGGGCAGTCATGGCTCTGACCACCGAGGTCTTGGTGCACCGCCGTAAGCCGCCGGAATCTCTGGAGCCATAGCCTTTGGAACAGAGGATGAGAGCGGAGTACCCGAAGGGTGAGGAGCAGAAGGTGGTGCGAGGAGAGTGGCAACAGGTCCGAGGATGCACACAGTGCTCTGTCCTGGCCTTTGCCCTATCATCCCACTTTGCCGCGGAGTACCCGAAGGGTGAGGATGGCCTGTGCTTCGCTGCCACTACCGACGGGCTGTATCGCTCCGACGACGGCGGCTGCAGTTGGCAGCCTCAGGCAGGAGCATTGGAGGGAGTACCTGTCACCACTGTGGCGCTGTCTCCTAGCTTCCACGATGATCAGATGATCTTCGTGGGCGGCCCCGGCGGCGTGGCTCGCTCTATTGATGGGGGTCAGAGCTGGAGATTGGGCCGCTTCCCGGTGCCAGCTCTCAACATCTCCACCCTGGCCCTCTCCCCCAACTTCGACCAGGATGGCATCCTTTTCGCCGGGAGCCTGGAGGATGGCCTCTTTCGATCCGAGGATCGGGGGGTGAACTGGGGGTCCTTCAACTTCCGACTGTTGGATCTGAATGTGCTCACCCTGGGCATCTCGCCCGACTTCGCGGAGGACGAGATCGTGCTGGCAGGCACAGGCTCTGCCCTGTTTCGCAGTCACAACGGCGGGCTGGCCTGGCGAGAAGCAGACCTTCCGCTGGAGGCGGCGCCGGTGCTGTCCCTGACTCTCTCCCCCGGCTTTGCTTGGGATAGGCTGGCCTTCGCCGGGACAGAGACAGGGGGTTTGTTCCGCTCCGAGGATCAAGGACGCCGTTGGGAAGCAGTGGATGGCCCTCTGACCGGCAGGTGCGTCAACGCTGTGGCTCTCTCACCCACCTTCCCTCAGGATGGGGTCATCTTAGCTGCTGCGGAGACCGGCCTCCATCTCTCCGAGGATGGTGGGCAGTCGTGGGCGCATTGGGCGGATCTGGCCGATGCGTTGTGTGTGGCCATAGTGCCTGGCTCCACCGGAGGTCTTCTGGCGTTGGCTGGCCTGGGCGATAGAGGCATATGGCGCCTGACATTGGACCCGCCCACATGAGGCCTGCAAGGGGGATTGGGGGTGAGAGTAAGGGCGTAGCGGCACCACGTCTTTTCTGGGGGCCCCCCATAAGCCGTGATAAGTCCAGATGAGGCGGGTGAGGGCTTGTCTAGCCTTTGCCACTGGCCTGCTGGCAGGAGAAAGCGTCATGCGATTCTTGCTTGACGAGTGCATGCCCATCTTCTGCTGCGTGAGCAGGGATACGATGTCTTTGATCCCAGTGATTGGGATGAGAGGCATGGACGATGAGTCTCTACTGGAGATCGCCGCCAGCAAGGGGCAGATCATCATCACCCGCGACCTGGACTTCAATTTGATGCTTGTCAAGAACCTGAAGCCGGCCGGTGTCATTCTCGTGCGCTACCCTGAAATTTTGAGTCCTCAGACTGTCACCCGCCTGTTCAGAGCTTTCATCGCTGTTGGTGGACTGGAACACACTCAGGGGATGATCGCTGTGCTCAGGCCCGGTCGCATCCGATTCAGACCTCTAGGGCCATGAGCCGCTGCGTAACAATTATGATGCTGGGATATGTTCAAACCTGCTGTCGGTTGACAGCCCAGAACCGAAAGGAGAGATATGTAATGAGTGATAGGGTGCGCATCGGTGTCGTCGGTGCGGGCAGTATCTCGGTACGAGGCATTCTCCCCCACTTGACACAGGAAGATGTGCAAGATCGAGTACAGGTCACAGCCATCTGTGACCCGGTGCCTGGACGCGCTCAGGCCGCAGTGGAGCGGTTTGGTGCTACAGTGGCCTTTGAGCGCTACGAGGACCTGCTGGCCTCCGGGGGAGTGGATGTGGTGAGCATTGCCTCCCCCATTGGCGTGCACTATGAGCAGGGGAAACTGGCCATCGAACATGGGGTCCACATTCACTTCAACAAGACCATGACCACCACGGTGGATGAAGCGGATGAGCTGATTGAGCTGGCCAGCCGACGAGGGGTCAAGCTGGTGGCCTCACCCGGCCAGATGCTGCGTCCCGGCTTTCGGGAGATCCGCCGTCTGATCTTGGATGGTGCCTTGGGCACGCTGACGTGGGCCGTCACCGGCGCGGCCTTTGGCCGGTATCATGAGGAAGAGTCGGTGCGCCACGGCGATGACCTGCTGTCCAACATCAATCCCGCCTGGTACTTCCGACGGCCGGGTGGCGGTCCGCTGTACGACATGACGGTGTACGGACTGCACGCCCTGACCGGTATCCTCGGTCCCGCGAAGCGGGTCACCGCTTTCTCCGGCGTGCGCATCCACGAGCGGGAGTTCAGGGGCGAGATGCTCCCCTGTGACATGGACGATAACACCCTCATGGTCCTGGACTTCGGCAATGCGCTTTACGCCTTCGTGTACGGCGTGGCCGCTGGGGGAATACCGGATGCCTGGTCCCCGATCATCTTCGGCACCAAGGGTGTGATCAGCGGGGGTGCCTTGAATGATAAGCCTATTGAGTACCCCGGGCGCGAGCTTGAGGTGGAACACAAGAACCCGAACGCGTCACTTCCACACGTGGTCGGCCCTCATCAGTCCATGGAAGAAGCGCACGTCTACGAGGACATCATGCAACTGGTGGACTGGATTCGCGAGGACAAGCCGACCATCGTCACCGCGGAGCACGCACGCCATGTGATCGAGATCTTTGACGCGGCCTATCGCTCGGCACAAACCGGTCAGGTGCAAACGTTGCAGACCACCTTTGAGCCCATCTCAGAGCTGTGAGAAAAGGAGGAAAATCAGATGAAGATCTCAGTTCTCTCCTATTCCTTCCGTGGCTTGCTGGGAGAAGGCAAGATGGACGTGTTCGGGTATCTGGAAAGCGTGAAATACCGCTATGGCCTGGACGCGGCCGATATCTGGAATGCGTTCCTGACGAGCACGGAGGAGGACTACCTGAAGAAGGTGAGGGATGCGCTGGATGAGCGCGAACTGGTCCTGGCGGACCTTTGCGTGGACGGCGCGCACCTATGGGAGCCAGATGCGGTGGCCCGCGAAGGGAACTATCAGAATGCACTGGCTCACCTGCGGGCCGCGGAGATCCTGGGGGCCAAGGTGGTGCGCATGGATGCCGGTGGCCGGGACGAGGTCTGGACCGAAGAGGCTTTCGATTACATCGTCCAGCGGTACCAGGAGTATGCGCAGCGGGCCTACGACAACGGGTACCAGGTGGCCACGGAAAACCATTGGGGCCCGGAAAAGGCGTGGGCCAACCTAAAGAAACTCTACGAGGCGGTAGACCATCCAGGCTTTGGGGTATCGTGCCATATCGGCGGGTGGGCCGGAGCGGAGGCCGAAGAAGCCGATCGGCTGGCCGCACCGTGGGTGATCCACACTCACTTTGCTTGGAACATCACCGAGACCTGCCTGGCGGAGAAGATGGCCCTTCTGCGCGATGCGGGCTATGAGGGATACTATAGTGTGGAACACCACACCGGCCAGAACGAATATACCGAGGTGGCTATCCAGGTGGCGAAGGTACGCGATGTGCTCGACCGGTGGCGCTTGGAGGGAAGGTAATCTGACAAACAATCCCCCGCTGTGACCCCTCCGCGAGTGAGATGGCGGAGGGGTTCTCTATTCTGAGGGATCCTGAGCTCATGGAGAGGGGTGACCAGATGACCAAGCGAGAACGGGTGAGAAGAGCCATTCAACACCAGCAGCCGGACAAGGTGCCCTGGACCATCGCCCTGACCGATCCCGCACTGGCCAGGCTGGCAGATCACTACAATGATCCCCGGCTCGCCGACCCCCAATGCTTCCACGAGTGGGTAGGGGATCACTTCCAAGGGGTCGGGCCACAGGGCAAGGGGCAGTTCCATGGTCTGGAGGAGGAGGTCAAGCCCGGCCTCTGGCGCGATGGGTGGGGTGTGATCTGGGATACTCGGGGCCTGTACGGAGAAGGGGAGTGGGGGCGTCCGATGAACTGCGTCTTGCCCCAGCCCACCCTGGTCAACTTCACCTTCCCCGATCCACCCGGCCCGGAGGGTTTCGCCCATTATCCCCAGTTTATCAAGGAAAACCGGGAGTACTACCTCGTTGGACAGGAGGGACATCTCTTCGAGGTCGCCTGGGCCCTGAGAGGGATGGAGAATTTCCTGAGGGATATGATCTGGAACCCAGGGTTCGTAGATGATCTGCTGGAGGGCATAACCGAGTGCTACCTGGCTCTCATTGACCAGTCGGTAAAGTATGACATAGACGGCTTTTACTTCGGCGACGATTGGGGCTCCCAGCAGATGGGGCTGATCATGGGGCCCTACCATTGGCGGCGGTACATTAAGCCCTGCATGGCTCGCCTGTTCGCCCGGGTCAAAGGGGCGGGGAAGTTCGTCTCCCTGCACTCCGATGGCGATGTCAGCGCCATCTTTGAGGACCTGATCGAGATCGGGCTGGATGTGTACAACCCCTTCCAGCCGGAGATCATGGATGTCTACGAGATAAAGCGAAAATATGGGGACCGGCTGTGCTTCCACGGGGGCATCGGCATCCAAAGGCTTCTGCCCTTTGGCACGCCTCAGCAGGTGAAGGCCGAGGCCCGATGCATGATCCGAGAGGTGGGGGCTGGCGGTGGATACATCCTGGCACCTTCCCATTCCGTCCTCGCCGACACGCCGGTGGAGAACATCGTCGCTTTGATCGAAGCAGTGCAGGAACAGTAAACGAATGGTCCATTACAGAGGCGAGGCATTCTGTGAGGACCGGCTCAATTACACCCCATCCTCACCTGGACAAGCAATCGAGGCAAATGTAGTCGGTCTTGGAATGGCCTTGCCCTTACTCCCTGGCCACCGTCACCAGGCCGATGAGTCCGGCCCCGGTGTGGACGGACAGCCCAGGCGTCAGCTCGGCGATGAGGATCTCCTCCGGGCAGGGCAGGTCGGCCCGCACCTGCTCCTCGAAGCGACGGGCATCGGCCAGCCCATTGACGTGCAGGATGGCCATGCGGCTGGCGCGGCGATCTCCCAACGATTGGCGCGTCAGCTCTAGCACCCGCCTCCACGACCGAGCCCGGCTGCGTATCCGCTCCAGCATCTCCAGTTTACCCTCCCTGAGGGTGAGGATCGGCTTGATGTTCAAGAGGCCTGCCATGCCCGCCGCCAGATGGCCGACGCGCCCGCTCAGGGCCAGGTATTTGAGCGTGGTCAGCGTGGCGTACAGGCAGGTGCGCTCCCGGACCTCGACGGCGCGCGCCACAGCCTCCTGGGGCGAGGCGCCAGCCTGAGCTGCCTCGGCCGCGGCCAGGGCCATGAACCCCTGCCCCATGGAGATGCTCCGCGAGTCCACCACCACGATGTCCCGCTCGGGGAGTGCCTCGCGGGCAACCATCGCCGCACCGTAGGTCCCGCTCACCTCGCTGCTGACGCACAGGCACACCACCGCCTCTGCCCCCTCCTCAAAGGCGGTACGAAAGGCCTCCACGAAGTGGCCGGGGGCTGGAGCTGCGGTGGTGGGCATTCGCCCCTCCTTGTCCACGCGGGCGAAGAGTTCCGCGTCCGAAATGTCCACCCCTGTTTGGAAGGTCTCCTCGCCGAACTGCACCAGGATAGGCACCTGGCGGATGCCGTACCGGGCCGCCACGTCAGACGGCAGGCTGGCATCGGTGTCGGTGACGATAGCAATACGGCTCATCTTTCCTCCTCTCGGTACTACCCGTAGCCCTCACCCACCCCCAACCCCCTCCCTCTCCCAAAGTTGGGAGAGGGAGGGGGTCAGAGGAAGGGAGAGGGTCAGTCCCTCCGCCCTCGCGCTGCGGTAGGCCGCCTCCACCAACTCGACCGCCGCGTAGCCGTCCTCGGCGGTCACCGGAACCGGGTTCTCACCCCGCACCGCTCCCACAAACAGCCGGTCCTCCTCCCGGTAACCCCACTTGTCAGCCCCATCGAGCTGAAAGTAGCTCTCCCGCTGGATGGGCTGGCCCAGCCCCGGCGAGAACTCCGCGCGCTCCATCTCCTCGGTCACCAGTTGCATGTGCGCCCCGTACAGCTCCACCCGCTCGAAGGGCGGGGCCCAGGTCGTGTGAGCTGAGGAGGAGAGCACCGCGTAGTGGCCGCTGGCAAAGGTGAGGAGCAGGGAGAAGTCGTCCAGTTCCTTGTAGACGTTGGCCTCCGCTCGGCACACGACCTCTGTCACCTCGCCCATCAGCCAGCAGACCATGTCCAGCAGGTGGATGGTGGATTCGTAGAGGAATCCCCCTGTCAGCGAGACATCCCCTACCCATGAAGGAGATAGCAGTTCCCCCCGGTTCATCTTAACGTTGGCCGAGAGGGGCTCGAAACCGGCCTCGATCCGCGCTTTGGCGAAGCGGTAGGCGGGGGCGAAACGGCGGTTGAAGCCGATCTGGTAGCGCCACCCCGAGCGCTCCACTGTCTGGCGGATCTCCTCCGCCTCAGCCAGGCCGGTGGCCATCGGCTTCTCGCAGAAGACGTGACAGCCGGCCCTGAGTGCTTGGAGCACCGGCTCGCGGTGGAGGGTATTGGGGGTGGTCACGTACACAGCATCGGGATACTGATCCAATAGCGCGGCCAGGTCGGGGAAGACGCCACAGCCCAGCTTAGTCGCCAGCCCTTCGGCGGCCTTGTGGCGCACATCGGTCACCCCCACGATCTCGACGCGCTGATCCTCCGCCAGGATGCGACCGTGGGTGGTGCCCATGTGCCCACAGCCGACGATGCCGACGCGCACGGTCATCGTGCCACCTCCTTCTTCCATAACAAGGCTCGGGTGTCGGCCAGGGCCTGGGCGTAGTGGGCCCGATAGCGAGGGTGGATCTCCAGAGTCAGCCAGCCGGTGTAGTTCTCCAGCAGCTCGGCGGCTGCTCGCAGGGGAATAGCGCCCCATCCCGGTGGCAGGTGCAGGTCTCCCTCACCGTTGGGCAATCGGTATTCCTGATCCTCCGATGTCCAATCCAGATGGCCGTAGTTGTCGTGCCAGTGGATGTGGTGAACATAGGGGGCGGCGGCCACCACAGAGGCCAGAAAGTCGGTCTGACAGAAGGAAGCGGCCAGGTAGGCATGGCCCACATCCAGGGTGAGCCCCACATTAGGGGCGCTGATGGCAGCTACCTGTCGGGCCAGCAGGTCCAATCGCATCCCGGCATGGTAGGTGGGCAAGTCAGCCATCGGATGATGGTTCCGGATCAGGGTGGCCACCTCCCACAGGTGGGGATCGCGGTTCTCAATGGCGATGGTCACTCCCAGCTCTGCAGCGCGGGCTGCCAGTTCAGCCAGCGTTGCCGTCTCCCGTTCCCACGAGGCCCGCAGGACTGCCTCATGGGGGAGCTCCTCCAGTCCCAGGGCGGGCCGTTCCAGGGCGATCTGGCCGCTGTGGTAGACGAAGGTATCGGCCTCCATTTCGGCACAGAACTGGAGGCATACCTCGAAGATGGCCCGTTGCAGGGGCAGGTCAGGATGGTGGGCCACATTCAGCTTATCGGGGCCGTGAACGATATAGTGTAGGGGAAATCGGTGGGTGATGGCCTTAACACGAGCTACTTGAGCTCGGTCCAGTTGACCGAAATGAATGACATCCACGCCATGGGGTGGGACCTCGGCCGCATCGTAATCGAGTTCGGCGAGATGGGACAGACTGGCTTCCAGGCGGGTGAGATCGCCTTCGAGCCAACCGGCATCCACATTGAGGCCGATGCCTTGGGGCTTCATATATGCTCCTCGAAGGTGAATGATCTGTGGGTTGATGGGGGTGAGTCAGTGCTTCAAGGGCTCGACTCATTGGCGGTCAATCATACACTATTCCCCCTCAGGCGTCAAGCGGCTTCTCAATCTCAGCTTGACAATCATGGCTTGTCTCGCTATAATTGGATTCAGAAACTCGTCGGGCCATTGAACCTAACCGAATACGCCGAATCCCTTATGGGGAACGGGGGGCGCCCAGTTGGTGGGGTGAATCTCGCCAGTGCGAGTAGGGGACATCTTCCGACCCGAACCCGTCAGCTAACCTCGTAGGCAGCAAGGAAGAGTCAGCCTGGAGAGCCAGGGTGGTATCTTTTGCTGCTGCCCTGGCTTTTTTCGTTTCATTCGTCCACAATAGTCTGTGAAGGAGGTCAATAATGAGCGCGGGAAAAATCCGAGTCGCTATCATCGGCGTGGGCAACTGCGCCTCCGCCCTGGTACAGGGGGTCCACTTCTACCAGGAGGCAGCGGATGATGATGTCGTCCCTGGCCTGATGCATGTGGACCTGGGGGAGTATCACGTCGCTGACATCGAGTTCAGCGCAGCCTTCGACGTGGACCGCAACAAGGTGGGGAAGGACCTGTCGGAGGCGATTTTCGTCGAGCCCAACAACACCTGCAAGTTCTGCGAGGTCCCCCACCTGGAGGTGCCCGTCTCCCGGGGTATGACCCACGACGGCCTGGGCTATTATCTCAAACAGCGGATCAGCAAGGCCGATGGTCCCACCTCGAACATCGTGCGCATATTGTGTGAGACAGGGACGGATGTGGTGGTGAACTTCCTGCCGGTGGGCAGTGAGATGGCTACCAAGTGGTACGTCGAGCAGGTGCTGGACGCCGGCTGCGGGTTTGTGAACTGCATGCCCGTCTTTATCGCCCGCGAAGCCTATTGGCAAGGGCGCTTCCAGGAGCGGGGGCTGCCCGTCATCGGCGATGACATCAAATCCCAAGTGGGGGCGACCATCGTTCATCGGGTGTTGACCCACCTGTTCCGCCAACGAGGAGTGCGGCTGGATCGTACCTATCAGCTCAACTTCGGGGGCAACATGGACTTCTACAACATGCTGGAGCGGGAGCGGTTGGAGTCGAAGAAGATCTCCAAGACGGGCGCCGTGACCAGCCAGTTGGACTACCCTCTGGACGATGGCAACATCCACATCGGCCCCAGTGACTACGTCCCCTGGCTGACTGACCGCAAGTGGTGCTACATTCGAATGGAGGGCACGACCTTCGGCCACCTGCCCCTCAATCTGGAGCTGAAACTGGAGGTGTGGGATAGCCCCAACTCGGCAGGGGTGGTCATTGACGCCCTTCGCTGCTGCAAATTGGCTCTGGATCGAGGTCTGAGTGGAGCCATCGAAGCGCCTTCCGCCTACTTCATGAAGTCGCCTCCTGTGCAATACAGCGATGACGAGGCAAAACGCCTGCTGGAGGCCTTCATCCATGGCGAGGCATGGCCCTTGACCCCCGTGGAGATCCCCCTCCCCGTGCAGGTGAGCGGGACCCCCGGGCTCTTAGAGGAGGTGAAGTGATGCGTGGTGTGATTCTAGCCGCCGGCGATGGCACGAGGCTGGCACCCCTGACAGCGGACTGCCCCAAGCCTCTGATCCCCGTCCTGGGGTGTCCCCTGTTGGATTACACCCTGGAGGCCTTTGCCCAGGCAGGGATTAAGGAGATCGGGCTGGTGGTGGGCTACCGAGGAGGGATGCTGGCCGAACACCTACACAGCCACCGCTATGGGATGCG
>Ga0172364_10003424_pt1 | contig 12676 bp, 24 predicted proteins | sample LakKivSesite10cm_FD_114545 | JGI IMG/M metagenome (GOLD analysis project Ga0172364, IMG submission 114545) | Sediment microbial communities from Lake Kivu, Rwanda - Sediment site 10cm | ecosystem: Environmental > Aquatic > Freshwater > Lake > Sediment | place: Rwanda: Western Province, Lake... | reverse complement strand
TGGCAGCAGCAGAAGTTTTGCCGTGCGACGAACCCCTGCTTGCGTAGCGAACGGAACGCGACTGCGATGTTGTCGGCCATGGTCATGCCTTCTTCGCGCGGGTTGCCACGCGGGCTCGGAACTTGCGGAGGAGCGTCAGGCAGAACGCGCACCGGTATGGCTCCGGCTTCAAGGAGATCACTCGCTCCTCGAAGCAGTGCTCTCCGCAGTGCGAGCAGGTGCGGCTGCGGTCGTAGACGAACACCGTCACACCTCTCCGACGTTGCGCGTGGGCGAGTCGATCCCGTCGTCGCACTGACGCTCGCCAGCGTCCGCCAGGTCGATGCCGGGGAACACGCGCCGCAGGACACCGACTTCGACCTGGATCGTCGTGCTTGGCGGGCTGACGGTGAGGTAGTCGAAGGCCTCTTGCCAGTGACGGAAGAACGGCAGCGGGCCGTCCTTGGCGCGGTTGCGACCGAGGTCGCAGCGACCATCGTACTGGTCCCGATGGTACACGCGCACCGGCCCCGCACCACCGTCGTAGGCGAGGAAGCTGAACGAGGGGTCGGGGTTGGTCGGGTTGGTCGTCCACACGATGGCGACCAGGCGCTCCTTCTTCTTTGTCATGGTGTCACTCCCTTGAGCCGCAAGAACGCATCGAGCTTGCGACGCGCCACGGCTGAGCGCGTTGCAGTACGGATCGCCTCTCCCGACGCTCCGCTCTTGAGTGCCTTGGCCGCCCAGGTCGGCACGCTCCACAGGGTGCCGGATCGCTGCCCAGGAGCGCGCACTGGATCCTCCTTGGACGGGGTGACGCGGACGTTGCAGGATGCGAGGACGGCCGCGTCAGTCGCCGAGACCAGTGCCATCGACTGTCGCCGACGGTTCTCCCGTCGCCGCTTGGCGAGCGGTGTCATGGCCGCGCGAGCGACGCGATCCTTGCGGACCAGCGGGTACTCGCGGTCCATGGCGCGCAGCACGGTCGCGACGGCAGCCTTGACTGCGGCGCGGGCGTTCTTGCGGGCCAGGCGCCCCTGATCGTCTGCGAGCCGCTTGCGGGCACGGACGACCTCCTTGATGGCGTCGTCGAGCTTCACGCGGCCTCCTTCTGGATCTTGACGACGCCGTGGCCAAGGATGATCTGGGCGGCTTCGATCAGCTTGGCGCGCATCTCGCGCAGGCGAGAAGCCGCCCAGTCGTGCCCGTCGTAGGCGGGCTCGTTGTGGCCCCAGGCGTTCGCGCGTGCCGCGTCGTGAACCGCGATCTGAGCGGTCAGCCCATCGACCAGCGCCTGCGCTCGTTCGCTCGGATGGCCCACCGGAAGCGCTGCCCGCAAGCGCTCCGTTTCCCGACGCGCCTGTGCCATGTCGGCCGTGCGCGATCTGTCCACGGGGCGGATGCTCCAGTCGAGGATCAGCAGCCCTTCTCCACTGGCGTTGAGCACTACAGCCATCGCCCTCTCCTTGGTCATGTCACCACCGCCACACGAGCATGCCGTTGTCGACACGGGGCACCGTTCCCCAGCACTCCGGGCGACGCTCGTCGGTGCCGACACGGATTTGCGCTTTCCACGACCACCCCCTGCCGTACGCACGGCTGGACGCATGGCCACGCTCGACGCGGATGCCGCCAGGGCCCGTCACGATCGCCACTGCGGCGCCGGGGACGTGCCACGGGCGCGTGGCATCGATGTGCACGTAGGTCGTGTCGGCGCGGTAGCTGTAGCCGTTGGCCGTCCACCCGCCATGCGTGGTCACGACGACGCTGCGCAGATCCCATCCGTACTCTGCGGCGAGGTCGAGTGCGCGGCGGTAGACCTCGACGAGTCCACGCAGGTGTGCCTCGGTGACGGTGCGCGCCGTGGCGCGCCGCTGCACGTCGCGCAGGCGTGCGACGGCAGCGTCGACGTCGGCCAACGTCGGCTTGTAGGGCAGCACGGCGCCCAGTCTGGTCGCGGCCTCGACACGGCGCTCGTGCTCGACAGTGGTCTCGATGGCGGTCACTTTGCCGCCGCCTTGGCGACGTAGCGCGCCGCAGCTTCCTCCAAGTCGAGGCGCCTGCTGATCGTCTTGTGCTCGCCGAGCGCGGTGATCGCGATCGCGACCTCGTAGGCCGTGATCCGACCCTCGGTCTCTCCGAGCGGGGTCTCCCACTCGGCCGTGTCGTGCGGCAGGTCGATGCCGAGACCGCCAGCCAGGACACGCACGACCTCGCGCGCCTCGGCGACGGTGAGTCCGAGCCCGCGCAGCCGGTCGGCCTCCTCGATCAGGTCGCCGATCTGCTTGTCCACGAGCTTCGTGATCTGATCCCGAAGCTGCCGCGCCTGGGCGAGCATGCTGGGGATGCTCTCGCGGAGCCTCGTCGCGAGCACCTCGGGGCTGCCGAGATGGGGCAGCCGGACGGCCGTGCGGCGGGGGCTGATCTGCCGCTGGCGCAGCCACGCGGCGGGGGCGAGCGACACGGCGCTGTTGCCCACCTCGCCGTTGTGGAGGTCGAGCGCGATCTCGATCTCCTCATCGAGATCGGGCACCGCGATCGCGTCGCCCGGCATCGACAGCCGGATGACCGTCTTGAGGCCGGTGCCCACGGCTCGGACGCGCATCTGGTCGAGCAGCCCCGCCGCCTCCAGCCCCTCGCGCAGCGCGGGGAGCACGGTGACGTCATCGAACCGGGTGTACCGGTCGCTGAGCACAGCGCGGGCCTGGTCGCCCGCGAACCGCAGGGTGGCACCCTTCTGCTCGGTGCGGTGGCGGATGCCCCAATTGAGGGCCGGGACCGAGTAGCGCACGGGGATCGTGGTCAGGTAGCCGCCCTTGGCCTTGGCCCGCTCGCAGACCTGCCCGTAGGCCACCCACCGCAGGGGGATCGCCCGCTTGCGGCTCGCGTCGATGAGCACGGGCAGCCCGTTGTCGGCCACGACCATCCACTGGTCGAGGTCCGAGATCACCTCGTCCCGCCGCTCGCCATCCTGCTCGCGCGACGTGGCGAGCACGACCTCGACGTCATCGAGGGTCACGATGGGCTTGGCCTCATCGAAGGTCTGGAGCCAGGAGTCCCCCTGGTCGCCCAGGGGCGCCAGGAACGTCTCGGCGTTTGCCGTCGTCTCGTTGCCGTCCATCACACATACTCTCTCTCTGGCGCCGCCTATGACGCCTAGTCCCTGAAACCTAGTTACGGTCTGTCGAAAGTCAACTGGTGGGCGGTGACCTTTTTTCCTCGGTGAGGAGCACGCACGTCGTCATCATCGGCGAGGCCCACGGACAGGCGGGGCAGCCGACGTAGCTCCCGACGACCCTGTGCGGCTTGCTCGGGCGTCGCAGCGCGGGCGACGGGTTCTCGACCTCGACCTCGATGCCGAAGACGGTGGTGCAGCCGCAGTAGGGGCATTTCGCTCCTGCGACGCGCTCGCCGACAGTCGGCACGCCTTTGACCTTTGGCGCGTCGCCGAAGCCGTAGTCGCGGGGGTTCGCCATCAGATGGACCCTCCCTCGATCAGCGTCCAGTCGTCCATCGAGTCGGCGAGCATCACCTGGGGCGTGAACTCGCCTCGGACACGGGCGCAGACGTTCTCGGCGAGCACCTCGCGCAGCGTCTCCGGGGACCACGTCTCCACGTCCTCCGGCCCGATCGAGACCGCGAACGAACACGTCACCAGGAAGGTGATCTGCGCGTCGTCTCCATGCTTCTCGCGCGCCTGCTTGGCGGCGCTTGCGAGCTTCTCCATCGCGCGCTGGCTGGGCTTCTGCGCGTTGGCGCGGACGTTGTAGGTCGTCGTCATGTCACAACACTCCTGCGCGCCATTGTGAGGGCGCGTCTGTCGAAAGTATCTAGTCACGGCGCGAAGGCCGCGTCAAGGGATTCACGCTCTCGGGAGGCGCTGGCTCGGCGCGCATGATCCGCTCGGCGCGCTCGCGCGAGGAAAGCTCGTTGAGGACGATGTGGCCTGGATAGCGTGACTTCACCCCGGCGATCTCTGCGGGTGTCGGCGGCACGCTGATCGTGTAGTACGCGCCCTCTGCCTGGCCGGGGCAGCGCGTGAGCACCCTGCTCTTGCACGCGCGGTCGAGCGCCTTGATGTGGCGTGAAAGCTCGACCTCGTGCATGCACACGAAACTCAGGGCGTCCTCGCCGTCGTGGCGGGCGAACGGGTCGGCCTCGGGGTCGAGGTGCGCGTAGAGCGCGGGCTCCAAGCGCTTGGCCTCGCGCGAGGCCTCGCGCAGCACCGCGAGGATGGTGTCGCGGTAGGTCACGACGACGTCCTCGATGCGGCGTGCGGGTGCGGCCCACCAGACGCGACAGGCGCCGCCGGTCCCGCCGTTCGACACCGCGGCGACAGGCTTGCCGTTCCAGCAGAGCGTCGCCTCGAAACGCGGCGTCTCGTCGCCGCCCGCCAACTTGATCTTCGTGAGAGTGATCATGGAGTCTCCTTCTCGATCGCGTCGATTCCACGACCGTAGTAGCCCGACGTGGGAGCAGGGACGTCCTCGGCGCGCTGATACGCCTTCTCGAAAAACTCCGTCACGTCCCGCTCCTTGCCACGCCGGGCGGCATAGACGAGTCTCTTGCCAGAGTGATGGGTCGGCACCGCGTAAGCGATGACGAAGAACGTGCCCTCCGTCGTGCGACGAAGGTGCTTGTAGAGGCCGAGCGCTTCGGACTTCAGCAGCGCGCTCTCCACGGTGCCGACACCGATCTGGCGGACGCTGTACCGGATGGCAGGCGGGCGCTTGCGCGGTCCCTTCATTGGCCGTCCTCCTCGTCGTCGCTGTAGCCGAGCGCATCGGCGAGAGCGGCGCGCGGGTCCGGCGGGTCGATCACTTCGGTCCCGCGCCCGCCGAGGAAGTCGGTGATGGTGCCGTCGCCGAGGCTAGCCGGCAGATCGAGCGTCGTGACGCGGTAGTCGTAGCCGGGCGTGATGGCCGTGCTGTCGCGCAGCAGATCGAGGATCTCCGACCAGTCGCGCCGCCACTCGCAGCCGCCGTCCGGTGCCTCGTCGTAGCTTGGTGCCCAGGAGAGCACGTAGATCCGTTGCGTGGGCTCCGGCTCCGGCGCCCCGGTGACCGTGGGGGGCGTGGTGATCGACGTCCCGCAGTGCCAGCACCGGCCACCGTCGAGATCACGCCGCTCGTAGCGGAAGCCGCACTCCTCGCAGTGCCAGTGCAGAGAGAGGTCGGGCAGCCGCTTGAGCGGCGTGCAGTCGTTCTCCGCACGCCACGTGTTGATGCGACGCAGCGCGTCCTTGTAGCTGATGCTGATCTCGGCCATCCCTCTGCCTCCTGCGCCCGCCACGTGCGGCGGGTCACCCACAGAACCTAACCACAGTGTGTCGAATGTCAACCCTTCTTCGACAGCGAGCGCGGGTCCACGCCAGTCTCGCGGATCACGCTCTCCGCGATCTCTTGCTCCCAGCGGGCGCGGATCGCGTCGTACGGCCTGTCGGAGCCCATGAGCTTCGCCGCCCGCTCGCGCTCCTCGTGCAGAGCCGCGAGAGCCTTCTGTGCCTCCACGAGGTCCGCCTCGGCGCGCTCGATCTGCGAGCGCATCACGTCCTCCCACGACTCGGCGACATGGTTCGGACTTGACGAGGGAATGAAGAACCCGCGCCCGCTGCGCTTGGCCCGACTCTCCTGCTTGAGGACGTGGGGGATCGCGTCGTCGATCCTGTTCGCCCACTCGGCCCACAGTCGCCTTGCCTCGCACTCGCTCCACGCCGTGATGCTGGCGGCATCGCTCACGATGAGCGTGGGCGCCCACTTCCTCTCCGCGTTGAACGCTTGACGGAGCGCGGCGGGCCACTCGGCGGGTGCCTTGGGCGCCACAGGCGCCCAAGGCCGCCTCTTGTCGTCGTCCATGTGGCCCCACACCCATGCCCACACGTACTCGGTAGGATGGAGCAGCGCCCACAGGAACGTGGCGATCTCGTCGGTCGGGCGACTGGTCGTCTCGGCGATCGCGTAGTAGCGATTGTGCTCGCCGAGACCGTTCGGCAGGACGATCGGACCTGGCGGCTTGCGAGCCAGCACCGCAAGCGCGTCGTCGGTGATACGCAACCGATTGGCTGGGGCGGGCAAGCCACCGTCGTCCACCAGCCAGCCGCGCTCGGTCAGCTCGCGCGCGAGACGCTTGACGCGACGCTTGTCGTCGCAGATATCCTCGGCAGACAGGCTGCTGCCGTAGAGCACCTGACGGAGGGCGCGTCCCGTGAGACGGCCAAGCAGGGCGGTGTCGAGCCCTGCACCTCCCAGCCGAGCGACAGCCAGGGCTTGAGAATGCTGAGTCACTTGGTGCATGGGGTCTCCTTGGCGGCAGCGTCGAGCATGGCGATGAAGCGGTCGCCTTCCTCGCGCGTCGCGATCGGGATCAGCATCCCGCCGCCGACGACGTAGAGACCGTCGTGCCTGCGCTCGATGCGAAGCGGCCCGCTCGTGTCGAACGAGACTCCATCGGTGAAGGTCATGCGCATGTTACTCCTCCTCGGTCAGGGTCCACATCGCCCGCCACGTGCGGCGGGTCACCGGGGACCATAGTGATGGTCTGTCGAAAGTCAACTGGCGCGCCTCACAGGGCGAAGTGCTCGGCCACCAGACGCTCGGCTGCCAGCACGTCGGCCGCGCACGCCTCGGCCATGCGCCGCGCCTCGGCGCGGCAGTCGTCCAGGTCGTAGCAGCCCCAGAGCGACTCGATCTCCTCGCCGTCTGGACCGCGCACGACGTAGCCCCATACCTCGCCTCCGGCCCACTGCGAGTAAGCTCGGACCTCGGCCTTGAGAGCCGCGACGATCTGGTCGTCGGTCAGTCCATCGGTGCCACGCGGTGCGGAGATCTCGGCGGTGAAGTCGCCGACCCTGATCGTATCCATGCTCAGTCGTCGCTGGGACATGACGGTGTGTTCCTTTCGTGCTGGTCGTCCGCGTTGAGGTCGGCCCACGCGCGAACCGCTTCGGCGGCGTTGGTCATGCCAGCGAGCACCAGCAGGCGCACGAAGACGTTGTGTCCCAGCACGGCGCCGCCCTCGCGGTAGGAGTAGAGCTTCCAGTCGTCGGTCGGGTCGGAGTCGGCGGTCGAGTCGGGGCCGAGCGCGACGGTCAGGGCTTCCATCGCGCGGGCCTCGGCGGCTTCCAGGCGCGCGGCGCGCTCGTCGCGAGCCTTGCGCTTCGCCTCGGCGGCGCGACGCTTCTCGCGGAGCTTGGGTGTCGGGACTGCGTAGCCATCACCGCCGCGCTCCATGGTCTCGCGGAAGAGCTTGCCGTCCCTCGCGAGGTGACGGAGCACGTCGTAGACGACCCCGTGGCGCGGACGCTGGTCGTGCGGCATGGCGTCGTTGACCTTCTCGGCGATCTTGTCGTCGCTCATGTAGCGCCCCTTCGGGGTCAGCGAGAGCACGAGCGGCCCCCACCGAGCCGTGTGCTCGGCCACCTCGCGCTCGCGCGCCGCGCGGCGCTCCTCGCGCTTGCGCTCGGCCTCGGCAGCGGTCGTCTCGGTCGTCTCGGTCGGGGTCGTCATGCTCGTCATGCTCACTCCTCCTCGTCGCTGTCGACCTCGAAAACCCAGCGGCCTTCGTCGCTGACGATCTCGATCTTCTTGTCGTCGCGGACGATCTCGACCACCGGGAAGACCGCATTGGGGGTCCCCTCGTCGAGCGGGTCGTACGTCGCGGTGTGCGCCCTGTGCGCCCTGTCGCCCGTGTAGTCGAGCGTCAGGCAGCCTGCCGTCTCGCGGAGGTCGTGGTGCGCCTTGCGCGGCACCCGCGTCACGCTGACGAGGATCTGCTCCTCGCGGCGCTTGGGCCGCTTGCGCGTCGAGCGGCGCTCAGCAGGAGCCTGCTGGGAAGCCCCCTGCTGGGGAGCCTTGGGAAACGGGATCACCTTCGCTGTCGTCGTCATCGTCGCTTCTCCTTCTTGATCGTCTTGGTCTTGGTTCGTCGCGCTCGTGGCCGCACGTCGGCATCGAGCAGGTAGTCGTATTCGCCCGTGCGGATCTTTTCGGAGATCGCGTCCCACGAAGCGGCGTCCTCGGTGATGAGCAGGCTCTCGACCGCATCGATCGCACGGAGCGCACCGTCGAGATCGAGATCATCGGACAGCGGGACAGTGCGCTCGATCGAGGAGCCCCCCGCGTCGAACCCGTCGCAGAACCGGTCGATCTCGTCCTGGGTGGGCTCGGTGCGGACGCGATCGCCGCCCAGGCGGCGCAGTGCCTGGCGGCGGCGGCAGGGGTGCCTGCGCTGCGCGAGCTGGTGCAGCCGCTGCGAGAGCAGCGTGTGGGCGAGGTCTCTCGGCTCGTCCCATTCGGCACGGAAGAAGACCTCGGCGATGAGGTCGCCCTCGCTGTTCCACCGGACGTAGACGTGCCCGTCGCGGATCTCTTTGCGAGGGCTCGTGCGGATCGTCAGCGAGCAGTCCTCGTCCATCTCGCCCGTCAGCGCAGCGCACACGAGCGGCCACTTCTCGCCAGCGGCGGCGCGCCACATCGTCTGGTCGGTCGTCCACAGAGACCACTTGAGGTCCACGGTGATCGACGGGTTGCTGTTGCGTCTCGCCTCGTCGTCGGCCCGCGCGTATGCAGCGTCGAGCGCGGCGCACTCGGCCAGGATGGCTGCCTCGTCCATCACGACCCCCGCTTGAGCGCAGGGGCGCCCGATCCGAGAGCCGGGCCACCGCTGATGCGGACGCCCTCGGCAGCCTGGCGACCGGCGTAGTAGCCGCTTGCGTTCCCGACCGGGCGCGCCGCGCGTCCCCGTCGCAGCCCCAGGCCTTCGTAGATGGCTTCCGTGCGGCGTCGCGCGTCCTCGTCGCGCTCGATTGCGCGAGAGACAGCGACCAGCGCGCCCTCGCCGCCTCGGGCGTACGCGGTGGCCCGCGCCTGGGCCTGGGCCTGCGCCCGCGCCTCGGGAGAGTCCGCGAGGAGCCGCTCGCCCAGGCGTGCGGCGCAGCCGACTCTCCATGCGGTCCCGTAGCCGCGTCCCCGCCCGCGTGCGGCGACCGCACCCAGGTCGTCCACCGTCCGCGCGAGGTAGGCGTAGATCGCCCGCACAGCGTCGGTACGGCTCCGGGGCCCCACGATCTGGATGCGCGAGCCCCACCAGTACATCCGGCAGCCCTGCGACCTCGCCACCGCGAACGCGAGCCTACCGCGCCACTGGATCTTGACCCTGGCGCGGTCCTCGGGATCGAGAGCCTCGATCTCGATCTTCTCCGGCGGCGGCGGCGCGTCGCCCACGTCGAGCGCGCCCACGCCGAGCGCGTGCTGCTCGATCAGCCGCTGCGCGGCTGAGGCGGCGGCGGCAGCCTCGTGCTCGGTCGTGCCCTCGTGCTGCGCCAACTTCAAGAGCTTCTGCACTCGGTCCAGAATCTTCTCGGTCATGGCTCTCTCCTCGCGGCTCGTCGCCGCTATGCGTCTGCCAGGGGTCGGCCCCCTGGATCCCCGGTCCTACCGGCGCCAGACGCTCTCTCACCCAGGCCCACCTCCGGGGGCCGCTCAGGCAGCCTTGTCGGCAGCCTTGTCGGTCGGCTCGCTGGTCTCGCTGGTGGCGAGCAGCGCGGCGATCGCTTCGCCGAGCGATCGGACACCGGCTGAGGTCTCCCTCAGCCACGTCTCGACGTCGCTCTTGTCGACGTCGAGGTTGTCGGGATCGACCAACTGCTGGCCCCCGTAGGTCTCCAAGAACGTCTGCGCGTCATCGAACGAATCCCCGGTGTGGGGGATATCGATCAGGTCGTCGGCGTCCGAAGCCGACAAGCTGTCGAGCGCGTCGTCCGTCTCGGCGACCGACCCCTTCACACCCTCGACGAGGGTGGCGAGCGCCATGAGCTGGGTGCGGAGCGTCTCCGGCAGCCCGGTGGCCTCGCGGGTGGCCTCGCGGCGTCCGCGCTCGTAGCCGCGAGCCTCGGCCTCCGCGAGCGCGGTCGTGAGGGCGGCCCCGGCGGCGCGCAGCATGACCGCAACCGGATCGGTGGTGGAATCGTCACTCATCGTCTCTTCTCCTCGCCCGCCACGTGCGGCGGGTCACTCCGCAATCCTAACCATGGTCCGTCGAATGTCAACGGTGTGTCGAAAGTTTTTTGAAGCCAGGTCCGATGGGCGTCAAGCTCAATAGCGGAAGCTGCGTACGATCTCGTCGCCCGCGCTCGTGAGCACGTAGCGGCCGTCTGCGTCGCGGGCCACGAGACCTCGCGCGACAAGCGTCGCCCGTGCGCGCCTCACGCGCCCGGCCGAGAGAGCCGCCGTGGCCTCGTGCTCCCCGTCCAGGGACCGGAGGACGGCGCGTTGATTCTGCGTCACGGTGCCGTGACGGACGGTCGCCCAGGTCGGAGCGCGCTCGACGCGAGCGGGCTGCGTCGGCATGGTCACCCGTAGATCACTTCGCCCAGGAGCGCGCACTGGATCAGCGCGTCTGCGGTCTCGGCGTCGTCGTCGCCGGTCAGGATCGCGGCGAAGTGCCGGGGGTGCTGGGTAGCCAGGATCTCCAGGCCCCTGGCTACCGCTCTGCGATCGAGCACGAGCGGCGTGTACCGCTCGTCGGTATCGTCCGCCGTGCCGTCGTCCAGCCGACAGATCGTCGCGCCGCCCGTCAGGAGCGGGTAGTCGCAGTAGGGCCACGACCGCCCGTCCGCGCGACCCTCATCGAGAACGAGGGGAGCCGGGGTCACCTTGGGCGCCCTCGTATCCATGATGCGGCACCAGTATCCGGTGCCTCCCTCCCATCCCGCGCAGAGCACCTCCGCGATGCGCTGCGCCGGGATGCTGACGCCGATACCCATCGCGACTGCGGTCGTCGCCGCCTTGTCGTCACTCATCGTCTCTTCTCCTCGCCCGCCACGTGCGGCGGGTCACTCCAAGCCTAACCATGGTCCGTCGAATGTCAAGGGGTCGGTCGAAAGTTTCTCCTCGGCCTCAGTCTCGGTGCCCAGGTCGGCGAGAGCTTCGGCGAGCGCGTCGCGGTCGCGCTCGCGCCACGCGCGGCTCGGAGCGTGCGCGCCCCCGCCGGAGCGGCGCCCGGCCGACTCGCGCATCCACGACCGGCTCACGAGCGCACCCTGTCGCCGCAGAGGGCGCAGTCGTGGATCTGCTGCTGCCCGTCGCGTGCCGTCCAGGTCCGCCAGACGTGGACGCAGGGCGGGCGCGGGGCCCCTCCTCGCATGTCTTCGTCGGCGGCGAGCTTGGGCGCCTGGCACGGCCAGGCGTCGGGCGGCGGCCCTCTCATGGGCGCCCCGACAGGGCGCGGAGGAAGGCCTCGCCCGCCGCCCGCCACGCCTCGACGGCGCGGGCGAGATCGGCGGCGGCCTCCTCCGGCCCGTCGTGGCGGCGGGGCGAGCGCGGGAGCGCGGCGCCGCCCTCGTCGTACCATGCGCCCGCCGCGTCGGCGACGGCACGGTGCGCGTCCTCGAAAGCGCGGGTGGCGGCCTCGACGCGAGCGGCATGCTCCGCGTCGCGCAGCACGGGCGCGATACTGATCGTCTCGATCGGCTGCATCACGACTCCTCCTCGACGCTCTCCGTCATCCACCCTCGCGGGTCGTAGATCTCGACGCCACGGCCGTGCTTTCGCGCCAGCTCGCTTGCCACGCGCATCGCAGCCTGCGTCACAGCCATGGTCACGCGCGCGTCGTCGCTCTCCCACGACCAGCGGTGGCGGTACGTCACGACCCGGCCGCTGCGCGACACCCGGACCACATCGGCGGGGTCGAGCGGCAGCCCGGAGATCGCGGCGTTCTCGATCGTGCTCTTCTTCACGTACATCATCGTCCTCCTCGATGCTCCAATCCTGGCGCAGGAATCACCTGTCCGACCGGCACACGACCCGTGGGTCGCGCGACCGTCGCACCGTTGATTCACTCGCCCGTCCGCGTAGGACGCTTGCCTAAGAGCCGATCGCTGAGGACGTGCCATGGCGCGCCTCGGCCGGTTTCCACCACCACATCGCCGCCGCATCCGCTGCTCCCCACCTCCCGTCGCTTGCCTGGCCAGTACCAGTACGCGGAGCGCACTGGGCAAGGGGGATCTCGGGGGGACTACAGCTTCCGTTCTGAGCGGGTCAGGTGGCGCTTCCACCGTTCTGCCCGTGGGCTGCTGCCCACCCCCAGACAGTAACCACGGTCCAGCCGCTGTCAACCGCTGTCAGGCGTTTTTTTCTGGACCGCTCCAGGCACCCGCACCGCTCTCTCTGCGCGCCCCCGCGCACACGTAGCAGCTCCCGTGCCAGCGGCCGGTGGCATGGGGCTTGCTGAGGGCGGCACCATAACGATTATGGTCAAGGCACCGATCGCCGGGAAGGCCCCTGGCAGCCCCTGGAAGGCCCGCGCGACTTCGGACGGGTCCGCGCCTGTCCGACCCCTGGCGGCCCCTGGCGGCCCCCTGGCGGGCCCGCAAGGCATATCGTCACGTATGGCACAATCTCTTAAAACCCTTACGCCACGTTCCGTGCCACCCGCGTTTCCTCACAGGTTCCGGCGACCTCCCGGCGACTTCCCGGCGGGGCCCGGCACGGGGCTTGCACCATGCGGCGCCGACCCGGCGGAGACCGGCGGGGACCTGGCAGGGGGCGGGCGCCGACCGGGGCAGGCCCGGCGGGGGCGCGGGGTGGCGCCAGATGGGCCGGGCGCGGGCGGGCGCCGACCGGGCGCGGGCTGGCGCGGGCCTCCCCGCGACCGGCGGCGGCTCGAGCTGGCACGGGGCTTGCACCATAGGGGATCGGCG
>Ga0172364_10003422_pt1 | contig 12677 bp, 7 predicted proteins | sample LakKivSesite10cm_FD_114545 | JGI IMG/M metagenome (GOLD analysis project Ga0172364, IMG submission 114545) | Sediment microbial communities from Lake Kivu, Rwanda - Sediment site 10cm | ecosystem: Environmental > Aquatic > Freshwater > Lake > Sediment | place: Rwanda: Western Province, Lake Kivu... | reverse complement strand
TTTCGACTCTTTCTTTTCCTCTTTTTCCTTTGGAGCTTTCTTTTTCTTTATCTTTACTTCACCTTCACCACTAGGAGCGACTTCATAGCCTTCTGTACCTGTGGCTCCTTCACCAGCCCCTTCTTCAGTTTCCTCTTTTCTAAGTATGGGCTCTTTCTTTTCTTTTTCTTCCTTTAAAAGCTCACGCCGCGATTTTTTAAATTCAAGTTCCGGAATGTAAGCCTCTACAACACCGTCATCAAATTTAACGGCTTTTACGCGTATTTTGCTTGGTACCCAGTATTTTCCATGGGCCCAAATCGCGTTGTTTAGTGAATCGTCTATCCAAACTTTATCCTCTTCAACCTTCATGTGTCTAGTTAAAAAACTTCTGACTATCTTTATAGCACTGTCTGCCGCTGATGAGTTTTTGTAATTTGTCTTCTTCAATGGAATAACATATATTCTTTCGATTTCTTCTACCATAAAAATCAAGCTTTTTTCAGTTTGTTTCTGCGCCAATTGCGCGTTTTAGGATGACGTGTGAAACGTCTGTTAGTTCGAATCATAATCCAAGCAGGCACACGCCTGTTACTATTTGTAGCTTTATTTAAACGAAGTTTTTTACCAAGTGATTTATGGGTTGACATGGACTTTACCTTCTTCTTATTGTTATATCTTTCTTCTTAGGAATTATCCTTGAAAGCAGCATACGTAACTGCTCATCATTTATTTTATTTTTCAATTTGCCTGATTGAGCAAGCATTATCAGTTGATTCTCGATTGAATCCACGACTTCAGGTCGTGCAATCTTTATTCTGCCCAATCTTTCTCTAGCCGAATCAGTTAGGATGGCTCTTAGGATCATCTTTTTTTGTTCTTCGAATTCTTTCTGTTGCTCTTGCTGTTCATCCATTGCTTCCTGCATGGATGCTTGCTGCTGTAACTCCTGCAATCTTTTTTTCTTTAGATTTTCCAGTTCTTCATCCATAACTTCTATATTTTTAACTTACAGGTTGGTTAATATCTTTTGGCTTATGAGCGTAATCTGCAATATTTTTAGTAATTTCATTTGAAGTATTATCTAGAAAAGATCTGCCCTTTGGTGTAAGAATGCGGCCTTTTCCCTTTACTTTTGCTACATACCCTGCCTTTTCAAGCTGTTGCACTGCTTTTCTTGTTATTGAGCCACTGTCGCTGCGAGCCTTATTTGGTTTTGAGCCGCGATCTCTTTTGCCGCCGTATTCCGCTCTTAAATGCTCTACACCTATGCAGTTATTTATGTAAATCTTGCGAAGAATAGAAGCGCATCTTGTATGCCACCAGTCCTTTTCCATAGGTGGATTTTCTTTGGTTACTCCAGTTCTTGCGAAATTGGACCACTCAGGCGGAATGATGTTTTTATCACTCTGTAGTTTTTTTGCTACCGCGCCGATCAGGTCCTTTGACGGAACATCATATACTGTAGTCATATTTACATTACTCCCATATAAAGGATAAAGTTGGGTAACGGTAATAAACGATATGTTATATAAGCATAGCGGAAGGCTATTTCCTATTGGCCTTAAGGGGAATTCTTGTGTATTTTTTACAATTGTGGCAATAAATAATCAGTTTGCCTCTATGAATCCTAATCCTGCAATTTACATGTGGTAGTAGGTAATGATAACAGTGTTTGCAAAAACGTCGTTTAAATTCCTTTGGAACCGAAACAAGATATCGCATTGATATCTTTCTTGCCAGTTCTACGTATCTATTTGCCAGATTTAATCTGCCCAAGAGTGCATATTTCTCGGCGAGTAAAAATAACTGGTTGATTCTACTAGCAGCTATTGTTTTTTGTATTTTTTTGTCTTTTACGGCTCTCTTTGACATGGAAGAATCAGTTGTAATAAAAAAACAACTTTATATATGTTTTATCCAAAATCATCCATGTATGTTTTGAAGATGAAATCCGCATCTAGTGGCGCCCAACCTCCGGCACCATAGTTATGTGCCTCACCGCCCACATACCAATCATTTCCGTGTTCAGCTATTTCCCATTCGTAGTTATCCACACCCTCACTTTTGATTACAATGGCATACCTGTTTCCGGTTTCAAGATATGGCGGGTTGTTAGTGAAGTTTGCCTGCCTCCAAATAAAGTGATTTTCGTTAAAACCTTTTCTTTTCGCAGTTGCCAATAAACCATTTGGCATAGTTGGATCCTCTGGTAAAAGGTCATATATCTTAACTGTGATGTTTTGAATCTTGCCTACAGAGACCCGTCTTAGAGATAAATTGACCATCATCAGGTCACCTGGTCTGTTTGGTGTAAATGTCTGAGCCAAATAAAAATTGGTTCCTACTCCGCTATCGCTATGTTTGCTACAGTTTTGGTCAAGCTCAGGGCTTCTTAGAACGTACGTTTTAAATAAAAAGTCTCTTCCTAAAAGCAATTTAGTGTCCCATATTTCGCCTTCATAGTACCATGCGCTACCTCTAGTATAATAATCATCGCTTGGATCAGCCGCATGACCAAGTCCTTCTGGGGTGTATTCCCAAGCGTACGTTTTTAAACTCGAATTTATTTGAATAAAGTAAGATTTATCTTGTACAATTTGAGCTGGTCTTTTGCTTAAGTTTGCAATCTTCCAAACAAAAGTAGCGTCGTTAAAGTCCGTGATATTTGTAGTTGCAATAGGCTCTAAATTATCGCTCTTTATACTATTTGGATCATCGCATTCATAAATTTCAACCGTAATATTCTCATATGGTGGTGGAACCCCTCCTCCTGACCTGCTCTCAAGAGAAAATTTGATCTTAGTTAAGTTTCCTGTTCGTCCCGCTATGAATAATTGGCCGATCTTTTTATACTCGCCTGTATCAATTCCTTCTCCAGAGGCATTTTTACAATACTGATCCAAACCTTTTTCGGCAGTTGTGAAGTCCCATATTCCTGGGCTGTATGTAATTCCACCGTGAGTATCGTTTGCTCTGATTTTCCAGCAATATGTTGTGTTATAGTTCAATCTGGGTTTTAGAGAATATGGTGTACAAATTTCTTTTGGGTCCCAATATGTATGATTCCAACCATGACAGCTTACGGGCGGTAAAATAGGAGGTTTACTTGTAAAATACGCCTCGTAAAATAATCTATCGCCCATCCAAATGTCCGGATCATCACAGGTCCATGCAATATTGGCAAGTTCGACACTTACATCATCTTGGCCGCTAGGTGGTTTTGGATTGCTAGGTGCATATGGTGGCGTGTTTGATTTTGTTGTGAACCACCAGGCCGGTCCGGTTGATGTTGCACCGTGCGAATCTCTTGCTGTTATCATCCAAGTATATGCTGTATTTGCTTTCAAAATTCCAGGAGGGTCATAGTATGTTGTAGAAACGGTTCCGACATATGCTGGAATCGAACCTGTACCCCCTCCACCTTCTCCAAAGAATACATCATATGTGACATGGTCATCGGCACCATTTGGATCTCCACCAATCCAACTGAAAACTACATTCCATCTTACGTTTGTTTCTCCATTTACGGGGTTTGGACTTCTAGGCACACGCGGCGGATAATTGGGTACCACTCCACCCAAGAAAACGCGAACAGTTATTTCCCCTTTTTCATAGAATGGTGGTATGATGTTCCCTTGATCATCTTTCTGTGGTTTATGATAAATCAAAACCTCTTTTTTTACGGATCTTAAAAGGTCTGTTTCTGAATAGTTTGCTCCATATTCATAAACATCAGTTTCTGTAGTTACAGAGATATTAAAATTAAATACTGAATTTGCCGTTGTGTTGAATCCCAGAGATGCTTTTATATCATAATAAATTACATCCCTGATGTTTTTGATTTTTTCAAGGTCAAGGATAGTATATGCAGATTTTTTCTTTTCTTTTATTTCGTACATATAACTTTCAGTTGATGCATCTTCAGCAGCCGAACGATTATATTTTATATAATAATCTTTGCCATAAGGTATCAATGTATCATTTCCTGTTTCCGGATATATGTTTTTGCTTGTTAAAATCCACGGCTTGTAATCGATTTTGTAAGAACTAATCCTATTTGCCTGGATGGCATAGATCCAGGAATCGTTATTATCGCTGTTGTCTATAACTTTTAGTCTAACATAGTGTACATCATTGTCTGGATAAGTGTAAATATATGTATAATTTGAAACCTTTGCGTTGTAATTAACAGGCGGGTTGTTAAGGTCCCAACCCAAATCCCAGTCAAACCACCATTCGTACGACTTAATATATCCGCTTTGAGGATAGGTATCATATGAGTCTGCAGCATTGAAAAAAATCTTGGTTCCAGGAATGTACGGCCCATCGCAATCAAACCATTTGAATTCAGCAAAAGGGGAACCATATGGTGTAACGTGGTAAGTTTGGTTGGTACTTCCTACTAAATCATCATTATGGACCAAAACATCGGTTCTGTCTAATGCTACAAAATAGTTGTGATTTCCCTCTACCTCAAAATTGTAGGTAGGTTCTCTTTCAAAAATTCTTTTTATTGAATAAATCTTGTAGTTGGATGACGGATAAAACAAAGCATCTCCAATTTTTAGATTATCTGCACAAACCCATTTTTCGTTAGAATAAAATCTATGATTTGGAGTAACTTTTAGTTGGTCATTAATTACTAGATAGTACTTGCCCATTTCTTTAGGATCGTGATGGAAAACTTTCGTCACTTTACTATCCACAATTCTGCCTGTTTCTTCATCGAAGGCTTTAACTGTGTCTCCGATTTTGATATCCTCGATGTTTTTATGGGATTCGTCAGCTAGAACTACTTTTGTACCCGCAAGGAAACAAGCTCCAGCGATACCTATATTGCTATCAGAAAAGTTATAGTAAGAAAGAATAGTCATCTCGCCATTTTCATCAACACTTGCTTCACCGTATGCTATTGTTCTAGTGGTTGCAAGGCCTGTAAAATCAACGTTGTCTGGATCGTTTCCCCATTCTATATAATGTCCAGATTCCAGGCCAGGTGAGCTTGTCAAAGACTCTGTAATACTGCTGCATTTTGCCTCTAAATCCACGTTTGGTCTATCATGCGTGGAAAAAACATTGCTTGTAGCTATAAAGAATATTATAAGTAGCGAGATTGAAATACCAACGGCAACTAGTGACTCCAAAACTGGAGAAATGCCAGACTTATTTTTAATAAATTGTCTTTTTTTATACATTTTATTACATCCTATTTTTTTATAATATATACTCATGTGAGTTTTGTTTTACAAACTATAGAATATATTACATTCTCACGCAGATACGTTTTCCCATCGTCTAGTTTTATTGTCACATCAATATAGTAAATATCATCTCCATTGACTAGGTGAGAATACCATGGCGGTCTATTTAGTGTAGCGTCAAAGTTGTTTCCGTATTGCAACTCTAAAATATATAACTCATCTTCCGTTTTCGTAAAATTCTCCATTATCTTGTTAGGATTGCCTGTAAATACGAGTTTGTCATTTATCACACTTACCTCATTTGCAAGCTTATAGTTCAGAGATTTACCAAAAGTTTCTTTTACATAGGTAAACTCAGACAATAGTGAAGTGGCGCGTTCGTTTGATATTACGGTGTCAAGATTAATTATATCTGCCGACAGGCTTGATATTACAAAAATCGTTATGGCCAATACTACTCCCATTATCGTTATCATCTGGGCTGAATTGTTTTGCTTGCATCTACTTTGCTTCATATATAGCACATCTCAAATATAACGTCATAAGTGGAGGTTTCATAATTATTTTTTATCCAGTAATCATTTCCATGCCAGTAGGCGTCAAAGGCTTTTGCTATTTCGCATCCGTTATCGTCTATTATATTTACAAATTTTGATTTGTTGAAAAACTGGGGATGTATTGATATCATATAATGAGACACTGCAACAGGCTCAGTAAGTTGTATTTGCGTAGAGCTCCCAAGCGATGAATTGCACCAAAACACTTTTTTTAATCCATTGCTTACATATATGTTGTATTGTACATTTGCCGGTAACGTGTTTTTTAGATCAGAAAGGATTAGGCTGTCATAATCATCTGATAACAAATAGTATGTCAATTTGTTTTTTGGGTATCCTTCAGGAAATGTTGCCGGGTCAAATTTTCGTCCAAGATACTCGTCCGAAACCTTTTCGCTGTAAAGATTTCTTAGGGCATCGTCTCCTTTAATTTTCAAATCATTTGTATAGACGTTACTTTCTGTAGAAGTTGGAGATAACTGATAAAGAAATATGAGACTAACAAGTATCGTAATTGCAAATATTATTGATTCAAGTACCATCATCTGTGCCTTATCATCCATCATAGCTTTTACTCCAATCCTACATAGATGCCTTTTCTGCCTGGCTCTATAATCATCGAGTTAACTCTCCAAACTTTATTTATTTCTGCAGAAAATGTAATTTCTAGATCCCTGGTTTCATCGGATCCATCCCAATTGAAATTAATCGGTAACCATTTTGTTTCGAATTTACCTGTGCCCGTTGGAGGAATGCTTAAACTTCCATAATAGTTACCGAGGTCGTCTCTAAATTCTGCTCTTGTAGAATCGCATGGCTCACTGGTACTGCCCATCGTGATTGTTATGGAGTACATGCCTTTAGGTATATTTTTTATCGTAAATCTTCCATTTCCTCCAGATGCAGTTGTTGTTCCATAGTTAAAATCACGGAGCACTGGGCCAGGGTTAAACGGATTAACAAATGCTTGGGGATCTGTTGTAATTATGTTTTTTGAATGAATTTCATTTGGATTGTCCCATCCATAGTTTGCTGATTCTGCAGGACCTATGCTGACTGTTGGTGGTATTACTGGAGTCTTCATCACTCTTATCCAATCGACCAGTACCTTGTTTAGTGGAGATGTGCCTGAGAAGGCGCATCCCAAGCCTATTCTGCCACCATTGTAGGGATTCGAACCGCTCCAGGTGCCGCCCACCCTTACGTTGTGTTCTGAGCCTGATACAATCGCTTCATCAGCATATGAATCGAAGTCGTAGATTGTGCTGGTTAAATTCATATTGATTGACTGGTTAGCAGGACCAGGTCCGGTGTTATATTTCTCCCAGGAAAAATAATAGATGGATTTTAGCCTTATCCAATGATTCAAATCAGAGATTTTTTTAACGCCGTCCATGTTCATCCCTGTCGGTATATTTTTTTTAAGAGCAAAGGTTTTTTTGTCTAGTTTTGCGTTTACAGAAATCCAATAAATATGCTCAGGGAACAAATCGTCATGACACATAATCATGTTTCCTTCGCTGTTGTTTGTATTCATTCTTGCTTCAACAATATACATTGATTGGTTGATTGTCTGGGAGTATGGTGCTTCAATAGGTTGCACAATTGCTGGTATTTTATAATTACTTGTTAATGCGTAGATTCCGTCGAAATCAGGTATATAACCAGGGTCATATCCTGAGGCGTTTATAACGAGATTACCGCCACTTGCATATATTCTACCAGCAGGAGAAAGAAGAGCCCATTTATTAGCATCTAAGCTGGTATCAAAATCATCAAAAAACACTGACACATCGCCGATGGAATGTGTATTGGCATTTGTTCCGCCATAGTATAGATAAATGTATTTATATGTGTAATTGGCCAAACTGACATTTAATAGAATTACGGATTCGCCATAAGGATTCCAGTAATCTACGTAATAAGGCATTTCAATCGGTCTTTTGCAAAATGGATAATTGTCTTCGCTGCTTCCACCTAAGATATCGTAGGGTAAATCTGCTACGCCATCGCCATTGGCATCTATGGCATTTTCTGACGGTTCATCATAATCATCCCATAGGTTTCCGCCACCATCTGTTGTTGTAATTGGGCCATTATCCCACTGATTGACTCCGTTGTCATAGGCGTTATCATGTGCTTCATCACCGTTATCTGTAAACTTGTTATTGTATATCTTATTGTTGCTTAAAGAGCTGGAAATATAAATTCCATATCCATCTGCATAACTTTTGGCGTTTTCATAAATTTTACAATTTTTTATTTCGTTGTTTGAGGCGCTTCCCGTTATATAAATACCATATTGGGTATTTGAGTAAATATCACTATTATTTACAGATGTCCTTTCTGTTGAATCAAGATATATGCCAGTTTTGCTGTTTGAGTATATCTTGGATGAATCGATGTAATTGTTAGAAACCATATTGCCAAATAATATGCCATAATTAGTATTTGAATAAATTAAACAGTTTTCAATGGTGTTTGCATTTTTGACAGAACTATCGCCGTTTAAAAATATGCCATTAAAATTAGAAGAGATGCGACAGTTTATTATATCACTTTTGTGTCCAAAAGCACCACCCGAGAAGCCATCAATCCATATGCCATTTTGAGTATTTGAATAAATCATACAATTTTTAATTTCATTGTCATTTCCAGAATGTATGTATATGCCATCGCCGTTGGATGACACAGTACAATCTTGGATAGTTGTATAATAATTGCTATCTAAATAAATGCCCTTGCTATTTTGCTTTAATGAGCAATCTTTTATTATGGAATAATATTTGCCGGTATTTAGTTTCACACCAGAGTTACTATTGTTTATGATCAATCCACTGATATTTACATGATGTGCATCTACTATTATTGCATCATTGCCCTCACCGTTTATCTTAGGTCCGCCAACACCCACAATCGTGAGTTCTTTGTCGATTGTAATGCCGTGCTCTTTGTACGCAGACGATCCATTTTTCATGATTTTAACAGTTCCCTCGGGCTGAACGTTGGCTATTCCTTCAGCAATACTCTTTGGGTGATAATGGCCACCGTTATGGTGGTTAGTAGCTCCATTGTAGCTGCCATCTACTATTATTACATCTGGTATTTCGTCGTAATCTTCAATCCAATCTGGTCCCCTAGGATGATTATCTTGAGAACCTAGGCAAAAATCATAAAGTGATGGAATAGAATATATGCAATTCCCACTAGGACATTGAGCGCCATACGTTGCGCGATTGTCCCAAAAATTCCAATCCCAATTATTTCTTAGATCTCCATATATGTCAGGGGAAGTATCATCCATAGCGTAGTGATAGTTATTAAATATTGGTCCATTGATGTCTGGGTCGTATGCGGTATCGTATGCAAAATTGTTATAATGTATTTCATTATATGATGCACCTAAAATTCCATTGCCTGCACACCATACACCACAACCTGAAGGTGTTATTTTTCCGTTGCAGTAGAAATTATTGTATTGAATTGTGTTGTAAGTTGCAAACCAAGCGATAACACCCAAAAATGCTCCTCTTAACTGCAAACCATCGTTGCCGTTATCAAAAATATTGCAATGTTCTACTCTGTTATAATCCGCTGAATCCATGCTGATTCCAGCATATCCGCTATCTGTTAAGCCGTTGTTGTATATATTACAATATGTTATATTGTTATAACGGCATGTTCCTAAACCTACAGTCGTCCAAAGGTAGACCCCTTGCTGTTCATTATCATGTATCTCGCAATGATCAACATTGTTGCATTGAGAAACTCTGAAACCTGATGCCAAATTGTACCCCACCATGTTAACGCCTATAGTATTTTCAAAAATTTTGCAATTTCTGATTGTGTTGTTACCTATTGGAGTTAGCAGAGGTCCATTGCCCCGTATAAAAACTCCAGATCCCAATCCCGCTGTGTTGTCATTACCGTATATAGTGCAGTTCTCAATCAAGTTATTATAACAAAAATCATCAGAATATTCTGCAACATTAATTACAATGCCGTCGGAGTATAACCCATTATTGCCGTAAATATTGCTGTTTAGAATTTTGCAATCATGTGAATCTTCAATCAAAATACCGTTAGCGCGTTGACCCGTATTTTGGTAACTTTTGCAATTAGTTATAAGGACATATTGACAACCAGTTACGTCTATGCCATCGCCGCGTTCATTGTTTTGGTGATGGGATTTACAACCTGCGATGCGGATGTAGGCACTATCCATTACATTTATTCCATCTCCATATCCGGGGTCTCCTACGTTATAAGACGTCTCGCAGTTAAATATACTGATGTACTTAGAATCCACAGGCGTAGCATGATATGTACCCTTTACATAAATGCCATTTTTACATGATTCTATTTTGCAATTTGTTATATTGACGTATTGGGAGGTTGCTACTTCGATGCCATCACCATGACACGAGCCACCAGTTATTTTAAAAGAATCGATGCTAACATAGTTTGTACTCGACACATGAATAAATGTCGGAATATTGGGAGGAGCATATTTGTTTGTAATAATTGTATAGTCTCTATTTTCACCGATTATATTTAGACGTTTGTTAATAACAATAGCGTAACCACCTGACGTTGATGATAACTTATATTCTCCCTTGCGAACAAAAATAGTAGAGCCAGATGCAGCATTACTTACTTTTGTTGGAAGATCATCAGAAGGATTTACATAGATAGCATTTGCTATAGTTATTGTATCTGTTCCAGAGAATTCAAGCCCGTTTTTAAGTTGCCCGCGGAGGGTAACTGTGTAGCTTGGTTCGAGAAAGTGATTTTCATCCTTGTTAGTTAGTATTTTTAAAGCTTCTCTACGATTGAAAATAGCTTTGTGTGTAACTGGATTCCACGTACCGCTTATCTCTCTAGTTGCCTTTAATCTGATTGTGGCTCCATCTATATAAGAAAGATCATATCCTCCAGATATATCTGTAATTTGAACTTCAATTGTTCCAGTGGTTGGGGTGGGGTCATAATATGTGTAAAACCAACTTGGATTCCACTGCTTGGTTGCAATATTTATCGTTGCAACAATCTGATTTGACGGATCGATAAATGTTAAATCAGAAGTTACTTGAGATGTTGAATCTACATTAACATTGGCCAAACTGTAATCAAAATTATCTGAGCTTAATACCACTTTGATTGGCATGTCCTTAAGATTTTCAGGCGAATCGTTTTCAATTAAAATTGGGACTCTTGCTTTGTAATCAGCACTCCACCATGGCGGATTGCATTCTGCTGGTTCTGTAGAAGAGAGATTGGTCACCATGTAATAGCCGGATTCAACTGGTGAATGACTTGTTGAGGTGCCCGTACCAAAATCAAATTTATACAACGCATCGGACTTCGTGAGCGTTATATTGAGTTTGCCGCCGTATACCTTTCCGCTAGATACGCCTATTTTTGAACTTTCTGCACCATATGTTGGACAACTTTTTTTAACAAGACCATCGGTTGTATTAACATAAACAAATGTATCAGTAACCTCAACGTAATAATTGCGACCCGCTATTTTTTCAGGCAGGTCTAATATCTTTTTGTATTCCTGTTCAGACATAGACTGCCCAACGGTAACCGCTTCAACTATTGCATCTGCCACTTTGTTGGCGATGCTTTGAGCCTGCATGTTGCCAACCTTTGCCGTTCTGTCATCTATGATGCTTGTTGTAATCAGAAGCGCACTGATCATAACCATTGTAGCTATTGTAAATGAAAATAGATAGCCTAAAACATTAGAAACGCCTTTTTTATTACTAAATATATGTCTCATTTTATCACACCATTAATGATACTTCACAAACCGAATAAACAAGGGTGAAGGATATCGCCCTATCGGGGGCACTAGTACGAAGATTCAGTATCCCGTTTGTTTCTGTAAAACCAATTTTTGAAGTAAAATAGTCTGTCCAGGCGGCGGTAATTCTTTCATCCCCGTATATTTCAATTTTTAAGGAAATCGGTATATGAATCTTGTTTTCCATAACAGAACTGTTTTCGCATTTTATCTGAAGTGTGCATTTATTCATCCCACTAATGCCGGTTACGTCGATTGGCACTAGTCTTGTAATTCTGAATGTGAGTGAGTCGTCTTTATGATAGATCTTAGGAGTATAGTATAGATATCCACTTCCAGAAGAAACTCGTGTAACGCCTTCATTTTCTGCAACCACATTATATGTATCCTTGGGGGTAGACAAATCGTAAGAGATGCTTCCGACGTCAAATAACCAAATACGACCTACAAATATATCTGGCTCGGGAGCGCCAAGACTACTAACTAATTTTATGTCTATCTTGATTGCAGTATCTAAGTCGTACCTCGAACTATCGTATGTGTAGCTAACGTCCGAATTTGTAATGGGGTATTGATCTTGAGGAACAATTCTATCAGATTTTTCTTCGTCGATATAATAAACATCAACTACAAGATAATGATCATTATCCCAAGGATTTCCGGTGAGTGGTATCTTATTGACTTGAATTGTAAAGGTATTATCATCATTATCAAGCGATTTAACACTAAAATCAAAGGCATCCGTTAAGGAACCAACTACAGAATAATACAAAATAAATCTTTCACCTTTGTTGATATTTACCTCCCCGGCATCGGTCACGAAATCGACACGCTCGCTCCTGTTTATACCTTCGCTTGATACTCTTTGAATCGCATCGTTTATGGTCTTGAATTGTGTGAGTGCACTATCTATGCGAACAGAAATCTTCTTTGCATCTATATATGGAATGCCCCAAAAAACAACGAGGCTAATTGCGGATATGGAAATCGTTGCAACCAAAACAAGCCCAACAACTTCACTTACACCATAACTATTATTACAACGCATCCGACAAATCCCAACTCCTATTATTATAAGTAATTTTATATCTCTTATATAAACACTATGATGGTAGCCTCTGAGTC
>Ga0172364_10003421_pt1 | contig 12677 bp, 11 predicted proteins | sample LakKivSesite10cm_FD_114545 | JGI IMG/M metagenome (GOLD analysis project Ga0172364, IMG submission 114545) | Sediment microbial communities from Lake Kivu, Rwanda - Sediment site 10cm | ecosystem: Environmental > Aquatic > Freshwater > Lake > Sediment | place: Rwanda: Western Province, Lake... | reverse complement strand
TGCTCTTCAGGAGATGTAGCGTTGTAGTGCTAGGATAGATGTTGTGAAAAGGGGGCGGGTCCTGGCCACCGCCTGCATGTCGCCGCGGGCGTTGGGACCGCGCGGGACCGAGGAAGGGGGGAGGTGGGACGTCCCGCATCACTGCCGGGAGGTCCGGCAGCGCGCAGAGTTCGGATTCAGTTCGACGCGACGTTCGAAAGGAGCGGCAAGATGCTCGGAAGCTGGATGAGACGGTTGACGGGGGCCGCGGCGCTTCTCGTGGTGGTCGGCTTGGGCACAGCCCGGGCGCAAAATGTCAGCCCGTATCAGGGCCAGGCCGAGCTGCTCTACGACGCCATGACGAGCGACAGCATGGACATGACGGTGGTCGGTGTGGGGGGCGTGTATGCCTTCAAGTCCGTGGACCCCGGGGACGGTCCGCTCGACGAGTCGCTCTTCCTCGCCCGCGTGCCCAACGCTGGTGCAATGCTGGGCTTTGTGACCGGGGAAGCTGACATGGGCGGACCAGTGGACTTGAGTGGCACGGAGTTCGGGATCACCGCCGGCTACGCCGACGAGAACGTCCCCGTGGGCGTGGACCTCATGTACACGATAGGCGCCATTGAGATGGACATGGGTGGAGGCGTCGGCGGCACGGTGGACATGTCCGGCCTCGACGTGAAGGCCGGCTACTTCGTAATGCCCGGCCTGATCGTCGGGCTGTCCTACGAGCTCGAGACGTCGAAGGTGAAGATAGACGGTATGGGGACGGTGTCGGACTCTGACACGACAGGCATCGGCCTCGTCGGCAAGTGGGTGCAGAAACTGAGCGGCGGCACTGCCGTGAACGCGGAGATCAGCATCACCTCCGCCACCACGGAGGAAGTGGGCTCGCCTGACGAGACCGACAGCATAGTACTGCTCAGCGGCGACTACTACCTGAATCAGCTCATCGGCGTCGGCCTCGGCCTCACGTTCACCTCCGGCGACGACAAGTCTGCAGAAGGCACGGCCCTCGAGATACGGGCCCGGTGCAACCTCAACACAAAGTTCGGCGTAGGCGTGTCCTACGAGACGTTCACGGCGAAGAGCTCCAATCAGGGCGAAGACAGCAGCACGCTGACGATTTCGGTCGTTGGGCGGTTCTAGGCGCTCTTCGAAGGCGAGGCAAGTCGCCAGACGCGATCCGGCCCTCCCAACCGTCCCTGCCCGCGGGCAGGCCGGTCCGGGAGGGCCGGTGTTGTAGTGGAGGGGCTTGCGATTGCGATAGCCGAGATGCGCACCGAACGCTGCCGTGGCCGTGTCGGCGTTGACATGAAGACAGTGATTGCCACCGGTGGGAGGCAGCCTTTCATCCGATTACACGGGACGAAGCAGGCCGACACCGCCACTGCGGCGTTCGCCGTCGCCGACACGGACGAGGCGTTCAGGGCGGGCGCGGCGGGCAAACTCACGGACAGCCCCGGCGAAGCGGCGCGACCCTGCCCCTGCCGAGCCAGGCGCTCCGCTTGACCGGCCGGCCGGACCACGTATGATCCCGCACGCTGCCATCACGAAAGGAGCCGTCGATGCGCAAGGACTATCTCCTGACGCCCGGCCCGTCCGCCGTCCCGCCCGAGGTGCTGCTATCCATGGCGCGCCCGGTGATTCATCACCGGACGCCGCAGTTCATGTCGATCCTGAAGGAGGCCCACGAACGCGCGAAGAGGGTCCTCCTCACGAAAAATGAACTGGCGATCCTCACGTCGTCCGGCACCGGCGCGATGGAGGCGGCGGTGGCGAACCTGGCGGCGCCAGGCCGGAAGGCCCTGACCATAGACGGCGGGAAGTTCGGCGAGCGCTGGGGCGAGCTCTGCGACGCCTTCGGCTTCGAGCGCCGGACCATCAAGGTCGAGTGGGGCAAGGCCGTCGACCCGGCGGACGTGGCACACGCCCTGGAGGAGGACTCCGACATCGCCGCGGTCTTCGCCACGCAATGCGAGACATCCACCGGGACGCTTCATGACGTCAAGGCCCTCGGCGAGGTCGTCCGCGGGACCAATGCCGCGCTGGTGGTCGACGCCATATCCTCGGCAGGCGCCTGCGAGCTACGCACCGACGAGTGGGGGCTCGACGTGCTCTGCATCGGGAGTCAAAAGGGCCTCATGCTCCCGCCGGGCCTGGCGCTCATTACAGTAAGCGCCAAGGCCAAGGCGCTCGTAAAGGCCGCCCCATCCAAGCGCGCGTACTACTTCGATCTCCTCAAGGCGCTGGCCTCGGCCGCGAAGAACGACACGCCCTACACGCCGGCGCTCACGCTCATAATCGCGCTCAATGCGGCCCTGACGAGGATGGAGGAGGAAGGCGTCGAGGAGATATTCAAGCGCCATACCCTGCTGGCAAGGGCCGTCCGCGCCGGGACGAAGGCGCTGGGGCTTGCGCTCTTCTCCACAAGCCCGTCGGACTCAGTCACCGCCGTCAAGGTGCCCGACGGCGTCGACGGCGAGGCGCTGGTCAAGAGGCTCAGGGACGTCCACGGCGTCGTCATGGCTGGGGGCCAGGCCGAGCTCAAGGGGAAGATCGTCCGCATAGCCACGATGGGCTACTGCGGCAGGTACGACGTGGCCATCGCCATGGCGGCGCTGGAGATGGGGCTCGCCGAGGCCGGCCGCAAGGTCGAGCTCGGCGCCGGCGTCAGGGCCGCCGAGGAGGTCCTCCTCGGGGGTTAAGCCCGCCAGGGCGGTCGGGGCGGTTAGCTCAGAGGCTAGAGCGCCTGCCTTACAAGCAGGAGGTCGTGGGTTCGAGCCCCACACCGCCCACCAGATGGATGGCCTTCGCCGCGACGGCGCTGGCCTCGACCCTCGCGTATCTCCCTGGTCGCCGCGCGGACGGCCTCAGAAGAGCCCGCTGGCCCTTTCGCGGACGGCGGCCGCCTCGGCGCGCCAGCCGCGCGCCTCGTACGCCGCGGCGACCTCGCCCCACGCCCAGAGCACGCGCGCACGCGGAGAGCCGGCCCATTCCATCTGCTCGGCCATACGGATAAGATGCTGCGTCGCCCCGGAGAGCGCGTGCCTGTCCCCGAGCGCTGCCCGCGCGCGCTCGACGACTTCGCAAAACTCGGCCCACTCCTCGATGCCCGGCGCGGAGCGCGTCGCGACCTCGCGGGCCAGGCCGAGGGCGACCAGCGGCGTCTCCTCTGCCAACGCCGTGCGCGCTAAGGCGAGCCGTGACCGCTCGCCCCAGGGCCCGTCCGGGTCGAGGCTGAGGGCGCGTCCCCACGCGCGGCCCGCGTCCGCCTTCGCGCCGAGCCCGGCCAGGACGAGCCCATACTTGCAGGCTGCCTCGGCGCGCTCGATGCGCGCAAGCTCGTCGTTGAGAAGGGCCTCGGCGTATAGGGCCCCGGCTGGGCCCAGGTCCCCGGCGAGATACAGGCGGTCACCCGAGCCGAGCGGCTCAGGCCGCCTGCGGCCGGCGCGGGTGCGGATGCGGATCGCGTGGACGACCACGCCGGCGTCGGCGCGGACGGCGACCTCGCCGGAGGCGCACCCGGCGTCGGCGCGGAAGACCTCGCGCCAGCGGACGCGCTCGCGGCGCCCGACGGCCGCGGTCGCCAGGCCTCCATCGCACTCGACGACCATCCTGAAGCGGCCGCGGGGCGCGGTGACGATCGCCGGAGCGGATGCAGCCTCGCCGGGCGTCGGGACCGAGCCGCCGGGGCCGATGACGGCTGCCCTACGGCAGCCGCGCTCGATCGTGAGCGTCTGGCGGCCGTCACCGTCGCGGCCCGGCTCGATGTCGACAAACTCGGCCCACAGCTCGATGCGCACGTCGTCCCCAGCGAGCGCGAGGCCCGCCGTCCTGAGCTCGCCGGCCTCGCGCACGAGCCGCCCGTCCTCGCGCGGCTCCCACAGCCCGGACTCGATGTGCCAGGGCGCCGGCAGCTTCTCGCCGCGGAAGTCGGTCGCGTAGGACGCCGGCGCGCGCGGCCCGGCGGCGGTCGCCCGGCGAGAGACGGAGCCCATCGACGCGAGGCCGGCCAGTGCGGCTAGGAACCACACGAGCCAGCGCTGCAGCCCCATGGGCGGGTCGAAATGGAAACCGCACGGGCCGTTGCGGGAGACCAAGTCGCGATCCTTGATGTCCTGCTCGTCGATGGGGAAGACCCTGCAGTTCCTGGGCCTGGTTTCGTGCCGGATGCAGTGCGCGACCTCGTTGGAGTTGTGCAGGAACGGGCAGTCGAACATGAGCGTGCAGCACGCGCCGCAGCGGCGGCACTCGCCGCGGACGCGGCCGCGGTTGCGCCGAATGTAGTCGCGGTTGAAGGTGTGGATGTAGAAACGCCTCGCCTTGCCCAAGGCCAGCTTGAGCTTCGTACCCAGAAGTAACTGCGACATGTGCGCTCCGCGACTACATCGCCTAGATGTCTGTTCCGGCAGGCCGGACGGACCGGGGTGCCGACGGCAGGAATCGTGCTCGAATCCGGTCGTCATGCTAGGCCCGACGCGCGCGCTGTCAACGACACGCCCGCGTCCACAGGGTCATTCAGTTCTCTCAGCTCAGCATCATCGGACGTCCCCGGGTGCGGCTGATGTGACCCCACCTCGGCCCAGCAGCGGCGCTCGGGAGCCGTGCATCGCCACCCGTAGCTGGAACGTCTCATTCAGGCGATGCGGCCCCACCGGACAGCCCCCACTGGCGTGGCCGCTCCGGTGGGGCCGTGTCGCCGGGAAATGCGCCGCCCCCATCGGCCCGAGCATGGCGACGGTTCCCGCCCGCGTTGGAGAACTGAATGACCCTGGCGCGTGGAGCCGAGGCTTGACCGCGCGACCGTCCGGCCGTAGGCTGCGGTGACCGTGCGAGCGCTCGGATCGAGCGCGGGCGCGGTGCGTCCACAGGGAGGGCCCCGGCGGCGGCGCCCCGGGGAACACGCCTGCGTTCGAGGGGAAACGGCCGTATGCCTCTGGGCCAGACTTCACGACTGCTGAGGATGCGCGTCCTCCAGAACTTCGTGCGCCAGATGTCCGGCAAGTGGACGGACGCCCAGTGGGCGGTCCTGGTCGAGCGGATCCGCCTGATGGGCTACGAGGGCATCAGGGAGGAGCGCATCCGGCGGCTCGTGGAGGACAACCTCGAGAGGTGGCTGGCGGGCGAGAACGACGTCGGCCCGCCGCCGGGAGGCCCGCGCGAGGCGGTGGCGACCGGCGGACCGGCAGCCGGACCGTCCGCGGCGATAGCGCGGCCCTCGGCCAGGATATCGCTCGCGCCGGCGTCGGGCTCTCTGGGCCATGCGCCCCCGGCCACCAGACCGCCAGCGTCCAGCCCGCGCGAGGTCGAGGTGGCGACGGTGTCCACTCCGGCGCCGGCCCCGCCTTCCCCTGCGGAGACGGAGCCCGAACAGACCGTTCCCGTGGCCGAGTTCCTGGCCTTCATAGACCAGTCGGACATCGGCACCGAGCAGCTACGAGACGCCTCCGATCTCCGCGCCGGCGACGAGCAGGCCATCTCCGTCTCAACGGCCGACTTCCTGAGACAGCTAGACGATGTGCCGGCGCCGTCGCTTTTCGGCGACAAGGAGATGGATGAGGCCGCGAGGCTCGCGGAGATCTGGCACGAGACGGAGCCTGTGCGCCGGGAAGTGGCTGCGGCACCGGCCGCTCCAGAGCCTGCGCGCGAAGAACTCCGGCCCGCGATGGCGCCGCCTTCGGCCTTCGCGCCCGCGATCGAGACGGCGTCGGCGGCCATGCCTGAGGACAAGCAGGCAGTCGCGACCGCGGACGAGCCGCCGATCGGGAAGCCGAGGAGGCGGGTCGCCCGCAGGAAGGCCGCCGGGAAGAAGGCGAAGAAGGCCGGAAGGAAGGCAGCGAAGCCGAAGGCGGCCAGGAAGAGGCCCGCGAAGACGACATCGGCGAAGAGGGAAACGAAGAGGCCGGCCCGGAAGGCGGCAAAGAAGAAGGCCGCCAGGAAGAAGGCCAGGTAGCCCGGCGCCTTGGCGGCGCAGAGGGAGGATCCCAGATGGGTGCGGCACGCGATGCGTCCGGTTCGATCCCCGTGCTGAGCGCGCGCGGGAGGTCGCTGGCCGAGGCATGGGAGAACTCGCTCCTGGAGCTCGCCCGCGGCGGCGCCGAGGTCCGCACCGAGTACGACGCGCGCACGGAGAGCGGCGAGTTCGCCGACCCGCCGAGCCTCGACTGCACGATGGTGATGGTCGTGGACGACCCGTCGTCGGAGCCGCTGATTCACCGCGCGTTCCCCGGAGGGCTCGAGGATCTCGAGGAGTACCGGCAGGAGGTCCTCGACGGGATCAAGGACCATTGGGTCCGCGACCCGGAGGACCCCGACGACAAGCGCTGGGAGTATACGTACCACGAGAGGCTCGTCGCCTACCGCGTCCCCGGACGCGCGGGGGGCATCGACCAGCTCGACGCGGTGGTGAAGAAGCTCGCCGAGACCCCCTACTCCCGCCGCGCCCAGGCGATCACCTGGCAGCCGTGGATCGACCCGTCGTGCGACGACCCGGCCTGCCTCCAGAGCATGTGGTTCCGCGTCCTTCCCGACGCCGACGGCGTCTGGCGCCTCAATATGAACGTACGGTTCCGCTCGCGCGATGCGTTCGACGCGGCGTTCATGAACTGCTTCGCGTTCGTTCACCTGATGGAGCGGATGGCCGGGAGGATAGGCGCCGCCGCCGACCGCGAGGTCCGGCTCGGCCGGTACGTGGACATGTCCGACTCGTATCACATCTACGGCCGCAGGCGCCAGGCCTTCGAGGAGGGCTTCCTCAGGCTCGTCGGGACGCGGTCGTTCGAGGACCGCACCTGGACGCGCGAGTTCGCGCAGCCGATCTTCGAGGAGGCCAGGCCCGCGATCGCCGCGAAGGTGAGATCGAAGGACGCAGAGGACAGGATGCGGGGGCTGTAGCGGTCAGCCGCTGGAAGGCAGGCGACGACTGAGGCGGGACGCGACGCGCGGGTCGCCCGCATCCTACGAGGACTTCGACGCCGTCTGGTCCCGGGCGAGCCTCCAGAAGGGCTGGTTCTCCAGGGGCGAGGCGAAGCTCCTCTTCGCTCTCGCCCGCGAGGTCGCGCCGGACCGGGTGCTCGTCGAGGTCGGCTCCTACTGCGGGCGGAGCACGGTCGTCCTGGCCGCGACCGGGCTCGATGTGGTCGCGGTCGATCCCCTCGAGCCAGGCACGGCGCCCAGCGGCGCCTGGGAGGTCACTGCCGGGCACGTCGCGGACTTCGAGGGCCTCGTCCGCCGGACGCCGAACGTCACCTGGGTGCGCGCGCCGGCGACTGCGTGCCCGAGGCCGGCAAAGCCCGTCGGCCTCCTGGCGATCGACGGCGACCACAACTACCCGCATCCCCTTGACGACTACCGGCACTTCGAGCCGTGGCTGGCGCCGGGCGCGCTCGTCGCGTTCCACGACTACAGGGTTTGCGCTGGCGTGACGCGGACCGTCTCGGAGCTTCTCGACGACAAACGTATCGAGGAGGTCAGGCGACACGAGCGGCTCTTCGTCGCACGGAAGCCGTGAGCCGCCCGCGGTGATCGGGGGAGGGGGGGGGGCGTTTTGCACATGAACCAGGCCCGCCGAAAATCCGCACAAAGTGCTTGCGCTCGCCAGCTTCGCGCGGTATTGTCGGCTCGGTCAAGGGTGGTAGCCCGGCGCGGAAGCGAGAAGGCTCAGGTGCCAAGCAATATCGAGATCGCCCCCCAGGGGGATATCCTCCGGGCGCGCATCAGCGGCGTCATCGACGAGGATCTGCTGCCCCATTTTCCAGGCTGGTCCAGGGAGATCGTCGCGACGGCGCGCGCGAACGGGTGTTCAGGCATCTTCTTCGACACGCGCGGGGCCGATCTCAGGATCGGACGGAGCGGCATCTACGAAGCGGCTCACGCCCTGGCACGGGCGCTGGTGTCGGGGATAAGGGTCGCCGCCGTGGTGGACCCGCATCACCTGACGCCGGATCGCATCTTCCAGAAGCTCCTGGGGCTGGCGGGGAAGGTCGCGAGGGTCTTCGTGGACGAGCAGGAGGCGCTGGAGTGGCTGGACCGGACGCGCGAGCGTCCGGGGGGCGGAGCGGAACGGATGGGCGCCGCCAGCTGACCGCGCCGCCGCCTGCCTGGCGGCAGACGCAGGCGGGCGGGGTCGACAACCAGCCGCACAGAGCGCCGTCGCGTTCCCCCGCGCTTTGGCCCCCTGGGACAGGCACTTCGACGCCCTGAGGAATGGCGAGAGCGAAATCCTCACCCGCGGCAGAATGAAAGACATCCCGCTCTTCGAGGCAAGCCGGACGACCCAGGACGGAAGCCGTGGCCTGAGATACGCCAATGGCATTCCCGCTGAGGAGGCGTGGAACAAGAGCGGAAGGGCCCCATGCTGACGGCCCGCGCGCCGCTTGACCGGCGGTCCGGCCTGCCGTAGTGTAGCCATATGGAACCCGGCGCACAGGCATGCGCGTCGGATCCGCTACAAAATGAGGGCATCATGCGCTGGCTTGTTGCCATGGCGATCCTGGCACTTGGGTCGCTGAGCTGCTCGGGCGATGCCGCGAAACCCGCGGCGGAGAAGCCTCTCGCCGCAAGGCCGGAGGCCGCGGCGCCGGCGCCCAAGGAGTTGGCGGACGCGCTGACGCTGGACCTCGGCAAAGGCGTCACGATGAAGCTCGTCCTCGTCCGCGCCGGAAAGTTCCTGATGGGCGACCCGGGCGACGTGCGGTTTCTTCAAAGCCCGTCCGGACCTCAGCACGAGGTGACAATCTCCAGGCCATTCTACATGGGCATGACGGAAGTGACCCAGGAGCAATACGAGACGGTCATGGGGACCAATCTCAGCCTTTTCAAGGGCGCTGCCAGACCGGCGGATACGGTCGCCTGGAACGACGCCTTGGAGTTTTGCGCCAGGCTGTCGGAGAAGACCGGCAGGGCCGTGCGCCTGCCGACGGAGGCCGAGTGGGAATACGCCTGCCGGGCGGGTGTCTCCTCCGGCGACGACCCCGGGGGCTTCAATGACCAGACGTGGTACGGATGCGTCGGCGGCGCGACGCATCCGGTCGGGCAGAAGAAGCCGAACGCGTGGGGCCTCTACGACATGCACGGCAACGTCTGGGAGTGGTGCTCGGACTGGTTCGGCTACTACTCGAACGAGGCGGTGACGGATCCGCAGGGCCCCCCGTTCGGGTCGTATCGCGTCTCGCGCGGCGGCGGATGGAACGACATGGGCTACCTCTGCAGCTCCACGTTCCGCAACACCTTCGGCTCGTCTGAATGGCGCGTCGAGTACTACTTCGGCTTTCGGGTGGTGGCGCCCGCTTCGGCAGGCGCCGGGCCGGCGGCGACCGCCGCGCTGGCCGGGACACAGACGGGCGCGCCTGTCGAGTTCGTGCCGCAGATGCCGCGGACGATCGACGAGGCCCGCCAGCCGTTCGACGCGATCGTCCGGAACCTTGCCGGCGCGCCAGTCAGCGGGACGCTCCAAGTGGAGGTCGCCGGCAACTCCGTCAGGCAGGTCTTCGGCCCGATTCCAGCCGGGTCCGAAGGCCTGGTGGAGGCAGTCGTGCCGAATCTGACGCTGCCCGGCGGCGAGTGGACCGTGAGGTACGAGGCGGTCGTCAACGGGGCGACCGTCTCGGCCGAGCAGCGCCTGGCGGGACAGCGGTACTGGCTGGTCCTCGGGCCGTTCCCCAACCCTCCGGCTCCCGGCTTCGTCGACGCCAAGATGGGCGAGATGGGAGCGGGTCCGAACACGAGCAACGACGCGTTCAACGGGAGCGGGTACGACTACGTCTTCGAGCCGGAGAGGGGGGTGGACCTTTCGAGAGAGTACTTCCTTCCGAAGGACCTGCCAATGCGGAACCTCTTCGCCGCGCGGGATCGTCGGGTACCGCTCCGGTGGCGAACGTTCGCCACGGAGGCGGCGGGTTTCGTGGACCTGATGCGGGTCTGCACGCCGAATACCCAGGCGGTGGCCTTCGTGCTCACGTATGCCCGGTGCCCGGCGTCGAGGAAGGCCGTTCTCTCCGTCGGCTCCGATGACTTCATCAAGGTGTGGGTCAACGGCAGGCAGGTCATCGGCGTCAACCGCTACCGCGGGGCGCACCAGGGCTCGGACCGCGCGGATGTCGAGCTTAAGGCCGGCCCGAACGAGATCCTTCTCAAGGTGGGGACCGGCCTGGGCGGCTGGGGGTTCTTCTGCGAAATCCTCGGCCCCGATGGCCGGCCGATGGACGACATTGTCTATTCCTTGAGGAGTGAGTAGCCCCGCGGCGTCCTGGGCGCGGCGAAAGGGCGGCAGCCCGGAGGACGTGACGTGGCGGGCGTATACGGGAAGGGGACGGGCGTGATCGCGTACCTTGCGGCGCCGCTATTTTCGCAGATCGAACGCAGGTGGAACCGCGAGCTCGCCAGGCTCCTCGCCGAGCGCGTGCCGGGGCTCACCGTGATCCTCCCGCAGGACTTCCGGATCAAGGGGCGCTACAACGACCGGAAGCGCTTCCAGCTCCTCTTCGACCGCTGCGTCGAGGCCGTCTCCGGCGCCGACGTGGTCGTCGCCGTCCTCGACGGCCCGGACACCGACAGCGGGGTCTCGTTCGAGATGGGCTACGCATTCGCGAAGGACATCCCGGTCGTCGGCGTCCGCACCGACTTCCGCCAGCTCCAGGAGCGCGGCGTCAACATGATGTGCTCGCGGGCGTGCGCCGAGTACGTCTGCCGGATGTCCTTCGGCGAGAGCGTCGAGGACCTCGCCGGCGACGTCGCGCGGAAGATCGCGGCCGTCGCGCGCAGGAAGCCCCCGGCCGCGCGGGGGGAGTGAGGACGCGCGCCGGCGTCCCGGCCCGGCCTGTGCCCCCCGACGGCGGATCGGGTAGCGTGCTGACGTCAGGGGGCGCGGCCATGAACAGGATCGTCTTCGCCGAGAACATGGACTACCTGCCCGGCCTCGGCGGCGGGTCGGTGGACCTCGTCTACATAGACCCGCCGTTCAACACGGGCAGGCGGCAGGCGCGGACGAGGATCCGGACCGAACGCGACGAGGAGCGCGGCGACCGCCGCGGCTTCCAGGGCAAGCGGTACAGGACCGTCGCGCTCGGGACAAAGGCGTTCGATGACAGGTTCGACGACTTCCCCGCCTTCCTCGAGCCGCGCCTGCGCGAGGCCCGCAGGCTGCTCAAGGCGGACGGCTCGTTCTTCCTCCACATAGACTGCCGCGAGGCGCACTACTGCAAGGTGCTGCTCGACTCGATCTTCGGGCGCGAGTGCTTCGTGAATGAAATCGTCTGGGCCTACGACTACGGGGCGCGGAGCAGGAGGAAGTGGCCGTCGAAGCACGACAACATCCTCTGGTACGTCATGGACCCCGGCCGGTACACGTTCAACTACGACGAGGTCGACCGCATCCCCTACATGGCGCCGGGCCTCGTCGGGGCCGAGAAGGCCGCGCGCGGCAAGACGCCGACCGACGTGTGGTGGCACACCATCGTCCCGACGAACGGGAAGGAGAGAACCGGCTACCCGACGCAGAAGCCGCTGGGCATCCTGAACCGGATCGTGAAGGTCCACAGCCGCCCGGGCGACCTCGTGATGGACTTCTTCGCCGGCAGCGGGACCGCCGGCGAGGCCGCCGCGCGCGCCGGCCGGGAGTTCATCATGGTGGACAACAACCCCGAGGCGGTCGAGATAATGGCGAGGCGGCTTGCGTTCGCCGGCCCGGAGCACGTCGGCTTCGCGCCCGCGGCCGCGCGGATGTCCCCGCCGGCGAGCGGATAGCTCGCGGCCGGCCGCCGGAGAAGATGCGCAGGAAGCAGCGTGTGTTGTTGAAGCCCCAAAGAACGAAGCCAGCCAACCGGAGGAGCCGCCCGCCCCGCGAACGCGTTGCGGACGCCGTCCGCAACGCCTATCCTGCCCGCGTGTCAAGGAACGCCCGGCGGCCCGGGCCGGGACCGGTGAAGGAGGCTGCGCAATGGACCTCTTCGAGGCCATAGACAAACGCTACAGCTACAGGGGCGCGTTCACCGACGCCCCGGTCCCGCGCGAAGACCTGGTCAGGATCGTCGAAGCAGGGCTCAGGGCCCCGTCCGGGTGCAACGCCCAGACGACGACCTTCGTCATCGTCGACGACCCGGATGCCCTCGGCGAGATCCGCCGGCTGCACCCGATGCGGGCCGTCCAGGACGCGAAGGCCGTCATCGCCTGCGTGACGAGCCGGGAGCCCGAGCCGGTCTACAGGGACATGAGCTTCGAGGTCGAGGACTGCTCGGCGGCCGTCGAGAACATGCTGCTCGCCGCGACGGCGCTCGGATACGCGACCGTGTGGATCGACGGCGCGCTCAGGCACGACGGCCGCGCCGAGCGTCTCGGCGAGCTCCTCGGCGTCCCCAAGGATCGCGTCGTAAGGGTGCTCCTCCCCGTCGGCGTGCCCGCCGAGGCGGGCCCGCGCAAGCCGAAGAAGCCGTTCGGGGAGCGCGTGTGGTTCAACCGGCACGGGCCGGCTGGCTCGGCGTGATCCGGCCGCAGGCCCTGTGTCGCCGACGCGGAGAACCACATCGCCATGCGCCTCCTCACGGGGTCTCGCGCGCGGGCGGCGGTCCATGTCTGCGACCAGCGACGAGCGTATTGACAATCCAAGTACGGGGCGGGTATCATACCTACGGTGTCCGGGAGGGCGGGACGGAGGCATACGTTATGGCGAGGAAAGCAAGGACGCTTGCGCCGGTGGCGCT
>Ga0172364_10003415_pt1 | contig 12682 bp, 11 predicted proteins | sample LakKivSesite10cm_FD_114545 | JGI IMG/M metagenome (GOLD analysis project Ga0172364, IMG submission 114545) | Sediment microbial communities from Lake Kivu, Rwanda - Sediment site 10cm | ecosystem: Environmental > Aquatic > Freshwater > Lake > Sediment | place: Rwanda: Western Province, Lake... | reverse complement strand
TTGACTTCGTTTTGACTGGTGGAGACTACGATTTCCTATTGCTGAATTTGGTCGAGTATTTGGAGGGTAGGGCTGAGCTTGAGCCTGGAGTCTGGTATAGAGAAGATGGGAAGATTAAGAGTATTGGGAGTTTTCGGTTGAATCATGATTTGGATTGTTTGCCTTTTGTTGATAGGGATTTGACGAAGTGGTGGCTTTATAGTGAGAAGAATGGGAATTTTAAGGAGACTCCTGGAACTTATACGATGGTTGGTAGGGACTGTTGGTGGAGGAAGGACGGTGGATGCACTTTTTGTTCCTGGCCTACGCTGTATCCGACTTATAGGGTGAGGAAACCAGAGCTTTTGGTTGATGAGATTGGAATGCTGATAGAAAAATACAAAGTTAGAGAAGTGTTTGATGATACAGGTACGTTTCCTGTTGGGAATTGGTTGAGGAAGTTCTGCGAATTGATGATCGAGCGAGGATACAACGAGAAAATACGGTTTGGTTGCAATATGCGTTTTGGTGCCTTAAGCCTTGAGGATTATCGGTTGATGAAGAAAGCTGGTTTTAGGATGCTGTTGTTTGGGTTGGAGTCTGCGAGTCAGAGGATCTTAGATGCGTTGAATAAGGGTTTAACGGTGGAGGAGATGGTTGATTCTTGCAGGAAGGCGAAGGAGGCGGGGTTAACAGTTCACATTACAATTATGTTTGGTTACCCCAATGCATCTAGAGAGGAGGAGCTCCAAACTTATAAGTTAGCGAAGAGGTTGATGGATGGTGGTTATGCTGATACGTTGCAGAGCACGCTTTTGATGCCTTATCCCGGAAGTAGGTTGTATGAGATAGCTGTTGAGAAGGGCTGGTTGCGTTATTCGCTTGGTGAGTGGGAGCGTTGGGATATGTCTGAGCCTGTTTTGAAGAGCGCTGATATATCGCCTGAGGATGTTAAGCGGTTGTGCGATGAAACCTACAGGTTGTTTCTGTCTCCGAAGTATGTTTGGAGGCGATTGCTGTCTATTCGGTCTTTTGCAGATGTGAAATATTCTTTTCGTGGGGCTCGCAAGATACTCGGTCACATGAGGGACTTTAGATGAGTCTAGTGAGGGAAAGTCTGGCTTATGATTAAAAACTTAATAAAGTGGCATGGAATATAAGGTTCAGTGATGGGTATGTGCGTAAGTGTCCTTAAAGTCTCGCCGGGAGAACTCACTAAGAAAGGTGAGGATATCTACAGTAGGATCGGGAAGGAGTTAGAGGAGAAGTATTTGGGGAAGTTTGCGGCGATAGACGTTGAGTCAGGTGAATATTTTATAGGAGACAGGGTGGTAGAAGCGGTTAGGAAAGCAAGGGAAAAACACCCTCGGAAAGTCTTTTATATCAAGAGGATAGGCTTCAAAGCGCTACACACGTTCAGGTAATAACTGTGGAAGGTTACATAGACGACGCTGGAACGCCAAGGATCAAGGTAGAGATAACTGGTCGCAGAGCCAAAGTAGGGGTTGACGCGATACTCGACACAGGCTTCAATGGCGAACTATGTGTTCCAATACCGATAGCGATCCAGCTAGGACTAGACTTAATAGGGGAGAGTTTAGTAACCTATGCGGATGGGAGAGTTGAAACTCAGTTGCTATTCGCCGGCAGGGCGAAGATGGGGGAAGCGGAAAGAGATGTGGAGATAACCCTAACCAGGGGCGAGGAAACTATTCTCGGGACATCTCTATTAATAGAAGTCAAAGTGCTACTAGACTTTAAACAAAGGAAGCTTAAAATAGAGGAATCCGGCTTTGGCGAAGGTTAAAGTGAGGATGGCTATAGACCCATTTGAAACTGTGGAAAGGGCTCTGGCTCAAGTGGAGAAGCGTGTAGCTTTGGGCATAGTTGTGAGCTTGAACTATGATGAAGGAGCAGATGTGCTATACGTTAAGTTTAGTTACTCTAAAATAGTTGATAACGAGTCTCTTGACGAAAAAGGGCTGATTTTAGCCTCGCTGGACGAGAGCCAAGAAGTCGTCGGGTTAATGATAATGGAAGCTTCAAGCTTCACACGCGAAGTCTGAGCTTGGAGATGTTTTCAGCGAGTCCTAGGGTTTCGTGTTCAAGCAGGAGTTTAGAGAGCGCTACTCAGAAGACGCGGAATCAACTGAAACGAGACGCTAAAAGTGCCTGAAGGCTTAGTATTGGTTTTCACCCCCCATGGATGACGTTTAGTTATAGATTCTATTTATGAATAAAAGCAATGCAAACGTGAGGATGCGTTGGGGACGTTGAGGCTTGCGAGGATGTTGATGACGAAGGGTTGGGCTGTTACTCTTCAGTCTACGGTTGTTATGCCTTATCCTGGGACTAAGTTGTATGAGGAAGCGTTGGAGAATGGTTGGTTTAGGGTTGATCCCGAGGATTATGATCGTTATGATATGACTGAGCCTGTTTTGAAGACGGTGGATATGGAGCCTGATGAGGTTATGAGGATTTGTGACGAGATTTATAAGGTGTTTTTGTCGCCGAAGTATGTGTTTAGGCATCTGGCTCGAGTTCATTCTTGGAGAGACGTGAAATATTCTGTTAAAGGAGTTGCGAGAGTTTTGGGGCATGTTAAGGACTTTGCGAGAAGTAACTAGAGACACAAGTGAAGATTTGCCCTCCGTAAGTATAGTTATACCGACGTATAATTCGGAGCGAACTTTGGCTCAGTGTCTAGAAAGCATTGCGATTCAGGACTATCCTAGGGAGAGAATTGAGATAATAGTGGCTGATGGTGGCTCAAAGGACAGAACATTGGAAATTGCGGAAAAGTTTGGTGTGAATAGGATACTTCATAATTCGTTGAGGACTGGTGAGGCTGGGAAGGCTGTTGGTGTGGAAGCAGCTAAGAACGAGATTATACTGCTTCAGGATTCTGACAATGTTTTGAACGAATTGGATTGGCTTAGGAGAATGGTTAAGCCTTTTGAGGATGGGAGCATTGTTGGGGCTGAGCCGTTGTATTATGACTATAGGAAGGAAGATTCTTTGATAACAAGGTATTGTGCATTGCTTGGGATGAATGATCCAGTCTGTCTGTATTTAGGAAATTATGATAGGTATAGTTATGTAACTGGAAAATGGACTGAACTGCCTGTTAAAACGAGGGATGATGGAGATTATTTGCTGTTGGAATTGGATGATAGGAATATTCCAACTATCGGAGCCAATGGTTTTTTGGTTCGTGCAAGGGAACTGAAAAAAGTGGGACACAAGCCTTACTTCTTCGATATAGATGTTGTTTATCAACTTATCAGAATGGGACAAAATAGGTTTGCTAAGGTTAAGATTGGGATTGTTCATTTATTTGCAAATAATGTTGGAACATTTTTGAGGAAGACGCATCGGAGGATAAGGGACTATTTGTTTTATGAGAAACATGGAATGAGGAATTACCCTTGGAGACGCTTAAGCCACGAAAGAATATTGAAATTTGCTATATATACAATGCTTACGGTTCCCATAGTAAGAGACTCTGTTAACGGTTATAGAAAGATGCCTGATAAAGCATGGCTTTTTCACCCGCTAGCGTGTTGGCTCACATTGTTCATCTACGGAATTGTTTTCATTACGCATTTTGTGAGTTAGAGTTATGCGGTATAGCGAAGACGTTAAGTCTCGTTTCACGGCTAGACATAGGGTTTGCGTCGAGTTCTCTGGCGATGTAAAGGGCAAAATGATGTTGGATGTGGGTTGCTGGATTGGTTGGTATGAAAATTTTATGGGTAAAAAGGGCTGTAAATTCATTGTCGGAATAGATATGGATCGTAATGCCTTACGTAAGGCCAAGGAAAGCTTCTCTGCAGATCGATGTGAGTTTGTATGCGCATCAGCGCATAATTTGCCATTTAAGCCGGGCGGCTTTGACGCAGTTTCAATGTTTGATGTTCTTGAGCACTTGCCCGCAGGCTCAGACTTTGACGTCTTGTTTGAGGCAAACAAGATACTTAACACAAACGGGTTACTACTAGTCTCTGTTCCAAACAATCATTTTGTCATTAAGTTTTTGGACCCAGTATACTTCCTAATTGGTCATAGACATTACGCTTTTGATGAAATAAGCGGGCTCATAGAGAAAATAGGCTTTAACATTTATGAAGTAAAGTATGGCGGAGGGATCGCGGAAGCTTTATCAATGGTTTTGCTATACCTGTTTAAGCACTTATTTGGTATGGAAGTTCCATTTAAGTCGTTCCTAGAGTATCTGCGAAATAAGGAGTATCAAGGAAAGGGTTTTGCAACATTATTCATCAAAGCTGTGAAAATCGAGTGGTTGAAGGATTAAGCATTGAAAAATTCACCTAATAGGACTCTTAACATATTCATTGTGAGCAATTCACAGGTTCGAGATGATACACTGTCGGGAGGTGATAGAATCCTCATAGAGTGTGCAAAGCGCTGGGCTGAAAAAGTGCATGATATTCAGTTGATTACCTGCGAAGAGGGGTATAAAATGTGTCAAAGGTATGAGTTAGATAATGTCAAATACATCATATTATCGTCAGGGCCCAGAAAATTATGGCTCTATCTATTATACGTTTTAAGAATGATCAAGGGTTGTGCGCTGACTTTAAGGACGACTCTAAATGAAAATGCTGTAATCTACTCCGCATCCGACTTTTGGCCTGACTCTGTTCCGGCATGGTTCTTGAAGATAAAGTTCAAAAGAGCAAAATGGATTGCAGGTTTCTATTTATTTGCTCCAAGTCCATTTAATAATAAATCCCCTTACAAAGGGAAAGCAACTTTAAGAGGACTTTTTTACTATTTATCTCAAATGCTAGTTTATTCCTTGGTGACAACATATGCAGATATGGTTTTTGTGACCAATGAGCTAGATAGATGGAGATTCATTGATGATAAAAGACTTACACCTGAAAAGGTTGTTGCTGTTCGTGGTGGAGTTGACGTTAAGACTCCGGCTTTCATTCCCGAACCAGAAAGGAAAAGGTTTGATGCAGTTTTTCTGGGGAGGTTTCATCCTCAAAAGGGCGTCTTAGAGCTCATAGACGTATGGAAATATGTTTGTGAAAGGAAGAAAGATGCTAAATTGGCTATGATTGGTGTTGGTGAGCTTGAAAGCGAGGTTAAGGCTAAGATAAAGAAGTATGGATTAGAAAACAACATCGTCTTTTTTGGCTTTAGAGATGGTGTTGAAAAACTTAAGATATTCAAGGATAGCAAGGTTGTTGTGCATCCGGCTATATATGATAGCGGTGGAATGGCTGCATGTGAAGCTATGGCATGTGGGCTACCGGGTGTGAGCTTTGACCTTCCTGCTTTAAGAACCTACTACCCTAAAGGAATGCTCAAGACTCCTTGCTATGATTTGAAGGGATTTGCTGAAAACATACTAAAACTGTTAAACCATGAAGAGCTTTACAGAAAGACGGCCAAGGACGCGTTAGACTCGGCCAGAGAGTGGGACTGGGATAAGCGGGCCGAGTTATTGCTAAAAACAATAACCAGTTTATCTGGTGACTGAGGACTCGGAAGAAAACCCCCCTCAAAAAATGTTCACCTTATTTCGAGGAGAAAATTCTAAAAAGCATTGGTGAGATTTTGAGCTTACCTCAAGTTTCCATAGTGATTCCCACATATAATAGGAGGAAAGATGTTCTCGAATGTTTGCAGTCATTACGAGAGTTACGTTATTCCAACTATGAAATAATAGTGGTTGATAATGGTTCCACGGATGGGACTGGTGATGCGGTAAAAAGGTTCTTCCCAGAAGTGAAGCTCATTAGAAGCAAAAGAAACTTGGGTGTTACTGGGGGAAGAAATTTAGGAGCTATACATTCAAGCGGTAAGTACACCTTTTTCTTGGACCATGACACAACTGTAGACAGAAACGCTCTTAATGAGCTTATGAGCGTTATGCAGAGCGATCCTAACATCGGAGTTGCAGGACCTGCCGTCTATTGCTATAACGATCCAAAGAGGGTTTGGTCCCTCGGCACCTCTATTAACACGCTTACGGGAAGAGTATCGTTTAAGTATGAGGGAAAAATCGACAAAGGATGGTTTAGTAAGGCCATAGAAGTGCAGGTCCTGCCAACAGCCTTCCTAGTGAAGAGAGAGGTTATAGATAAGGTAGGGCTTTTCGACGATGTTTTTTTTGCAGTATATGAAGATACTGACTTCTGTTTTAGAGTTAGAGAGGCCGGGTATAAAGTTTTATGTGTTTTGACTGCTAGAGTATGGCATAAGGTGGCATTAAATGAGCGCGAACAACTGTTGGGGGTGCTTAAGAGGGCATATTATGTGGCTAGGAACAGGGTTATCTTTATGAGGAAGCATGCAAAGCCACTCAACTTCGTGGTGTTTCTTCTCGTCTTCCAGCCGATTTACACGGCCTATTACACGGCTAAAGCCCTACAGTTCAATAGGTTAGATTGCCTACGCGAATTCTGGCGAGGAGCTCTTTCAGGCTTTTTAACACAATTAAGCAAAGCGTGAAGAAAGCGAATGGTTAACCTATGCACAGCGATAGAGAGAATAGCATCATATCTTCCGCTCTCCTACATGAATATCGTTAAGCGATCCCTATGTAAAGGCGCAGGAAGCATATTGGATGTTGGATGTGGGAAAGGGCAACTAATGGAAATAGTCAATAGATCCAAAGATTTCTTTGTCGTAGGAATAGACCTCTATGCGACGTACATTAAAGAATGTAAGAGGCGAGGTACGCATAGTGACTATCTTGTTAGTGATGCTCGTTTCTTACCATTTAGGAGAAAAAGCTTCGACACGGTCTTATGCTTGCAAGTGATAGAACACCTTTCAAAGGGCGACGGCTTAAGACTAATCCAGAATGCTGAGGAAACTGCCCGTAAACAAGTAATAATAAGCACTCCGGCTGGTCTTTTCAGACAGAAAGCATATGATGGCAACCCGCTACAAATACATAAGTCGTCTTGGGTGTTGACTGAATTCAAAGTATTAGGTTATAAGGTTAAGGGACAAGGGTTGCCGGTAGTGTATGGTGAAAGAGGTCTAGCGCGAACCCTTCCGAGATTCCTAGCGTACCCTACATCTGTCTTATCATACGCTTTTAGCCCATTAACTTACAGAGTACCACAGATAGCAGCTCATTTTATCGCTGTAAAGTCTTTGGCTCCAAGGATTTGAAGGTATTAGCATGAGATGGCCTTTGGTCTCGGTAATAATCCCTAATTACAATGGCAAGGAATTCCTATTAACTTGCTTAGAATCTGTTTTAGAGATTGACTACGCAAGTTTCGAGATTATTATTATTGACGACGGATCCACTGATGGCAGTGACAAAGTAGTAGAACTCTTTTACAAGTATCCTAACCTAAAATTAATCCATAATGAGGTTAACAAAGGTGCAGCGTTTTCGAGAAACAGAGGCGCTCATCTTGCTATCGGAGAATATTTGATGTTTCTTGATAATGATACCAGAGTCGACTCGAAATGGCTAAAAGAAGCCATAAATGTTTTAAGAGCCAATCCATCAATCGGCATAATCGCTCCAGCAATATGTGATAATAGATCAGGTAGGCTTTACTTAGGACACGATATTGGTTTTTACCTTGGTAGAGTTACTGGCATTACCTTCGACAAGAAGACAAGTGCGGGCTATCTAACAAATGTGCCCATGATTGGCGCCAACTGTTTCGTAATGAGAAAAAGTACATTTATGAAGGTCGGAGGGTTCGATAGTTTCTTAAATATCCCTTATGAAGACTCTGATTTATGTGCTAGAGTTAGGAGAGCAAATTTTAAGATTGCCTGCCATGCAAATTATTTCAGTTATCATCATCCAAAGGCTAAGCGGGCCTCCTCTGCTTTGATTCTGAGAGAGTTTAGAAATAAAGCAATATTTATGGCTAGATATGGAAATCTATTATCATTTTTTATTGCTTCACCTCTTTACATTATTTACTATGGTATACGTGCATTGCTTTCGTTCAGGCATTGAAGCAAACTATCAAATTTAAACTTTTACGTAGAATCTATGGAAAGAGACTGGTGCAGGTGAGAAAGTTTGTAGGGGATGCGTCTATTTATCGAATTAAGAAATTATTGAAAGAAGTTGTAAGAAAACTTATTTTCCTTCTTCACAAGTATACATATCCACTTGTGAATATTATAGACTACAACGGCAAAACGCTTTTAGATGCTGGCTGTGGAACGGGTAACCCGGCAAGATTATTGCAGCTACGTAGCCGGTTTTTTAGCGTGGGAGTCGATGTTTTTCGGCAGAATTTGCTGTTAGCTAAAAAAGAAAGGACATACAGAGAGTATTTGCTAGCTGATGTGCGATATTTGCCTTTTAAAAGACGCACCTTTGACATAATACTTTGTTTACAGGTGATAGAACACTTGCCGAAGAAGGAAGCAACAAATCTGGTGACGCATATAGAAGCTTTAGCCAGAAGGCAAGTTGTAATTACAACGCCTATCGGCTTTTTGCCTCAGAAAGCGACTGACAATCCTTACGATATACATATTTCTGGCTTTACTCCTAATGAATTTCTTTACCGTGGGTATAAAATTAAGAAAATTGGCATCACTAAGTTTTATGCCCAAGAAGGAATTGCTTTTAAAAAGTCCTCTAGCCTACTTAGCTCGTTCCTTTATGCTATTGAACCATTATTTAATCTCTTTTTCATATTTATTCCACGAGGGACTCACTACTTTATTGCGTTTAAGAACCTTAAAGAACAATCTGATAGGTCATTTAATAGTCTGTTTTAGTCTTGCATTCTTAGGGATAAAAATATGCAGCTTTCCAAGAGCATTTTTGTTGATGTAGGCATAATTTCGGCAATTGGTCTGCTTTCGATTACGTGGTTCAAAGGAGACTTTGTGCTGGCCTATGGAGACGCTTCTCTGATTCCTGATAGGTTGCGATCATTTTTTTGCTCATTTTATGTATGGTACGATTATTCTGAGCTAGGCATGAGTAATTTTAGACTCATCGCAGGCATTTTTCCTTATCGATCATTTTACGTATTTACTGAGTTTATAGGATTATCCGAAGTGATTGCACAGAAAATTTGGGTTTATTTGACTTTTACCGTTTCTGGATTTTCTATGTATTTCCTAACTTCAAACTTAGTGCAAGATCGGCGTAAGCGCTTGGCAAGTCTACTATCTGCACTCTTTTACATGATGAATCAATACGTAGCGCTCTATGTAATAGTGCCGGTATTTGGCTTTCTACTTATATATCCTTTTCTTCCTTTGATATTAGCTCTTTATATAAGAGGCATTAAGGGAAAGAGGATATTCAAGGACTCTTTTCTACTAAATTCTATTCTTTTATTAACTACAAGTAGTTTTGTTAATCCGGTGTTTGCGATTATCGTTTGGCTCTTATTATTCTCGTTTCTCACATTCTATCTTATTTTAATGAAAGAGAGGATGTATGCCATCTACTTTACGTTTCTTTCACTCATTATGTGGGTTGTTTTAAATGCTTATTGGATATTACCAGAGATATATGGTGTATTACAAGAGATAACAAGGGTTCGCGTAGCATATTCTAGTCTCGGTGTACAAGGCATAGGTTTTTGGAAGACTTGGAGTGCCCCTGTCTTGGGCGTTTTACGTTTGACGGGATTTTGGAGTTTAACAAGTGGCTACAAAGGTGATCCTTATGTTTATTGGGCGGCTTTGTATAGCTCACCTCTATTTGTGGCTATAAGTTTTCTCATTCCACTTGTAGTATTCAGCTCCATACTTTTTAAACCTAGGAATGCTTATGTACTTTATTTTTCACTTTTAGCTGTAGTTGGTGTTTTTCTTGTAAAAGGACCGTATCCTCCCTTAGAACTGATCAACATATGGCTTTTCAATGAGATTCCATTATTTTCCATTTTTTTTGCAATGGCTTATCTTATGTTTGGGTCTTTAATTACCTTGAGTTATTCTTTCCTAATCGGTGTTGGCGCGGCAAGTCTTTATCATTACATTAGTGGACAAAAAAGTATGCAAAAATTTTGTAAGAGGATGTATTTCCGTAGAGCTGCCAGCACGATATACCTAGTATCTTTAATCTTTATTCTCTTCGGCGTTTATAATTGGCCATTTTGGACTGGCGACGTTGTTTACCCCGGCGGAAGCGTCGTTCCTTCATGGCGGGTTAATGCGCCCTCTTACTATTACAACGCTAGCGATTGGCTCAAAAAGCAAGAGAATATTTTTAATATTTTCTCTCTTCCTACAAACTTGTATTATGCTACATATTGGTGGGATGGCGGCCATGGCTATTTAGGCGCCGATCCTACAGCGTGGTTTCTCGGCAGGCCTGTGGTAAGTGCAGCCTTATCAGGTAATGGATTAACAGAACTTATTTCAAGGCTTATCGTTACCAATTCCTCAACAAAGGTAGCCAAAATATTAACTTTAATAAACTCTAAATATCTTTTGTTTCATAATGATAGCAACTGGAGGTTTTTAGAAGGCCATTCTTGGTGGATTTCTACGTCACCTGAAAGTTTTCGAGCCACACTCAATTCTCAAGAAGGCCTTTCCTTGGAAAAGTCTTTCGGACAGTTGGATTTTTACAGAAACGAGTATTGGACACCCATGTACATCTACACGACGACCAACAATATTCTGATTGATGGCAGCTTGAACCAGATGATGCAAATTGCAGAGAGAGACGACTTCAAGCCCGGCGAATCCGTTTTGTTACTGTCAGATCAGCTTGATACTCAGCAATTCTCATCCCTTCCACTAAATACAATATTCTTCCAAGGTCAGGAATTTCTAAACCTAATCGTATCTAAAGTCGGAGGCTACGTGATAGCGATTCCGAGCGACGCCTCAGTTTCCGCTCACAATGGAAGCATTGTAGTGAATGCTACATTTTTTGTGAATACTACGCAAGCATATGACCCTTGGATTGAAATGCCTTACACATATATCCCAGGAGAGGTATCTATGAATTTAGATGGGTCTTCGGTCGTCAATGGCTATAGGCTTACAGCTAACAACCTCTTATCGTCGTCTTGGATAAACTTAGGTAAAGTTCCTCTCTCAAAAGGTAATCACATAGTTACATTGACAATTATTGGTGGAGAGGCAATCCCTGATAAAATAGCATTCACTCCAGATCAGGCTTTCAACTCAACCTATAACACGCTTTCTAACGCCACACGTGATGGAAGACTTGTCTACGCGATGGAGCCTCAGTCTCTCATTACAGCTAGATACTACTCTGGATGGAAAGGTGTGATAAGCACTAACGGACAAGGCGATCAGGACATGCTCATCTTCCCGTCGCCTAATGAATGTCCATATATTAGTGCTTTTCCATTGAACTTTACAAGCTGGAACGCCTACAACTCCACGCTGATTTACATAACAACGGGCCCATCACCGTTAACAATCAACTCCATCATAGCCGATGGAACTCAAGTCAGTGCCAGCGCATGGTGGCAAACCGATACTTCTTGGAGAACCAACTGGCCCATAACCATACCCCCGAATCAAACAGCAATTATTCAGGTACAAAATCAGTCAAGACTTATTACCCTTCAAACAGACAGTGGCACAACAAGTCTCCCTGTGACAGACGGATGGACAAACCCCCCACCCATCAAAGCACCTTCCGAAACCTCAACCACGATATTCACACCGAGGGCTGGAAACTACCTGTTAGCCATAAAAGTTGCAACAGGATACGGCTATGGAACCCTCTCAACAAAAATTGATGATAAAACCTTTAGCATCGATGTTCATTCTCAAGAACAAGGACCCGTTTTCACCTACAAATACATTGGACCAATCAACCTAACAGCTGGCTATCACACGATCTCAACATCTGGAGTAAACGCCACCATACCAGTCTATGACGGTTGGACAAACCCAATAAACTGGACATCCACATTCACAAACAGATCCTACGCCGCCAGATACTACACAAACTGGAAAGCAGTCGTAAGAACAGACGGGTCAGAACCATGGGATACACTAAGCTTTCCCACGCCTGACCAATGCCCATACACTTTTCCGTCTCAAAGCTCAGCGGGATGGAACGCCTACAACGCAACGTTAGTATATTTAGTTACAGGCGACAAACCACAGCGTATAGATGAGATACTGGCAGATGGAAAACCCGCATCAGACATTGGGGTTTGGTGGGAGACGGGCTGGATGGGAATGAGCACAAAACCGGTCGCTTTCCCAATGATAATTCCCGCTAACCAAAAAGCAATCATACAAATAAATCATAAAGCAGACACTGTTACTCTGAAAACCAATCCCCCACAAATAGAAAGCATGCAGTTGTATTCGCTCAGAAACGGTGAGAAATTTGCAGACGCCGATAACCTGCTTTCTTCTAATCAAGCAGGCAATGCATCGTCAATCACTTACGAAAAAATCAACCCCACCAAATACGTCGTTCACGTTAACACCTCAAACCCCTTCTCCCTCGTTTTCAGCGAATCCTATGATAAAGGCTGGGTCGCATACGTTGATGGACAACAGATATCAGATGAATACCATTTTATAACTAACGGTTATGCCAATGGCTGGTACGTAAACAAAACAGGCGCCTACACCGTCACCCTAGAATTCTGGCCCCAAAAACTCTTCTACATAGGCTCAGCAATATCAATAACCACACTAATCATATGCGTATTATACATAAGCAAAAACAAAATAAAAACAGCATACAAACGATACATCGAGA
>Ga0172364_10003413_pt1 | contig 12687 bp, 8 predicted proteins | sample LakKivSesite10cm_FD_114545 | JGI IMG/M metagenome (GOLD analysis project Ga0172364, IMG submission 114545) | Sediment microbial communities from Lake Kivu, Rwanda - Sediment site 10cm | ecosystem: Environmental > Aquatic > Freshwater > Lake > Sediment | place: Rwanda: Western Province, Lake Kivu... | reverse complement strand
CCATGCATGTAGGTAAGATTAATATAAATGTTTCTACTGTTGATACCATTTAGTGATTTCATTGCGAAGATACTTATTAACGGAACGAGAACGAAAGATTCTCAAGGCATACGTGGAAGAAAACGTCAAGTTGGATGGTTTTTCGATTCTTGCGCTAAGACTGAAAAGGGCGAAGAGAGAACGGGTATTGAACGATTTGGAGTTAATGGAAAAAGCATTAGAGAAAATCGAGTCACCACAAAAAACTTAAACCTTCTCTAACGACTCAAGGTTCCAAACACGCCCTACATTGATGCAAAGAGGACAATTAAAGTATATTATAAAGTTGTTGACGTGTTTGGAGCGGCAAATAGACGAAATGATGTTAGAACAAGGACTTTGATGGCTGATTTGCGCGAGCGGATGAGTTTTGAGTCTAGTTATATTCAGAAGGTTGTGTGTGAGGATGAGGTAGATGTTGAAATTATTAAGTGTTTGATGCAGAAGAGTGTTAGGGGTTTACTGCTTTCAGCCATTGCTTTGGAGCTTGCTGAATACGGCTTGAAAAGGTGGGATGTTACTCGCAGGATCCAACGAATGAACAAGAAACTAACGAAGGAATTAGGTCAAAAAGTCGCGGAAAAAAGAGGACATCAATGGGCGCCGACAAGTTTTCTAATGGATATCTGGGGAATAAAACTTTAGTCTATTCCGATTCTCGAAAGGTTGATAGGTTGCTTGACAAATTTCAGAGTTATTCTATCCTGATTCGCTAATGCAGCCTCAATCATTGCGTTGTGCAAAAAGCGAATGAAATTCCTTGGAATGCCACCAGACTTACTAGCTATGAACTCAAGTGCGCCGTCTTCAAATGGGTAGATTGGACCCAGGTCCTTTGGTGCATTAGGGAGTCTAAAGTGTTTAATGTAAAGCTTTGCCATTTCAATCAAATGCTCGGATTTAAGTTGGCTAACAGTGGCGGAGTTTTCCATAATCGTGCCAAATGAATCAATTAGGGGCCCAGCTGACTTTTCAAACTCTCGTTGAGTTGTTGGATGTAACGTTAAAATAAAAGAGAGATTTTGGCACTCTGCTATGGCTCTGATTATGTCATTTACATCATTGCCTAACTGTTCAAGCCTTGCAGCCCCTCGTTGATATTTGACATATTCTTCAAACTGATCTATGAAAATCAACACTCGCCGCTGATCGGCTTTTCTGAACAAGACCATTATGTACTCGAAAATCTCTACCGCACTGACGGTTGATATTGACCTTCGTATATTCACATATTTCCAAGGCAACTCTTCTTTGGGCATTGAAAGGATTTTGGAAAGAGCAAAAATAACGCTGGGCGAACGCTGTGGTTTTTCTGTGCTGAGAAAGGTATCAATAGCATGAGGGCTGAGGTCTTTCATGTTCGCTTTTATCAGGTCTGTTACTTGTTCAAATACTAGAGTGTCCAGAACCTTTCCCATGAGCTGCGTGATGCTCCGAAAATCTTGAACATTCACCCACGCCGGAAGAATACTCCTGTTTAGAGCCTCATCGGTCTTACAACGCCAGTATATTGCCGCCATCAAAGCTGATTTTCCAGTTCCCAGAACTTCCAAGTCTGACCTTACGTAACAAATACCTTTTTCTCTCTTAATAAGATCAAGAAGCTTCTGATATTCGTTTTCCATGCCGGAAAGACTAAAGATCTTACCGTTGATTCTATCATCTTTAGAGTCGGGCTTGATGCTTGCAAACTCCACAAACGGTATGTCTTTTAGATAATATCTTGTCCAATCCACCATGTATTACACACCTCTACGTGATATGCGAACGAGAGTAAAAGGATAACCCCTATCACTAGTAGGTAAAGAGAGAACTTTCGTCATATAACCTCTCCGTATTTCAGGGGATAGAACACCGATACTAGGGTAAACTTTGACTTTAGTGGAATTCGTCACCGCAGTTTCAAATAACCTGTCAAATTGCCTTTCTGAGATGCATAACTTTTCTGACACCTTCTCTCGAAGTTCTATCAGGCTTGCCATTCTGTCCCATCCGCCAGCGGTGTCATGATAAGCACGAATAAGTGCTCTTTCAAACTCATTAAATTCAATTTCCTTCCAGTAATATACATACCCCTCTGGAGATTTTATCTTAGTGGCGTAATTCTCCTTCTCCATCATGTTTAGTGTGTAAAGCGCGAATATTCTTTCTTCTTGCTCTTCAATCACATAGTTTAGTAGAGCGAATTCATAGAAAAGATCACGCAATACAAAAAAGGACCAAACTGTGAGCGGAAATCCTTGCGTTCGTAAATAGCTACGAAGTTTCGTGTCTCGTTTGGAGAGCGTGCTTGGAATGACCACTTTTTTAGACTTGAAGAGCTGCTTCAAATATAACCAATAGGTGGGAAATCTGGAGTTAATTAGTCTCTCCAAGAAGAGTTTGTCTGCATCTAATGAATTAGTTCGATTTTTATCTACCAGTTCTTGAGTAAGTTCGGTACTATGCACAACATTTTTCTTAACAGAAATGAAACCAGTAGCTCTGAACACTCTTACGAGCTGTTCTGTCAGGGTTAGGTATGGTTGTCTTTGTAGGTCTTTTGTCCTCGGTCCGATTGATTTTATCCTGCGTAACGCTTGAAGTCTTTTCTCTTCTCTTTGATTTCTAAGCTCTAAAGCGTATTTAGCCAGCTCCGAAATGGAGACTTGCTTTTTTTCTGCGATATAAGCTAAAGCTCCAAGTATCTGTGATCTGAAGCGAACAGGTCGAACAGATTTCCAATTTTCGGTGTGCTTCGAACTCACGTTACTCTTCCTCCGGGAGATTCAAGTACTGCTCGAATGATTGATCAACAGGGTTTACACTTGCACACAGTTCTGAAAATCTTGAAATGGTGTAGGTGGCAGACGGTGAGATGTACTCAATCCAAGGGTTTCTTTGTCTTCGATGAGAAACTACATCATGGAATATTTGATAGACCCAGGGATCTCTAAAAGAGTAGCCAACTACAATACATTCATGAGCGGTTTTGAGACGGTTTTTTAAATGGACAAGCAGTTCGAAATATGGTTCTGCTATTAGATTTTTGTCTGGACCATAGACCATCACTTTGGCCTCAATAGGTATGCCACGATGTTTCTCTCCAGGAGACTTTGGTGGTTCAACCGCAACAATCGAACCATCCTTAAGCAACGATAATTCAACAGATCCATGAAGTTTGTACAACTTTATTTTTGCATTTGTAGAATCATATTGCTCTGGTACAAACCTGACCTTTTCGTTTCTGGTCTTTAGATAGCCTACAAAAGGTATCTGCCCAACTTCTAGGCCGTAATATTCGATGGCATTGTCATAATTAGTAGTGAACACTTCGAATGTTGCGTTATCCCAATCTGGTTCGGAGTGTTCCCAATCCTCGACCCCGCTGACTTTTGCAAAAAATCGATTGAATAGAGTTTTGGCTCTTCTTTTTGCATATTCTTCTTCCAAATAACACTTCTTTATTATGTACTCTTCTAGCTTTTCACGAATTTCATTAAAAATCCTTTTTCTTTTCAATCTGGAAATAGGTTGTACGGGGCATATAGATGCTGCGTAGGGACCTGCTTTCTTTAAAGAACTAAGGGGATCAGCACGTCCTAATAGGTAGAAGTACAGTGACTCTACATCATATTGAAATCCGTTTCTTCGTATTGCTTGTTTTGCCCTAAGAACTTCATGGAGATCTCTGGAATTGTCTAAAATTGTCTCTTCGAAACGCTCGCCTAGGTCAACCATTGTTGGCAATCCTAAAGGAACAGAAGCCCCTGCACCTAGGAAGACTACGTGACTGCATAGTGACAGAGTTATCCACGCCCTGTAAAGCGCCAAATTAAACTCTAACCTGGGTTTATATATGCCTTTAGAAAAATAGGTGGCTTCTGCTTTGGTTCTAAGCTGTTCTGGCATTAGTTAGTGTTTATAACTTCTGTATTAGGCATATCTAACCGTTTCTGAATGTTACGTACAATTTTTGGCACAAGGTCGTAAATCGTATCTAGTTCTTCGCGTTGGTATCTTGCTTCTGAGACCCATAGTTTGGTCGCTTGTCCATATACGATAGCGTACAAGTCCCCTAGCGAGACGTCTAATCCAGATGCAAGTGTTCTCGTAACCCAATCAAAGGACCGCTGAGAAAGAACACTTTCAAGTTCTTCTCTTCCATAGTTTTCATCGTAGTTTTTTTGCATCCTCGATTTTTTACATACGAAACAAACATCATATCTCACATTTTTCTTGGTGGTCGGGAATCCTGTTGTTCCTTCCGACCTCACAACATGTGCTGCAGGTATATGGTTAAATCCGGAGTTGACAATTGCGTAGGCGATGTGTTTCCAAGCCCATTGATTGTTGTGATGGAAAGTAAAAACCAATCTTCCATTTTTCTTCAATATTCTGTTTGCTTCAGAAAATATTTCTTCAAGACCTTGAGCAAAAGTAGACAAGTCATTCTCTCCGTTATTTTTCATTATAAGTTCCTCTTTTCGCGAAGAATATTCTGCTTTAAACCACGGATAGTTTTCTGCTAAAATTAACCTAAGCCAAACATAGAAGAAGTCTGCTAACTCAGAATACATTACGTTATCAAAGTATGGGGGATCCGTGATAACTGCATCAACGGAGGCTGATGGGATAAATGACAATTTTCTGGAATCCTCACACTTCAGGATGACCTTCCTGCCACCTTGGCAGTCGTCAAAATTTGACACCAACGCAACTTGTGATAAATTATCAGCAGATTTAGGAGATGAATGTTCGAGAAGGTGTCTTTCGTAATTCAATATTGAACCAGAAGAAACTTTTGCCCTGATAAGCTTCTGTAAACACCTCGTGAATGTTCCTCTTCCAAACGTAGTTCCCCATACATTATTCTCTGCGATTCTTTCAAACGGATGAAATGCTCGTAGCCCAAATGCAAGCCCGATTTTTTGCCAATTTGTCTCATATATGCAGAACATGTTATTTGCCGCTAGGCAGTCTGAAAAAGCAAGTAGCAAGAATTCCTTAGTACTTTCTGTGACTTTGTCCATAGTCTTAATGCCATAAAGAAGTTTTGATAGACAAAGCAATTGTCGTTCGTTAAACATGTCCCAAAAGTGTATATAACCGTAGTTTACTGGTCGCGGATCATTCCTCCCCTCCATTGGAATGCGTTGTTTAGGATACAAGAGATTTTTCTGTTCTCGGTGGAAACGTCTCTTGGCGTTCTCAAACAGCGAGATATCTTCGGAGTCAGCTTTTTTATAAAACCTACCGCATCTCTCGCAAAATCCCTCTATGGCAAACAAGTCTTCATCCAGTCGATGGCCTATTCGCTTTGTTGCCTCCAATCGACGTTCTTTCTTACTACAATATGGACATGTGTACTTCCCACTCCTAGAAACTCCTTTAGATGGGTCGAATTCGCTACCACATGAAGGACACTTTGCATTTGTTTTTGATTGATTAGGAAAAACTTCTTTACATGTAGGGCAAACCACAATGTTTTGATTACGGCGAGCCGACAATAGATAGTTGGGGAACAACTGAACCTCTTTTCCACAGCTTGAACATGGCACTTTTTTAATCCAAAGTGCATACATTACCTCTGATCTATGACCATTAGGACAATGAGTAGAGTAATAACGTGTAATCTTGGGTCTCACCTCTTTGCAGAGTTCCTTATACGCCATATTGATTTCATTGAGATTCATCAGCTCAGTTTCTTTTCTAGTCACGAACCAAGCCACGGGATTAACGTCTAGACCGATGACATTGCATCCTAGCCTTAGGCCCTCTATTATTGTTGTTCCTCCTCCCATGAAAGGATCAACTATAATTTTATCCTTCAATTGACGCCCATTGACAAAATCGTTCCAAAACTTTTCATCTGATGCTTCTTCATTCTCCAATGCAGCGAGAATTAATGCTCTAAAAACTGTTCCCAAACGTCTCGCCCACCATTTGTGGATTCGGTAAATCTGCTGTTTAGAATTTCCCTCCTTCTTTGCCAAGAAGTTTAACCGTTTGATGGGCAGATCGTTATCTATATATACCTTCATGACTCGGGCCTTCAATAATTATATTCATGCAACTTCCTCAGGCACCTATTCTTGCGTTTGAAGCTAAGTCAGAGCGCTACTCCTCTCGCTCTTCTAGGATATTAGCTCCGATTTGGTTGAGGGTTTCTTTTATTTTTAGGTCTAGGGTGTTTTTGCTTATTCCTTGAGGGGATTGTGCTTCTATCTTTATTTCTAGGTCTATTTGTGCTCCTTCTTGATTTAGGGGCATGAAGACGCCGCGCATCAAGTCCGAGAGCTTGTCCCATGGTACGTTTGCTTTCAGTGAAAGTTTTGTGATGGTTTCCTTTCCTGGAACGGTTGTTATGGGTGGGGTTCCGATTGAAGGCTTTGGTTCTGCGCCGGGGATAGGCGGCTTCTCTGTTTCTTCTTTCATCTTTTGGGCAATTTCTTTCCTTACTATTTGGGCGTCCTCTGTAAGTTCTATGGGAGAAGTGAACACGCAGTATCGTATTTCCTCATTGATCATTAGTCCAAATGTTCCGCTTTGAACTCCTTGGGTTATAGCGTCTTTGAGCACGTTTTCGCCTTCGAGTATTGGGAGATCAGGGTATTTGAGGAAGGCTTCCCAAATTTCTGTGATGTTTTTGCGTTCGTCTTCCTTGGAGAATGTTTTTTCAAGCAAGACCTTTGGAGAGATCTTGCTAAGTATAACCTCTTGGTCTCTGAGATATTCTTTCGTCCTCCTAGTGAAGCTTAATTTTTCGCCTATTGTTGGGATCCCAAGGTCGAGTGTCTGGAGTCCATCTTTTGAGGCTTTGGCTAGGTATCGGTATGCTGATAGGAGTTTGATTGAGAGAGAGGAGTCGGCGTCTTTCAGTTTTTGTTCTACTCGTTCCCGGTCTTCTTCGATGAGTCTTTTCATAGTTTCTTTGTCGGTTTTGATTGTGTCTAGGGCTAGGAAGCGGCGAGTTATTCTTTTGAATCCTTCGTATTCGTTTGGGTCGGTTATGAGAAACATTAGGGTGTTTTTGTAGGTTCTGAACCCTGCTGAGTATTTGTTGATTATGTTTTGTACGAATTTTTCAGTTGCTGGGTCCTTGATACTGAACTGGGGAGAAAGTACTATGAGTTTGAGTTTTTTGTTGTCGGGGATGTCGCTGTTTGTTTTTGGCCATATGTAGACGTCGAAGTCTGTGCCTGCGATTTTTTCTATTCTTTTTCTAACTTCTTCCTCTATGTTCTCGTCTTTTATTGCTTCTTCTTTGTCTATTACGACTCGGTTTAGGCCGACTACGTTGCTGAAGTAGTAGAAGTTCTTTTCGAAGTGGAGGAACCAGAGTTCGTCTTCAAGTCTTCTTAGGGCGTCGGTTACGATTGTAGCAGGTATTCCCTGACGTAGGAATGCTAGTCTGAGCCTTTGGGTGGTTACTCCTTTTCTTTCGCCGCCGCTGAAGGAGTAGAAGAATATGGAAGTTGCTAGGCCTGTTGCGACTTTGAATCTTGCGTATTCTGTTCCCATTTCTCTGTCTATTTTCGGCGCTTTAGCGGTTGGGCTGTCAACGTCTGATGCGATTACTCCCTCGAATGCATTCCCTATGTGCTTAACGAATTCCCTTCTTATGGCAGGGTTTCCTAGGTTTATGTGGGCTGGCTGGATTAGTGGGGCTGAGTGTTCTTTCTTGAAGAGGTCGGCTATTACTTCTGCTAAGAGCCTAAGTGCTCCTCTGGTTCTCTGGAAGGTTGGGATGGTTGCCCATCTTTCGAAGAGTATATCTATGGTTTCTGGGTGGAAGGGATAGGCTCGGACTATTCTTTCTTTGTACGCGACTTCTTTGCATTCGGATGGGATGTCTTCGCCAAGTTTCTGGTAGAGGCTGAAGTATTCTTCTGCAACTCTTCTATGCTCGCTTGTGTCGCCCAAGTCTTCAAAAAGTCTCTTTCTTATGATTTCATAGATTTCCTCGCCTTCAACCGGCGTGTAGATTTTCTCCACTCTTCCAAAGATTTTCTGAAGCTCTCCCAAGATTCTTTCAGCCTTTTCCGCCTCTTCAAAGCCTTCAGAGACGCTTGAAGGAAGCGTAGCGATTAGGGCACAGTTATCGGCTGAGGCTACCGTTTCTGTAAGTGCTTTTAGGAAAGCTTGGACTTGGCCTTTCAGGGTGCCCTCTTCAACTTTAACTCCCATGGTTCTGACAACGTATTGCAGAAGTTCGTCTATCAGAATGAGTACGGGCTGGTTTTTAGATAGAAGGTCGGCGATTAGCTCTTTTCCAGGGGCTACACGCTTTTTGTCGTAGTCTTCCATGAGCTTGTAGGATTTGAGTTGGTAGGCTATTTCGCCCCAGAGAGTTCTGCCTTTAAGCGGATCTGCGTATTCGCCTACGAAAACAACGACTTTGGTTTCAGGAATGCTTTGAATTTTGCTTTCTTTTAGGATTTTTTTGACTGTTGTTAGGTGTGCGATTTTGTTGCCGTGTTTGAATGTGTGGTATAATGCGAGTAGTGCGTGGGTTTTGCCGCCTCCGAATGGTGTCTGGATTTGTATGACGGTGTCGCCTTTTCCTTTGCCTGAAAGTTTTGAAAGGACTGCTCCGATGAGGTTAGTCAGTCCAGACGTGAAGTAGGTTCTTTTGAAGAAGATTTCTGGGTCTAGGTAGTCTATAGGTCCTTTGTTTTGGAATACGTCGCCAAGGTTGGCTGCGAAAATTGCTTCTTCCAGTCTGCCTTCTCGAATGTCCTTATGCGGTACTGCGACTTGCCACCAAGGTTTCACACTCATTTTTATTCACTCTCCATATAATCGAGTAGGCTAGTTTTTCCTCTAGCCTCTTTAACATAAACTTCTTTACCATAAAGAAAACCTTGAAGTAACTGTTTTTCTTTATCTCCTTGAGGAAGAACTTCTGAAATAGCTTGAGCTGTCTGCCAAAAAATCTCATTTCCCGCATATCCAGTTTCATTCAAAATATCCTTGATTTTCTCCCTTTCTCCACGTTCCCACAATACTACAGCATAATGAAGAACGTCAATTATGGACGTAAATTTCGTCTTTTTCATAAAAGATGGGTCCTTTGCTCTTTCCTGAGGAGCAGGCACTCTTATGAACTCCTTCTCTTTTTTTATGAAGCTTCCACCATCCCATAACTGTGTTAACTCGACACCCATAGGTCGAGAAAGTTTTATCGCATCATCAAAATGCACTTTGGCATTACCGAAAGTCCACCTCCACAATAGGTAGAACCTTGTTTCAGCGTCAACTCCTCCCAAGTCAGCCCTTTTCAAAACCCTTTCTAAAGCAAATTCACTTACAACTTTTCTAACGTATTCTAATAATTCTTTAACATAAACTTCTTCGCCTGAGAGTTTCTCAACTTTGGAGTATTTGCCAAATACTTCCACGGCAGGACCGATTGCACTTACAAAGAAATCTGCTCCACTTATTCCTTGCTCCCAAAACTGCGCAAGCTTTTCCTTTATCCTCCTGTCTATTTCAGCCCTTATTTCATTGAAGTATGCAATTTTCTCTTTTGTCCTCTTTCTGCAAATCATATATACTGAAGAAGCTAAGGTTGCGCTCTTATGAGCCCTTAGCCTTCCCTTCCTTTCAGTATGAATTGGCCAAGAAGCTGTAAGCACTAATCCAGATTTAAGAAGGCTGTTAATAATGGTCTCCCATGCCTCAGTCGACTTATAAGCAAAAACTATCACAGCTATTCCTTCTGGTTTCAGCACTCGGTAGACTTCTTTAAATGATTTGGTGATCATTTCCTCAAAGAACTCCTTGGTTTTGGTCGGTATTTTGTCCTCTTTCTGAATCTTTTTCTTAGGCGCACCTCTCAATAGGGAGAGATCTTCGATGATTTCATCAGATTTTGGGGTTAATGGCGTTGAGAAATACTCGGGATAAACGTCACCAATCATTCTTTTAAGCCAAACATAAAAGAAATCCGACAGATCGGAGTAAGGGCAATTGTTATAGTAAGGAGGATCCGTTATCACTGCATCAAAAAACGCAGTTTCATAGGGCAAGCGAGTTGCCGTTCCTTGCCTTACAGAGGCGAAATTATCTGTAAACGCGCAATTTGATATCACTTCAGCGATTTGTGCAACTGCGTAATCCCATGATCCTACAAGTCCGCCAAAGGGATTTGCTTCAGCATAATCTCGACGCATAGGTAAAGCTTGCCCTTGAATAAAAACGGATATCGTGTGTTCAAATAACCAGATTGACATCATACAGCTATAGTGAGCGAGGGCGTCAACTGCCATCGCCAAATAGGTTACGATGGCCTTTGCATATTCAACGTCATTAGTCTCTTCTAAAATTTGTTTATAGGCTCGTCGTAACTTTTCTACAAAAGTAACTAAAACAAGCTTTTGTCGACTGTTGAATAAGTCGCCCCATGTTTTCATTCCGTAAAGAACAACCGGAGCGAAATTGAAGTACAACCTGTTTTCTTCTGCTCCCTGCCCTCTATCAGGTGTTGGTAATAGTTCGTCAGGTATTAGACTTAAGTCACCGTCCCATTTTTTAATTTTAGAGTTAAGAGCTTCCTCAGCTTCTTTGAATATTCTAACGTCCTTCTCTGTTGCAATTCTGTAATTTTTTCCCTTTTTGTAGGGTCCCTTATCGAGAACAACTGCTATAAGCCTTTGATCCATCCTTCCCTCTTTTACTTCTTTCATAATCGTCTTGGCATCTATTCCTGCTCCGCATACTGGGCATAGAGCAGTGCCTTTTATTGTAGTTCCTTGAGATGGATCAAAATCTATCTCCTTATCTTTGACAATTTTGAAGTCAATCCGTTTGTTATTTTTATCGACAATCATTTTTAACGCTATTCTTTTATTTCCCATGTTCGCTAGCCAGAATTGCCTTAGCAAGGGTATTTCAGCTCTACAAGAAGGATCTTTACATTTTATCGTTCGTGCCCATAGGTAGCTTATAGGAGTTGTACATCCATCTTCTTCCGGCGGATAGAACTTTCCGATTTCTTTTTTTGTTTCTTCCAGTAATATTTTGCTCCACTTTTGGAAATCTTCCACTAAAGGATTTTCAACAGAGTTTAATCCACCTTCAACGTTCAATCTTTTCTTGCCATATTTTTGAGGGTACTCAAGAATAGATTTAAGAATAAGAACCGCAACGGGATTGTACTCTAACGCAAAAGTCTTACAGTCTAGTCTTAATGCCTCCAAAGGAATAGCTCCTTCACCAGCAAAACAATCTAATACTTTGGGCGCCGTCCCTCCGAGTTGTTCTTTAATCTCCCTTTTTGCATTCTCTATCAATCGTTGATTGAGAGAATTTTCCCATTTTGATAGTTCGTGAATAAATTCAAGTTTTTTCCTTAATTCATCATAATTCTTTGGTGCTGGTATTAGGGCAGCGTACGTTGTAGCTCTTGACGCAGCTAGTGGGCGTCGTGCCCACCAGATGTGAATAGTAGAGATATGACCATGCTTTATGTTCTTCTCTTTTACAGATTCTTCGCTCACCTCTTTTAACGGAAAATCAACTTCTATAAGCCTTTTACCTTCCATGCTAGCCCACAACCATTTCTTTATTAGCTGCGCCTTTCCAGTTGGTTACAATATACCTGACGACTTCTACTTCTTCTTCTGGTTTCAGTTTCTCTGTTGGATTTGATATTGTGTAAAGTTCAGGCGCCTTGGCAGCATTCGCCACCACGTAAAGCCAGTACTCGTTTCCTAGCCTATGAGCCATCAACCATTCATTTGGTGTAAGCGCTATCTTGCCTTCTCCGGCTCTAGCCTTAACCTCTATATATCTAATACTTTCGTCTGGCGCTTTGGAACGTATATCAAAACCTAGATTCTGGGCAGCCACATCTTCAGGGCTTCGGCCTTGAGCAGTTTCAAACTCCATTGCAATACGCATACCGATTTCTTCAATCTCCTTGTCCGCCTTCAGCATATCATCCACTGGAAGTTTGGGTAGCACTGTTACGGCGCCGATGACTTTAGGTGGCGACAGCAAGAGATTGACTTCTGACTCTATTTGTTTTTCAAGTTGTTCCTTCTTTCTGTCAAGCTCTTCGCGGTTTCTTCTTTCATTCTGAATTGTGGCTTCTGGAATGTTTTCTCCCTTCGCTCTCCTCGTTTCATAATCAAGCAATTTTCCTTCAGATTGCAGAATTAACTCTTGGAGAGATCTGATGCCGTACTTTCTCTTGATTTCTGCATCATGCTCCCTTTGATTCTTCAGTTCGTCAAGGTATTTTGGCAAAACAGTTTCAACAGCAAAAGCAAGAATCGAGTCTTCGCTGGGTACTGAGCTCACCAATTCTGTAGTGAGCGAAGCGTGATGAGGCTTCAAATCCCAAAGAATTGACGGAGAAACTTGTCTGATGTTATTTTGACTATCTTGGTATAATGCGAAAATCCTCTTGCCGGCAACTGAGCCTGTTCCATCATTTATCACACTTTCCAAAAACCAGATGAAACCGTTCATGCTGCCAGAAGGATCCAAGAATACCGCACCTTTATCAACATCATCGCTGTATTTTTCAGAAATCTTCTCGACCACCGCTTCAAGAAGAGGATGCCCAGGCGCCACAAACTCTGCTTGCCCCTTAAATGCCTGCTCCTTGTCAAAAGAAAGCTTGCTATATTCCCTAAAAACCTCGCCGAACTTTATCTT
>Ga0172364_10003412_pt1 | contig 12690 bp, 14 predicted proteins | sample LakKivSesite10cm_FD_114545 | JGI IMG/M metagenome (GOLD analysis project Ga0172364, IMG submission 114545) | Sediment microbial communities from Lake Kivu, Rwanda - Sediment site 10cm | ecosystem: Environmental > Aquatic > Freshwater > Lake > Sediment | place: Rwanda: Western Province, Lake... | reverse complement strand
GCTCTGAGATTTTTAATCAGGAATCCAAGGTGGTAGATTGATTTCAGTAATATCAGAGAATCAGTCCTAATTCTATTATTTTCGATAAGCATATTCCCTATTTTGGACAGCAATGCAGCAAAATAAAAAATCAGCGGAAAATGGCACCTTCTCTGGAGAATATTTTCGCGCACCCGAAAAGACTCAATCCTGCATAAACAATGAGAGAGACATACACCCCGGCCAGCAAAACGGGAGTGACTGTTCCAGCAAGGATCGCTTTTGTGGCCAAGGAAACATTAAGAATCGGAATAAGCGCCGTTCCGCTGGTTAAACTCATGCCGGGCATCAATCCGATGAAGGCCGGAACAATAACAACAATCATCATGGGACTGATGATGCTCTGGGCTTCCTTATAGGATTTTGCAAAAATGGAAAGCGAAAGTAAAATCGCTGCAAAAAATACAGTCAAAGGCAACAGAAGCGAAAGCACCAGGACAACGGATTTCAGTTCCAAGATGGAGAGAATCATGGTAAGGAGTTCCGGTGGAATCTCTTTAACCTGCCGGATGCCGATATACATACCCACCATGGAAACAGCGGCAGAGCACATACCGGTCAGTACAACCACACCGAACTTGCCGATCAGGATGTGAAACCGGCTCACGGGCGATGTGAGAAGGGTTTCCAGAGTCCCTCTTTCCTTCTCCCCTGCTGCCAGGTCAATGGCAGGGTACATGCTTCCCATAAAACAGAAAATGATAAAAAGGTAAGGTAAAAATCCCCCGATGGCCTCCGCAAGCCGCTCTTTGGGTGATGCCAGGTTCACCTCATTGACCTCAATCGCATTGAAAATCGCCTTATCCAGATTTAACTTTTGAAAGCGACCAGTTCGCAAATCGTCCTCAAAATTGTCCAAAAAATCCTGAATGCGTCTTTTTTCAATCTCCCGTTCTTCCTTGACCTTAAAATAAAAGGTGACGTCGCCAGGATGAAAACTGGCCACCTGTTTGTCAAAATCCGGGGCAAAAACAATGTACGCATCCAGACTGTCCTTTTTGATGAGCGCTTGCCCTTCCTCAAGAGACAGATTCTCAACGACCTTCAGATCCTCCTTGCTTCGCAGCTTCTGCCGGAACGCCTCGGCATTGCCTTGCGTTAAAAGTCCGACTTTCAAAACCTTCTCGCGCGCCTTTCGTGCTTGCGATATCATCATTTTTGAGGAAATCATCAAAAGGAGAGGAAAAAGCACAAGCGGCACCACTATCATGGTGATCAGTGTGCGGCGGTCCCGAAGAGAATCAATGAGTTCCTTGCGAAAGATGGTTCGTATGGTTTTCATGACCGGTCCTCCTGCAGCAATCGGATGAATTCTGCCTCCAGCGATTCGCTCTGCATCTGATCGTGAAAAGATTTGTAGGATCCATTGAAACAGAGCCTTCCGTTGTGAATGATGGCCATGTCCTCACTGAGCAGGCTCACCTCGCCCATGATGTGGGTAGAAAAAATAACGGTCTTTCCCTCCTCTTTGCATCTTCGGATCAACTCGATGATATGCTTGGCCGTGATCACATCCAAACCGACCGTAGGTTCATCGAAAACCACAATCTCAGGATTGTGAATAATGGTACGTACAATGGAGACCTTCTGCTTCATGCCCGTCGAAAGTTTGCCGATGCGCCAGTTGGCAAAATCGTGCATGTCCAAAAGCGTAAAAAGCTCTTCTTTCCGCTTCTTGAACAACGCCTTATCCATATCGTGCAAGTCGGCATAGTATTTCACCAACTCATCGGCAGTCAACCGATCGTAGAGTTTGGTGGTTCCTGTAAGAAATCCCAGCTTACGTCTGGCTTCCTGGGGTTGTTTCACCACATCCACTCCGTCCAGAGTAATGGAACCGGACGTTGGCTTAAGGAGCGTGGCGATCATGCGAAGTGTTGTGGTTTTCCCCGCGCCGTTCGGCCCAAGCAGGGTGAAAATTCTACCCGGCTGGCACGAAAAATTGATACCCGCGACCGCATCTATTTTCCCGTCTCCATGCTTGTTCCCTTTTTCTTTTCTCTGCTGACGGGACACCTTGAAAGTTTTCCAAAGATCTTGGACGACAATCATTTTTGTTCCTTTCATTGTGGTCATCTTTTTAATCTATCCCTGAGATCAGGAACATCCATCTGTAAATCAACCAAAAATTTAATAGCTTCTTGAGTCGTTTTGAAAGTATAGTTAAAGAATTCATTCCTTTCAGTCTGAAGTAAAACTTCTATTTCAGACAACCGTTTGATCCAATCTTCACCGCCTTGCAATGTCAGCTTGACACTACTGACAATTACTTCCCTTATAGGAGCAATGAGTCTTCTCCCGATTTCTTTCTTCTCCGCATCTGTGAATTGTTTAAATCGGGACCATGACAAATCAGGTGTTTTTTTGTCTTTTTCATCCCAATCAAATTGAATTTTAAATTCGCCCAGTATGCTACACATCTCGTGAAAAGAAATCTCATACAATTCAATACCGAAACTTTCCATGAATCTTTTTGAAGGCTCCGACCAGTTACCTGATAAAACCGCAATACTCTTGCGAATAGAAGGATACGTTTTTCTCAAACGATAATGAGATGCACACGTCCAACTCGCCTTGTCGCGGTTATGTTTCTTATATCGCAGATACTTTGATTCGATAAGCACGATTGGAACTTCACCCGGAGTTTCGATGACAGCATCCAGCTGATACGAAATACCCGATCTATTCACCATAGATAGCTTGATGCCCTTTCGTTTTCCGGGCCTTTCTCCTCCTCGATCATATATGTAGCCGAACTTCTCACAAATGGGCCTTAGCGTCGATTCCAGTTCGTTTTCAATAATCTTACCTATGGCTTCTCCGAGTGCACTTGCAGTATTCTTCACGTCCATGAAGCCTCCTATTTCCTTAGAGTCAGAATCACTTCCTTCAATTTTACATTATGGCGTTGTGGGTTTTCTCGCCATTTATCTCCACGTTTTCTTAGCTCTTCAACTTTCCAAGAAGAAAATCCAACAGCCAGAGCAAGTCTTGCTAAATACTCATGAGTCGGTATATATACACCATAGGGAGCCGAATCGCCCAATACTAAAACAAAATCCGAACCTGATTTCAACACCCGACAAACCTGCTTTAGGACTAAAAACATATCGTTAAAATACCCCGCTACCAAGCAATCATAACTCTTTCTACCTCCTTTATTCATCCTGATCTCGGACAAACGATTCACCTTCTCTAATAATTCTGTATAAAACTTGGGATCGGCATTCTTTAAATTCTCGCTTATTCCACCTCCTTCCGAGAATTCCTCTCTTCGTACTTGCGTGGTCGCACTCATCATGAGATGGTCCCTAACATTTTCAGTGATTTCGCCCCATGAACGATACCAGCCGAAAAAATATGTCTCAAGACGAGTCCTGTCTGCATAATCATAATTGTTTAAATATGGGGGAGAAGTCAACGCCAAATCAATGCTTCCCTCTTCAATACAATCATGCGGTTCTCGTGAATCTCCATAAATCAGTGTGACATCTGCGTCGGTATTACAATAATACATTTGAATAAATTCCAAATCCTCCAACATACGGCTCACTTGAGACTGAAATTCCGCGAACGCTTCTTTCTCATGAATTCTTTCGTGTAGTTTACTAGGGGAAATGTATGGCCAGCCGGTTGCAGCCTTCGACGCATTCCGAAGTGTATCAGTTAAGGCCAGATTTAAAAATCCTTGTATAGGCTCCGAAATGACGACGTGACGAATCGCATCACGAATTGCAAGAAGAGAAGTGAGATTTTGAGGAGAATAGCATTTATGTACCAGTTCTGGCAATTCATTCGCATAGGTACTGCCAATACTGTTTCTGGCGTATTCCATAACCTTCTGAAAGTATGATCCTATTTCAAACAGGTCAATTTGCCAATTAAGTTTAACGTTTGCTACCCAGTGTATGAATTGATGCGCCTCGATACCGATAGAATCAACTCCATGCCTTTTTGCTTCTATACAGGTTGTCCCGCATCCAACGAATGGATCCAATATACAATCTCGCCTCTTTAAATGGTACTGCCTTATCTTCGCTTCCACAAATTTATAAGAATATCCTGCAGGATATTTAAACCAACGATGAATTGGAGCTCTTAAACTGTCTCTGAATGTTCCATAATCTGAAATTTCAGTATAGACATTATCATTCTTACGAATCCAATCTACCTTCGTTTTTTTAACCGTCAGGTCGCTCCCCGCTCTCGGCAATCCATATAGGGCCAATTGTCCCCGGAGTACTTGAGCGTCTTTCCGGTTTTTTATTTCATACATAAAAGATCCTTCAATTTTGATTCATCACCTTTCTATCTACGCCGCAAATGTCCCCGCCTCTACAGGCAAGACAATCCTTCATTGCATCAGCTCGGTACATCATTTATACAAATCCAAAAATAAAAGCAACACAAACAATCAGAAAAAGTAATAACCATACCCATCCCGGATAGGCCATGTTCACCGTCCATCCCAATCCCGAACGCCTCGGGATGAAAAAACGGGGATCCGCCGGATTCTTATAGAGTATCCCCCACTTCCAGTAGCGACCGTCCAATTCGGGATGTTCCTGGCGAGAGGATGCGTCCATCCATCTTAAAAGATCGGCTCGCCACCTGTGAAGGATTTTCGAAACAACAAACAGGAGCAAAAACGTGGATAAGACAATGCTCAAGGTAAATGGCATCACAAAAGCAGGGTCCAAGGAGTGGGAATACCAGATGCTGAAGAAGGCCACAGAATCGAATGCAATCAGCACCCACAAAAGAATGAATCCCGTGAGAATGTTTTTCAATTTTAAATAACCCACAAGCGCCGACTTCTCCATCTCTCTTTGCGGTGAAAAATTCCTGAGCAATCTGCTTCCCGATCGGTGGGAAAAGATGCAGATAATCCCGTATAAAAATACAACCCATCCTGCCCACACAATCACAAAAACAGTTTTGGACAGGAAAAGATCACCCTGACCTCTGAGATTCCAGTGCACGGCAAGAGGGCCCGACAGGGGTTTCAAAAGTCTCAAAATACAAAAGAACGAAACAGCCGTAAAAGCTGCATAGCACCCGCTGATAATGAGAGGCAAACGATTTGTATCTTTGATATTCATGAAATTTCCTAAGGGCTCAGCCTGTGCATCATCCGCGGAAACGGAATCGTTTCCCGGACGTGGGGAAGCTTGCAAATCCAGGCCACGGTCCGCTCGATGCCCAGACCGAATCCAGAGTGGGGCACTGTCCCGTACTTTCGGAGATCCAGATACCAGTCAAACGCGCCTGGAGGAAGATTGTGCTCCTTGATTCTTTGCACAAGCGTGCCGTAATCGTCCTCCCTCTGTCCTCCCCCGATAATCTCGCCGTATCCTTCAGGGGCAAGAACGTCCACGCCCAGCGCTCTGGACGGATCCTCAGGATCGCGTTTCATGTAGAACGCCTTGATCGCAGCCGGATACCGGTGCACCATAACCGGCCTGTCAAATTGATCCGAAATGACTGTCTCGTCCCCACCGCCGAAGTCGTTTCCGTCCTCAAAATCCACGCCGTGGTCTTTGAGGATTTTCACTGCTTGGTTGTACGAAATTCTTGGAAAAGGTTTCGTCACTTTTTCCAGGGGGCCGGTGTCCCTCTCCAGCCGCTTTAATTCTTCCTGTCTTTTTTCCAGAATCCGCTGTACGATAAAGACGATAAAATCCTCGGCCAAACCCATGTTGTCATCCAGATCGGCGTACGCGACTTCAGGCTCCACCATCCAGAACTCGGTCAGGTGGCGTCGTGTCTTCGACTTCTCTGCGCGGAAAGTAGGACCAAAACAGTAGACCTTGCCCAGAGCCGCAATGGACGCCTCGCTGTAAAGCTGGCCGCTCTGGGTGAGAAAGGCTTTTTCTCCAAAATAATCGGTCTCAAAAAGCGTGGTGGTTCCTTCACACGCAGCAGGTGTAAAAATGGGTGTATCCACCAGGGTAAATCCTCGGCCGTCGAAAAAATCCCGGCAGGCCTTGATGATCTCGTGTCGGATTTTCAGGATGGCCGTCTGTCGTGAGGATCGGAGCCAGAGATGGCGGTGATCCATGAGAAAGGCCGTACCGTGCTCCTTGGGAGTGATGGGATAATCCTGCGCAATCTGATGGATCTCGATCTCTTGTACCTGGAGTTCATACCCCCCTGGGGCCCGTTTGTCCGCGGAAATCAATCCCGTGACGGAGAGCGACGACTCCTGTGTGACTTCCTCGCACGCTTGAAACACCCTCTCGGACACATCCGCCTTCGATACCACACTCTGGATGATTCCTGTTCCGTCGCGAACCAGCAAAAACCAGAGTTTTCCGCTGGACCGTTTGTTGTAGAGCCATCCACGGATTGTGATGTTCTTGCCTTCATGTCCCCCTACATCGGAGATGTATGTCTTATCCATTGTCCCTCACTCTTAAGTGAACTTAAGTGCCTAAAGTTGAAAGTGACTAAAATTGAAAATGCCTAAAGTTGGAAGTGACTAAAATTGAAAATGCCTAAAGTTGGAAGTGACTAAAGTTTTACATTTTTCCCAATAGAGGAAAACAAAGCAAGCAACTCGCCACATTCCTCATATTCTACTCGGACTGCATCCTCAAGGAGCAGTCTTGCATCTACAATGACTTCCAGCCAATATTGTGTCTCGCTCGCTTCACTCTCGCATATACGAATCTTGTTTCGAAAATCTGCCTTACTCCGAGCTCGATTCGCTTCTCTATAATTCGCACCAATAGATGTTCCTGACCTTGTAATTTGAGTTTTGAGAACTTTTCCCTCCGGCGTATTGGGGATCCTTTTCGATAGCTGAATAATCCTTACAGCAAATTTTTTAACACGCTCCTCTAACTCTCTTGCGAATTCTTTATTGTCCAATTCTACTTCTCACTTTAGGCACTTTACAGTTTAGTTCATTTTAGTCACTTCAGTTCACTTTAGTCACTTCCAACTTTAGTCACTTTAGTTCACTTTAGTCACTTCCAACTTTAGTCACTTTAGTTCACTTTAGTCACTTCCAACTTTAGTCACTTTAGTTCACTTTAGCTCACTTCCAACTTTAGTTCACTTTAGCTCACTTTAGCTCACTTTAGTCACTTTTCACTACCCCCAATCCTCCGCCTTCGGGTCACGCGTCATCAGATCGTAGACCGCTTGTTTCGGCTCCTTTTTCTCGAACAAAACCTTATACACCTCCGCGGTAATCGGCATCTCAACCCGATGAATTCGCGAAAGATCATACGCAGATCGCGTCGTGCGAACGCCCTCGGCGACCATAATCATTCCGTTCAAAACTTCTTGAAGAGATTTCCCTCTTCCAATCTGCTCGCCCACATAACGATTCCTGCTGTGACGGCTCGTGCACGTGACGATCAGGTCGCCCATGCCCGATAGTCCGGCGAACGTCATCGGGTTGGCACCCATGGCCGTGCCCAGCCGTGTGATCTCGACGATACCCCGGTCCAGGAGAGCGGCCTTCGTGTTATCTCCAAAACCCACCCCGTCGCTGATGCCAGCCGCAATGGCAATGATGTTTTTCAGAGCTCCCCCCAGTTCCACGCCGACAAGGTCTTCGTTGGTATACACACGGAATACAGGACTCATCAGAACATCCTGGACTTTCCTCGCGGATTCTTGACTCAGCGATGCCGCAACCACAACCGTGGGAATTCCTCTCCCCACTTCCTCTGCATGGCTCGGGCCTGAAAGTGCTACGATTCGATCCGCCAAGAGATCCGGGATCGTTTTCGACAACACCTCCGACATTCGCAGGAGCGTCTCGTTTTCGATCCCTTTGCTGCAGCTCACCACTGTCGTTCTGCCCAAAGGAATGTTGGTCAACTGCTCGGCCACAGATCGGACCACATGGGAAGGAACCGCAACAAAGAGAAATTCTTTTCCCTTCACAACCCTTTTTAAGTTCGTCGTGATAGAGATTCCCAACGGGATTTTCACGCCGGGAAGAAAATCCTTGTTTTCACGCTGTTCCGCAAGGCATCGGGCTGCATCCTCCCTGAATTCCCACAGCGATACCTCGTGTCCGTTGGAATGAAGCAAAACAGCCAGCGCCGTCCCCCATCCTCCTGCACCTAAGATTCCTATTCTTGCGGCCACAATGATTCCCTATTCTAAAAAATTCTATCCGTGTGATTGGGTGGTCTTCTGTGGTTTTTTCTTCCCAGACCCGAACCGGTTCTCCTCGCCTCGCATCAGCCTTCGAATGTTTGAGCGGTGGGTAATAAACACCAAAACACCCAACAGAACGCTCATAATGAGAAGTGCATCGGGTATGCGGGATCCCAGTACAAACCGCTGGATGAAAAGCACGGCTGGAAACACAATTCCTGCTGCGAGCGAACCTACCGACACGATACGAATCGTGATTACGAGTAAAAGCCAGACACCCAATGTGACCAGAGAAGCGACGGGTGCCAGGGCCACGAGCACACCGAACGCCGTGCCCACGCCCTTGCCGCCTCGGAATCCCGCGAACACCGTCCAGATGTGCCCAACGATGGCAGCCAGCCCAGCCACTATCTGAACCATGGTATGATCCAACGGAACCACCTCTTCGCCGATCCGGGAGATGAGGAGCGTGGCCAACGTGCCCTTCCCGATGTCAACCAGCACGACGAACAGCGCTGCTTTCCATCCCATCACACGGAACACATTCGTCGCACCCGCATTGCCGCTCCCGTGCTTGCGGATGTCGTCCTTCATCACAATCTTGCCGACTATAATCGCTGTAGGAATCGAACCGGCAAGGTAGCTTAAAATGACAACAATGAAAAGAGAAAGCATACGCATCCCTCAGTTCTCTCGGACTGATCGTTTGAGATCAACTCTCCACAAAGCCATTTTGGGATGGATAAATGTACAAATTCCCCCCTTGGATTCCCGATAATTGCCTTCGGGAAAGACACCTCGTTACAGATAGCATTCCCAAAGCGACATTCTTCATTTTTCCGGCGGCACGGTCAATTCCGTTGTGGTTTGAATTCCTGAAGCCACTTCCGGAATAATGCCCAGCTTGACATAGATCGGATGAATCCTTTTTCTCAAATCAGAAAGTTTACTCGTAAAAATGACAGCGCCCAGAATACACGAAATGCCACCGATTATCAGCGTATTCGGCGCACCCAAACGACTCGCCAACCCGCCCGCCAATAAGCTGCCAAAAGGCGCTGTACCCATAAACGCCACTGTATAAAAGCTCATCACCCGGCCGCGTTTGTCATCCTCAACAATGGTCTGCAAAATGGTGTTGCTCGAAGCCATCTGCATCATCATTCCCACGCCGGTGATAAACATGAACACCAGAGAAAGCATAAAGTGACGGGACAAAGAAAATACAACGAGTCCAAAACCAAAGAGGGCCGCAGACAGTGGCATGACTTTCCCAAGCCCTAAAACACTTTTTCTGGATGCAAGATAGAGGGCACCCACCAGAGCGCCTATCCCTGAAGCTCCCATGAGAAAACCAAAGGTGTGGGAGCCGCCGTGAAGGACTTCCTTTGCAAAGACAGGCAAAAGCACCGTGTACGGCATTCCCATCAGGCTCACCAACCCGAGCAACAGGATAATCGCCCTCATGGGTGCAAACCCAAAGGCATAGGACAGACCTTCTTTTAATCCCCGCAAAACATGGGTGTTTTGGGCTTTGATTGCTCTGGGAGAAAGCTTCATCCATAGCAGAGAGGCAATAACAAAAAGGTAGCTTATGCCGTTCACAAGAAAACAGATTCCCTCACCCGTGGCGGCAATCAACGCCCCTGCTATGGAAGGCCCGAGCAGCCTCGCCCCGTTCACCATCGAAGAGTTCAAGGCAATGGCATTCCCCAGATCTTCTCTGCTGTCCACCATCTCTACGACCAACGCCTGACGGGCCGGCATGTCAAAGGCATTCACAACACCAAGGAATATTCCCAAGAGGATGATTTGCCAGATCTCAATAGCCCCGGCAAAAAACAGAAACGTCAGGATAAAGGCCTGTATCATCGCCAGGACTTGGGTGGCAATCAGAATGTGGTAGCGGTTCCAGTGATCAATCAGGACGCCGGCAAAAGGAGCCAAAAGAAACGTGGGAAGCTGACCCACAAAGCCGACCACTCCAAGCAGGACCGGCGAATCGGTAAGACGGTAAACCAGCCAGGGCAAGGCGATCCTCTGCATCCACGTTCCGATGAGCGAAATACTCTGCCCGACAAAAAAGAGGCGGTAATTCCTGTACCGGAGCGAGCGAAAAATGACTCCAAGACGTGTTGGCCTATGAGCACGATTCGTATCGGATTCTGTTTTCATCGAATGCTCTTCCTACTTTGCGAAACCCAGACACTGTCTGCTGCGCCGTTTGATTTTTTCCCGTTTTCCCCGAATGTGCTTTGGCGAAAGATATCCCCTCACTCACTCCCTCTCTTTCCGCCTATCCGGCAAACCCACTGCTATGAGCAGTTTTCTCATTTGCCCAATATCATCTTTAAGGCAACCAAAAGCAACGCTGCTCCAAAGACCTTTTTCAAGGCAATGTTGGATAATCCCGTTGCAATCTCTGCCCCGAGTAGACCGCCCAAAAAAAATCCCAAGCATATAAAGGCTGCTATTTTCAAGTCCACATACCCGTGTTTGTAGTATGTCCACGCAGCCAGTAAACCAATGGGCGGCACCATCAATGCCAATGTGGTGCCTTGCGCTTGATGTTGGGATAACCCAAACAAAAGGACCAGCACAGGGACAATAATGATACCTCCGCCAACGCCAATCAATCCACTAAAGATTCCAGCGATCAAACCCAAGAACACATAAAGCAAAATGCTTGTCATTGTTGAACCCCTACTGTGATTTCATTGAATGTTTTGCATGTTTGCAAAGACTCAAAGGATTCAGCAAAGCGACCCATACACAACGGTGCTGCCGTTCATCAATCAGGCCGTCTCCGCTTCGTCCAGCAACCGTTGCCATAACGATTCAACGTTTAGTTTTTTTGCCCACGTTCCCAGATATTCGATGTCCAATTTTCCGTACTGCACTTCGTACACCCGAAGGGCATCCGTAAACTGTTTCTCACTCCCGCCGGCGAACACTGCCCATCGCAATTTAACCAAGATCGTATCCTCCGGACTGGACACGTGCAATTTCAACCCCATAAATTCTTCAACAATCCGGCGTGAAAAACGCGACCGGTCAAAAGGCTCGTCGGTCAGTATCCAAAAGTCAACCTTATCCCCTGTACTCACCTCGATGAGGTTGAACATGCTCTGCCTGTCAATGGCATCAAGAATGCTGTTTTCATCCACATAAAAATCGGGCGGAGGAAACGCTTCAACAAAACACCTTGCCGCCGATTTCTGAATGGCGACAACCATATCCATGTCATGCGTAGACCGCGGCTCACCCTGCAAGCTCGAAACAACCGATCCTGTGATCATGTACGCGATTCCGGCCTGATCGAGTGCCCGAATCACTTTTTTCAATAATTCCTGTTGTGACATTTATCCAGCCGCTTCAAAAGTAATTTCTTAAACGCTTCGTCGTCAAGATATGGAAACCGCTTGCGCAGCCCGTGAATGAAAAGCTCTCTGGAAAATTCAGACAACTCAAACGCCTTGAGAAGCCTCTGCTCAGGCGTCATCCGACGAAGGACTTGAATGTATATTTTATGATTCGGGCGTGGTTTAATATCCACGGGTCTCCCACAACCTTCCTGTTTCATTTTCTCATTCATCTACCTAAGCATGGAAACCGACCGGTTAGCCGATGCGAATCTGTCTCGCTCATCTCTCAGCGATCTTCGTCCGCAGCTTCTCGATAAGCCCTCTAACTTGATCCAAAGAAGTACGAACGTCTTCCTCGGTGATGCCACTCTCCACAACGAACGGATACCGCTCCACAACGTAGAAGGCGGTGATCTTTTGGCACACTTCACGAAAGTCCGCCAGAGAGGCATCGTAAATAACCGCATCGTCAAGAAGCGTATCCAGATGATGAATCCGCCGGAGACGCCATCCTCTAGAAAGCAGAAAGGCTTTTAAAAATTTTTCAACCGCCTGCTGCAGATAAAATCCAGCCATCTCAGGATCGTCTTGGTTGAGAATCCGTTCCACCCGATTCCAGTCTTTTTCAGCGATGAGCAACCAGTCAGCAGGATAGAGCGATTCATCGTGCGGCATATAAGATTTCCCCCCTTTCTAAAATCTCTTCGATGAACTGATCGCCGATTGCCAACCTGTTTTCAATCTCCCGAGGCGTCATCACGAGCGTCTCTACGGGAAAGGAACGATGGGTTCCCGTGAGGATACGCTGAACCGCTACCCAGCGATCAATAAAACGTTCTGAGGTCTCTTTGATAATCAGCAGGTCAATGTCACTGTCTGGCTGCGCATTTCCGTAGGCATACGAGCCAAAAAGGATCACTTTCTGCGGCGTATAATTCATGAGAAGTTTTTTTAGGATGTGCTGAATAATTCCTCGTACTTTTTTCGAAGCCACCATTTCATTGATCCTCCAATTGATCTTGATCACTCTGAGTTTCATAACCCAGAGCGCATTCTCACAAGGCCTCTGCCCCGACAAAAAAACACATCCGCCATTCCTGTTTTGTGGGCTTTGAAGCCCACAGAACACGCGCCCCGGGTAAGATACCTGTGGCGATCAAAGTTT
>Ga0172364_10003410_pt1 | contig 12692 bp, 9 predicted proteins | sample LakKivSesite10cm_FD_114545 | JGI IMG/M metagenome (GOLD analysis project Ga0172364, IMG submission 114545) | Sediment microbial communities from Lake Kivu, Rwanda - Sediment site 10cm | ecosystem: Environmental > Aquatic > Freshwater > Lake > Sediment | place: Rwanda: Western Province, Lake Kivu... | reverse complement strand
GAGCCGATGCGCCCGGTGATGACGGTGAACGAGCCGCGCTCTACATGCAGGCTGACGCCTTCGATGCCGCGCCCTGAGCCAGGGTATCTGTAGCTCAAACCAGAACCCTCGAGCGTCTCCAGGCGATGCCTGGCGCTTTTGGCGACGTACGGCACCTCTGGGAACGCGCCGCGCGTGTAGACCGGGCCAGGGGTTACGAGCGTCTCGGGGGGCGCGTCGGGCTGCAGTTCGAGCATGCGCTTGATCGAGACGGCCTGGGTCTGATAATCGGCGATAAACCCACCTATCACCTCCGGGCCGTCCATCACCAGCCAGACGTAGCCGGTGAAGAGCGCCAGGTCACCCACCGTGAATGTGCCCACCTGTATGGCCCGGGCGGCCAGCAGAAGCACGATGGCCAGGCTCACGTCGCCGATGTTGTACCATAACCCGTTGAGCAGTTGGAGAAACAGGCTGTTTTTCAGGTCAGCCTTGCGACGGGCCTCGTTGAGCGTATGGAGGTGGGCGATCACGCCCGCCTCGGCGTCGGCGATCTTGATGGCCTGCACCGCGTCGAGAACCTCACCGAGGAAGCCGGTGACGGCGCCGGTGGTCTCGCGGCTGGTCTTCCAGTAGCGCACGAGGAATCTCATCATATAGCGGCCCACGACAAAGGTGGCGATCAGCGGCAGAGCCGCGACCAGCGTGATGGTCGGGTGGATGGTGAACATGATGACCAGGGCAATCACAGCGGTGGACAGATTTCCCAGCACGTGCGGCAGCCAGGTCGGGAAGTCGGCCAACTCGGCCACGTCGTCCCGCAGGCGGTTGAGGGCATCTCCGGGGGGGAGCGGCAGGACCTGCGCTCCAGGGCGCCGGAGCACGTTGGCGACGATGTTCTTGCGCAGCAGCGCCTGGGCGACGAAGCGAAAGGTCTCTTCGCCATAAGTTTTGGCGAAGAAAGCAACCATGCGCGCGCTGTGGACGCCAGCCAGCACGGCCAGCAGCCCCCACACCCCGATTTTGGCCGGAGTAACGCCCGTCAGGTCATCGAAGAAGGCCCGCTCAACCAGGCCATTGGTCACGGCGCTGGCAAGGTAGAACCACCAGAGAACGGCGTATAGCAGGAAGGGCCACAACCCCTTGCGGATCAACTTCCAGGTCGCTTGCCAGGTTGGTATCGTCTTCATGCCAATACCTCCCCCAGCCCAGTCTGCAGCAAGCGGTAGAAACGAGAGGCAGGATCGCTGACCAGGGTGTGGCGATCGCCGTGCTCACAGACGCGCCCATCTTCGAGCACCATGATCTCGTCGGCGCGCTGTACGGTCGTCAGCCGGTGGGCGATGATGATGGCAGTGCGGCCCTCTAACAGGCGCGCAATGGCGCGCTCCAGGACCTGCTCGGTAGCAGGGTCGAGCCGGGAGGATGCCTCGTCGAGGATTACCAGCCCGGGGTTCTTGAGGAAGACCCGCGCAAAGGCCAGCAGTTGGGCCTCGCCGGCGGAGAGGCCCTTACCGCCAGCGTCCAGCACCGTATCAAGTCCAGCGGGCAGCGACTCGTACCAGCGCCACAGGCCGAGCTCCTTGAGCACTGCCAGCATCCGTTCATCGGGGATTTGCCGGCTGAAGAAGGTCAGGTTGTCGCGGACGCTGGCCTGGAAGAGTTGTACGTCCTGCGTGACCATGCCGACATGCCCGCGCAGATTGGTCAGGCTTACGTCTCGGATGTCTACACCGCCGAGAGTGATCGCACCCACGACGGGATCGTACAGCCGGAAGAGCAGCCGGGTGAGGGTGGTCTTGCCACTCCCGGTACGGCCCAGCAGTCCCAGTGCCTTGCCCGGCGCTAACTCGAACGAGACACCGTCGAGGACGCTATCCGTCCCGTTCCCTCCCGACCGGCCGTCGTCGTAATGAAAGGAAACCTCCTCAAAGGCAACTCCCAGAGCTCCTGAGGGGAGCGCAGCGCGCGCGTTCTCCACCAGCCTGGGCCGAGTGTGCAATAACTCGTTCACCCGCCCCACGCTGGCGGCCGCCCGCTGTAGATCGGCGATCTGCCGCTGGATCTCCTCCAAAGGTTTGTAGAGCTTGTTGACGTAGGTTAGCAGCAAGTAGACAGTGCCCAGAGTGATCAAACCGCGCAGGAAAAGCGTGGCCCCCACGCCCAGCGTGACGATCATCACGAGCATAAACACCGAGTACCCGACGATAAAGGGCAGGCTGCCCATCAATTGGGCGCTGCGCCCCTTGTGAAGCAGAGCGCGCATCAGGCGATAGAGCCGCGCCATCACGTGAGGTTCTGCCCCGTTGGCGCGGATATCCTCCGTCCCCACCAGCCTTTCCCCCAGGAAGCCGAACAACTCGGCGTGGGCCTGGCGCGAGTCGCCCCACGCTTTTGAAGCCGGCCTCTGTACCCGGCGCAAAAACACCACCACCAGGAGCACATAGAGCATTCCCAGCAGGCCAATGCGCCAGTCCTCCCTGAACACCAGGAGCAGGACGCCCAACACCAGCAAGCCGTTGCCCACCAGGCGGACCATCAACTGCGAAAAGAAGCCGGCCAGCTCGGTCACGTCGCCGTCCACCCGTTCGATCAGCTCGCCGGGTGTGTGCGCCTTGTGGAAGGTCATATCGAGCCGCAGGCAGTGCATCGCCAGGTCGAGCCGCAGTGCGTTTGTGGCCGTCCACGCCACATTTTGGCCCAGGTAGGTGACCACAAGAGCCAGCACCTGGCTGGCGACGGCCACGCCGAGGAACAGCAGTGCGTCGGCGGTGAGTTCCTGTAGCGCGCCACCCGCCCGAACAGTGTCAATGAAGGAGCGCACGATCTGCGGGTTGACCAATTGCAGGCCGATGTGGCCCAGGATCAGTACGGCGAGCAGCAAGACCCTGTACCACTGGGGCTTGAGATAGGTGAAGAGCAGGTTTCGATATTGCTTGAGCGGACTCTCCATATCTGTCTACCTCTCAGTCGAACTCCTATGAGTTCCCACGAGTTCCTATGAGACATTGAGCGGGAGCCAGCTCACCCCGCCAGAGGCGCTGCATCTCCTCGCAAGTTTCCAGCAACTCGTCCAACTGGCCTGCTGCCGCGACCCGCCCGTCTTTCAACACGATGATGCGGTCGGCGCGGCGCAGCGCAGCCTTGCGGTGCGATACGGCCAGGCAGGTGACCCCGGGCTGCACAAAGACACGCTCCCAGAGCGCCCGCTCTGTCTCCACGTCGAGCGCGCTGGAGAGGTCGTCAAAGACCAAGAGCTCCGGCTCGCGCACGAACATGCGCGCCGCCGCCGTGCGCTGGACCTGCCCACCGGACAGTTTGACGCCCCGGGGGCCAACCAGCGTTTCCAGCCCATCTTCGAGTTCGTCGAGGTCGCGCTCCATCACCGCCAGGCGGACAGCCCGCCTGATGCCCTCGTCATCCTGGGCGAATCCCATCAGGACGTTGTCACGCAGCGACCAGCTAAAGAGACGTGGCACCTGCGCAGTGTAGGCGCTGCGCGGCGGCGCGAAGAACGCGCCAGGATCGGCCACGGGTGCGCCATTCCAGCGGACAACGCCGGCGTCCATCGGCAGCAGGCCCAGAAGCACCCGCAGAAGCGTCGTCTTGCCCGACCCCACACGTCCCGTGACCACGGTGAGCGTGCCACGTTCCAGGTGCAGACTGACGTTCTCAATGCCGTTGGCGGTTCCGGGGTAGTGGTAGGTCAGGTTGATGGCGTCGAGGGTACGCAGGCGGTCCGCGTCAGCCTTGGCCGGGTACACCACGTCCGGGAGGTGGCCATCCAGATACACCGGGCCGAATTCGACCAGCGCTGCTGGCGGCGCGCCTTCCATCAGGCGACGCATGCGCTGAATGGAGACGTTGGCCTGCCTGTAGCGCGCCGTGACCATGCCAGTAAAAGCGATCATCTCGCCAATGCCCTGCAGGAAATAGACGAACAGCGAAAAATCACCGATCGTGAACGTACCCTGACGCATGGCCTGACCGGCGAGCATCAGAATCACGCCAGTACCCAGAGTGGCAGCATTGCGATAGGTCATATACAGGATCTCGTCGAACAGGCGCTCCTTGAGCGAGACCCGGCGCCGCTCGTCGTTCAATTCGTCAAAGTACGCCGTTACCCCCTCTTCCGCCGTCGCTACCTTGACCGCCTGCACCGCGCCAAAGAGTTCACCGATGAAGCCCGTCACGGCGCCCGTGGCCCGGCGGCTGGCCTGGCGGTACTTGCCGATGCGGCTGGAGGCGGCGCCAGATATAAACCCAACGACGACAAAGGGCACGAGCGCCACCAGCGTAATCGGGACGTTGATACGCAGCATTACGACGATGGCAAAGCCGACGATGGCAAAGCCGATCAGAATGTCATTGATCCAGATCACAAACAGCGGAATCTCGGCCACGTCTCCACGGAAGCGACTGACGGCCTCACCGGGCGAATCGGGGAGTGCAGACGCACCGGGCCGCCGGAGGATGTGCTTCAGCAGGTTCCTGCGCAGGAGGGTCGTGACGTGGGCAAAGAGTGGCACGTCGGCGTAGACAAAGCCGTAATGCCCGACCGTCAGCCCGACCTCGTTCGCCACGAACAGCGCCACGATGGACCAGACCCCCAGGCTGACCTGGGCCTGTCCCGTCAACAAATCGAAGAACGCACGCATGAGCAACCCCGGGACCACCTGAAAGCACGCTCTGACGATGAGCACACAGACCAGGTCAATCAGCCAGAGCCAGAAGCGGAAGCGCACCATACTCAGGATGACGCGCCAGACGGGCAGGGCGATGGCTTTCTCGTAAGTTCTACCTGTCATTGTGTTGAACTCAGTCCAAACAAATTCACGTGTTTCGTGTTTCGTGTTTCGTGTCTCGTGTTCTGGTTGAGCACGGAACACGCAACACGTAGCACGTCACACGGAACACGCCACACGGAACACGCCACACGTTACGCCAGCACTTCCTCTAGCCCTGTCTGCAGCAGGCTGTAGAAACGCGACGTTGGATCGCTGGCGAGTTGCTCGCGTTCGCCGTGTTCGCTCATGCCCCCATCCTCCAGGATCAGGATGTCGTCGGCGCGCTGGACGGTGGACAGCCGGTGGGCAATGACGATGGCAGTCCGGTTTTGCAGCAGTTTATCAACGGCCCGCTCGAGGTGCGCTTCCGTAGCCGGGTCCAGGCGCGACGACGCCTCGTCCAGAATGACGAGGCCGGGGTTGCGCAGGAAGACGCGCGTCAGGGCCAACAACTGTGCTTCGCCCGCCGAAAGGCTGCGACCGCCCGATTCGATCCGGGTGTCCAGGCCATCCGGCAACGCCTGAACCCAGTCCGCCAGTTCCAACTCTGCGATGACCGCCAGGAGCCGCTCGTCGGGGATGCTGCGGTCGAAAAACGTCAGGTTGTCGCGGACGCTGGCCTGGAACAACTGGACGTCCTGTGTGACGATGGCGACGCGTTCTCGCAGCGTCTTCAGTTTGGCGCTTCGCACGTCCACGCCGTCCAGCGTAATCCGGCCCGCTATCGCGTCGTGCAGGCGGACCACCAGCCGGGCGAGGGTGGTCTTGCCGCTGCCGGTGCGTCCCAGCAGGCCCACGACCCGGCCCGGCTCCAGCCGGAAGGATAGACCGCGCAACACAGGCTCTTCTGGAGTGTAGGCGAAAGACACGCCGTCGAATGCCAACGCCAACGGGCCACCGGGCAGGGTCACGCCAGGGCCATCGTGGATGGTACGCTCGATGCGGCGCAAGCCGGCCAACCGCGCAATACAGGCCCCGATGGTCTGAAAAGACTGAAGCTGGCGGGTCAGTTCGTAAATCGGCCAGGCCAGGAGCTCGATGTAGTAGATGATGAGGTACACAGCGCCAACTGTGACCGTACCACTCCGGTAAAGGGTGTATCCAGCCACAATCGCGATCACGTTTGCCAGCATCATCAGCCCACCGGTGATCGCGTGGATCGCCGTGTTCATCAGCGACGCCTTGCGATCGTGGCGCAGGATCGCGTATTGCAGCCGGTACAACTCCCGGATGACAAAGTCCACCGCGCCGTTGGAGCGGACGTCCTCGGTACCGGCCAGTTGCTCCTCCAGAAAACCGAACAGATCTGCATCGGCCTGACGGCGCGCCTCGACGTGCGGCACGGCGATGCCACGGATCCGGTTCAGGATCAGCAGCGCGAGCGCCGCAAAGAGCATAAACACACAGCCCAGGCGCCAGTCTTCGAGAAAAAGGGCCATCGGAACGCCCAGGAGCAAGAGCAGGCTGCCCAGTATTTGAACGACGAACTGGGAGAAAAAGCTCGACATTTCCGATACGTCGCCGTCTATGCGCTCGATCAGTTCGCCAGGGCTGTGGTCGCCGTGAAAGCGCATGTCCAGGTTGAGGCAGTGACGGACCAGTTCGGCGCGCAGTGCGTTGGTGGCAGTCCAGGCGACGTTCTCTCCGACGTACGTTGCACTCACGGCCACCACCTGTTGTAGCAACGTCACAGCGAGAAAGGCAATGGCCGCCAGCGCCAGCCCTCGGGCTGCCTGCCCCGAGGTGGCCGCGTCAATGAAGGCGCGCACGATCTGCGGGTTGACCAGTTGCAGCCCCGTGCTGCCCAACAGAAGGACGGTCAACAGCAGAAAACGCCCTTTTTGCGGTCTGATGTGTCGGGCGAGCAGGTCCCAGTACTGTTTGAGTGGAACGTTCATGGTCTACCCAAAGCTCATGTCTACGTACGGAACGTCGTGCTCAATCTTGTATTTGCGGTCGCGCATGAAACTCGCGCACCACGGGTCGAGGTCGTCCAGGTCGAAACTACGATGAATGGCGATGTACAGATCAATCTCCCGCAACTTCATAAAGAGCGGTATCCGCTTCAGCCATTCCGGCGCGAGCGTGTTTTCGCGGCGGTAGCCATCCATGAACTGCTTGAAGGCGTCTTGCGCAAAGGCGACGTTCTCCTCTCCTACGCAGTGGTGGGGCAGCGTGTAGAACAGGGCCATCGCGACATCGTAGGCGAACCAGGCGTACTGGCAGTCGTCGAAGTCGAAGAGCGTGATCTGGCCTTCGTGGACGTAAAAGTTCATGCCGTGAACGTCTATGTGCACGAGCCCGTACGAGTCCCGGTCCTTCGGGAGCGTGCGCAGGTACTCGACCAGCGCGTTGTATTTGCCAATAACCGTCGCCTCCGAAGGGGGCAGGTACCTGGCGGCGAAGCCATCCGCGTCGTCGTACCACGTGTGCCGCTGGAAGCGTGGCTCGCTGGGCCGGTAGTCCTTGGTCAGCGCGTGCATGCGCCCCACGACTTGGCCCACCTGAACGATCAGGCCGCGCTCCCAATCCTCGTGGCGGGGATACGTGCCGGGAGCCCGTTTGAAGGCCACGGCCAGGAATTGGCCATCCTGCGCCTCGATTGTTTCGACCAGCCGGCCTCGTTCGGAAAGGGCAGCTCTGGCGGCTGGCACACCGTGGTCGGCCAGATAGTTGATCCAGTCCACTTCCCCGCCGATCAGATCTGCCGTCCTGCGCGAACTGTGCGTGATGCGCAGGACGTAGCCCTGACCGTCCTTCTCGTACTCGTAGATGAAACTCTCAAAGCCGTCCAACAAGTGGGCACTATCTGTGGTCACGCCATAGCGCGCCAGTGCTTCGGTCAAAACAGCATCGCTATATACTTCTCTGATACGCTTGTCCATGTGTCTTATCCTTCTTGGCGAGCAGCGATGGCCAAAAAATCTGCCTGTGCCTGATCTACCCCACCCATCAGCGAAGGAAAGAATGTGACTGCGGCGAAGCCGCACTTGGCCAGCAGCACACGGTATTGCTCGTCCGTGTACGCCTGCAGACTCTCGGCGTAGCGGGTCACGTCACCGGTCGCCGCATCCACGACAAACCAGCGGGTCGTGGCAACGTGAGCAGCAGCGTCCCAGAAGTGCTCCTCCAGGCACACATACGGCTGTGCGGAGAACAGGCCGCCCACAGCCGAGTACCAGGATGGTCCTTCTTCGCCCGCCCGTTTGAGCGAGTCGAACGTGGACACCTCGAGCAACAGGATCCCGTCGCCGGAGAGCGCATCGCGCGCCTGACGCAGGATCTTTTCCGCGTCGGCAGAGCGAAAGGTGTTGAACTCACCAAAGATCAACATCGCCAGGCCAAAGCCGGTGCCATAGTCCGCCGTCCGCATGTCCTGGTACATATAAGTGCATGGGAGACCCTCCACTTTGGCGGTCTCCACTGCATAGGCGATAGAGGCCGGCGAGAAGTCAATCCCCACACACTCGTGCCCCAACCGCGCCAGGCGGCTGGCATAGAGCCCCGGCCCGCAGCCCAGGTCCAGGATTCTCGTAGGGCGACCCGACAGTAGTTCGCGGTGGATCCATGCCACGTGCGCGTCAATCTTCTCGAAGCGGCGGCTGGCCGCGTCGTGCTCCTGGCTCAGGTGCTCTTTGAGCATGCGCTCGCTGAACGCCGGATCGTCCCAGGGGATTTTTTCCCCCTCGGACCAGGGTTCGGGGATTGGAGTTCGATTGATCAGGTCAAGCAGGTTCATATAATCCTCTCAAGAAACCGTGTTTTTGGGGAAAAGCCCGGTTTCTGGCTTCTCCCCACATTCTCAACCATCTTGAGATCAGGTCCCCTCGCGTGTACAGGTGCAGGCTGTCTTTGCGCCCATAGGCCTGGGCCAGTTGGGACACCGGCACGTGGAAATTGGCATACAGCCCAGGAGCCTCGTCGTGTTCAAAGCAGTCCATGATGCGATCCAGCCCATCCGTTTTCAAGTTGCCGAGCCTCCACCACGGCATCGGGTCGCCGATGTTGGGGAACACGTCCAGATCCGGCTTTATCATGAAGGCCAGGGTCTCGGGATAATCGCCAAAAGGCACATCTTCCTCCGCCAGCTTGGCGACCAAGTCCTGCTCCGCCTCGCCTATGCACTCCTCAAGCGCAGACACGCCAAAGTGCCGTATGGTCTTTTGCGCCAGGTAATCCGGGATGGCGGGCACAACGTCGGCCGTCGGACGCAGATGCTCGATGTTGAAAGCCTCCCCGTCCGGAGATGGGGTGTTGACGAAAACCTGGAACTCGTGTCCAAGCTGGTGCACTCGCTCGTCCAGTTCCAGCGAATGGATGAGCGCCACAAATTCCTCCAATTCCGGCACCGCCCGCGTGGTCAGGAACAACTGCCATCTCGGCCTGATCCCGACCTCCAGGAGCCGCTCCGTGGCCAGCAAACTATCTCTGAAAGCCCCCCGCCGGCGGATAAAGTAATCCGTGTTCTTTTCCAGGCCGAAGAAGGTGATCTGGCACGCCTCGGTGCCGATCTCACGCGCCCATCTGGCATAGCCTTCATCCCGGGCCAGCCGCCAGATGCTCAGAAGCTCGAACCGGCACGCTTCCCCTGGATCGCTCAACTTCTGTTCGAGCTCCCAAAGCACCCGGTAGTTCGGCGCAAAGTCGGGCTCACGGTACCAGGTCATCACACTCAATGCCTGCACAAACGGCTCGCTCTCTCCCGGGTGGACCCATTCGCGGAACTGCCTCACTACCCAGCGCAGCGTCTCTTCGGAGACACGCCGGTTGGGCGCCTTGCCCAGCCAGCAGTGCCGGCAGCGGTTCGGGCAGCCGGCCATATCCACCATCACGCCGATCCTGCGAGATCTGAACTCGGGCATTCTTCCACCCCTGTGCACGCTCAACCTATAGCCTTCTCAAACCCCCAGCACTCCGGGCCGCGGCGAAAGCCCAGCGACTCGCCAACGCAAAGGGCGGCCACGTTATCTGGCTCAGTCCAGAAGACCGCTTTCCTGATGCCGCGCTGTGCCTGCCTGCGCAATTGCTCAGAAAGTAGCCAGCGGCCAATACCTTGCCGCTGGTAAGGCGGTTCGACACCCAACCACTCAACCGTGATCCACTCGGCGTAACCGTCACAGCCCGCCAGGTGCCATGGAACACCCCACGCCTGGCACTCTCCGATCAACTGGTCACCGTCGCAAAGCCGCAGCCCCCACTCCAATGCAGCCTCGTCCGCGCACCAGGCGAGGCACATCGGCGTAGCGCACTCCGGCGCAGCGAGTACAGGAACGTCTGTGGTCCCCATCATCATCACCCAACAATGGAAACAAGAGAACCCGGCCTGCTCAAACCCCGCAACCAGGTGCGGCCATAGCGTAGGGACGCCCATCCACCCGACGCCGAAGGCGTAGCGTCCGATTCCAAGCGCACAACACCCTCGCGCACGGGAGTGCACTGTCAGGGTTTCCAACAAGAGCGAAAGAGCCGCAGCCTCCTCCGGCACCCCGACGATCCAAGACACAACGCCCTTGAACGAACCCTCGCCGCGCTGCGCAGGGTAGCACCACTGGGCCGCGGCAACCAGGCGACCATCCGCGACGACACAGCGCGTTTCCATCTCGAACCCGACAGGTTCATCAGGGTAGTGCACGTTCCAGAGCGCCGGTGTGGCGAGCACGGCGGCGACCTGTTGCTCCGTGACCGTCCACCCCGGCGGCACCTGCGCAATGTGCGCGTTGATCAAGTCAGTCAGGCCAGGCAGCCATTCGTCAGAGAACGTTACGCAATCCATCGGTCCCCCCGCGTATCGCCTGGAACTCCTCGACCGTCATGCCGAACAGCAGGTCGTCCAGGTACTCCCCGCGCGTGAAGACGGTGCGGCGCAGGCGCCCCTCCAGTTGAAAGCCGAGCCGCTCGTGCAGCCGGAGCGAGGCGGCGTTGTCACTGTGGACGTGCACCGTCACCTTCTGGTAGCGCAGTTCCTCGAAGTAGTAGCGCAGGACGAGCAGGATGGCTTCGGTCGCGTACCCCTTGCGCTGGTGTTCCTGGCGCACGGCGACGCCGTATTGGAACGTCCCCACCCGCCGGTCGCAATGGTGCGAGTTGATGCAGCCGACGGCCTGGCCAGCCTCGTTTTCGACCACCCAGAAGAAGGCGTCGTCTACGAGTTTCCGCAAGGCCATCTCCTCCGCCCAGCGTTTGACGGACTCTAGCGAAGTGGGCGGCCAGACCCAATCGAGGCTGCGGGCCATTTCGCTGTCCTGGTTCCAGGCGCAAAAGAACTCCGCATCAGAAGGTTCAACGGCGCGTAGCCGGATACGCTTGCCTTGCCAGAAATTCACTGCTCACCCTCCCGCAGGTTCAGGGGCGCTTCCAACTCATCACGTACTCTCGCCACACCTGGTATCCTAACCGTCCATACCAGTCCACCAGCCACGTCCAACCCACGTAACTCGTCTCGGCCCCTCGCTCGCGCAACAGTTCCGTCACCCGTGCGGCGAGCGCCAGGCCGATCCCGTTCTCGCGCGCGGCTTCCAGGACGCCAAGCGGGCCGAGCTCACCCACGTTCTGCCCCAGCAACTGCTCCCAGACAAAGTCGTGCCGTCGCCACGCCGCGTGCGGATGCCCGGCGCAGGACGCCCCGACGATACCATGGTCGGGATGCCGTGCCAGGACCACGTCGGCGTGCCCGCCTTGCCCCATTACTTCCTGGTAGAAATGATACCATATTGGAAAGTGCTGCGCCTCGAACGCCAGCAAGGCTGGGCCGTCCTCCGGTGTGCCGGTCGCAATCGTCACGTCCGGCAGGCGGATGCGCTCGCAGATACCCGGCGGCGTGGTGTAATCGCGCAGATCCATGACGAGGTCGAAACTCCGTTCTGCCTCCGTCCAGCCGCACGCCTGGAAGAACGGCCAGGCCGCGGGCAGGTTCACGGGCACACCGGGCCAGAAGTAGGTGAGTCCACCGCCACCTACCTGCACCTCTTCCGCGCCCCGTACCTTCAGTACAGCGAGAGCGCACTCCAGCAAGGCCCGCCCGATTCCTCGCCGCTGATGCGCCGGGTCTACCATGGTCAGCATCAGTTCACCGCGTGGCGTGCGTTCGCCGGGGACGAGCCAGGCCTGGGTGCCGGCAAAGCCCACCACCTCGTGACCCACCAGCGCGACGAGATGGTCGCTCGACTGATAGACGTCGCTGGCGAGTGTGACACGGTGGAATGCCGCTCGTGAAAGTGGCCACAGGTGACCGAGCGTGCGCTGCCACAGCGCATATACCCGTTGTTCATCGTCCTGCGGATTGTACGGCCGTATCGTGAATGTATGCATACCCCTTGTGGTCCTCTCGTAAATCTCGATAGCCTGTAGTAACGACTTTAGTCGTTGTCCAGACGGAAGGAGCGACTAAAGTCGCCACTACGATACCACCACACGAAACCATACGCCCCAACGCCTACATGTTTGTTGAGAACGACCAGAGCGCCTTTTGAAGCTCTTCAAAACTCGCCGGTCGCCGGGAACCAAACAGCGCCAGGATATCCGGGACAGTGACGCAGCGATGCAACAAGATGTAGGCCATCAGTTGCCTGGCCAGCGTCCCATCGAGTTGATCCTCCGAGTACCCGTACGCCAGCAGCATGGCCCGCTGCAACCTCGGCGAGCCGCGGGTAATACAGATACCCGGGGCAGCGAACTCGTAATACGGGTGCCCGAGCATCGCATCGCCAAAGTCCACAAATCCCGTCATTTCCCAGCGGCCACCCGGCTGGCCGACGAGGATGTGCTCGTCGGTGATGTCGGCGCTTAACAGTACCGGCCGGAACCCCGGCTCAAACAGTGGTGGCAAGCCATCCAGGAATTCGAGGACAGAATGAATCCACTGCCGATCCAGGCCAGACCGGGCCAGTAATGCAATACAATCCTGAGTCTGGCACTCGACGAAGGCGG
>Ga0172364_10003409_pt1 | contig 12693 bp, 10 predicted proteins | sample LakKivSesite10cm_FD_114545 | JGI IMG/M metagenome (GOLD analysis project Ga0172364, IMG submission 114545) | Sediment microbial communities from Lake Kivu, Rwanda - Sediment site 10cm | ecosystem: Environmental > Aquatic > Freshwater > Lake > Sediment | place: Rwanda: Western Province, Lake... | reverse complement strand
TCCTCCAGTATTAATCAGAGGTGGCGGTTCAGTGGGAGTTGCCAATCTGTTGAAACGAATTCTCAAAACCGAAGCTATTTGCATGACCGGCTGGGGATGTCCTGATGATGGAATTCATTCTCCAAACGAGCATTTTTCGGTGAACGATTTCTTTCGTGGAATTCATTCTTTGGTCGACTTTTTTCTGGAATTTAAATAAAGCCTTTTTACCTTCCCTAAACCACAAATCTACAGCAAGCAATTGAAAATTGAAAGCTTACATTTATGATTTTGGAAAGTTGCCATTGGTGATAAGGGTTAACTTAAATCGATCATCAAATAATTTATTCCTCTCCTCCTGAGGAAGGAGGTAAGGTGGGGTGTTTTTTCAGTTTTTTTTGCAACGACGATTATCAGAATCGCCAGTGATTCTCCTATTATCTAATGTGGAAAATCTATTATGAAAATACCGTTGATTTGTTGATTTGATAAAGGCAATTCAAAGCTGTCGTTGCAAGTCAGACAGCTTACGGCGTAAGATTAAAATATGAAAGAACTTAATATTACGCTTGGGAAAATCATCTAACAGCCTTCGGTGTAAGATAGAAAAAATCAAAGATAAAAGCGTAGCCTTGGAGAAAGCGGCCAAGGCTGAGGTCGTGGCAATCTTATCTTTTCATTCATTCCAACTCAACGACTCAACACCTCACCACTCAACATTTTTTACAGCAAATATTTCATCTTCTACTGGTGCCAGGGTTTTTGCCTGGCATGGACATCTATAATGAAAAATATTTGAAAAATGTTCTTTTGATAAGACATGGTCATCTTACAGAGATTGATACAACTGGAACGCTTCCTTCACTGTATATCCTTCCCGAGCGATTCTAATGAGGCACTCGAGAAAAGCTGCTGGTTTTTCAGCCTGAAACACATTCCTTCCAAACACCACTCCTGCAGCTCCTTTTTGCAGTGCTTGATAGGCGATTTCAAAGGCATCTGAAGGTTGAGCGGTTTTAGCACCCCCAAGGGCAAACACAGGTACTGGAGAAATTCTGGTAATATAATCGAAGCGCTCAACGTAAACCGTTTTAATTAAATCAGCACCGAATTCCACACAAGCCCTCACTCCGGCTGATAGAGACTGAACATCACCCTGATAGCGATCAATGCCCCCTATAGGGATGTACTCTCCAACAAGGGGTATGCCAAGCCGAGAACATTCTTCAAATATTTTACCAAAAAGAGAAATATTGGAAACGTTGGCTTCTTCGCTCCCTCCAAAGACTAACGAACAAATCACAGCGTCTGCGCCCAAACTAACCGCCTGCTCGACAGAAATGACACCTTCATTAAAACCTTTGATAAAACCCGGGCAATAGTGACTCCCCCAGTTCACTCGGATGATACAACTAGGAGCTTCAGGCAACATGAAAACCTCATGACATGGTTCTGCCATCCCCGGCATAACTAATATAGCACTCGCTTTTTTAAACTGAAGAATAGATGCAGGGAGGTCCTCTATTCCTGGAATCGGACCCTGATAGCTACCGTGATCGACTGCAACGATAACCGGTTTTCCTTTAGAAAAGATGCGAGCTTTGCGTATCTCTTTACCATTCATGCTGATTCCTCCTTTAATTTTTGATATATGTCGATACTATTCCCAAGACTTTGATGTCATTACAGTGGGTGTTTTGTATAATGGCGGATATATTTTCCAAAGACTTCCAAGACTCGATCGGCTTGTGCCTCGGTAATGACGAGTGGTGGCTTGATTTTAATCACATTCCCCAGCCCTTTAAATTTGCTATGGCCAAAAATGACTCCATCTTCAATGGCTTCTTCAACAATACGATTGGCAATGATATTTGCCGGTTCTTTGGTAGTACGGTTTTTCACCAATTCAATTCCAATCATGAGCCCCGGTCCGCGGACATCTCCAATGAGTTCATACTTTTGTTGCATCTCTTTAAGATGGGAGGTAAAGTATTCTCCAATTCTGGCTGCTTTTTGAGGAAGCTGTTCTTCGATGAGCACATCCAAAGTGGCACAGGCAGCGGCAAAAGCAAGAGGAAAGTGAGCGAAAGTAAAGGAATCAGTGGCAGGCGGGAAGGGTTTCACCTTTTTGCTCGCCATCACTCCAGCAAGGGGGTACCCACCGGCAATGGCTTTTCCGAAAGTAAGGATATCGGGGATGGCATCATAGAGTTCGCAAGCGAACATGGTACCCAAGCGACCAAAACCGGTTTGGATTTCATCAAAAATGAGAAGTATCCCGTGTTTATCGCACACTTCTCGAATTTTTTTCAAATAATTGGGTGGATATTCGATCATGCCACCTGAGGCTGGCATGGGTTCCATCAATATGGCATACGCTGGTTCATTGACTTGGATTAACTGTTCTAAAAACTTGGCACATTCAAAATCACAGGATGGATAGGTCATTTTGAATGGACAGCGGTAGCAGTATGCTTCTGGGAAACGGATAAAGTGCTCCATGAAAAGCTTGAAAGGTTTACTGACCTCGGGATCCACATAGCTGGCAGCAATGGTCGCCAGAGTTCGTCCCGAATAATTATTGAATGGGACAAAAAATTTCATCCCTTCGGGGCGATTCACCATAGCAAGTTTCATAGCCCCTTCATTCGCAACTGAACCATGTAAACAGAAACTAATTTGTTTGAGGTCTGAGGGGGCAAGGTCGCCCAGTTTTTTAAGTAATAAAAGCTTTGGTATAGTTTCAAAGCTCGTTCGAACATGGGTGATTTTTTGCACCTGCTCCATCGCTGCTTGAACAACCTTGGGATGATTAAAACCAATGTTATAAGTCCAGGCTTGGGAGGTACAATCAATATACTCCTTCCCCTGGGCGTCGGTTACCACAGCACCTTGACCGCTTTCGATGATTAATGGCAACTTCCCGCCTACCGAGCCCGACATTAAGTATTGCCTTCCCTGTTCAAGATCTTTGGGGTTTACATTTTCAAACATGTTTTGCACCTCCGTATAAATGCTTGAGAACAAATATTTTCACATTATATCAATATTTCGCTGATAATAATTCGAGGTCAAAAATGACTTTGAGTCCTTGCTTGCGTTCCATCACCGCCATCGCCTCATGTATGGCTGAGAGAGGGAAACGGTGAGTAACGAATCGTTCCAGATTGAATGAGGGAGCCATTCGAACAGCACGGTTAAAATCGTCGATAGTAGCATCAATACTGCCGGTGATGGTCACTTCCTGATAGTGGATCAGGTTGGGGTCAAGGTTCAACTGACTCCCGTGGGGGAGTCCTCCGAATACAAGAATAATTCCTCCTTTTTTTATAATCTTGAGAGCATATTCTATGGAGTTCACCGAAGGTGCGGCAGTAATTGCTATCTCGCACCCACCAGTACCGATGGCGTTTTTGACCTTGCTCACCCAATCAGTCTCTGTAGCATTGACCACAAAGTCGGCTCCGAACTTGGTTGCTTCCTCTAAACGCGAGGGGACAAGATCTACTACTCCCACAACCCCTGCCCCAATTTTTTTGGCTATAGTTAAATGGGCAAGACCAATCGGACCAGCTCCAAAGATGACCACGCTATCGCTGGGATGTATTCCAGCACGTCTCTGTCCATGAAGACAACAACTGAAAACTTCGATGAGCGTTCCAGCAGCATTTGAAACCGAAACTGGTAACTTGACCAAAACTCCCCGTTCTACTGCTTTTTGGGGCACCAACATGTATTCAGCAAACCCACCATCCATAGTGCATCCAAAAACCACTACTTCATTACATAGATTTTCTTTCCCAGATATACAGAATTCACATTGCCCGCATCCATAGATGGGAGCCACCGTGACGCGCTCTCCTACACCATATCCTTTTACTCCTCCTCCGGTGTCATTTATGGTAGCAGAAATTTCATGACCGAGAATGATGGGTATTTTGTACCGCTCTTCGATACCATTGAAATAACTGCGAGCATCAGAACCACATATCCCACAAGCTTCAATTTTAAGCAGAATCTCTCCTCGAGCAAGCGGGGGAAGTGGTCGTTCTTCGATACGGATATCCCTTTTATTTCCGTAAAATAAAGCGGCTTTCATTCACTCACCTCCAGAGGATGTTTTAGCGATCCCCTTTTTGGAATGATTGATACAAAAAGTCTATGGTTGAGTATTGAAATCATCAAAAAGCTCGAGCAAACCCTTACCCTGAATCAGGGATAAATACCTCGAACACGAGTGGCTTCGGCAACCCGTGAAATGGCAATGAGAAAGGCGGCTTCACGAAGTGAAACCTTATATTTTTGAGAGCAGTCGAGGACCTGGTAAAAGCTTGATTCCATTATTTCTTTCAATCGCTGATTTACCTCCCTTTCAGACCAGAAATATGACTGAATTCCCTGAACCCATTCAAAATAGGACACCACGACTCCGCCCGCATTAGCCAGTATGTCGGGTACCACCTTTATTCCTTTCTCGGTAAGCACCACATCACCGCCCGGTGTGGTGGGACCATTGGCACCTTCGATGACCACTTGACAGTTGAGCAAGCGGGCAGTCTCAGCAGTAATTTGATTTTCTATAGCAGCCGGGATGAAGATGTCGCAAGGAAATCGAAAGATATCCTCCCTGGGATAGCTTTCAGCTTCGGGATAGTCGAAAACGGTTTTGCGTTCTTGCTCATACCGTTTGAGTTGAATGATGTCAAGACCCGAAGGATGATATACTGCACCTCCCACATCCGCCACCCCAATGATTTGACATCCAAACTCCTCTTTTAATATCCGAGCGGTTGAGAAACCAACATTACCAAAACCCTGAACGGCTACTCGTGAACGAGCAAGTGATATGCCGAGCTCTTGGGTGATGGAGGAAGTAATGTAGGCTACACCCCGACCGGTGGCATCAGCGCGACCCTGGGAACCCCCGATAATCAGAGGTTTTCCGGTCACCACGGAAAGAACAGAGTGTCCTTTGTTCATGCTGTAGGTATCCATAATCCACGCCATGATTTGCGGATTGGTATTTATATCCGGGGCGGGTATATCGACCTCAGGACCGATCAGAATGCTAATCTCACTTGCAAAACGGCGGGTGAGGTTTTCAATTTCCTGAATAGTCATATGCGATGGATCACACACTACCCCACCCTTGGCTCCTCCAAAAGGAATATTGACTACGGCGCATTTAAACGTCATGAGCATTGCCAGGGCTTTGATTTCATCGAGATCGACATCGGGGTGATAACGGATTCCACCTTTCGCCGGTCCCCGGGTAATGTTGTGATGAACTCGATACCCTTTAAAGATACGTATCTCGTTATTACTCATTTTAACTGGAAAGGAGACCACGAGTTCTCGTTGACAATGCTTTAGAATTTCGGCGATGTGGTTTTCCACTTTCAGAATAGAGCAGGCTTTGTCGATTTCTTGGCGTATTGAAAAAAGAAGTGAACCGTTATTTTGTGTGAGGTATTGAGACATATTTTCTACTCCTCCTGTTCCTTTTTCATGGGTAGACAAGTATATCAAGAAATCGAAAGCAATATTATTTTCATTTTACTATTATTATTTTCTTATATTTTCGTTTAAAGTCAATAACGCTTCAAAGAAATATCTTAAAATAATTCACAGACCAGATGAAAAAAGTTTGTGGTGTCGTATAAATCTGGTAAAATAAAAATATGAAGAAGACAGCATCAAGTTTTACAAAGGTTATTTTTGTGCTTTCGGTATATTTTTTTGTATAATGATTTTGTTTCATCTGCTTCCAATGGTGTTATTTCGATACTACCGGTTATCAGCGAAGGGAGGGTTTCACCCATTAACTCGACAAAGAATGAAGGTAAAATGTTTCCTGAAGAGCGTGAGATCCAAATTCTCAATTATCTGAAAGAAAACGGGAGAATCGAAGTCAAAAACCTGAGCCGAGTACTCAGTGTGTCGGAAGTAACCATTCGCTCCGATCTCTCCCGAATGGAAGAAAAGGGTCTTCTCGCCCGAACCCATGGTGGTGCCATCCCTTGTGGTGAAAAAGAACAGGAACTCTCCTTCAACCACCAGATTCATATCCAGCTTGAGCAAAAAAAGAAAATCGCCTGGGCTGCAGTGGAGCTCATCAAAGACCACGCAAAAATCATTCTTGGAACTGGAACCACCATCCAGCAAATGGGTGATTACTTAGAAAAAAAGAAGAACTTGACGATAATAACCCCTTCCCTTCCCCTTTCCTATAAGGTCTCGTTAATGAAAAACATTTCTTTGCTCGTAACCGGTGGTTATTACCGATCCGAATCAGGGGTTTTGTTCGGACCACTTTTCAAGGAAAATATGCAAAGGCTATTCGTTGAAATGGCTTTTATCGGAGCCAAGGGCATTAATGAAAACTATGCAACTGATACGGACATGATTGAAGCCGAAGTCAATAATTTTTTACTCAGTCGGGCTGAAGTAAAAATACTATTAGCAGATAGCAGTAAAATTGGTAATTCTTCTTTTGCTGCAATTCTTCCCACCTCTCAGTTAAATATACTCATTACCGACGAAGGAGCCAGTCCCGATGTCTTAGAAAAAATTTCCAGACAAGGAGTACAGGTCATCATTGCCAACTAAGACCTATTCCACCACTAATCATTGGTTATCAGTTAGATAGTTCGACCACATCCAGGCCTTGTTTGAAGAGAATTTCCTAAATTCATACCTATTCCGATTCCCTCCTGGATCCCGGTCGAAGGTTCACTATTTTGAGTATTTTTGCCACCACAGGGGTAGATTAGATTATCTCATATTCCACGCCAAGAAGATGAGCAATTTTTACCAGAGTCCCTGTCCATTGACCGTAAGCCAGAGCATGATGGTGTGACGCACCCGAAGCGCACCATTTGGTAGCATATTCGGCAATTGATCCTTTGGGATAACGAAAGGCCATCTGGGGAGCAACCACAGCTCGGGGTTTCATATGTATAGACTCTCCTTCACAGATGATGAACTTCCACTGATCTTTCCCCACATAACCCAAGCTCAACAAGGTTACCAGACCTGTCCGGTAAGCATACTCAAAGGAAGCACCAAATCCATGGACACCCTTATAGTAGATGCTCGGCTTCATTTTTACCGATTGCGATGATAGAGCCAAAGACGGATTGCCGTGTCCATCATGAGAAAGAATGATGCTGTCCTGTTCAAAGTCCATCACATAGTTTTCAAGAAAAGTAGAGTGACCAGCAATAGCTTCAAAGACGAGCATGGAGACCGCTTGCGGAACATCAGCTTCACAGGTAAAAGGAATACCCATGGCAACCATTCTCGAAGTCCCATAGGAGGGTATGATCCCCACCCTGGAGTCATTCAGCCAGATCTGGTCGAAGAGGGCTACTGCATCTAAAGACTTTTCTTTGGTCGTTTCTTCCAGAGCAATTGCCAGTTTTGCAGATCGGATTAATGTCTCCTCCGGTACCTCGATGCTCCCATATTTTTCTTTTTCTTCCCGGATCAGATCCAAAGCGCTTTGATCACTTAAGTGGTCGACCTTATTAGCCACCAATTCCCCTTCTACCGGCCAACACACTGGGCCCAATGTCGTTCTTAAACTGACTTCATCAATGCGAAGATCAGCCATTCCTTCAAATGGATGCCCAATAACACCGATGGTAGCGTCTTTCAGACGCTGGATAGCTCCTGCTGCCCAAGTCCATTCTTTGAGTTCTTGGAGAGCTTTGGGGTCACGAAGAGAACCGGTGACAACCCAGAATGGACGACGAATGCGCAGTAGCATTTGTCCTATTTCTGGAAGTCCACACATTCCGGAGTTCAGCATAATTAAATCAAAGTTAGTGTTTTCCGGATAGGATGTTAAAAATTGAGTATTCCAGATAATAATGGGAACTGTACAAGATAAGAAAGTTCGAAGCGGCACCAAGCCCTTGGTATAAGCCAGCTCAGCAAAAATGATACACTCAATTTGTTCCCGATTGAAAACTTCCGCTGCATTTTGTGCGTGACTTTCTTCTTCAACAAGTCCAGGAAAGATCACCTGGGCAAAGGGACTCAGGATTTCTGCCATTTCCTGAGCTGCTTTTTGAGCATGTGGTCGAATGTGTCCGGTTTTATTGTAATCATCTTCCAAAAGTGCGGTAACCAGAAGACCAATTTTAGGCTTTACATCCATTTCGAACGATCCCTCCTTTATTAATTAAAAAAGGTTTCTACAGACTTGATAGACATTTAAAAATGTATGGTATTTTTTTTCTAAAGCTGGAAACTGTTCTTTTTGGGGTATTTTACAGAAAGCTTCTTTAACCAAGGTGTTACATGCGTCTGGAATTGATGGATATTCTCCCAGGGCGACAAATCCCAAAATGGCAGTTCCAAGAGAGGTGGTTTCTTGGCAGGCCAGTGTAACCACACGCTTTTGAAGAACATCTGCTTTGAGTTGGAGCCAGAAATGACTTTTAGAAGCTCCTCCCATCGATATGATGCGATCACTACTGATGTGATATTTTTCTAAAAACTCAATATTTTCGCGAAGCATGAAAGCCACGCCTTCTAAAATGCTGCGTGCAATAAAAGCACGGGTGGTGTTCAAGGTCAAACCAAAGAGGATGCCTTTGGCTTTGGGTTGGTAATCCGGGCTTAAAGAACCAGAAAAATGAGGGATGAGTACGAGGTCGCTTGCGTCCACTGGAACACCTTGAGCCATTTCCACGAGTTCATCATACGTTTTGGGAATGTCAAAGAAATTATCACGCAACCATTTCAGGATTATGCCTGATGTCGGATTGTAGGGAAGTGCTAAATAGGCGGCATTTTTTAGTGAACTGCAATAATAGGGTATTTTCCCCTGAAAGTTGAGTTGTGTTTTGTCTATAAAAGCGGCTACGGCCAGGGCGGTTCCTGTAGTTTCAGTGATAATGCCCGGTTGAATATTTCCCGCGCCAATGGCGCCGCAGGCTTGATCCATACCACCACAGACTACAATCACCCGGTTGTGCACTCCCAGTTCTTGCCCAACTTCTGGTAAAAGATACCCTACGACCTCTCCGGGAGAGATGACTTCTGGGAAATGGTTTTGGTCTAAACCTAAAAAAGAGAATCCTTTCTCCCACCAGCTCTCATTGATAATATCGAAATAGCCCGACGTGCAAGCGATCGATTTATTGGTGACAAATCTCCCGGTTAGAAGATAAAGAAGATAGTCCTCTACCAGCAGGAACTTATACGCCTTACGGAAGATGTCTGGGTGGTGGTTCTTTATCCAGCTTATTTTGGTAATAGGCCAGTTAGGTCCAATTTCCGGAATTCCAGTGGTTTGATAAAAAGTGCGATGGGATACTTCTTGGAGCAGAAAACATGCTTCATTTTGAGCGCGGTTGTCGATCCAGACCATACCCTTCATCAGGGGATAACCTGATCGGTCCACTGGGACCAATGTTTCCCCCTGACTTGTGGTACAGATGGCAGCAACTTCCCACTGGTGATTTACATTCATCTTCTGAAATTCACTGAAACCACGCTGAAAAGCATCCCAATAGGAATTAAAATCAATTTCTACCCAGTCGCTGTGTGAAAATTCAAGGGTATATTCCTGAATTGAATGAAATAACGTCTCTCCTTCAGGACTGATCGCGGTGACCTTAACCGAAGTTGTTCCGATGTCGAGCGCGATGGCGATTTTCATGGTCACTCTTCCCATGCTCGAGGTGGATGAGTCTGCACCTCGTTATCAAGAAGACGATGTCGGTTGCCATCAAAGTAAAAACTAACTATCGTGACTGTAACGGCTTTGAGCTCTGGAGCGTTGCCCAGTCGATATACTCTTTCAAAATTCCAATCCCCTTGAATGCTCTTTGTCATCGTTTCATCAAAGACTAAAAAGCCGAAGATGGAAGAATAATAAGTCACAACGCTCTTCATGATCACTAACCACAAACAGTACTATCTGCTTTTTACAGATAATCACTCAAAACCCTCCTTTGGTATAGCAAATATCAAATGAGACTATCACTTTCACCAATCAACCTAAGAATTGATTTTCTTCTTTCTCACCCCTTTAAACCACTCGAGGAAAGCAGTCCGCGAATATAATACTTCTGGCCAAATGCAAAAATAATGAGTATTGGAATGATGTAAATGACTATTCCAGCAAGAAGCACCGAAACCAAAAGAATACCGTTGCGGATGACATAACCGGTTGCCATGGCAACCGGTAAGGTAGTGTTTTGTCCGCTCAAAAAGATGACGGGACCCATAAAATCCCCGTAAACCCACAGGAAAGAAAGCAAGAAAACGGTAACGTAGATCGGTTTTGAAAGAGGAACGAAAATTCGGAATAGAACCCCTAATCGGCTGCAACCATCTAAGATGGCTGCCTCTTCGAGTTCAGGAGGGAAATAAGAGAAAAACTGTCTAAAGAGGTAAATATAGAGGGGGTTACCACCGATACCCCACAAAAGCCAGATCGAATAACTTCCAACCAAGCCCAAACGAGCAAAAAAAGCATATTCTGGGATCATGACTGATACTGGTGGTATCATAAGCAGGATGAGAACGATGGTAAATAAAAAATTCTTTCCTTTTACATGGAAGCGGGCAAAAGCATAGCCAAAAATGGAAGCTGAAAAAAGCCCGGGGATAGTATACATCAAGGAAAGAATAAGGGTATTTTTCAAGTAACGAAAATATTCAATTTTTGTTAGAGCTTCTAAGTAATTTCTGAATTGAGATATTTTTGGGAAAAAAACCGGAGGGAGTGCCACCATTTCTTGCTGGGTTTTAAGAGAACATAAAACGAACCAGAAAAGCGGGAGCAAAAATAACACTGCGGTAATCGCCAGAACCACATAAATAATTGTTGAACTCCATCGGCTGGCGGTCATACCATTATAGGACATAAGCGACTCCTCATATTAGTCATATTCGTAGTAAATCAAACCTCGGATGACTCGCATAAAAAGAAAGGTAATGAGGACCATGGTAATAAACATCACCCATACGATCGCCATTCCATAACCGAAATTCTGATTGGTGAAGCACTGCTGGAAGGCATAAATAATAGTAAAGAAATTTTGGAAAGGGGGTTGTTGGTTTAAGAAAGCAGTAAAAGCAGCACCGGGTGATGAAGTGAGCAGAATTGGCTGTACGATGATTCCAAAAGAGAGCATGATACCAACCACGATTTGATAAAGGATAACGGGTGACATAAGCGGCAGGGTAATTTTACGCAAAATATACCACTCATGAGCGCCATCGATTTGAGCCGCTTCGATAAGTTCTTTGGGAATATTCTGCAAACCTGCTAAAAAGATGATCATGCTTCCACCTGACTGCCAGATAAACATACTAATGAGAGAAAAAACCGGTAAGTCTACCAAAAAATTTGCAGAAAATTTCGGCATTATGAAATTGATAAAGATATTTAAGATTCCGGACTCACGGTTGAGTAGGGTTTTCCAAATAAAAACCGTAGCAATGACGGGAATGGCATAGGGGAGAAAGAAGATGCTTCGTAATAATCCCCTACCTCGAAGATTGCGGTTAAGTAGAACCGCAATTAAGAAACTGACCACCAAAGAAGCCATGACGTTTAATGCAGTAAATTTTAAGGTATTGATAATGGAATTGATGAAACGATAGTCAGCCGTAAGTTTCAAGTAATTTTTAATACCAATAAATCGGGGGGGAGTTATACCGTCAAACTTGGTAAGTGACAGGTAAAAGCCGTAGCCCATGGGAAAAACATTTAAGAAGATAAACATTCCAATCCAGGGTGCGATTAGAAGATAAAAGGTGAGGGTATCCCGTCCAATTTTTTTTCGCAAAGCAGAAAGCATTAAGGAACATTCCTTCCTATTGTGAGCATTCCCACCTTAAAAGAGATGGGAATGCTCTTTTTATGGGTGTTACTCTGATTCGGATTCGATAATGGAGTTAATCTGTTCAGCAAGATTTTTTAAGGCGTCCTCGAAATCCATAATCCCCTTCAAAGCCGGCTCCATCTGCTGATTGTAAACAGATACCAGGGCGCTATCTCTTAAGTAAGGCACAAACTGCAAAGTAATCTGGTTGGGAAGCTCTTTTTGCACCTGAGCAAGACGATATTTATCAAATTCCGTTTCCTGTGGACAATATTTTAAGAGAGATTTAAAGGCAGGGAGACCCCACCCGCTTTTGGCGCGTTCGATGGCTTCATCCTTCAACATGTAGTATTCGTAGTATTTCCAGACAGCGTCAAAATTTTTGGCTCCTTTATAAATCACATAACCGGTACCACCACCGGTCGCATTAACCCTTTTTTCACCGTAAAGAGGTGCCGGAGCGAAACCGAATCGATCGGGAGGGATTTGACCTCCTTCATTGATGATAGGTCCAAACCAGTAACCATCCCATTGGATAGCAACCCGCCCAGCCTGAAACAGAGGACCATCCCAGTCAGGAGCAGGATCTAAAGGATTATGCATGGCATGGTGCTCTTTTGCTTCGTCAAACCACCATTTAAAGAGGTAGTGTACATCGGGGTCTTCAATATTTAATTTTTTTCCATCTTCGGTGAAAAGCCACTTTTCTTTTGAAGCAAGCAGGGCAAGAAAGTAACCGTTAAACTCATCATCGGTGTAACCAAACCCGTAGCGTTCAACCTTTTGGTCTTTATAAACCACACATTTGTTGATCATGTCGGTAAAATCTTGGAAGGAAAGCGGAGTATCGTCTGACGGATAAGCG
>Ga0172364_10003408_pt1 | contig 12694 bp, 11 predicted proteins | sample LakKivSesite10cm_FD_114545 | JGI IMG/M metagenome (GOLD analysis project Ga0172364, IMG submission 114545) | Sediment microbial communities from Lake Kivu, Rwanda - Sediment site 10cm | ecosystem: Environmental > Aquatic > Freshwater > Lake > Sediment | place: Rwanda: Western Province, Lake... | reverse complement strand
TAACCATAACCATAACCCATGTCTGGCACCCACCGGCAGGGAAGTTGCCCGTCTTTGAAACACAAGTCCATCTGGTAAAGCCGGCCAACCTGTAAATCATCATGAATCGGAAAATACCCTTTTTTAAACAAATCCCGCGAGGTAATTACAGTTGCCACCAAAACAACAATCACAACAAACCACCTTTTAAGTCTCATGAAGTAATTATACCGTAAATGTCGTTACCGTTGTTCTCTTGAAGCTCGATCAATCTGTGAATCTATCAGTAGCCACAGATATTTAAGAACAGTAATACCATCTCCTCTCTTATACAATCGCATTACATATTCGTTTAACCATTCATCAGCAAGGATCTGCTCGTTGAATATCTTCCTCAAGCGACAGTTCGGACCATCAATATTCTTTAATCTTTCACTTAGCCATTCATCCCAATCAATCCCGTATCTACGATACCAACTCTTGGGTAATGGATAATCTCGTTCAACTTTTACCATAAAGGGATTCTACTCTCATTTCTCTTTCACTTCAAAGAAAAGAAGGCTTTCCTGAGTGCCAGTTTTAAGATTTTTTGCTTTTGGATATTTAGCAATTAAGTTTAGCCTCTCAGTGTTTTTGACTTCAAAACGAGTATCATTCACCAATAGAAACACTCTGTTATCTTTTAATCCATCCAAAAGTTTAGAAGAAATCTCTCTTATGGGTTGACCTACGCCAATGGTAGTAATATTTGGCACACCCTCTAAATACATTTGTAAACCATCAGGTAAAGTGCCAAAATAGCCTTCTGTTCCCACTAAAACTTTTTGGTTCTTTGCTATTTCTTTAAGATAAACTGATGCCTCCTTGATGCCATAACCAGATGTCCATATTTCTAAATAACCCTCTCTTTCATTTTTAGGCAACCAGGCTTTTTGAGGATTAAATAATAAGAGAACTATTTGAATTATCGGGAAAAAGAAAATAATGAAACTTATCAGACTTATGAGACTTATTCGTCTTTTAACTTTGCCAAATATTTCTTCTAAAGAAAAAGCCGCAAAAATAATAAATACAGGTATTGTAAACAAAATATATCTGGCAGTATAAACTTTAGCCACTGCACTCTGCCCTAAAATCGGCAGTAACCACCATAAAAGTGAAAAAAGCCCTATTTTTAATTCTTTTTTTAACAAGAGATAAATCCCAAAAATCCCAGAAATAAAAACTAATGGTGTTAATAAAATCCAGTACCACTCCGCCACTGACTTTAAATTCCCCCACAATGGAGAAAAAGGATGCTTTAAAATTTCAGAAAAAGAATAAATATAATCTTTATTCCTAATGGCAATCATATGGAATTCTGGACCTAAACGAAGAATGTTATAAATGGTAAAGGCAAAGATATAAACGACGAAATATAAAATCGCCAGCTTTACCAGATTGTTCAATTGTTTCATTGTTACATTGTTAGTTGCTAACAGGCAAAACGGGAGCAAAAGGCCAAAAAAAATGGCCGGAGATTTAGTAATTAAACCTAAACCTAAAATAATCCCTAAAATCATTGCCAGATCAAGCCTGATTTTCTTAGCCAAACTAACACCAAGTACCAAGCACCAAACACCAAAAAATGACAAAAATCCATCTACCAGGGCCATTCGGTCAAAGAAAAAAATAAACGGAGATATTAAATATAAAATAATGGCCAATAATGAAATTTGAACTTTTTTGAATAGGATAAAACTCAAAACACCTATCCCCAGCATCGTTCCAAAACCAGACAAAACTGAAACCATTCTTCCGGCAACAAGAGGATCTTTAAATACCTTTAAAAAAGGAATCACTAACCACATAAAAAGAGGTTGCTTGCCATCAGAGAGTGGTATAAATCGCAAAGAAGGAACTGTTTTCATAATTTGCGCCCAACGGATGTAGATTGCTTCATCACAAAAGACTGGAATAACAGTAAGATGAGATAAACGAGTCAAAAAATACAAGAGGACAAGAAAGACAATGGGAACAAGAAGGAAAAAGTGTTTCTTTAATCTACCACTCATCGTACAACCCCCTTATATCGTTTATTTTCACTCTAATTATTTGTCCTAACATTTCTTTTGATTCCTTAAGATAACTTTTCTTTTTTCCTTTAGACACATCTCTATCCTGCCATTCAATGGAAACTTCCTTAATTTTATATCCTAATTTTTCAGCAATAAAAAGAAGTTCGACATCAAAAGAAGTAACCTTCCATCCTTTAACTTCCTTTTCTTTTTTAAAAAATTGCAGCATCGGAAAAATCTTTTTAGCTACATCCATTCTAAAGGCCTTAAAACCACATTGAGTATCATCAATATCTTTAAGAAGAATTATTTTTCTTATCGCGCGGAAAACGGCTGATCCTATTTTTCTAAATAAAGAAAAATTTTTTCTCTCTGTTCCTCTGGAACCAATCACCACTTCATATCGATTAAAAAATGGTATTAATTTCAAAACTTCACCAATCGGCGCTGACTGGTCCATATCAGTAAACAAAACATATTGTCCTTGAGCATCTTTAATTCCTCCCCAAATGGCTGAGGGTTTTCCACCGTGAATATTTTCTATCAATCGAAAACCTTTTTTATCCCTAATAAACTTCTCTGTTAATTCACGACTGTCGTCGGTGGAACCATCATCAGAAATTATTACTTCCCAAACAAACTTCTGGTTTTTTAAAAACTCATAAATCTCATTTAAAACCCCTTTTTGGAGGTTTTCGCTTTCATTATAACAAGGAATTACTACAGATAAATATGGTTTATTCATATTTAACTCTTTCTCTTTTTTGAACAGTAATATCTCCCCATGAATATTCCTTAATAATTTTACCAATTGTGTCTTGTCTTTTCAGCCAGGCAGATAAAAACTGTGGGTGCTCAGTATCCGGCTCTTCTAAGGTATAAAGATTTTCCAATAATTTCGTTTCTGGTTCTCGACCATATTTTTCTTGGCCATACCAACGAAAAAGATAAGAATAAGAACAAAAAATTTGGGGAGGAACATAAATATCAACATTAAAATCCTGTGAACCGGCATCTTGATATATCCAATCAATAGCTTTCTTCTGCGCCCTTAAAGTGATTCCTATCCCAGTCTGATGATAATTCTTCAAGGACCGAATGTTAAGGCAAAGAAAAACAATTAAAAAAGAACCGACTATTATCTTACCAATCAAATTTTTCCTCCAAAAGAAGACCAATCCAGCAGAAAACAGAATAAAAAATGCCGGCTGGGCTCCGCTAAAATAATAATCCCAAACATAACCGTAATTCCCTCGATAAAAAAAGAATCCTATTATCGGCACAATTAGCCATATAAATAAGAACTTTCCTCCTTTATTGAAAATTTTTTTTCTGAAAAGAAAAAATAATAGAAAAAACAAGACTAAAACCGCCAATCTTAACCAATTATTAACAGGAATTAATTTACTGAAAAATGAATCGTAATAGGTCGAAAGTCTTAACTTAATAATCTGACTAAGAGTAAGACTGAAACTTTTTTCCTCTATTAAAAATCTCCTGAAGGCAGAAAGTAAGATTCCTTGATGACGGAAGTTAAATAAAACTTGAGGTACTAAAGTAATATAAAAAGCCAAAAAACTATAAATTAATATCTTAAAATTAGTTAACTTTTTCCTCTCTAAGATTAAGATAATCAACGTTGCAGGAAGAAAAAAAATCGCCGAAGCAGCTTCTAATTGTAAACAAAGCCCAATCAAGAATGAATAAAGAATCAGGAATAATGAAGTATGATTATTAATAAATTCATGTAGACAAAGTAATGCTAAAAGAGTGAAAAAAGGAAGTGGATTAGGATTAGCCAACCAGCGGGAAAAAAGAACCAAATTATAAGAAAAACCATATAAGAAAGCGACCAGCAAGCCCGTTTGTCTGCCGTAAATCTTCCTTGTTAAAAAATAAAGAAGAAAAATTGCGCCTATGGTTATCCAAACTAATCCAGCAGCAGCTGTTACCGGATTACCCCTTCCCAACCAATAAAAAGGGGTCAAAAGATAATAATAAAAGGGGCCTAAAAAGATTCCTTCAATTCCGGTGACTGGTCCAATTAAAAAAAATTTCCCGTGATGGATTAAATCCCAGATAACTAAGGCATCTCTACCTTGGTCATACCAAAATCCCAAAAGCAGATTTAAACGGAAAAGTCGAAAGAAAGCAGAAACAATAAGAATCAATGTAAGGACAAAATGCTCAAATTTAAATTTATTCATAGCTTTTTTTAAGGGGAACTCTTTGCTGGAGAATTAAATCCCCATACTTAAACTCATTCGCTGAATAGGTTTTACTATTCTCCGTCTCAATTTCCTTTGAATAAATATATGGTGGAATACCGTTAATTGGCTCTAAAATAAAAAAAGAGGTCTCGGAAGGACCGGATTGAACGAGAAAATTCCCTCCCGGCATACCCGTCTGATCGCGACCATAAAAACTCGGCATATATCCATATTTCTCCTTACCATACCATGAATAGAGATATGACCAGGTAGTATTTGTCCATGAGGGCAAGGTCAAAGAATTTATAGAAAAATGTCTTCCTGAGGCAATTTGATAAGTTTTGTCAATTAACTCAAGCTGCTTGGATAAAACCATTCCTGTAGGAATAACTAAAGATACTTGGCCGTTTGGTAAAATTTTATAAATCGAAAAAAAATTAACAAATATTACTACCAATATTAATATCAAACACATCCGAAAATCTTTACTGAAAACTGTTTTTGTTAGTAGCGTCATTCCTAAAATTGCCGGCACTAAAATTCCTAAATTATCATAATTTGAAGAATGTCCCCCAAAGATGAAAACAGGAATGCTGGAAAAAAGAGCAAAGAAAATAAATAGGTTTTTTCTACATAAATAAAAGGTTAAAATTCCCAAGATTCCTCCAATAAATAAATTGGTTGGAAAAAAATTGTTGGTAAACAAACTTGCAATATGATTTATATATTTGGCTATTAAATCTGAAAATAATTTATCGCTAATCAGTTGCTGGCTGCCGGAAATTAAAGCTATCCCCTCAAGGGCTCTTTTGAAAGTATTGAATTTAAAAATCGAAAAAATAATTGTACTAACCCCCAATAATCCCAAGGCTATCGACATTAATAATTGTCTTCGCGCAGCTTTCGTTTTGAAAAGATATTGAAAAATTGGCAAAATAAAGAATAAATAAGCAAAAAATAACTGAAATTGAGTAGAAATTGCGGCCGATAAAACAGCCAATGCTAATCCGTAACCTTTCTTCTCCTGCCAAAGTTTTAAACCCAAAAAATACAAACACAACGTTAACAGAGCAGGTCCGGGATTAGATAGCCAGGGACCATACTGCACTGCTTCAAAAGAAACAGCAAAAAACAAACAAGACAAAAGAGCCCATTTTTTCTCTTTAAAAATTCTTAAGGATAAAGAATAAAGCGGAAACAGGGTCAAAGAACTTATTAGGGAAAGAAAAAAAGAAGGGAATTGCGGATTACCTTTCCCAATCAAATAGAAAGGAGCAATGAGATAGTAATAAAACACACCATGGAATAATCCAGGAATAGAAGTTGGGGGACCAAGGATTTTTAAATGATATTCCTTCCATATTTCCTGGGCCGCAAAAGCATCTCTTCCCATATCATAATGGAAAGAAATTGAATTGGTAAAAACGAAAAGTGAGCGCAAGAAAAGAGCTAATAAAAAAATTAAAATTAAAGGAAAAAATTCGACTAAAGAGTTTTTATCTTTTAACATGGACTAATTTAAATAATCTTACTCCCCAAGGAAATTCCCATTCCTGTTCAATTTTCGACCAACCAAAATTAGCAATTCCTGCTTTTGAATTAGTTGTCGGTTCGCAAACCGGATCCTCACAAATAACAAATAATTGCTCCGTCAAGGTCTGGTTAAGTCTTTGAGGATCAATCTGAATTGGCGGTTTTCCCCATAATTCCAAAAAATACTCATAGCCTGCTTCATAGTTTTGCTTGGCAATCAAGGCAAAATTGTAGGGTTTGTTTTGGGTTTCGGCAATTACTTTTTTATCGATTTCCTTAACTTTCTTCATCTGATAATTAGGTTGATATCTCAAAGGATTTTCAAGTAAGCTAAAAATCGTAATTACCAGAACTAAACCCCATCCCAAATATCTCTTTAAGACGTGGCGATCGCTATATGTTAAGGAGAAATAGGATACAAGTAAAAAGACGGCGGGAAACAAAAAACCAAAATAATGATCGTAAATATGTTGTTTGTAAAGTCCCATTCCCAAAAGGCCAATTCCTAGCCAAACTAATACAAGGAAAATGCCTCGAGAATTCACCTTCGAGGAGTCCATTCGGCCACCTCGAAGGTATCGGATAAACCAAAAGGCCATCAGTAAAAGAAGGGCAATAGACAACCAAAAACCGAATGTTTCATTCTTCCCCGCCAATAACCTGGTAATCATCATTTGCCAAAGTGGCCATAAGTTAGGAAAGGCTTTATATATTTTAAAATTAACTGTTGTTTGTCTTTCAGAAAAAAATTTATAGAAGGCTTTATAGTTAATAAAATTATGTCTTAAATCAAACCAGATTAACGGAATGATGGTTAAGAGAGTAAACAGTAAGCAGCTAACAGTAAACAGTAAAAGAAACGATCTTGTTTTTTTATCTTTTTTTCTTAAAAGTTCAATCAGCTTAGCTAGGAAAAAGATGCCCGCTACCGGAATTAAAAGCACGCCCAGATAATGGGACTGGATGGCAAAAGATAAGGTCACACCAATTGTTGGCAACCACTCAAATTTATCTTTTTGCCAAAATTGATATATTCCATATATTGCTAGTAAGGCAAAAAAGGGCATGACATTAGGATTCCAAGAAGATCGGGATAAAACAACTCCTACTGGCGAAATGGCATAAAAAAAAGCAGCCAGCAACCCAACTTTTTCTGAAAACCACTCTCTCCCACAAAACCATAATAAAAAAGTGGTTGCTCCCCCAAAAAGGGCTACCCCAATTGAAGGACCAACTGTTCCCAATAAAATATAAAAAGGAAGCATTAAATAATAATAAAGTGGACCCAAATACATATTTCCGATCGAAGTTTGTGGTCCAATAAGGGTAAATTTATGATTTCTCACCATTCGCAGCCAAACCAAGGCATCCCGACCTTCATCACCCAAAAAAGTCATATAAGAAGAAATTTTGTAAAGTCTCAGAAAAGCTGATAAAAGAATAATTAAAAACAGATACCAATTCTTCTTGATCACGATTGATAATTTTCTCATCCTAATTACTAATTTTATGATGCACGTGCATTATGAAATTGTCAGCCTATTTTTCTTCTTAATCTAATTAAATCGGATAAGCCAGAGAAAATGACCTTTAAACTCGAACCGGTGGCGGCACCTACCTTTCTGGGATAATGATGAACTCCTACTTCAACAATCTTAAAACCAGCTTTCTTGGCTCTAATTAAAAATTCTGAAGAAATAAAAGGCCCTCTTTCTGCTTCCAGTTTTGGAATTGTTTCCACCACTTTTTTTCTAAATAATTTAAAAGCGCAGTCGATGTCAGTTGCCTTCAGCCCGAAAAGAAGAAAAACAGCAAGCTCCCAAATCTTAGAGCCGAAAATGCGATAAAAAGGTACTGCTCTTTTTAAATAATAACCGATTACCAAATCGGCGTCTGTTTCTTTTTGTTTAGTAATAAACTTTGAGACTTCCGAAAAATCAAACTGGCCATCTGAATCAGTAAAAGTTATCCATTCATACCTACTGTTATACATTCCTGATTTTAAGGCCGCTCCGTAACCACGATTAGGAAAATGAGTAACAACTTTTACAAAGGAGTATTTTTTGGCCAGTTTTGACGCCACTTCGCCAGTTTTATCTTTAGAACCATCATTGACAATAATTAACTCGTATTTCCCTGCCACTTTTTTCAGAACCGGAATGGCTTTTTCAACCGTAGTTTCTAAATTCGCTTCTTCATTATAAACAGGGAAAAAAAGCGACAGCTCTTTTAGTTTATCCATAAAATTTTTGCCTCCTAAAGCAATAATACCATAAGATTGGCGTAAACCTAAGAACTAAAAGCGCAAAACCAAAACGTAAAGCTTTAAGCCTTGAGCTATAGCTTTGCGCTTTACACCTTGCGCTTTTCTCTGATATGATTCAATCAGTGAAGTTAAAAACCAACTTACTAATAATAGTTTGTGCTTCCATTTTTATAACATTTCTTGTCTGGCTTCCCTTTGCTTTTGGATTTAAGGAAGGAATGATAACGGTTTTCAAAAATTATGATGGTCCTAATTATCTTATTGTGGCTAAATCTTGGTATGATAAAACTTTCATTGCTAAACATTTCTCTTTATCTGTTCCTTTAGAATACTATCCTGCCCATCTTCCTGGTTATCCTCTAACTATCGCTTTGTTTAATTTCATTTTTCGCGGACCGTGGGCAATGTTAATCTCCACCCAAATTGCCACTATTCTTACTACCATTGCCTTCTATTTTTTTATTTACAAATTCAAACTTTCAGAAAATCCCCTTTGGCTAACTTTGGTATTTTTAGTTTTTCCAGCAAGATGGGTCGTGGTTAAAGCCGTTGGCTCGCCTGAACCGCTTTTCATTCTTGCTATTATTTCCTCATTATATTTTTTCAAGAGCGCTTTTGATTCGGCAGGAAACAACCTAATTTCCAAGAAGAAATCGGTGATATTTGATTTACTATTGGCGGGAATCTTCGGGGCGATTGCTCAAGTTACCAAAAGTCCGGGGATACTCCTATTCTTAAGTTATTTAGGATATTTAGGTTACTTAAGTTTAACTAAGAAGAAAAAAATCGGAGAAACCGTAAAACTTTTTTTGCCTCTTTTTTTGCTTCCTCTTTCCGCTTTGGCGGTTTTTTTCTTTTATAAATCCCGAACCGGAGATTTCTTAGCTTACTTTCATTCTGGAGACAATTTTCATTTAGTTTTTCCACCCTACCAGGGATTTCTTCCAACAAGAAGCTGGTTAGGAACAATTTGGAACGAAGATATGATCTGGCAATATTTATTAGGAGCTATTAGCGTAGTTTTACTTCTTAAACAGAAATATTATGATTTAGCTTCATTTGCAGGAATTTTTTTTATCGCCACTTTATTCGTTGCTCATCGTGATTTAGCCCGTTATTCTCTACCACTGATGCCTTTTACCTTAATTAGCCTTGATAAATTCATCCAAAAAAAGGAATTCAAAATTGCTTTACTAATCATCTTACCAGCAATTTATCTTTATGCCATTAATTTTATTGGGGGAAATATTGCCCCAGTAGCTGATTGGACACCATACCTGTAGTAATTAAAAATCTATCTATTTATTATTTAATGGAATATAACGAAGAAACCCCTTTAATCAAAAAAGCAGAAGAAAGACCAGAAATAGGAAAAAAATTATTAACCTTTCTTCAAGAAAGACCAATTCTCCAGGAGGGCTTTTTAAGAAGAAAAGAATGGGAAGAAAAAACTAAAGAACTACTTTCAAAAGGAAAAATATTGGTAATGATTGTTGATCTTGTAGGTAGCACAAATTTACTAAACGCAGGAAGATTTGCTGAAATAATGGGAAAGGTAGTCGGATCAATAAAATCCTGGAAGAAACTCTTTCCTGAAAGTACTCTTTTAACCCCAGGAAGGACAATAGAAGTTAGACGAAGAGAGACGGGCGAGGATGAAATTCTTGTGACTGCTCAATCAGAAGAAGAATCTTCAATTATAATTAATCGATTAATAAGCGAAATTGAAAAATCCTGCCCACAAGATTCTGTTTATATTGGGGCAAGTGAAAACTCCGCTGGAACAGTTTTAAGCCGGGCCTTAAGGGGAGCAGATATTGCCTTGGGAATGGCCAAAGAAGAAAAGAAAAAAAATCCTCAATCAAAAGGAATAAAAACCGCCCAAATTACTAATAATTCGGCAAAAATTGATGATCAAGCCATAAAAGAAACAGAAATGGAAATAACTCATCCGGCTTTTCCGGAAAATGTTGTGACTCACCAACCTCTTGATCAACTTCGGCAGTTAAAAGGAAAATTTTTAGTTGTTAGTCCTCTTGAAATGAAACAGATCAACAAAATTAGAGGAATGGAGGGAGGAAATCAGGTTTTAGTAGAAATCACAGAAAAAATTAATGAACTTGTTGGTGTAGAAAGAATAGAGGAAAAACCCAAAATTTATAAAATAGGAACAATTTTTGTCATTCCCAAAGAATCATTAACTAAGGAAAAAGTTGATATTTTGGCCCAATCTACCGATTTTGGACTTGGGTTCACCCAAATAGAACTGGATTAAGCACCCCTTTTAAGTTCCCTTTTTCTTCCAAATAAATTTGTTATAAACAAACCAATTATAAGGAATGGTAAAGCAGAAAATGGCCACTATTAAAAGTAATTGTCGATATTGATCGCCGAAAACTTGCGTCCCCGCCCCAACAATCAAAGAAGGAACAATGATACCTCCAAAAATGGATGACAAGTTGAAAGCAAGAAATTTTTTTAAAATTTCTTTGGGAGAAGTAATCTTCTCTTTAGCAAAAGTCCAAAGATTATTCCAAATAAAATTGGAAATAATGGCTAATTCCGAAGCTAAAGCATTAGCCCAAAAATTGATTATGCCGATTGGCCAAGAAAAAATCTTTATAAATAACCGATTGAAAAAAATCAGCCCAAAAAAATTAATCAAAAATCCAAAACCACCAACAATACCGAATTTAATAAATTTTAACAATCCTGGAGATCTCTCAAAACGTATTTGGGTGGCTACTTTTAGATATCCCCAGACATATTTCAAAAACCATTTGATTGATTTCATTCCTACTGTCGTTGGTGTCCCCGCTCTTCTGTCCCCATAATGGGCTGGAACTTCTATAAACTTAGCTCTTGTTTTAGAAAGTTCATAAATAGTTTTCATTTGTATTACAAAACCAACCACATTCAATTTATCTAAATCTACTTGATCAAAATGTCCTTTTACTCTAATCGCTTTAAAAGATCCAGCATGATCTTTAACTTCCTTAATTCCTGCCCACCAGTAAGCTATCAAGGTATCAGAAATCCAATGGGTTAATTTTCTAAAGCCGCTAAAATTATCAGAACTTCCAGGAAGAGCGCGCGAGGGAACAACAACATCGTAGCCCTCGTCGATCTTGGCTAAAAGTTGCGGGGTCATAAACGGATCCCATTGGAAATCAACATCAATCGGAATAATTACGTCGGCCCTTAATTTTTTCATGGCAAAGCGAAAACCATTAGCCAACTCCTTGCCATAACCCAACCTTGGACCTTGAAGTAGATGAATATTCTTATGAGTCTTACTGTACCTCTTAACGATTTCTCCGGTACCATCTGGTGAATTTCCGTCAACCACCAATACCTCAAATTTATATTTAGGGTTTTCTTGAGTAATTTTCAACCAAGCATCAAGCATCGGGCCAATATTCTCTTTTTCGTTATAAGTCATAATGATAGATACAACCTTCATACCTTTTCCCTCCAATAATCTAATAAATCCTTCATTGTTTTTTCAAAAGAAATTTTTGGCTTCCAGCCGGTCTGTTTGACAAATTTTCGATTATCGCCTAACAGGATTGGTACATCCGAAGGTCTCATTCTTGAAGGATCTTGTTTTACTGTCACTTTTGTTTTACTAAAAGACAAAAGAGTTTCCAAAACTTTTTCTATCTTAATCGCTTTACCTGAGCAGATATTATAAACTTCTCCCGGCTCGCCTTTTTCTAAAGCCAAAAAATATCCTTCAACCATATCTCGAACATCAGTATAGTCACGTTTAGCTTCCAAGTTTCCCACTAAAATTACTGGCTTTTTAATTCCCTTTTCAATTTCGGCAATCTGTTTAGCAAAGGAACTTTCGGCAAAAACTTCGCCTCTCCTGGCGCCAGTGTGGTTGAAACCCCTTGTCCTGATAATCCTCATGTCATAACTTTTGAAGTACTGATAACCTAAATAGTCCATTGCTACCTTAGAGACGGCATATGGAGAAAGAGGTCTTAAGGGATTAGTCTCTTTAATTGGTAGCTCATTAGGCTTAACTAAACCATACTCTTCTGAGGAACAGGCAATTTGGATTAGGGGGCTTAATTGGGCGGCTCGAACCGCTTCAAAAAGATTACAAGGACCGACAATGTTTATTTCTAAGGTTACCGCCGGCGATGTCCAAGAAGCGGGCACGAAACTTTGAGCAGCTAAATGAAAAATATGGGTAGGACGAACATCCATCATTAAATCCTGAAGAGAATGGGCATCTAATAAATCTCCCTCTACTAAATGAATTTTTTCTCTAATATGATCAATATTTTCCGTCCGAGAGCGCCAACGACACAAGCCATGAACCTCAAAACCTTTTTTCAAAAGTAACTCGGCCATATGGGAACCAACAAAACCAGTAATTCCCGTGATTAAGGCAATCTTTTTATCTTTCATATTTTTACCTTCCTATACATTCATAAATAAAACCTAACTTTTCTAATTTTCTTTTAGGATAAAAATTTCTACCATCAATTATAACAGGACTTTTCATCAATTTTTTAATTTTTTTAAGATTTAATTTTTTATACTCATCCCATTCTGTCACTAAAATTAAAGCATCAGTTCCTTTTATTGCCTCATATGGATCAGAAAAATATTTTATGTTGCCAATTAATTTTTTA
>Ga0172364_10003407_pt1 | contig 12694 bp, 10 predicted proteins | sample LakKivSesite10cm_FD_114545 | JGI IMG/M metagenome (GOLD analysis project Ga0172364, IMG submission 114545) | Sediment microbial communities from Lake Kivu, Rwanda - Sediment site 10cm | ecosystem: Environmental > Aquatic > Freshwater > Lake > Sediment | place: Rwanda: Western Province, Lake... | reverse complement strand
GCCTTAACCCTGTCCATGCCTTCCTTTATGTTCTCCAGACTTGTGGCGTATGAGAATCTTAGGTACCCCTCACCGAACTTTCCAAAGGCTGTTCCATACACGGCAGCTACGTGTGCCTTATTCAGTAGATGGAGCATGAGGTCTCTTGATTTCATTCCAGTGCTCTTGATGTTTGGAAAGACGTAGAAGGCCCCTGTGGGCGTCTTGCAGGATATGCCTTTCATCGAGTTTAGAGCTGAGACTATCGCGTCTCTTCTCTTTTGGTATTCTCTGACCATCTGGGTCACAGTATCCTGAGGGCCCCTTAATGCCTCTATTCCAGCTATCTGACTGAAGGCTGCAGCGCATGAGGCGATGTTGACTTGAAGTCTAGTCATGTTTGCTATGACTGAGGAATCGCCGATGGCGTAGCCGAGGCGCCACCCGGTCATGGCATAGGTCTTGGAGAATCCATGGATGAGTATGGTCCTTTCCTTCATCCCGGGAACAGAGAGCATGCTATGGTGATCTCCATCGTAGATGATCTTTGAGTAGATCTCGTCTGACATAACCCATAGGTTATGCTTCTTGGCTATCTCTGCAAGCTCCTCGACCTCGCTCTTGAGGAGGCTTGAGCCGCACGGGTTATGTGGTGAGTTGAGTATTAGCAGTCTAGTCTTCTTTGTAACCTTCTTCTTGACATCAGCTGAGCTCAGGCGGAAGTCATTCTCTTCTCTGAGCGGGATCGGTACAGGCTTACCCCTAACCATATTTACAACAGATTCATAGATTGGGAAGGCTGGATTAGGCATGATGACTTCATCGCCAGGATTCACCGTGGCCAAGATGCCTGTGAAGAGTCCAGGCTTGGCCCCTGGCATGACCATGACCTCTTTCTCAGGGTTTATGTCAACATTGAAGTCATGTGAGACATACTCTGCTATGGCTTGTCTCAGCTCGAGTAGTCCTGGAGCTGGTGTGTAGTGTGTGTAGCCTGATGCGAGAGCTTTTCGGGCGGCTTCTTTGATGTTTTCTGGAGTATCGAAGTCTGGCTCGCCCATCTCAAAGTGTGTAACCTTTGCGCCTTTCTTCTCGATCTCCTTGGCCATGGCAAATACTTCAAAGGCCGTCTCTGTTCCTGTCCTATCCATCCTCTTCGAGATGGAGGGTTGCTTGGGGATCTTCATAAGGATCTTAAACCTCTGGAACATCGTGTCTGCGAGTTTCTCAGTTCTGCAGGCTTGAACTCAAAGTCAAGTGTAACTCAGTTATTTAAGGTTGATTGGAATAGTCACCAAAGGATGTTGACAGTCTGATCCTCGTGCCCACTTCTGCCTCGGTTGCCTTCTTGTGCACGAGTCTGGCGACGACTGTATCCTGTATGGCGAGTCCTGTTGAGTCGAACACGGTGATCTCTTTTCGTGACGTCCTGCCGCTTTTCTTGCCTGCGATGATCTCACCTAGCTCTCCATAAATGTCCTTCCTGTGTATGAGGCCCTTGCTGGCTGGAACATTTATTTCGCCACTATGCCATGCCTGCTCCCAGTCGTCGATCACTACTTTTGATCTCTTAAGAATCGCTGGATCCAATTCCTCTTTTCCTGGGGCATCTGCTCCCATCGCGTTTATGTGGGTTCCCTCCTCTATCCACTCATCCATGACGAGTGGTTTTCTTGAGGGTGTGACTGTACAGATGATGTCCCGATATTGGACAGCCTCCTCAGCGCTCTCTGCGGCTGTTATATCTATGCTGGGAAGCTCCTGCCTCGCCCTCTGTACGAATCTCTTTCTTGCGTCTTCCGATATGTCATAGACCTTCACTTCGACTAGCTCTCTGACTTGACTTATGAAGGCCAGCTGTTCCCATGCTTGGACGCCAGCTCCGATTATCCCTAACTTCGAGGGGCTTTCTCTGGCGAGGTATCTTGTTGCTACCGCCGCAGCGGCGCCTGTTCTTTTGGCCGTGATCTCTGTTCCGTCCATGATTGCCTGCGGGGTTCCCGTTTTGGGATCTATGAGTATGATGACTGCCATTATTGTTGGAAGGTTGAACTTCCTGTTATCTGGATGGACGTTCACAATCTTGACTGCGGATGTGTCCATGGACTCCATATAGGCTGGCATGACTCTGAGGTCACCGTTGTACTTCTCATAGTAGATGTATGTCTTGGGAGGCATCTGGACCCTGCCAAGTCCTTTTTCTCTGTAGGCCTGCTCGACAACCTCAAGAACATCGCTAGGTTCTAGGAGGGGTTTGACCTCTCGGTCGGTCAACAGAAGAATCGTCAAAGTCGGCTCTGGAGGTATCATTCACCGCCTCAAACGAATATAAGCTATTGCAGGAGGCAGTGGTCCCTTTTGGCTAGGCTAGAAGGGATCTAGGGCCTAAGGATCAGACTTATCCTTGCGCATCTGAGATCGGACAGGCTCATAGGTCTGTTGGTTCTTTTTTGACCATCCCCAGTTCTGCTCCGTCATAAGATAGTCTTATGCTGCCACATTCAATCTTCGTCACGTCTCTTACAGGTACGTTTGTGTAGGCCCTCAGCGTCTTTCTTCTTCGATTGAGGTTCTCCAGTATTCCTATTCCGATCATGAATTCGTCCTCATCAAGGAATCCCAAGATCTCTCCCCCCTCGCATCTTCTTTCAAGGAGGTTCGTCGCATTGATCTTCTCTAACGAGAGGCTCCTGTGGGCTGAGTCTCTAAGGTATTTCCTGTATGCGTGTTCACGGAGGCTTCGGCGTTCGTCTCGGCTTCTTGGTTTGATGAATTTTGGAACTTGCGCTTTCAGTACTGGGATGCTTGCATTCTCAAAGATTGGATCCAGTTCGGACCCTTCAGCCAAGCCTATTACTAGGTCCGGCTTGAGTTCATTGATCATCGCAGCCTTGTAGGCTGCTGCCTCAGAATTATTGACCCAACCGTCTGTGTTGACGACCAGTGCTGAATCATTGGGGACACGACCTTCAAGCTTCAAGATCCCACGGATTATCTTCTCAGTTACTGAACCAGGGCTTATCTCGCCAATGAAGATCATAGCATCAACCCGCAAGTTCTCCAGCTGAACTAGTGGCTTGTTAATGATACTCAATCCTAGACTCCCGGGCGGCCCAAGATCTGATTGACCTATGTCAGCATCGATCACAGAGATCTTTTGTCCGCGTCCAAGTAGACTGTTGGCGAGGAATGTGCAGAAGGTGCTCTTGCCTGTATCTGTAGACCCGAGGACAAGTGTTCTTGCCCTGTCCAGTCTCTGGAACGCATCGACAGCCGCCAGCCATGATTCGGGAATACTAGTTCCATCAATCTCCAGATAGCTAGCTCTCTCTCCAAGCTCAGTCTCAAGGATCGACTCATCGAGTATTGTCAGTGGGAGCTGTCTTTCCTTCCTGACTATCAGCTTCTGTCTGGGCTGGAGCGGAGCACCAAATACTGTCGCTACACCCTTCTCAAGCCTTAGTGAGGCTGGACCTGTGATCATGAGAGTCTTTCCCGCTTGAAGGACAAACTTCAACGGTCTTTCTGCTCCAACCCTTTCTTACTAGGGGTCACATCGGTGATGTAAAAACTGCTTGGTCCTTGTCCGGTTCAGTCACCAAGCATATAGATGAGTTCTTTCATCAAAGAGATCCTCATTTGGATAGCAGAAGCGCGGCAGCTGGAGACATATGAGCTTTCTTTCAACCCTTGCGCCCTCCCTCGATCAGTTGCTTGAGGGTGGTTTGCCCAGAGGATATCTAAGCCTCGTTTACGGGGAAGCCTCAACGGGCAAGACAACTCTAAGCCTGCAATGCGCAATCTCAGCCTCGAAAAGACACTTTAAGACCCTCTACATCGATGCGGATCAATCCTTCTCGCACCAGCGGCTTCTCCAAATTCTTGGCCCCGAGAACACTGATGCCTGCGAGGACATAATCATCTTCCTCCCACAATCCTTTCCTGAACAATCACGTATAGTCGAGAGTCTGGAAAACTACGTGACAAAAAGGATCGGCTTGATAGTGGTAGATACTGTGACCTCGCTCTACAGGGTAGCCATGGGCGGAGGCAGAGTGGCATTCAACCTGAATCGTGAGTTGAACAGGCAACTGGCCTATCTCGTCGAGTTAGCCGCAAGACATGACCTAGCAACCCTTGTGACAGGACAGGTGCGGTCCACCGTGGATGGGTTGGGGTGGAAGATAGAACCGGTCGCACGCCGAACCCTATTCCACTGGCCCAAGCTAGTCATAAGACTCAGATCAACTGTCAAACAGAAGATCAAAGAAGCCAAGCTTGAGAGGTGTCTTGCCAACGATTCTTCTGAGAAGCGTTGCTACCTCGAAATGACTGATAGAGGTCTGATAGATTTTACACCATCAAGAATAACTCAGATGCGTTGAGGATATTTGATTACAGAGACAGACGTGCTTCTGGCAATCTACATGGCTATCCCAGCGTATGCTGCCAACGGTTTCGCCGCGGTCTTCAAGGGTGGATCGCCACTTGATTGTGGGTGGCGGTTCATGGATGGTGAGCGGATATTCGGGGCCAACAAGACTCTCAGAGGTTTCGGGTTTGGCTTCATCTGCGGATTTCTGGCGGCATTCGCTGAAAGTCTCTTTCTAGATGCCAGACTGCTTTCATTCGGCGCGTTAGCTTCTTTAGGTGCGTTACTAGGCGACCTACTCGGCGCCTTCATGAAACGCAGGTTACACTTGGAGCCAGGAGCGCCTTTTCCTTTGCTTGACCAACTTGACTTCATCTTCGGGGCCCTGCTCCTAACGTACCCGTTTCATCAGGCAAGGCTTGGAATGATTCTCATCCTTGTCGTCTTTACGCCACCCATACATCTCTTGGCGAACTTTGTTGCTTACCGCCTAGGTGTCAAGAAAAACTGGTGGTGAGACTAGTAGGCCGTGATCTTGCTTTGGAGGAGTGTGGAGAAGTAGTAAACAACCATGAGGACAAGCATCAACCCTATTATGAGCGTCAGGTAGGCTTGACGCGGCCGGTAAGCCAATCTCACACTCCTTAGTACAAGGTAGAAGCCTATCGCCCCCAAGAAGTACAGCATGGCAGAGATGAGACTTTCATTTACTGTTTGCATGTTCAGACTTCCAGGATAGATAAATGTCCAGCCGCTGGCCAGCGGGAGCATTGTCAGGGCCCTGCCAGACATAGCCTCGACGATGCTGTATACGCCCCCGGCTAGGATGAAGACCGCGAAGGCCATGAACGCCGCTGTTATTATGGTATGAGAAGGACGTGAGGTGAAGATCCGAGGCAGGCGAAATACTCCAAGTCTAAAGCTCAGATTGCTAAGGAACCTGTTGATCCTCCAGCCTCTGCCTCCGACCCTACTCATATCTGCCACCGTCTCCCTTGGAGTATTGATTCACAGTTATAAGCTCTTAGAAACGAGTCTGCAAACATGTTGGTTCCCGACTCAAAGTTGAAATACCATCAATTACAGCCCATTCTCAGGGAGTGAAGACTTTTGCCCCAACGGATCTATTGCAACAACTGCGGCAACGAACTCTATTCTGGCCTTGAGCTTGAGTCACCTCTTGAGACCATACACAGACATGGCGGCTTCTGTCCGCAATGCAAGAATAAGCTCAAGTTCACTGTAGAATCAATAAAGATAGCCAATGTCGAGGTTGAGAGTTAGCTTCGTGATCACTGATATATACCGATCAGCACCATTAACTAGCCCTCAATCGTTTAGAGGTGCCAAGCGTCTTGAAGATTGATGATTACGATGTACCCGATGACCTGCATTATACCAAGGAGCATACTTGGGTAAAAGTCGAAGATGACAAATGTAGAGTCGGCGTGACAGACTATGCGCAGAAAGCGCTGCACGAAGTTGTGTTCGTTGAACTTCCAAAGGTCGGATCCAAGGTCGAGCAGCTTAAGGCGACTGGAACCCTAGAGTCCGTCAAGGCGGTTTCAGACTTCTTCTCGCCAGTCTCCGGCGACATCACAGAAGTAAACAGTACGTTGCCTGATAACCCAGAACTTGTTAATCAGAGCCCATATGGCGACGGCTGGCTAGCAATAATCAAACCTTCAAGTCTAAGTCAGGAACTCGGATCCCTGATGGACACCAAGGGGTATTGTGACTTCCTCAAGACTATTATAGAACAGAAGTAGAAAGCAGCGACGTGAAACCGACTCTTTCCGAGCCGCTCCTCTCCTACTCTGGTCAAACACCGGTCACCTGCTCCTACTCCTTACGTAGAGAGTGCTTATTGCCAAGTTGAGTCCGACCTAGGGTAGAGTGCTCTCTCTGAGATCTTCTTGGTCGCGATCACGTCTAGATGGCAGACCCCATGGCAGAGGCCGCCCCACCCATCCTGCTTGTACAATCCTTGATCCGTGAGGGTTTTCTGTTGGCGTGGATGATGAGAGTATGTATAGACTCTCGAAATAGGCTCTAAGGGAACTAATTAGAAGATCAACTGGCAATCAGCCTGAACAATCCCTGATCAACAAACTACTCAAAATACGTTGATAGCTCTAAGCGTCTACTCCCGTCGTCTGAGAGGGTGCTGGGCTCTGCTGCTGTTTTGCTCCGCATCTGTCACAGAACTGCGATTCTTTGGCGATTTCGGCGCCGCAGCTACTGCAGTTCTTGCTCTTAGATGTCAGTTCTCCAAAATGTCTTAGATCCTCAAGGGTTTTCCTAATTTCCGCAATTCTATCGTAAAATTCTTTCCTGTCTATGTGCCCGGCGGCATGTTCCATCGATGTCTCTTCAAGATCTCTATTCAACATTTCTAGCACTGTTCCTGTGGGCGATGACTCGGTCATGGATTGTGCATGCTGGGGAAACATTGGGAGATGACGAGGTTGATATGCACCCAGTCTCAGATGTGGCCTCCGCCTTAGGACTATCACGATGACTACTAAGACAACTACGACGGCTATTGCAATGCCTACTGCCGCTATCAGCATCGACTCTGTAGTAAATACTTGAAGATAGATTACGAGCAAACGCAGATGATAACTGGACTCTAACATTTGCCTCCCGCATTGATCTCAATTCATAGACAGACGATGCCCCAGACATGTGAGCGCCTAGGCAAGTCTCCTAACTCAACCTATTATTAGCCAGCAATCACCCTATAAATCACATCATTTCAAGGGAATTACCGCACCCAGAACCAATGCCGCCACCATTGTCAGCTAATACACGGCTGACATTTCACATAGGAAATTGCGACTTCGAAAACCTTTTTGGCAGAGTTAAGAAGGCTTTGTTTAGCCAGCAACCCATTGAAGAAGATTGGCCTTCGAGGTCATGCTCAACAAGAGAAGGTGCGTTGTCGCGTGAGTAATATATCTGAAAAGAAGGTTGCGAAATAGTGAACAGCGATTGTGTATCTCGAAGACTTTCTTGCCGAAAAAGTTGGATGTGAGATTAATGAGGCTTAAGGAAGTAGAGCTTGCCCCAAGAATTGAGATAATGGATGAGGATGCGTTAGTCATAGTAGACATTCAGAATGATTTTCTGCCATCAGGTGCTCTTGCGGTCGAGGGCAGCGATGAAATAATTAATCCGATAAATCGATTGGCTGAGAAGCTACACAATAGTGGAAACATCATTGTAATGACGCAGGACTGGCATCCCCCAGGTCATCTCTCATTCGCCAGCAACCACAACATGAGACCGTACGACCTTTACGAATCCGAAGGGATAGGTCCTGTTCTCTGGCCAGATCATTGCGTCCAAGGCACCTCTGGAGCGGAGTTCCACCCCGACATTGAGGTGAAATTCGCCAACGCCATTATTCGGAAGGGATACCATCCAACAGTGGACAGCTACTCAGTGTTCGTTGAGAACAACAAGAAGACAGTCACCGGCCTCTCAGGGTATTTCAGGACTCTTGGAAAAAGTAGACTATTCCTCTGCGGTCTCGCTTTGGATTACTGCGTCTATTACTCTGCAAAAGATGCGAGAGATCTGGACTTCGAGGTGGTTGTGCCGATTGATCTCTCAAGGGCGATAGACTCACCGCCGGGGCATCTTTCTGAAGCTTTGGAAGTTATGAAAGAACGGGGAGTACAGTTCACTAGAGCAGCTAACATAGTGACTTGACATTTGCGTAACCGAATAGTCCAAGAACAAGAGGCAAGGCGAGCCGAACCGGTCCAGATCTCAGGGGCTGCGGAAAAGTAGTTGACCTTCTGTTCGTCTGGACTTGTAGATTTGACCAGAAGCAACTGCCTAGCTACTTTGCGGCTCTAGGAATCCCTCGAGTCCATCCCCACTCAAACATTGCGAGCGCCCATAAGGAAGCAAAAAACAGGTAACTTTCCGCAGACAATCTCAGGAATAGCTATAAATAGTAGTTGATCTTGGTCCGGTTCCTTCTTGGAGAAGAAGCCAGTCTTGCCAGCCGCGAGATCAGTAGAACCGAAAAAGGTGGAAGAGTCACCAAAAGAATCTAAGACAAAGAAGATACTTGTCGTGGCCTTCGGAGACAGCCTGACCGCAGGTTACCAGCCTCCAAAACCGGGAACCCCTCTGCCAAAGTTGACCCCGTATACAGATTCCCTCAAGAGAATGATTGATGAGGCTCTGGAGAAAGCTGGAAAACGTAGGCTTGTTGACGTGACATTCTACAATAAGGGAGTGAGCGGGGAACTAACGGCAGACATGCTGCGAAGATTCAGCGGCGATGTAGTAGCCGTCAAGCCCAACTATACCATCGTATTGGGAGGCTCCAATGACATCGGGTGGGCAGTAGAGCCTAACGAGATCTTGGAGAACTTAGTTCAGATGTATAGAAAGTCATCAGCAGCAGGGATCGAGGTAATCACCTGCACGATCCCATCCATCATTAGCGATGAAACGTACATCAAACCCCGACTCGAACTCAACGAGTTGATAGCAGACTACTGCTTTGAGAATGAGGCAATCTGTGTCGATCTCTTCTCTGCTACGGCTGATTCGAAAACAAACATGCTTGACAAGAAATACTCAAGCGACGGTCTTCACCTCAACACAGCGGGATACTTAAAGATGGCAGAGACTATATTCAACCAGGCCTTCGCAAAACTCATACCGATCTGGACTATGGTTTAAGCATCCCGTAAGCAACCGGTGAAGTCCACTGGTGAAGGCCTTGAGTCTCCAACGCGACAGTGCAATCACCCTGAGTGTCCTAAGGGAAGCCGTCTCGCGATTCGTTGGAGAGAGGAAATGGGAAAAATTCCACAGTCCAAAGAACATCGCCGAATCCATTTGCATCGAAGCGTCTGAACTCCTAGAGATCTTCCAATGGCGCACAACAGAAGAATCCAGAGCCCTCAGTAGAAACCCCAAGAATGCCAAGCGTGTATCACAGGAACTAGCTGACGTGATAATCTACTGCTTGGCGCTAGCAAACGCAATCCAAATGGACATGTCAGACGCAGTCCTCTCGAAACTCAGAGAGAACTCAAGACGATATCCCATAACCCGATGCAAGGGAACAGCCCCTCGCAGACGGAACCACGGCGGCAGAAAAACCTAAGGATAGGGCCTAGAGTACTGCATCTTAGAAAGACCTTTGACCAAAATCAGTCTCCCAGATACGTGTCCCGGGATCTCAAAGTTTGTTAGGCCAACTCCAGAGTCAGTAACCTGCCAAGGTTGTGGGAGGCCAGTAGAGATCTGGAGTGACGAGGATGAAGCCGCCTGTGATGGATGCGGAGCACGAGTTTCCAGAGAGAAGGGGTCATCATGCCTAGACTACTGCGAATATGCTGAGAAGTGTAGAGAGTTAATCAGTCAAAAAAAGCTGAGATAAAAAGGCAAGTTGGCTAACCTGCGGACTTTGAGCGGCGCCGTTTGGCTCCCATACGTCTATGATTTTTCTTAATCTGTTGCATTCCGATCGCATAGTCTCTTCCATCTATCAACCAGTCTCTCCACAATTCCGCCTTGGGCCTCCTTTGTTTTCCTCCGAGGAGACCTAATCTCTTGGCCCTGACCTCTTCACAGATGTAGTCTTTCTTGCTCTTTAGGGATTCAGCTTCTCCTTTGCTGGGCGATACTATGTATGCGTAGACATACGCATCGACTGGCAGATTCAGTTGTCTGCGCATCTCCTGCATTCGTCTCACGATATCTCTCACTAGGCCTTCTGTCAGGAGTTTTTTGGGAACTGTTATGTCAACGTATACCCTTCCTTTGCTGAAAACGCCAGGTATGAAGTTATCAGCCATCTCTTCCCTAAAAGTGATCATCTCAGGGCTAATTTCGAAATTGGAACCATTGACTTCCAGCCTGAAAACGCCTTTCTCTCTCGATTCCTCAAGTACTTTCCCGCCGTCAAGACTCTTTATGGCTTCGGCAATGACGGTTGCGTTCTGCTTGAATGCTGGGCCGAGGGCTTTGTAGTTTGGAACTACCTTCAATCTCCTGAGCTTTCGCTCCTCTTCGACATTGACAAATTCTATCTTTCTCGTGTTAGCTTGCGAGCATACGATCTGTTCAAACTCATTGACCGCCCTCTGCACAGTAGGATCTTCGGTTACGATTATGACTCTTGCAATTGGCTGTCTCAACTTTATCTTCGCTGCTTGCCTAGCGCTCAAGGCTGCGCTTACGAGTTCTTTGGTCAACTCCATGTTCTCTTCGAGTGAAGGTTCTATCCGCGTGATCTCAGGCTCAGGATAGCGACACATATGTACGCTCTGAAGCGACGGAGTCTCAGCATTCTTGAACATTGCTTGATAAAGCCCCTCGGCGAAAAAAGGAATGAAAGGGGCACTCAGCAGGAGACATGTTTTGAGCGAGTGATAAAGGGCTGAGTATGCAGCTAGCTTGTCAGGGCTTTCCTTCTCCTGCCAGAAGCGTCGCCTGACAAGCTTAATGTACCATCGGCTGAGATCCTCAATAGCGAACTTGGTAAGAAGCCTAGCTGCCTTGTGTATGTTGTAGTCCACCATCTCCTTATGCACAAGAAGTTTCAGACTCTCTGTCTTGGATACCAGCCACTTGTCTTCGGGTCGCAGCTTAGCTTCTCGTAGCGGCCATCGCTCAGGTCTGAATGAGTCGAGATTCATGTAGATACCTGCAAAAGCATAGACGTTCCATATGACTTTGAGTTCTCTTGAGGTTTCCTCGACGGTTGTGGTCGAGAAGTTGAAGTCTTCCCATACAGTCCGCTGCAGCTCGTAGAGTCTTAGGGCGTCTCTACCGTATTTCTCGACTATGGCCTCTGGTGGGATGAAGTTGCCTTGTGACTTGCTCATCTTCTGTCCCTCTGCGTTGAATGTGTGGCCATGCATCAAGACGGCTTTGTAGGGTGTCTTGTCGAATGCGACCACGCCAGCTCCAAGTTGTGAGTAGAACCAGCCTCGTGTCTGATCGTGGGCTTCTATTATGAGGTCTGCCGGCCACCACTTCTCGAACTCAGCTTGTTCGCTGGGATAGTGAAGGGAAGCCCACGAAGCCGCGCCTGAATCCATCCAGACATCTACTATATCTGGAACTCGACTCGCCAAGCCGCCGCATTCACAATCAAACCTTATCGGATCGACATCTTGTCTGTGAAGTTCGATCCTTCGACTGAGCCTAGCTCGATCTCTAAGTTCTTTTTCAGAGCCTATGACCGTTCTTTTACCGCAGTTCTCGCAGATCCAGATTGGTAGCGGGGTTCCCCAATATCGCTGTCGTGATATTACCCAGTCTCTGGCGCCCAGTAACCAATCTTTGAATCTCTTATTTCCAGCCCATTCAGGATTCCACTTTATCTTCTCGTTCTCCTCGAAGAGGCTCTGTTTTGACTCTGTTATCTTGATGAACCATTGTTCAGTTGCCCTGAGTATTAGAGGAGTCTTGCACCTCCAGCAGTGCGGATATGGATGCTCTATGACTGTTGTTTTGAAGAGTAGCGCTTTCTTTTTGAGATCTTCAACGATCTCTGGATTCGCATCGAAAACGTATTTTCCAGAGTATCTCCCAGCTTCACTGGTAAACTTTCCAGTTTGGTCGACTGGACTGATCACTGGCAACTTGTTTGCTTGACCTACGTCGAAGTCCTCCTCACCATGGCCCGGTGCACAATGGACACATCCGCTGCCCTCATCCATTGAGACATATTCCTTACTAGTAACCACGATGTGGGAATCCCGCAGTCCTGGTTGGGACTGAATAGTGACCTCCTCCAGAAGAGGTGGACGATACTTTAGGCCCTTGAGCGTCTCCCCTTTGAAGACCTCCATGATCTTGTGGGGGTGTGATTCAAGGACGGCCTGGCGCCTCGCCTCAGCTAAGATGAATGTTTCGTCTCCAACCTTGACTCTTGAATAATCAGAGTCGGGGTTAACCATTATTGCAAGGTTTGCCGGCAGCGTCCATGGGGTTGTTGTCCAGATGAGGATGTATTCCTTGGTTCTACCCTCTACGGGAAACTTGACGTAGATCGATTGGTCTCTGACATTTCGGTACTCATCCGTTACTTCATATCCTGCTAGGGCCGTCTCGCAGCGTGGGCACCAGTGAACCACCTTCAGCCCTTTCTGTAGAAGCTTCTTCTCTTCGGCCTTCTGTATTATCCACCAGACAGACTCGATATACTCATTCTTGTATGTGAGATATGGCCTGTTCCAATCCATCCAGACTCCGAGATCCTTGAAGATGTTCGTCTGGACCTTGACATACTGTTGGGCGTAAGATTTGCATAGCTCTATGAACTTCTTTATAGTTATGGATTCCTCGATCTCTCTCTTG
>Ga0172364_10003406_pt1 | contig 12694 bp, 13 predicted proteins | sample LakKivSesite10cm_FD_114545 | JGI IMG/M metagenome (GOLD analysis project Ga0172364, IMG submission 114545) | Sediment microbial communities from Lake Kivu, Rwanda - Sediment site 10cm | ecosystem: Environmental > Aquatic > Freshwater > Lake > Sediment | place: Rwanda: Western Province, Lake... | reverse complement strand
CCGCAACTAGCAAAAGTAAGAACAATTTAGATTCGATTCTCATAGCATCATCTCCGCAGGTAGATGAGTTTGCAAAGTTTATAAATGTTGCGCTGGTTGACTATGGGGGGTTTCATCGCTTTAATTTCATCAGGCATAATTTATAGGTTCAGAAAGTTTTTTATATTAATAATACTATAACTTTAATAGTGATTTTATGAACATAACAATGCATTTCGACGGATATGTCGAGCAGATTATTGATGAGGCTGTGAAGAAGGGCATCGTGAAGACCAAAGCAGAGGCGCTGAGACTTGGGGTGCTGCAGCTCAACGAGAAATACCATCTCATCTCCCAGAACCTGAGCGAGGATGAGGAAGATTTGAGTTTGGCAATCAGGATTGACGAGAGGATAAAGGCCGGCAAGGAGAAAACCTATCCGGAAAGCAAGCTGAAAGTCCTCCTGAGATGATGCAATGCCTTACAGGCTGGATTTCACCAAGACATTTGCAGATGATGCCAGGGGTGCAGACAAGGCGCTGAGGCTGCGCCTGGAAAAAGCGATTGAGAAAATCAAGGAAAACCCTACGCGGTTCAAGAGGCTGCACCACCATCACAACTTCTTTTCCGTGAGGATTGAGAATTTCAGGCTAGTCTACAAAGTTGAGAATGAAGCGGTAACCCTGCTCTTCTTCAGGAAAAGAAGCGATGCTTACAGGAACATCTGAGGGGCAGAAGAAGCTTAATATGCTCTCTCGCAATAATCTGTTTCGGTGGAATTATGGTTGGCGCAAAACTCGCGATGCTGCTCTCGGCGGTCTTATTTGTTTTCGTCTCCGCAAGCAGCACTACTGACGATGCCTCTGGTGGGATGCCGCAGCTTCTCTGCTACCTCAAGATACTTGTCGTGGGCATTCTCCCGACAATAGCGCTCATCCTCTTCCTGATAACCCCATTCGCCATTGGTCTAGGGATTGTCATATTCATTGCAGCATACCTGCTGCACAGGAAGGACAACCCTGAAGCTAAGGTGGATTTCATGAAACTCAGGAGCCTTCCTACAGTGTTGAAGGTTGGCGTGGCGGCTCTTGTCCTAGGGCTCTTAACCCCGATTATGGGTGTTCTCTGCATAGCCCTTGCCATCGTGTTGCCGATTCTTATGGAGATGGTTGCGGGCAAGGCTGCTGCGGCGTGCTGACCGGCTGATTTAATATACCTGTCCGCATTAACAGATTCGGGTGGTGGCTTGCTTGTGAAAATCCCCCAGGAGGTGGGGGACTACGAGGAAATCATCGTCTTCGGGCTGAGGAGAAGGCAGGTGATATACGCACTGCTTACCATTTTTACCCTTGTTTTAGTCTACGCAGAACTGGAATTCTTGGGCGTGCTTAGATACATACTCATGCTGCTCATCGTGGCGGTAGGGAGTGCAGTAACGTTCCTCAACATTGAAAGATGGGCTTCCACAAAAATTGCGTATTTAAATTCGCCGAAGAAAATCGGCTTTCTGGATGACAAAGCGCTGGAGTTCATTGAAGTTGTGGATATACATGATGGTATTGCGTACATGAGGAATGGTGATTTGAAGGCGATCATCCAGGTTCAGCCAATGAACTTCTCGGTTCTGGATGACAAGCAGCAGAACGCGGTTTTCGAGTCATACAAGAACTTTCTGGATTCACTATCAGGCTCTTCCGCATCGGACACAGTTCCGCTCCAGATAGTCGTGAAAACCCACCAGTTGAGCATAGATGAGTTCTTCGAGAACATAAGGAAGAGGGCTGAGGAGACGCGAGACCCCCGACTGATGAAATTCTCGAAGTCATTCGAATCCTTCCTGAGGAACAGAATGAGGCAGGAAAAAAGTATGTACCGAACTTTTAATGTCATGATTAGCGCAGGTAGGAATGAAGGAAACGATGAGAAGGAACGGAGGGGAGTGTTGGAGCAGAGAGTCCAGATTGTAATGCACGGTCTTACAAATGTTGGGTTGGTCCCCAAGAGGGTGAATGATGATGGGATAATCCTTCTGTACTCATCCTTCTTCTCACCGCTCTGCGAGCTGAACTCGAGTTACTTGGCTCCGATAACACTCAGCAAGGACTGGCAAAGGAGATGGGAGTCGCTACGGGAGGAGGTAAAGGAACTGTCGAAATTCACCAATAGCGAGATTGACTACAGCAGCACCGCTTCTATGCTATCGACACTTGTCGCTCCCTCGTGCATAAACACCAGCAAGGATTATATCCAGATAAACAACCGCTTCTACCGCACCATAGCTGTGGTTGGATATCCTGACTTGGTGGCCCCAGGATTCATTGAACCACTGATGACGACAAGAGGGGTTTTTCACATCTCCATGTATATCCGACCAACTGATTTCTCATCAGTACTCTCCTATTACAACAAGGTACTCGATAGGCAGGCAATAGACATAGCAACTGATGAAGCAGCAGGAAAGCTGGTTTCTTACTCGGCGAGAATACAAAAGAAAGCAACGGAGCAGCTTATAGAGATGTTAACTAGCGGCTCCGAGAGGGCTTTCCTGCTTTCTCTGTACGTCTGCATTGAGGCAGAGAGTCTTGAGAAGCTAGACCTGTTGACTGACTTGACCGTTTCCAAACTCAATGAAGTAAGGCTTAAGCCTGCTGTCACATATGAAAGGATGGATGCGGGATTCAGAAGCTGCGCCCCGCTAGGCTACAACCTGCTTCATATTGGAAGGAACATGACCTCCTCATCGCTTGCAGCCTGTTTCCCGTTTGTGAGCGCATACCTAGAGCCGCAGCCTCAGGGGATCCTCTTTGGGGAGAATCAGCTTGACGGCATGCCTATAATCTGCGATGTATTCTCAAAATCTTTTGAAAACGCAAATGGTCTTGTGCTAGGGATGTCGGGAAGCGGAAAGTCATTTGCAGTCAAAACAATCCTCAGCAGAGCTCTGCAGCAGGGAGTGGACATAATCATTCTTGACCCAAGCGAGGAAGGGGAGTACGAGGGTCTGACCAAGAGTCTGGGCGGGAAGGTCATCGAATTATCCGAAAAGTCAGATGCATTCATAAACCCGTTCCAGATAACCGAGCAGAGTTATGAAGAGAAGCTGCTGTTCCTGCACAGCCTCATGAGATTCTTCGTTTCGGAGCTTAGTGATGATATGAAGGACCTTCTTGACGAGGCATTTGAGAGGATATACGCGAAAAGGGGCATAACGCACGACCCCAAGACTTGGGGGAGGGAAGCACCAACACTCTCAGATTTGTATAGCCTTGTTGAAAAAGAGAGAAAGAGTAGTTTTGCCAAGAGAGCTGAGGCAGCAACTGCAATATCCTCATCTCTGAGAAGGTTCGTGAGGGGCTCGTACTCCTTTATAAACAGGCAGACGAACATAAAGAGGATGGATGGAAGGTTTATTGCATTCAAGGTGGGTTCACTTCCTAGGGAGGTCAGAAGGATAGTGATGTTTGTCATCCTTGAGTTTGTTTACAACAGGATGAGAAAGGATCTGAGGAAGAAGCTGCTCGTGGTGGATGAGGCCTGGAAGCTGCTCCAGACAGAAGGGGAAGAGGGTTACATACTCAACATCGTAAAAACATGCAGGCACCACAACATGGGACTGGTTCTGGTGACGCAGGATGTATACGACCTGCTGACAAGCAAGGCAGGCAAGGCAGTGATGGCTAATTCCTCTTGGCAGCTTCTGCTGAAGATGAAGCCGTCAATAATCGATGACGTTGCAACAACGTTCAAGCTAAATGAAACAACAAAGAACTATCTGCTCACAGCAGAGCCCGGGAGCGGGCTCTTATTTGTCAGTAATACGTTTATCCCTCTGAAGAACATTGTGGGGAGCGAGGAGTACAAACTTTTCACGACCCATCCAGAGGATAAGAGGATTGGATGATATGCGAGTTAGAACGAAGATATTCAACAGGGTGACGGGTGAAAGCAGGAGAAGGAGATTCCGGAACCTTTTAGTATGTCTGTTTCTGCTATCCGTGATACTGACCGTCTCTCTCTGGATAGTTATTGAGATAATGGATGAGGATGGAATTCTCGTAGGGACTCCATGGGATAGTATCGGAGGAGGAGAATTGCTGCACTTGGTTGTTCTGTTCGTCTTATCCTTCTCATGCTCTACGCTGTATATCGTGTACTACAAAGGGATAACCGAAACCTCAAAAACAGCTCGGTTCTACCTGCTCGCAATCCTCGCAGTAATCATCTTTGCAAGGGTGCTTTTCAGGTTCTAGCGCTTCTCGTCTCCTGAATCTTTCTGAACCATAGATCAGTGTCATCGCGTGCATCCAAGAAAAGCGTAACCAGCCGGCCTCTTGCCACAGGATTTGGAGAACCTTTTTCTATTTTGAATTGGATAGAAACACCTCTCTTCATATCCAGGGTCCTTGGAAGCGCCATTAGCGGAGAGTTAAAAACAAATAAGAAAGCAGACAAAAAATCCAGAAACGAAGATGAAGTGGCAGGTGCTCCCACCATGACGTTCTGGATTCTTTGCAATGCTATGTTATATAAGCAGAATCCCATCTGTTCTACGTATAACCTGCTGTTGGTGAGGTATATTTTGACAAGGAAGCTGTGGCGGTTGCGCACCCAGAAGCCAAGAAATTTAGTGAAAATTACTATATCGATATCTTTCTCTAAGATTATGCTTTCGCCTGGGTTGAGCTTCATCCGCCCACCTATATCCTGTATATCTGCACGTGCGGGACTTTCTGTATCCTCTTTATGTCGGAATCCCTCACGAGCTTCATCCTTTTCGCAACTTTAACTGCGCCTTCTCCGACTAGATTGATTGACGTCGCCGAGAGCAGCTCCCTCTCAACAGTCGCTTCATCTGTCTTCTCACCGTTGTAGAAGCTGGCGTACTTCTCTAGGTTTAGAACAAGCTCTCCTTCCTTCAGGATTTTGCCGATGAGCTCGGCATCGCAGACAGCAACTATCTTTTCGTCCTTCTTCCTGAAAGTCTTCATCATTAGCATGAGTATATTTTCAGCTAGTTATTTAAATAGTTAGTAAGTAGAGTGGGAAACTCACACTCTTTAGAGAGGGATGAAAGTGAACAAATCATTGGAACACCGGAAAATTACCCCCCTCCCAAGCATTTAAATACTCTGTTTTTGGTAGACAATATTACTACGCTGGGGCACAGCGGAAGTAACGCCTACAATTCTGTAAAGGAGAGAGATGTTGCAGAAGCAACGTCAATGAAGCAGGAAGCTAGACCTTAAAAAAGGTGGGAGCATGTCACATAGCTAGCCGCGGGAGTAGGCAAAGTAGAAAGGGGACATGAACAGCGCGCTGTACCACACCAGCCAGAAGGAGCTTGCCCAGTCCGAGTTGCTGAGCGAGACAAGGCCGGCTATGAGCAGCAGGGAGGAGAAGGAAGTTTCCATCCATGTCAGACGAAGCGCCTTCTGCAGCGGCAGCCTTGGCAGGTTGGTCTTCTTTATCACACCGAACTTGCTCGCCTTTGCAAATAAAGCCGCAAACGCAGCCTTTGCTCGTATGAACGCTACCCCGAAGTTGAGGAAATACGCCTGCACCCCGAGCCTGAACGAGCCGAAGTATATCTTGGATATGAGCAACACGCCCAGAAGCGTCGTGAGGATGGTTGCAACGTTGAGCAGCTCAAGCTGGAACTTCAGCGTGATTGGGATTGACAGGTTGCGCGATATGACTACTGTGTAGTACATCGTTTCTATGCCGTGCAGGTTTGCGAATGCGATCAGTGTGGACAGGATTGCAAACAAAATCAGGAGCACGGACAGGTAGTGGAGCCCGAATATGAAAGCGATGTACCCCAGCTGCTTTTTGAGACTGAATTTTTTCATGTTGGCAAGGTAGTTGGGCAGGAGCTGGGTATTCCCGCAGTTGTACCTCCACTGCTGCGCCCCGAAGGAGGTGAAGTTCTCTATCGGCTTGCCCAAGGCATAGATCTTGGGGATGAAGACCCCGCCGTAACCGTTTGCGTCCGCCTTCAGCGAGAATGCGGCATCCTCGACGAGGGAATGGTCGAACCCGCCAATCTTCTCGAGTATCTCTTTTTTTATCACGCCGCAGGAACCTGCAAACATGGGCATGTCGTCCAATGACCTGGAGACCTGTATGAAGTTCGCGAAGAAGGCGAAGTTGGAATCAACAGTGTCAGCAAACAGCGAGCCCTTCGCATACCTCTTTGAGGTCTGGACAAACGCAGTCCTGTCATCGGTGAAGCAGCCCAGTGTCTCCTTAAGGAAGCTCCTGTCTGTGAGGATTTCGTCGGCATCAAATATCGCCAAGTACTCCTCCTTTGCGTCTTTGAGGAAATTGTTCAATGCTCCTGCTTTGAAGCCTTCTCTGTTGGTCCTGTGGATGAATCTCACGCCCGCTTCCCTGCAATAGTCGGAGAGTTTTGCGACTATCCCTCTGTCCGTGGAATCATCCAGAAGATAGAAGCTAAGCTTATTCCTCGGATAGTCGACCTTTTTGAGGTTTTCAATAGTTTCCGTGACCATTTCCGGAGGCTCGTTGTAGCTTACAACCACCATTGCAACAGTCGGAAATCTCTTCAGCGGCTGTATCTTCGGCATAGGAGCCTTATAGGACCTGTAGAAGTACATCGCCCCCATCACGTTGAAGAACGTGGCTATAAGGGTGCAGACAAGGAATAGAACGGCCAGGAATTTCGTGTATAGTGTCGGCGTTATTATCGTCAGGTATGTCCCGAATGAGATTCCCAGTAGGGATAGGACTAGCACAAGCAATACCAGAAACTGTCTCTTAAGCAATTCTCTGTCCATTCCAATACCCGTTATGAGGTTAATGTAGTTTAACTTAAGAGCTATTTATTAATATACTATACCCGCCGTTTGATGGAGTAGAGGACCAGCCTCGTATAGGCAGAAATTTTCCTTATCAAGCCGGTGAATGATGGTTTTTTTCCTGTCTTGTATGTCACCGAGACAGGCACCTCGCATATCTTGAGATTTCGTCTCCTTGCCAAGAGTATCATCTCCAAATCATGCTCGAAGCCATTCTCACGGAGATTGAGGAATTTGCTTCTCTTGAGGGCGCGGAAGCCTGTCAAAGGGTCGCTGACATTTATCCCCGGCAGGAGCAGTTTCAGCAGCTTGTTGGCAACGAGCCTGTGAAAAGGCATCTGGAGCCCTTCCTTGAACCTGTTGCCCAGAACAAGGTCGCATTCCTTCAGCTTTTTGACAAACGCTGTGATTTCGATTGGGAAGAACTGGCCGTCGCCGTCAATGAGTATTACGTCCTCTGTTTTTGCTTTCCTTAATCCGGTCATGACAGCGGCACCCTTCCCTCTGTTGCATGGATGGGAGAAGACATGTACTCCAAGGGACTGGGCTATCTCTGCAGTTCGGTCGGTTGAGCCGTCATCAACAACAATGATGTTTCTGGCGTATCTCCTCAAGTCCTTGAGGAACCTTTCAAGGTCTTCTGCCTCATTGTAAACTGGGACGACCACCGTGTACAGAACAATCACCTGAATATGTGTATGAAGCCGTTGTCATAAATCCTGTCCGAACCCCATAGCTCCCTTTCTGTCCCCATGTCGTCAAGCACGAAAACGGAGATGTTGTATTTCCTGAGCGGGGCCAGGTTCTGGTCGTAGTAGAATTCGTTCTCGGCTTGGAACTTGTCGTAGTCCGCATATTCCACATAAAGATCTGCAAGCACCGGCCTTCCTCCGTAGTATGCCTCCAGATGCCCGTAGATTGGGTTTAGCGCAACCCTTGCCTCGGTTGGGGTTTTCTGGCGTATGAACTGCATGGGGGAGACGCACATGCTGTTTGAGACCCCCCATGTGCACCAGTCGGTAGTGCCGGAGTATATCACCGGTATCAGTACGAGGTTGGCAATCTGGATTGCTATGAAGAGCGAGAGAAGGGTGTCGCTCCTGAGGTATTTTGAAAACAGCTGCGGGAAGAGGGCCGAGAGGAGTATTGTGACAAACATGTTCGCCCTGAAGGTTATGAATAGATTGAGCAGAAGGAAGAAGAGCAGCATCAGGGAGGGCAGGCGGAACTCTCTCCTGTACAAACCATATATGAGCGAAGCAAGCAGCAGCGCGCTGGAGAACTGGAAGTCAAACATCACTCCCCCCAACCCGTATGACAGCATGTAGCCCCATGTGCTAGGCACTATTTCGTACGGCAGGCCGTTCATGAGGAAGATTGGCAGGTAGAAGGGCAGGGAGAGCAGGATCGCAAGCACGCAGTTTGCGGCAGTTTCAAGGAAAAGCAATCTGCCCATCCTGAAAAGATTGACAGCGTACACGTAAAACGGGAAGAGAAATATGGATGTGGGATGAGCGGCGAATGCGACCGAGAGCGCAACCGCGCTGAGCATCTTCATAAGCTTCTCCTCCCTCATGAACAGTATTACCGAGATATTCAGCAGCAGGTAGGAGAAGATGTGGAGGGTGATGCCTGTCGCGGTAATCATCACAAAAGTCTGCGTTATGAATATGAGGTATGCAAGCAGCCTTTGCTCTCTTGTTTTGAACTTCATGAAAAGCAGGTAGGTTGAGAGGAAGAACAGTGCCACCACTGCCAGGTGCAGCGGCATCCTGATGGCTTCAAAGTTGGTGACGCCGAGCAGTTTTGAGACTGAGGCGGCGAACTCGAAGAATGTTGGCGGGAAGGTGAAATTCCTCCCCAGGTAACTGAGCTCGTCGTAGTAGAGCGTTGTGCCAGTTTCTAGGGTGTTCTGAACATGCCTGTAGTAGTAGGCTCCCCATATGTCAACGCTTCCTAGCAACGACTGCAGCAGGAGCACGTACAAGGCTCCGAGCAATGCAAGTATTATTGCATCTTTTTCCATACCAACACCGTGATTATCCCAGACAGGAAGGGGACTGCCCACTCATTTATACCTAAGCCTGTTAGGTGGAACTGGAACACAAGGGATGATGAGAGGAGCATGAAGAACAATAGCAATGAGATGCAAAAGTCCAGCTTCATTGAGCTGGATAGCAGGATGGCAAGCACAAGCAAGAGCACGAGGGTTGCAAGCATCGCGTATGGATAGCTGGGAGCTGCAACTGTGACAGTAGATTCTGACGAAGAACCCTCAAAAAATGCGGATATGGTATGTTCTCCGGGTCCTGCGTTTATCCTCTCCATGATTTGGCGGGTCGAGTCGCCCTGGGGAAAGAAGTATGAGGGCTGCATAACCTCCTGACCGTCAAGCAGTATCCTTATCGCCCTGTAGCCAGATGACCGCGTCTGGGCGTGAGCAAGCATAGCTGTCTCTACAAAACCAGCAGAAGGCGATGCTGTAAGGTTTATACCATACTCCTCTTTCCCTTCTGATGAGCCATCCCTGCTGCAGCGGAAGGAGAGCCGGGATTGCCCGCATTCCACGGCAACAAGGAAGTTTTCAGCACAATCCTGTACTGGCTCCTGAAAGGGATTATCCCCTTTGTTGAGGATGACTGTCTTGCTCAAGCCACAGTAGTTGATAATGCACTGCGAAACCTCTGAGGAATGGACCACAAAGCTTACCTGCTGTGAGGCAGAGGTGTCGTAACTCTGAAGGTAGATCTCAAGCGGTTTCGGGATTGCAAACCAGTTGAAGTTTGTCCGGCTGAACATCTCGACATACAGCAGGACGGGCAGGAAGCAGACTACGATGAAGAGGATTATTTTTATTTTCTTCATTTCATCTTTTTTCAATGAACTCCCTCATTGCAACTGTTGCATAGGCGCCTGCCGGAAGGGAGAAGGTGAATTTCCCCGCGGTTCCATCCTGCGCGAACCTGAAGTCTTTCAGCGGGGCGAAGGCGCACCTCCTCGAGCCCTTCGAGCTTATTTCCGGGAAGGATTTTATAAGGAATCCCTCTTTTTTTATACCTTCTTCCTCAAGGATCTCGTTCTCATATCCGCTTACGTATTCGGTTTCATAGCCGATTATTTCTGAGATGATGAAAAGCTCGTGCCTCCTTACCTTTTCCTCAGCTTCAGCGACATCTTCCACTTCCGTGGTGTTTTTCAGTTCTGGGAAGCCGAAGTCATCACTGAAGCAAACCCTCTCTCCCGCTTCAACAGACAAGCCTCTCTCCGCAAGTCTTCTGCTAAGTGCTTTGTTGAAGATGTAGCTCTGGTAAGCGTGCACAAACATCAGCGAGAGCCCCCTGGGCAGTTTCCTCAGCGCATTGACGTAATCCGTCGGGTTGTTTGAGAGATGGTTCAGCATGGTCCTTTCATACCCCAAGTATTTCGGGAAGTAGTCTAGCGCTTTTTTGAAGTCTCCGTCTCCTGCAAGTTTTTTACGCGCTTCCTTTCCTTCCTCTCTCTCACCATCATCCAGATACGTGAGGTAGTTCCAGACCGCTTCCTTGAAATTGCCGGAAACAATCGCCTTCCCGACAAGGTGGGTGTTCTTTCTTATGCTCCCGAACCTCTGCTCTCCGAAGTAGTTCGGGGATAGGCCCTTTGTGTCAGTGTATATTCTCGCAACTGCAGTCTCGGCATCAGCTGCGACATCCCTGACGGTAACCGTGAACCTGTTGCCCAATAGCTCCCCCATTCTCACCTTCTCTTTGGCTCCCCATGCACCGTTTATCCGGATGTCCCTTATCCGTACGCCCAGCAGAGCGGTTTTATCTATCTTGAAGGCGCTGGCAAGCTGAGTCGTAACCGCATTCCTGTCCTTCACCCCTGCGTAGCTGAACCTTTTCATGCCACAATGCAACTTGTTTCCAATTTCCCTTAAGGCCTGTAGGGTGTTCCAGTTCCTTTTCTGCAAAACGAAGTGAGTGAAGTCGCCCTCTCCCTCCTTCTCGAAGTGTTTATCCAGCTCTAGAGTCTCACCTTTGGAGGTTATCTCCTCAACTATAAAGTCCTCTGGTGAGGTCTTCAGCGCTCCTCCTACTCCTAAAAGCTTCGAGAGGTAAGCCAGCTCCATATTTTAAATGATTGTTGAATAAAGTATAAAATATGGATGATTTGGGCAAGAAAAGGGGTTTCATATTCGACTTGGACGGGGTCGTCTATATAGACGATACTCAGATAGATGGAGCAGCGGAAACGCTTGCATACCTCAGAAAAAAAGGGATAACGCTGCGCTTTCTTACGAATAATGCCAGCAAAAGTAGGATGGATTATGCAAGGAAACTCGGGGGGATGGGGATTGAGTGCAGTGAGGAGGAGGTCGTTACGTCATCGTACGGCGCAGTTCTTTACCTCAAGGAGAAATACAAGGAAGGAAAGTGCCTTGTTGTAGGGGAGGAGGGTTTCGAAGAGGAGCTCTCCAAGCAGGGATTTGGAGTTGTAAGCGGAAGAGAAGGCGAAAAGGCGGATTTTGTGATGGTAGGGATAGATAGAAATTTTAATTATGCTAAGCTCACAACTGCGTTGAGGGCTGTTGGGAATGGGGCAAGATTCATTGCAGCAAACCTCAATCCTTCCAAACCTACCGAGGAGGGAATTGTGCCCGGCGCAGGAGCGATGGTTGCAGCTTTGGAGGCGTGTTCGGGAGTCAAGCCTGATGTGGTTATCGGAAAACCCAACTCCATTCTGTTTGATATCTGCATTAAAAGTATGAAGCTCAGAAAGGAAGATATAGCGACAGTCGGAGACGTATTGGATATCGATATAGCTGGCAGCAACAGGCTGAATCTCTATACAATACTCGTTCTTAGCGGAATAACGAAGAGGAAGGATTTGAAAAATTTGACGGCTGAAATGAAACCGAGCCTTGTTTTGAATTCCATTGCGGATTTGAGAAAACTTCTTTGATTTCACAGCTGGAGTAGGACTTCGCTCCTTTTCAGGTCAATCTTTTCGACAAGCTTCGCCTCCTCCGGCATTTCCTTCGTCATCTCTTCCATAATTTCGTCCTGTTTTTTCTTTAGCTTCCTCCTCTCCTTTATGAAGCTGAGTATTGACTCGACCTTGTCGAAGTTGCTGTATATTGCATCACCGATTTCCTTGTTTTCCTTCGCCCGAAGGCTGAATTCCTCCAGACTCTTCTGCTGCTCTTTCAGTTTAACCTCAACCCGCGTCTTCTTCTGGTCAACCTTCCTCTCTTCACCAATGAAATGCAGGTAGAAGTCATCAAGTAGTGCTGAGAGCGATTTCAGCTGAAGAATCTCCAGCCCTTCGTACCTCTTAAGTGGGAAGAGTGAGTAATCGGCATACTTTCCATCTTTCAGATAGATTACGGGTTCGGGCTTGTTCACATGTTCCATGACTTCTATGAAGCCTGCGAATAGCTTCCGCACATCCGGCTCCTCCAATGAGTCTGCATTCCTGCTCAGTTCCAGCTCCCCTCTTCTGCACGCCTCCTCTATGTACGCCGGGCCGAGGTTGATTTTTGAGGAGAGGCAGGGCACCAGTTTCTTCGAGCCAAGAAGACTCGCCAGCTTCTTTTCGTTCAGCTCAAACGGGTCTACTCTTTCGGATTTTGGAAAGATGTATTTCTCGCCCCTCTTTATTTTTCTGTCCTCCCACTCCTCGCTCCTGTATGCCTGAAGAATTTTGTAACTTGCATCTGTCAGTATTAGATTGCCGTGGGAAAACATCTCAAAGATGAGGAGGAACCTGTTCTCCTTCTCCAGCTCAAACACAACAACTCGGTCAAGCCCGTACTGCATGACGCTCTTCAGTCTCGCGCCTTCAATGTGCTTCCTCAATCCCATTATGAAGTTGGAAGGTTTCTGAGGTGCTTCCTTTATGTACTGCGTTATGTT
>Ga0172364_10003403_pt1 | contig 12699 bp, 10 predicted proteins | sample LakKivSesite10cm_FD_114545 | JGI IMG/M metagenome (GOLD analysis project Ga0172364, IMG submission 114545) | Sediment microbial communities from Lake Kivu, Rwanda - Sediment site 10cm | ecosystem: Environmental > Aquatic > Freshwater > Lake > Sediment | place: Rwanda: Western Province, Lake... | reverse complement strand
TCGGTGAATCACGTGGAGATGGATGACACTGAGACGCAATAAGCCACCCTGAAGGGGAAGCATCGTCTGGCGCTTCATTTGCAGCAGGCCGCCGACTACAGGCCGTCGGCGGCCTGTCGCGTCATTCGGGGACGCGAGGCAGTGACGGGGCGTGTGGGGACCGACCAGTTTGACAAAACCAGTTTTTGGCTGTACAACATGAGCGCCGTCGGGCTCGTACTTCAATTCAGTTTGACAAGTCGCCAGTATTACAGCCAGATCGCCATGTCATCAGCCAGAAAGAGGATCAAAAAATGGATGCCATTATTTGTCCAAAATGTGGCACGGAGAATCCCGCCAGTGCCATGAATTGCAAGCATTGTAGAATCAACCTGCGATTCGCTGTGGATCATCCTGAGCAGATTGAGAGCACCAAACTTGAGGCGACTCAGCGAGAAGATGATTCCACGCAGCAAACAGTCTCACAAGCAGCACCCAGCCTACTGGCAAGAGTATTTCTCGGTGCGTTGTCCCTGGTTGTCGGGATATTCGCCATCGTTCTACTCTTCGTCATAGGAGAAGGCACAGGCAGCGGGGTTGCGGCTTACGCAGTCATATCCCTAATCTTCGCCCTCCTGGCATTCGGACTGGCCAAGTTCGATCCAGGAGCTTGGTGGGGCTATGCGACTCTCGTCTGCGCCCCCGTGACGCTCTTGAGTCTTTCCAGCGGAAGTGGTGACTATTTCCTCGCTGCCGTCGTGATGATCGCTATCACTATGGCCGGGGCATATTTCGGCACAAGAAGGCCACGAAAGCCGCAAAAGCCCCTGGATTTACCGCCTTCTGGATAGGTGGGCAACCTACATCACGGCCTCAATAACCATCACCAATGGCGGCGGATATACCCTGATGTTGGTAAAAGATCGGAAGCGAATTTTCATGCCCAAAACTGTAAAGCTATGGGACTTGTTGCGGGCGACTGAGTTTGCCAACCGAACAAATCAAGCTTTGGGTGACTATAAGAACAGCCTTGCTGGAAGTGGCTAAACTACTTATCGGAGGTATGGACATGATCGCTCGCATCTGGCACGGTTGGACGACAACGGAGAATGCCGATCTGTACGAGCAACTGCTCAAGGAAGAGATATTCGTGGGGATCGAGAACCGCAACATCCCCGGGTACAGAGGCATCCAGCTTCTCAGGCGTGACGGGCCTGGCGAAGTTGAATTTGTCACCCTTATGAGGTTCGATTCGCTGGATGCAGTGCGAAGCTTTGCCGGAGAGGATTTCGAGGCCGCAGTCGTTCCACCGAAAGCGCGTGCACTGCTGACGCGATTTGACGAGCGTTCCCAGCATTATGAGATACGTGAGGAGCACGGATGTGCGCCGCCGAGCTGACGAGTCTGTCCATACCGGAGTGATTTCTTATCGAGGTGAGGTGTGGGGGGCGATTCGTCTGTGAATCATAACTTCGATGCAGAGGTTGACCGCCGGGATTCAAACTCTGTGAAATGGGAGTTCATACAGAGTGGCGAAGATCTCCTGAAATGGGAACACACGCATCGTTTCTTCGGAGAAGACCGAGTCCTCCCAATGTGGGTGGCGGATATGGACTTCATGTGTCCAAGGCCAGTAGTGGACGCGCTCATCGCCAGGGCACAGCATGGGATCTACGGCTACACTGCTCCCACTCAAGCCTTCTATCGCTCCGTCGTCCGGTGGATGCAGAGGCGGCACGGGTGGAAAATAGCACCCGAATGGATCTGTATCACGCCTGGGGTCGTGCCTGCCGTCAACATGCTGGTGCGCGCCTTCGTCTCTACTGGTGACAGGGTGCTGATCCAGCCTCCGGTTTACTATCCTTTCTACGGAGCAGTTGAGAACAACGGCGCCGAGCTGGCCCTCAATCCCCTGGTCTACGAGAACGGTCGGTACCGAATGGACCTCGTGGACCTTGAGGCCAAGTGCAGAGATCCTAAGGTCAAGCTGGCGATCTTGTGCAGCCCCCACAACCCCGTGGGGCGCGTGTGGACCAGGGAGGAGCTCGTCCGATTTGGCGAAATTTGCATCGCCAACGACGTACTCGTCGTATCTGACGAGATCCATGGCGATCTGATCTACAAAGGTCACAGTTTCACGCCATTCGCCAATGTCAGCGACGCCTTCGCCCGGAATTCCGTCACCTGCACCTCGCCCAGCAAGACGTTCAATCTCGCCGGGTTGCAGACGTCCTGCATCGTCATCCCCAATCACGATCTCCGCTCCAGGTTCGAAAGAATCCTCCAAAGCAACGGGCTTTTCGGCATCGGCGCCTTCGGCGTGGTTGCGCTTCAGGCTGCATATGATCATGGAGAAGAGTGGCTCGTGCAGCTTCTCGAGTATCTCGAGGGTAATCTCGAATACCTTGAACAGTATGTGGCCGAACACATCCCGCAACTGACCGTCGTTCGACCAGAAGGGACATACCTCGTCTGGCTTGACTGCCGCAGGCTTCGGCTTGGCAAGTGGGAGTTAAAGCAACTCATGCTAGAGGAGGCAAGAGTCTATCTGGATGATGGTTTCATCTTTGGCCCCGAAGGTGAGGGCTTCGAACGCATCAATATAGCTTGCCCCCGAGCAGTTCTGGTTGAGGCCCTGGATCGAATCAGGCAGGCTGTCGGAAGACTGTCGGACGGTATCCAATAAGTCCTATGAAAGAACTGATACGCAGAATCGAACGGGCAGCCTCGGAGACGGAATTCTCAGGCGTTATCTCGATATTTAGAGATGCTTCAACTGTGTTCAATAGAGCATTTGGATATCGGGACGTAAAGAACAAGCTGCACAATACGACCAGTACGATATTCGGAATTGCCTCGGGAACCAAAGTCTTTACGGCGTTGGGAATTGGTGTGCTTGTCGACCAGGGCCTGATATCTTTGGGCACGACTATCGGAGAACTTGATCGGGAGTATACGAGCTTTGTGGATGAACGCGCGACGATTCAGCATTTGCTGACTCATACCTCAGGCATCTATGACTACTACGATGAGGAAATCGAGCTAGATTATGATCACTTCTCAGTAGAGATTCCGTGGTGTAAACTGGAAACGCCATCAGACTACTATCCCTCGTTCAAGGGCCAAGCAATGAAGTTTCGTCCGGGAGAGAGATACTCCTACTCCAATGGCGGGTATGTCTTTCTGGGGATGCTGATCGAGAAACTGACAGGCCGGCTTTATAGGGATTTCGTTCGTGAGCACGTCCTGCAGGCGGCCCACATGCACCGATCCGGTTTCTATGCCTTCAATGATCTGCCTGAAAACACAGCAAACGGCTACCTCGAAGATCGAAGAACAACCAATATCTATCAACTTCCGCTAAGAGGTGGCGGAGATGGTGGGATGTATACCACGACCGATGATCTCCGCGCCTTTTGGGCCAGTTTGTTTTCGAACAGAATCCTCTCCGAAGAACTCACGGCAACCTACTTGAAAACGCACTGTACATTTGACGTCACTGACGGATATGGTTGCGGAATCTATAAGCGCCTCGATGACAGCATGTTTGCGATTGTGGGGGCCGATGCCGGGGTTGGTTTTGATTCCCGGTACGTTGTACAAGAGAAACTGACCATTAACATTCTCTCCAATATCACAAATGGAGAAGAGGATATGAGAGATGTTGTCCTGAGCCATTTCTAGTACCGCTGCCTGAGGCTGGCGGCTGTTCTCTGATGTGGAAACCAATGGCCAACAGGTTTCAAAGAACCCTATGGAGGCGCCTCTGTTTCTATGCCACCTTCGTGTGGCGCTTTGTGGTGCTACGACGCCCAGAGCCACTCATCTATGGCATCGCGTTGACGGACCGCTGTAACCTTGCCTGCCGTGGCTGTCATGTTTCTAACACCGGTCGGCGCGATATGACCTGGGATCAATTGGTTGCCGCCATGCAGAACGCTTGGGCTCGCGGATTCCGCGAGTTGTATTTCAGCGGCGGGGAACCGACGTTGTGGCGCGCTGCAGATTACACACTCGCGGATGCGATTGTTGAGGCAAAGCGGATCGGCTTCTTCCACGTGCACGTTTACACTAACGGCCTGCTTGGACTCGAGACATCGGCTGACCTTGTCTGGGTCAGTATGGATGGGCTGCCCGGCATCTTTGATAGGCGGCGCGGGGATCACTTTCATCAGGTCGAACGCGCCGTCCGCGCGGGTTCGCCCCCCAAGGTTGCCATCATCTACGTGATTGATCGCAATACTGCGGAGGGCATCGAGCCATTCCTGCGGTGGGTGCGTGAAACGAAATTCCCGGTGATCGGCGTCATGTTTTACTTCCATACACCCTACTACGGGCGTGACGAATTGTTCCTGACCACCGAGGAGCGCGCGCCAATCATTGACCGTCTGCTCGGCTGTATCCGGGCTGGACTGCCGGTCATCAATTCAGTGGAACCCTACACCAAGGCGGCCATTGCCGAGGTAGACTGGTGGGCCAATGCGATCGGGCCGGCGGAGATAACGAGCGTATACATTGGCGGCGGCACACCGACGTTGGCGCTGGATAGCGTCGCCAGTGTGTTGATGCACGTGCGCGAACGGTTCCGCCTGACAGGCGACATCTGCATCGAGACTAACCCCGCTGACGTGGACGATGAGACTGTGGAGCGGTTGCACGATATGGGGGTTGCACTTGTATCGCTTGGCGTGGAATCATTCCAGCCTGTGAATCTCGCCATGATCGGACGCGACTACAAGCCCGTCGTCGCAGAGCGGGCACTGGCGCTGCTCGCGGAGAGCGGCTTCGCCTCGATCAACGTGGATCTCATGTTCGCGCTACCTGGCCAGACGGTCGGTGACGTGACTGCCGATCTGGCCCGCGCCGCACAGCTCGGCGCGAACCAGCTCACGACCTACCCGATCTTCACGTTCCCGTACACCTCGGTCGGTGAGTACCTGCGCCTGACCGCAGTGCGCATGCCAAAGCTGCACGTGCGCCGGGCGCACTATCGAGCCATCAGCGCGTGGTGCGCGGAACATGGCTTCGCACGAGTGTCGGTATGGGGCTTCAAGCAGGGTGGCGTCCCGCGCTACTCGTCGGTCACCCGGGACGGTTACATTGGGATTGGCCCAGGGGCTGGATCTCACCTGCCTGATGGATTCGTGCTCAACACCTTCGACCTCAACAACTGGGTCCAGGCAGCGTGCGCAGGGCGCGCGGCGATTGCCCTGCGCATGCCATTCACCCGTGAGATGTGTGGCTGGTGGTGGCTGTACTGGCGCTTTTACGACACGCGTATCTCACTGGACGACCTCGATGCGGTTCTTGGTAACGACGCGCCCAAGGCTCGCTGGTGGCTGAGAGCGATCGAACAGGCCGGGCTCACAATTCGCAATGGCGGATACCTCGAACTCACCGAGCCGGGCGCGTTCTGGCTTCATCTTGCGCAGAATCACTTCGCGCTGAACTATGTGAACACGCTGTGGACCAGGGCACGTCAGGAGCCATGGCCGCAGGCAGTGGCAATCTGAGCGCTTGAAAAGGATGTAGACAAATTGCTCCAAGTAACCTCGTTGAAAGAAGAACACCTTGAAGATGCCGCTGGATTAGTGAGCGATCGGTATAGACGGTTGTGCGAACAGGAACCACATCTACCACACCACTACGCCGAAGTGAACAACCTGTTACCTCTTCTGCGAGAGATCTTGAACGCATCTGGGATCGGAGTGGCAGCCATCCGTGGAGATCGGCTGGTTGGTTTCCTCTATGTCGCCCACTACATCAGCCTATTTCCCAACGACGGCAATGCTTTAAGAGCATGGCACTGGATGGGTTTTGGGATGATCTCGGTTGATGCCAATTGCTATCTCATCGAAACCGACGCCGGCTATGTCCTGATTGATACGGGAGGCTCAAATAGCCGCAAGGAACTCGTGAGGGAACTTGAGAGCGCTGGCTGCAAGCCCGGCCTGCTCAAACTCATCGTTTTGACCCATGGAGACTTTGATCATACAGGTAATGCCGCATATCTCCGCCATGCGTTCGGCGGCAAGATAGCCATGCACCGTGACGATTTGGGCATGGTCGAACGTGGAGACATGTTCGTGAACAGAAAGAAACCCAACATTCTCATCAGAAGGATGCTCCCTATATTCTCCGGATTTGGAAGGTCAGAACGATTCGCGCCTGATCTTCTTGTCGAGGATGGGGACGATCTCTCTGAATACGGAATTGACGCCAGCGTCATCTCTATTCCAGGGCACTCAAAAGGATCCATAGGAATCCTGACAGCCGGTAGCGACCTCTTCTGTGGCGATCTGCTGGTAAACACGGACAAGCCAGTTCCTAATTCCCTTGATGATCGCCGCTCCAGCTGCGCCCGTAGCCCCTCCGGCTCCGTCACCGGTGCCTGGCAGGTGAAGTCGCGGCAGACGTAGGCTGCCGCTTGCCCATCCAACAGGCCACGATCCTGCAGGAGCGGGACGGCAGGAGGCTGGGCACTGGGCTCTCCCAGGGCCACCACCTGAAAGGGTTGGTAGCCACGGCGAACGACGCGCAGCAGGGCCTGTGCGTCAGCGGCTTCAGGGTCGCCGACGATGGCAATCTCCTTGGGCTGCGAGAGGGCGTAAGCTAGCGCCTGGAGCCACTGACCAAAGCCCAGCGGGTACTGGGCCATCAACGACTGCACCTGGGCCAGGGCCTGGTGGGCAACATCGACATCCATCTGGCTCTTCCGGTGGCACGCGGCTGGTTGCCTGCTCACCCCCTTTCACCTCCCCTCTGCCAGGGGGAACAGAGGGGGATGAGAGCCACAAGTGGGTTACGCCCTTCCGTGTGTCCATTTTGCGTGACCGTAGGGCGGTACTTTACGCCGGGCTTCGTGCGGGTGGATACCGCGTACCGAATTTGCTGCATGGAGACCTCTGGACATTCAATCTGCTCGTAGCACACAGCAATGATCGCCCCGCTATCACCGGGGTTCTGGATACTGATCGGGCATGGTGGGGTGATCCGATGGCCGACTGGATTATGTTCCTATCGTAGACGATACGACATTTGTCGCATCCACAGGTTGGCTATTTGCCAAAGAAGAGGCCACTTTCAGAGTGGCCTTTTGCCTAGATCGAAATCCACCTTCTATCCGATGCGTGGTGGGCTTGCGCGTGGTATGATGGTCTCAGATAGACCAATGTAGAAAGGAGTACTCGAGTATGAACACCACGAAAGTCTTGCAGCAGGCCTGGCGCACGGTCTGGCACTACCGGGCGCTGTGGATCTTTGGCATCGCCCTCGCGCTCACCACCACCTCCTGGTCGGCGGCGACCCTGTACAATCGTGACGACGGCCGGTGGGAGGGCTGGGAGCACACAGGCATCACGGTCACCAGGATGCCCGGCGAGACGTTCTTCGAAGCGTTGCAGCGAACAATGCGGACAGAGATCGAAATGACCAGGAGAGAGATTAACACGGTCAACCGGGAACTGGACAGGTTCTTCGCCGAGGTACTGCACGTGAACGTCAGGAGCAACGTACTCGCCTGGGCGGCGGTACTGCTGGGCGTTATCTTGGCCCTCTACCTGGTGGGCAAGGTCGCGCGCTACGTGGGGGAGACGGCGCTCATCCGCATGGTGGACCAAACCGAGCATACCGGCAAGCGATGCAGTGTGTGGCAGGGGCTACGCCTGGGCTGGTCGCGCAGCGCCTGGCGCTTGTTCCTCATTGACTTGCTCATCGGCATCCTGCCTGTGCTGCTGGGCATCCTGCTGTCTGGCCTGATCCTTGCGCCCCTGCCGCTGTGGGTCAATGGCAGTGAAGCCGTCATCTTCGTCTTCGCGCTCTCCACCGGCGGCATCTTCCTCCTGGCGCTCGTCGCGGTGATTGTCGCCGTGGTGGTGCTCTCGGTGGTGAACCACTTTGCCCGGCGCGCGTGCGCACTGGAGGGCTTGGGGGTGGTCGCGTCGATCCGCCGTGGCGGGGCCGTCGTGCGGCAGCACCTGAAGGACGTGGGGCTCGTGTGGCTGATCACGCTCGGCGTGCAGTGGGGCTGGCGGCTCGCGCTGGTGCCGGTCGTGCTCCTGTTGCTGGGCGCAGGCGTGCTGCTGGGAGGCCTGCCGGCGCTCCTGGCGGGTGGGCTGGCCAGCCTGGCCTGGGCAGGCGATACACCGGTGTTCGTGGCTGTGGCAGTGGGTGTCTTCATCTTTCTCCTGGTGTTGGTGGGGCCGCTGGTCTTCCTGGACGGGTTGCGGGAGGTGTTCCTGTCCAGCACCTGGACGCTCACCTACCGGGAACTGCGACCTGCGGAGGCAGCGGAGCAAGTGTCGGAGCAGTTGCCGAAACTGGATGTGACGGGCCTGGAAGCGGCGCAGGCCGCGTGAAATGTACTCATCCGCATTGGCAGTCGCCCAACCTGCATCCGGAGACCGACCTGTGGGTCGTGTTTACCCCCCGGATGCAAGGGATGTACTCATCCCCCTCATCCGCTGAAGCCGAACTCGTGGGCTACGCCGGAGTATGGGATGTGGGGCCGGATGTACTCATCCGCCACGTGCAGATGTTCGGGTGGGGAAACGTGCATCCCGCGTACAGGGGTCAGTCCATCGGTACGTACCTGGCCCACTGGGTCGAGGGACGCGCCCGGCAATCCATTCCCAAGGCGCCGGCCGGCGCCCGCGTGGTCCTCCGGCAGCAGGCGTCCAGTACCGACCAAGCAGCCCAGCAGTTGCTGCTCGCGCAGGGGTATCAGTTGGTGCGCCACAGTTGGCACATGGTCATCGAGATGGATGGGCCCCCACCTGAGCCCGCCGTGCCCGAAGGGCTGGTCATCCGCCCCCTCATTCGCGGTCGGGAGGAGCGGGACACAATCCTGGCCACGCGGGAGGAATTCAAGGACCACTGGGGCGTTGTGGAGCGTCCCCTTGAAGAGAAGTACGAGGAATGGATGCACGAGTTCGAGAACAATCCTGATTGCGATCCCTCGCTGTGGTTCGTGGCGATGGATGGGGACCACATCGCTGGCACCGCGTTCTGCCTGGCCAGGATGGCCGAGGACCCGGAGATGGGCTGGCTGTTCGGGTTGGGCGTGCGGCGACCCTGGCGGCGTCGAGGGCTGGCCCTGGCCCTGCTGCACCATTGCTTCGGTGAACTCTACCGGCGCGGCAAGCGCAGGGTGAGCCTGGGCGTGGATGCCCAGAACCTCACCGGCGCCACCCACCTCTACGAGCGGGCTGGCATGCACGTGCAGCGCCAGGACCACCAGTATGAGAAGGAACTACGCCCTGGCAGGGACTTGAGCACGCACTAAAAGACCCTAAAGGTTTTCCGAAACCTTTAGGGTCTGAAAGCTGCAAAGGAGATTTGGAATGAACAGAACTCAGTTGAACAAGTCTCGTTTCATCGTGGGCGTAATCTTGGTAATCATAGCAGTTCTGTTGTTTCTGTTTGTCAAAGGGGAATACTCTACTGCTGGTGCGGTTGCGATTGGTGTGCTCGGTCTGGCGAGTATTGCAATCTCGAGAAGAAAGTAGGTGGCACACTTGCGGTGATACAACGACTCTGAGGTGTGCCAGTTCTATCTCGCTGAGAGAGGGACAGTATGGGTGTTGTGTGGGGCAAGATCCGGCGTGACCTGGGGCAAAACAAGGGGCGCACCGTTCTGGTCGTGCTCTCGATCGCCGTGGGCGTCTTTGCCTTAGGGTTAATCTACGGCGCGCACAATCTGATGAAGGCGCGCCTGACGGAGGACTATCGCGCCTCGCGCCCGGCGCACGTCCGCCTGTGGGGCAGGGTGCTCGACCAGGAAATCATTGAGACGGTATCGCACGAGCCGGGCGTGGCCGAGGTAGAGAGCCAGGTCGAGTCCACCCTCCGCTGGCGGCTGGAGGGGGAGACGGAGTGGCGCGATGCACAACTGCTGGCCCGCCCTGACTATGAAGCGCAGCGCGTCAGCCTGATTGACCTGCTGGACGGCGCCTGGCCCTCCAAGCGGGCGCTGGCCGTCGAGCGCCAGTCGTCGCGCCATTTTGGCCTGCCCGTCGGTTCCGCCATCGTCGTCGAGCACGGCCGGCGCGAGATACGGCTGCCCATCGTGGGCCTCGTGCGGGACCCCCAGGTCCAGCCGCCGGTATTCGGCGGTAACGCGCAGTTCTACGCCACTCCCGAGGCCGTCCTCTGGCTGACCGGGGCGGAGTCGGGGCGCATGGACATCCTGATGGCAGAATACTCCAGGGATGGAGCCCGCGAACTGGCCGAGAGCCTGTGGGACAGGCTTCAGGCTATGGGGGCGGACTTTAACGGTTGGGGCACCAACGACCCCCACAAGCACATGGCGCAGGATGTGGTGGACACCGTCTTCACCATCCTGATCGTACTGGGCACCCTGGCCTTGGGTATGAGCGTCTTCCTCATCGTCAACACCATGAACGCCATCGTCGCCCAGCAGGTCTGGCAGATCGGCGTCATGAAGGTCGTCGGCGCGACGGTCGGGCGCGTGGTGCGCGTCTACCTGACCACAGCGTTGCTCTACGGTTCCCTGGCCGTCCTGCTGGCCGTGCCGGCCAGCGCGGCGGGTTCGTATTTCCTGGCTTCCTGGATCCTCGACATGCTCAACGTCACCGCCGGCCCGTTCCGGGTGATGCCGGCCGTGCTGGGCCTCCAACTCCTGGTGGGCCTGGCCGTCCCGCTCCTGGCGGCGCTCGTGCCCGTGCTGGGCGGTGCGTGCATCTCGGCCCGCCGCGCCATCAGCACCTACGGCCTGGGAGGTGGCTTCGGCCAGGGACTGTTCGACCGCCTGGTCGCGCGACTCCGGTCCTTTCCCCGGCCGGTGGCGCTCAGCGTGCGCAATACCTTCCGTCGCAAGGCGCGCGTCGCGCTGACGCTCGTGACCCTGACGCTCGGCGGCGCGGCTTTCATGATGGTGATGAGCGTGCGGGCCTCGTTCGACAGGACGCTCGATGTCCTCGCCCAGGACCTGGGCTACGACGTACTGATGTACTTTGAGCGCTCCTATCTCATAAGCCAGATCGTGAGTGTGGCCGAGAGCGTGCCCGGTGTGACGGAGGCCGAAGTATGGTTCGGTCACGTCAGCACCAACCTCAAGTTCAAAGAGGGGGACGAGATCGGCAGCCACTTTGGCATGTATGGTATCCCCCCTGATTCCCAGATCGCCAGGCCGCGCATCATCAGCGGGCGGGGACTGCTCCCCGGAGACGGACGCGCCATCCTGCTCAACAACACGGTCGCTGTGGAAGAGGGCATCCGGGTCGGCGATCAGGTCCGCTTCTCTTTGGGAGGCGATGACATGACGTGGACGGTGGTGGGCGTCATCCTCAACCTCGGTTACGGTCAGCGGGAGTGCTTCGTGCCCTACGATACGCTGGCGCGCGAGTTCGGTGTCAGTATCCGTGGCTGGGAGGTGACCGTGAGCGCCGCCCAGCACGATCCGGCCAGCCAGGCCGCGCTGCTCGATGCGCTCCGCCAGGTCTACGGCGCGCACGACATGCAGGTCGGCTATTCGCAGACCGGCCACGACGTACAGGAGGACAGTCGCTCGGTGTTCGAGATCATCGCCATCCTCCTGTTGGTGATGTCGGTCCTGGCGGCGGTCGTGGGTGGCATCGGGCTGATGGGCACCATGTCCATCAACGTGCTCGAGCGGCGGCGCGAGATCGGCATGCTGCGGGCGACCGGCGCGACGTCGCCCGTCGTAGCCGGGATTTTTATCTTCGAGGGGGTGTTGATCGGCCTGCTGAGTTGGGTGTTGGCCGCGCCACTGAGTTACCCCGCTGCCAGGCTCTTCGGGCGGGTGATTGGCGACACCCTGCTGAGCGCCGACCTGTACTTTCGTTACTCGGTGGCAGGGACGCTGGCGTGGCTGGTGATCGTGGTCGTCGGGGCCGTGCTGGCCAGCCTGTGGCCCGCCCTGCAGGCGACGAGGGTCAGCGTGCGGGAAGCGTTGGCGTACGAATAAACATCTTTGGAGGAGAACGATGAAGTGCAAAGCATTGTCCACGTTGTTGCTGCTGGTCACCCTGCTGGCGTTGGCTGGCTGGGGCACACCAACACAGGTTCGTCCGTCTACCGTCGAGGGCGCTTGCACCTCCTTCTGTCTCGACAACGGTGGCCACGCCGTGTTCGGTTCGAACTATGACAACGAAATCTGGGAGGGACTGCTGTTCGTCAACAAGCGCGGCGTGACCAAAACCGGCTGGGAAGCGGGTACCAGCGGCAAGTACGCCCGCTGGACGGCCGAGTACGGCAGTGTGACCTTCAACCTGGCCGGGGTCCAGTTGGCCTGGGCGGGCATGAACGAGGCCGGGCTGGCCATCAGCACCATGTGGCTCGGCGAGACCCGCAACCCTGCCCCCGACGAGCGGCCGCCCCTGGTCTCTCCACTGTGGGTGCAGTACCAACTGGACACCTGCGCTACGCTCGAGGAGGTAATGGCCAACGACGCCCGGGTGCGCATCGCCGACACGGTGGACCACTACCTGATCTGCGACCGGTCGGGCGCCTGCGCCGCCGTCGAATTCCTGGAGGGCAAGACCGTCTTCCACACGGGCGCTCGCTTGCCGGTCAAAACCTTGACCAATCACGCTTACCTGAAGGCCGTTGCAGCCTGGCAGGCGGGCCGGCTGCGGGACAACTCGCTGGAGCGGTTCGGCATTGCCGCCGACCGGGTGACGGACTTCCAGCCAGGAGACGCGCCGTCGGCGGTGGCCTATGCCTTCGAGACCCTGGACC
>Ga0172364_10003399_pt1 | contig 12711 bp, 9 predicted proteins | sample LakKivSesite10cm_FD_114545 | JGI IMG/M metagenome (GOLD analysis project Ga0172364, IMG submission 114545) | Sediment microbial communities from Lake Kivu, Rwanda - Sediment site 10cm | ecosystem: Environmental > Aquatic > Freshwater > Lake > Sediment | place: Rwanda: Western Province, Lake Kivu... | reverse complement strand
GAGGCGCCCCGCTGGCAAGGCGCGCGACCGCAGGCGTACTGGAGGTACGACGGAGGGAGCGCAACGCAGCCAGCGGGGATGGATCGGCGGCCAGATGGTCCCGAAATTGCGGGAAGCTGTACTAAGGACCCGAGCAGGAATTAACGTGCCGAGATGGCCGTCGAGGCGCCCGGCTGGCGAGGCGCGAGGAGGAGGAATACTCGACGTATTGCGACGACGAGCAACGAAGCCAGCCGGGGTGGATCGGCGGCCAGAGCGGTACGGTAATTCCTGCTCGGGTCCTAAGCCTGCCAAATGCTGCTTGGCCTGCGACGAACGAGGTCAGCCAGCGTATCATCGAGCGGTTTGACGGGGCTGCATCTGTGACGCAGAGTTGATCTATGAAGGGCGAATTCACAGCCATTATCGAATCTGCACCGGAGGGCGGGTATTGGGCAATTTGCCCTGAGTTTCCAGGGGCAAACGGGCAGGGAGATACCGTGGAGGAAGCCAAGGCGAGCCTCCGCGAAGCAATCCAGCTCATCATCCAAGATCGTGTCGAAGACGCGAAACGCGGCCTTCCCGACGACGTGATTCAGTCCGTCGTAACGGTTGGATAGTGCGCTTGATGAAGCGCCGCGACCTCGAAAAACGCCTTCGCATTTCAGGCTGCATTCTGAAGCGAGAAGGCGGCTCCCACTCCCTATGGACGAATCCGCGTACGGGCGTGATCGAGGCCGTACTCAGACATCCAGAGATCAAGGAGCCGCTCGCGATCAAGATCCTTCGATCCCTGGGAGCAAGGTAGGTGCACTACCAGCATCCTATCATTCGAGGCGCTAGCGCAGGCACACCGCCAGGACCTGCTTCATGTCGGTCTTGCCGGCGAGCGCCTTCTCGACGCCGTCTTGCAGCAGGGTGCGCATGCCGCCGGCCACGGCCAAGCGGCGCACTTCCTCGACGGGGGCGCGCTTGGCGATGGCGCGCTTGAGGTCGTCATCGGCGATGAGGAGCTCGTGCAGGGCGAGGCGCCCCTTGTAACCTGTCTTCGCGCACAGCTCACAGCCCGGAGCGCGCCACAGCTTCACCTCTCCCTTGCTCACGCCCAGGGCGGCGGCGGCTTCCTCGCCGAGGGCCGCGACGACCTCGGCGACTTCGTCTTTCGATGCCGGATACTGCTCGCGGCACTTCTTGCACAGCCCGCGCGCCAGGCGCTGCGCCAGCACGCCCAAGAGGGCATCGGCGAAGCTGAAGGGATCGAGCCCCATGTCGACCAGACGGGTGATGGTTTCGGGCGCGCTGTTGGTGTGCAGGGTGGAAAACACCAGGTGGCCGGTGAGCGAGGCCTCGACGCCGGTGCTGGCGGTTTCCTTGTCGCGCATTTCTCCGACCATGATGACGTCGGGGTCGGCACGCAGAAACGAGCGCATGGCCGCGGCGAAGTCGAAGCCGATCTTCGGTTGCACCTGCACCTGGCGCAGACCCGGCTGCGTGATTTCGACCGGATCCTCGGCGGTCCAGATCTTCATGTCCGGCGTGTTGATGGAGCCGAGGGCGGAGTGCAGGGTGGTGGTCTTGCCCGACCCGGTCGGGCCCACGCACAGGATGAGCCCGTACGGCTTGGCGATGATGGCCCGAAGCTCGCGCAGGTTGCGTTCGCTCATGCCCATTTCCTCGAGGGGGATGGGTTTGGAGGCGGCCAGGATGCGCATGACCACGTCTTCGTTGGAATTCACGGTGGGCAGGGTGGCGACGCGCAGCTCGATGGTACGTTCGCGCATGCGGAACTTGATCTTGCCGTCCTGGGGCTTGCGCCTCTCGGAGATGTCGAGACGGGCCATGATCTTGAACCTGGCCACGAGCGGATTGCGGAAGATCGCCGGGATCTCCTGGTAGTTCACGCAGTCACCGTCGATGCGGAAGCGAATGCGGGTGTTTTCCTCCTTGCCATAGGGCTCGATGTGGATGTCGGAGGCGCCGCGTTGGAAGGCATCGATGATGACCTGGTTGGCCAGCTTGATGATGGTGCTGTCGGACTCCTCCCCGGTCCCGTCGTCCTCGTCACCGATGTCCTCTTCCGCGCCCGTGCTCTCGTCGGTGGACAGCTCCTTGAGCAGCAGGTTGACGTCGGGGCGCTGCCCGTAGGAGTGCTCGATGCAGCCCAGGATCTCGTCGCGAAAACCGACGTGAAGGGCGACTTCGCGATCGGTCTCCACCGAGCGCAAGGCGTCGGCGCGCGCGATGTCGTGGGGATCGTCGATGACGACCACAAGCTGCGGTCCGCGCCGTTCGATGGGAACCGCGCAGATCTGGCGCAGGAACTCCATGCGCAAGCGCTGGCGCAAGTCCTCGGGGATGGACTGCTGAGCGCTGAACCTGTAGAAGGGCACGCCGTAGTAGCGCGACAGGGCCTTTTCCACGTCGGCGCGCGCGATGCCGACCTTCTCAATGAGGTACCGTCCGGGATCGGTGGAGGCGGCCTCGGCCGAAGCCAGCGATTTCGCCAGAACCTCGGGCTGCATCACGCCGGCCTCGACCAGGTGGGCCCACTTCCCCCCCGGCCTGTCCGGCGGCCGCTCCGGGGCCTCGTCGGCAACCGCGGCCAACCCGCGCACCGTCGTGCGTCGGGCAACGCTCCGCTTCCCCGTCGCGCCCGCCGGCATCACGGGCCGGACCGTGCTGGGAGAGAGCGGTGTTTCCTCGACGGCCGCGGGTGTGACCGCCTTCCTGGGCGGCACCGGGGTAGTGGCGGCGGGTGGGGCGGCCTTTGCCGGAGGCTGCGGTGTCTTGGCCGCTTTCGCCGAAGGAGAAGCGGCGGCAAGGGCAAGGAAGGCGACCACCTTGCTGGCGATAGCCTTGGCGACTTCGCTCGCACATGCCATTTCGCGCGAGGGGAAGACCCCTGATTCATCCTTGCGATTGGCGATGAGCAGAACCCCCACCCCGTGCTCGTCGTCGAGCAAAGGGGCCACGATCACCGAGCGCACACGCACGCCGAGCCACTGGTCCAAGCGCTCGTCCGGGCGCAGGCTGGGGTGCAGGCGGACGATCTCAGCCAGATCCCACACGTTGCGCACGCTCGCGGGGCTCGTCCCCTGGGCCGCCCAGCCGACCAGGTTGGAGGGCTCGCGCGGCAGGCGCAACTCGCGGATGGAATCGTTCAGCCACAGAACCGAGCGCAGTTGGTCTTGGAGGTCGGGCACGAAGACTACCGCACGCTCGGCCGCGAAGAAGGATCCCACACGCTCCATGCCTTCAAAGAGCAGATCATCGAGCGTGGCAACCTTGGCCAGGTAGGCACAGATCTCATCGAGTTGAGCGCGTTTTTCCGCTTGGGCGGATTCTCCGCCCATCTGGCGCAACCAGGTAGCCGCATCCATGGCGTATTCTCCTGTGGTTCTCAATCGGTAGCCTGGAGGTAGAAATGAAGGGTAGTTGCGGTACCTGCCCCTACATAACCCGACAGTGGCCCTGACGATTCGTCGAGACAAGATACGTCCAAGATCGCACCGCACGCGTTGTGAACCAGGTGCGTGCCGTTGTAGACTTCACCGCCCTTTCGGGTAGAAGAAAGCCGCCGCGGATGTCGGGGGAAACCATACTCGTCGTCGATGACAGCCCGACGACCTGCAAGTTGGTCGAGTTGTCGCTCACCAAGGCCGGCTACCGTGTGGAAAGCTCGGACACCGGCGAAGGCGGCATCGAAGCCGCTCAGTCGCACCCACCCGACCTCATCTTGCTCGACTATCTCCTGCCCGACCTGAACGGCGACGACGTGTGTCGGGCCATCTCGGGCAATGTGACTCTGGCCAAGATCCCCGTGGTGGTGATGAGCGCCAAGGGCGAAGAAATCGGCGAGAACTTCGCGGTCATGCCCAACGTGATGAACATCATCGCCAAGCCCTTCTCGCCCGACGCGCTCGTCGCCGTGGTCGGCCACACCTTGGAGAAGATCGGGCGCAAAGAGGCCGCGCCCGCGGCCGAGGCCGAGGGCCGCATCGATATCGTGTCGCTCCTGAGGCCCGGCCCCACACCGGATCGCGAAAGCGGCCAGGCCGGCGCCGATGACAAGGACGACAGAGACACCGAGGAGATCCCCCTCGATGGCGCCCTGTCCGGCGACCTTGCGGTGTTCTCCATGGCCGATGTGCTTCTGCTCATGCAAGACCGTGGCCACACAGGCGCGGTCAACCTCTCGCGTGGCCGGGCTCGGCTCGATATCTACCTCGACCAGGGGCGCGTCGACTTCGCCGGGGCACGCGGGATCTCCGACGAGTTTCTCCTCGGCCGTTTCCTGGTCAGCGGCGGGCATCTTTCCGAGTCGGATCTGGTGCGGGTCATCGCCGAACGGCAAGCTGGCGATAACCGGGAACTCCTTGGGGCCGACCTCATGCGCCGCGGCCTGCTTGCGCCCCCGGGGCTGCGCAAGGCCATGGCCAAGCAGACCGCGGCCCTCGTGTACGAGAGCCTGCGCTGGGGCCGTGGGCGTTTCGTCTTCCGCCCCCTGACCGAGCTACCGCCCGCGGCGCGCGACGCCGCCCTGGGCCTGGCGGTCGACGGGCTCATTCTGGAGGGGCTGCGCCGGGTCGAGGAATGGCGGGTCATCGAACAGGAGATCCGCGACTTCGACATGACCTTCGTGCGCAACGAGGACAAGCTGTCGAGTTTCGGCCGCGGCCGGCTTCTACGCGAGGAGTCCACCATCGCCGACCTGGTGAACGGTAGGAACACCGTGCGCGACCTCATCCAGATCTCGAAGATGGGTTCGTATGACGTGACCCAGATCCTGTTCCGCCTGCTGCGCAGCAAGCTCATTCGACGCCGGGTCGCCCCGGTGGTGGTCTAGGGCCGCCATGACTGCTCTCGCCCCCCTTCAGGTCGTATTCTTCGAGTTGCGCGGGCTGCGCTGCGCGCTTCCCCTCACGGTCGTGCGCAAGGTTCTGCCCATGCGCAACATCACGCCGGTCCCATTGGCCCCCAAGGTGGTGCGCGGCATCGCGCCCCTACAGGGTCTCATCCTTCCCGTGCTCGATCTCGGGGTGTGTTTCCATCCGGCCGGCGAGGACTCGGCCGACGAGGTGGCTTTTCGCCCTACCACGGACAAGCTTCTTCTCGTCGAGACCGCCCCCGAAGCCGGGCGGGAAGCAGTGCGCGCCGTGCTCACCGTGGAGCGGGTCCTGGGCGTCGGCACCATTGACGAGCAGTTCAGTCGCCCCCCGCCGGCCCGCCCGTCTTTTCTCTCGGCCACCGTGCTCGACAGCACGGGCCCGGCGCTTCTTCTCGACATCGAGCGAACGATCGACTACGTGCGTGATGCCATCGGGGCGGTGATTGAATCATGAATGAAGCAAGCGATTTGCAGGAACTCCTCTCGACGTTGCACAAAGCCCAGCAAGGCGACCTCACGGTCCGGGCCCGGGTGGCAAGCGGCCCGCTCGGCGAGCTGGCCCAGGCGCTCAACGCCCTCCTCGCCAGCCTCGACCAGCGTGCCACGGACATCTCTTACGCCGCGACCTCGTTCGCCTTGGCGGCGGAAGCGGCCGGCGCCACCCTGCCCGAGATCGCGAACGAGATGGCGCGCCAGCAGGGAGCCGTGGCCGATGTCGCGCGCAAGCTCAAGGCGCTGGAGGCCCGTTCCGAGGAGATAGGTCAAATCGTCGAAATGCTCGACGACGTCACCTCGGAAACAAATAACCTGTCTCTCAACGCCGCCATCGAGGCCGCGCGCGCCGGGGCGCAGGGCAAGGGTTTCGGCCTGGTAGCCGAGGAAGTGCGCAAGATGGCCGAGCGCGCCGCCGCCGCGACCAAGGATATCGGCGCCTATCTCGAAGCCACGGCCACGGCCACCAGCGAGGCCACCCACGCCATCGAGGAGGTGCGCCACATGGCCGACGGCCTTGTCGAGCTCACCAGCCGCGCCGGGGGCGAGGCCGCTTCCCTCACCGGCCTGCGCAAGTCCCTTTCCGATGCCATCGGCCGCCTGCGCTTTGCCGGCCAGGGCGAAACCGAGATCGCGCGCGTCCTTCTCGGCCGCCGGGACGAGCTTTGCCGCATGCTCACGCCGCTCGGTCCCCTCATCGCCGGCACCCACACGCCTCTCGGCGAGGCCCTGCGCAATCTCCTCGCCGCCCTCGGCGAAAGACCGACGGGAAGCAACGCCTAGCATCCGGGCACGATGGCTGGAAGTTCCGATAGCAGCGACGGCAGCGGCGAGCACGAGCGGCCCTCGGAATGGCAGTCGGGCGACGGCGAGATGCTGCGCAGCCTGTTTCTCGACGAGGCCGAGAAGCATGTCGGGCGCATCGTGGAGGCCCAGAAGCTCCTGTCGCGCGCCTCGGCCGCGTCCCTCGACATCTCCCCCGACGTGGTGGACGTGCTCTTTCGCCACCTGCACACCCTCAAGGGATCCGCCGGTTCGGTCGGCTTCGAGGCCGTGGCACGGGCCGCGCACGAGCTGGAAGAGCTGTGCATGGAGATCCGCCGCGGCCAACTGGCTCCCACCTTCGGCATCCTTGAGCGCATTGATGAAGGTGTGGCCGAGATTCGCGCCCACCTCACCAGCGCGCGTCTGGTGGCCCCGCCGCTCCGCCCGGGAGACTCGGGGGAAATCACCTCTGCCCAGACGCGCGAGAGCGGCGAGCGCCGCCGCAGTGGCGATCGCCGGACCCTCATCGACCGGCGGGCCGGCGGCGAGGGGGTGCTACGCGTCGAGGTCGAGCGCCTGGACGCGTTGCTGGAAAACGTCGGCGACCTGGTAATCCTGCGCACCCGGCTCGAACGGCGGGCGCAAGAGATTCAGAGCATCCTGCGCGACCTGGGAACCACCCGTCAGGGTTTGCGCCAGGTCGAGGGCGAGCTCGCGGGCGAGTCTTCCCCGGCGGCGAGGCAGGAAGACATCGGCCGCCTGCTCGACCATCTGGGGGAAGTCGAGGTGGAATTCGCCGACACCCTATCGTACCTCGATCGCACAGCGCGTCGACTGGAAGCCGACGCCGATGCCATGCGCAGGTCGTCAGAGCACTTGGAGGAGCAGATTCGCCGCGCCCGCCTGGTGCCGCTCGAATGGGCCTTCTCCCGCCTGGGATCAGCCCTACGCGAGCTCGAGCGCACCTGCCATCGCCAGGCCGATCTCACGGTGGTGGGCGGCGAAATCGAGCTCGACAAGGCCATCGTCGATCAGCTCGTCGACCCGCTGCTGCACCTTTTGCGCAATGCCATGGCCCACGGGATCGAGCCGGCGGCCGCACGCAGCGAACGCGGCAAGCCCCCGCGCGGTCACATCTCCATCCGCGCCGCCCAGGAAGGAGACTTCGTCTTCTTGACCTTCGAGGACGACGGCGGCGGCATCGATCGCGAGGCGGTGAGGAGATCCCTGCTTCGCCTCGGGCTTCTCCTCCACGACGCCACCCCCAGCGACGAGGAGCTGGTGAGCGCCATCTTCCAACCCGGGTTCTCGACGCGGGCCCAGTCTGACGCGCTGGCCGGCCGGGGCATGGGCATGAACATCGTCAAGCGCGCCCTGGCGCGCATGGGCGGCGAAGTGAAGGTCGAGTCGCAGGCGGGCGCATTCACGCGTTTCCGCCTGTCGCTGCCGCTGGCGGGTGCCATCACGCAAGGCCTGCTGTTCAAGATCGGGGGTCAGGTCTACGCCGTCCCGGCCGCACATGTCATCGAGGTTCTGCCCATCGGGCACAATGTGCTTGCCGGAGACGCGCGCAAGGCCAAAGACAGCGGCGAGCTTCCCACCATCGCGGGGGTGAGCGTCCCCATCCTCAAGCTGCACGCGCTCCTAGGGCTCGAGCTGCCGCCCGGCCATCACGCGGCGGCCCTGCACGTACGCTACGGGGGCCGCAACTTCCTCATCACTTGCGACAAGGTCATCGGCCCCCGCACCGTCGTGGTGCGCTCACCCGGACCCCTCATCGGGCTCATTCCCATCTATGCCGGCGTCACCGCCTCGGGAGCCGGCAAGGCCCAACTCGTGCTCGATCTCGGCATTCTGTCCGACATCGCCCACTCCAAGTCCGAACCGGTCGCGTCGGCTCCCCGCCGCGGCCAGCCGCGCGTGCTGGTGGTCGACTGCTCGCGACTGGCGCGCGAGTCCGCCGCGCGCCTTCTCACCACGGCCGGCTACCAATCGGTCACGGCAGAAGACGGCTGGGAAGCCTGGGAGCTGCTCGGCGAGCGCCGCTTCGACGCCGTGGTGACCGCCTTGGAAATGCCCCGCCTCGACGGCTTTCAGCTCATCGGCCGCATCCGGCGGGAGGCCACCCTGCGCGGCCTGCCCGTCATCGTCCTGTCGGCTCACACCTCGCGAATCGCCCGCGAACGCACCTTGGCTGCCGGCGCCAATGCCTTTTTGCCCAAGAGCCGACACCGCCGCAGCCTGCTCGATGCCGTGACCGCCTGTCTGCGCAACCGCGGCGAGGACAAGGTCCAAGGCGGCGGGCGCGCCTGACCTTTGCGCCGTGCACCCTCGGTTTTTTGAGGGGATTGACCCTGGAGGGCGCGATAAGCACCTGAAATCACTGCCGGCGTCATCTCGCCGGGCCTCGAATCCCGCCGGCACGCAGATTGCTGTTATCCTTCACCTGGTGCCTTGCGCACCAGCCAACGAATAGCGAGGAGCAGCAATGCGAGAGCGAGAAATGCGACGGCGCGTCGAACGTTTCATCCAGTCCCGCCTGCGCAACATGCTGATGCCGGCCACCCTCGGCCTGGGCCTCGCCGTAGGGGGCTGCAGCAGCTCAGCCCTCAACGCCCAGGATGGCAGCAGCGCGGTGGGCAAGAACGACTCGAGCAGCGCCCTGGTCGAGAGCGACTCCGGCTCCGTCAAGAGCGACTCCGGCTCCGTCAAGAACGACTCCGGCTCCGTCAAGAACGACTCCGGCTCCGTGCTGCCAATCCCATCCCCGGATGCTGCGACCGCAGACGGAGCCAACACGAAGAAGGATGCCGGGTTTGCACCTAGGAAGGACGCGTTCGTCGCCGATGGGCAGGGAGGCGAGGACGTGCGGCCATCTGACGCTGGCAGCGCTGTGGACGGCGGCAGCCCGGCAGATGCACAAGCGGCTCTGGATGCACAAGCGGTCGACAGTGCCAAGCAGGACGTGGGTGGCATCGGCGTGAAGTACCTCGCGCAGTTCCCCGACGCCGGCCGCGACCTGCCTCCCATCGTCCCCCCCTACACGGCGCTGCAGCCCGATGCCGGGTCCGTGGTCCTCTACATGGCGCCCCAGCCTCTCTACATGGCGCTGATGACCCCCGACGCGCGCTCGTAGACAGCGAGATGCCTTCGCGGGATCGTCACTTGCTCGCTTCATGATCGAACTCCTCAGGCAGGTCGGTTTCACACCCCGCTCGTGCGTGTGGGAACTGACCCTCGCCTGCAATCTGCGCTGCAAGCACTGCGGCTCATTCGCCGGAACCCGGCGCGACGATGAGCTCGGCCTGGAGGAGAACCTCGGCCTCGCCGACCAACTCGCCGCCCTTGGCTGCCGGCGCGTGACCTTGAGCGGGGGTGAGCCCACCCTCCATCCCGATTGGGATCGGATCGGCAAACGCCTCGCTGATCATTGCGTCAAGGTCAATCTGATTTCGAACGGTTGGCACTGGAACGTCTCCCACGTCGAGCGCGCCAAAGCCGCGGGCCTCGTCGGAGCCGCCTTCAGCATCGACGGCTTCGAGGCCGAGCACGACGAATTCCGCCAGCCAGGTTCGTGGAAGCGGGTGGTCGCGGCCATCGACGCCTGCGTGGCCGGTGGCCTGCCGGTGGCGGTCAACACCACGGTCAACAAGTTGAACCAGCACTGCCTGCGCGAGCTGCGCGAGTTCGTGATCGCGCACGGAGCATTCTCCATGCAGGTGCAGCTCGCGACCCCCTCGGGCAACATGGGCCAGCACCGCGACCTGGTGCTCGATGCGGCGGACTTGGTGTGGCTTGTTCCCGAGCTGGCCGTCTTGTGCCGGAAGAACAGCCCCAAGTTCTTCACCGCCGCCGCCGACGACATCGGCTACTACGGCAAGACCGAGCAGGGCCTGCGCGACGACGGCGGCGAGCTGCCGTTCTGGCTCGGCTGCCGCGCCGGCTGCCAGGTGGTGGGCATCGAGAGCAACGGCAACGTGAAGGGCTGCCTGTCTTTGCCTTCGTCCATGCACGGCGAGGCCCGTTTCGTCGAGGGGAACGTGCGCGACAAGCCCTTGGCCGAGATCTGGAACGCGGCCCATGCCTTCGCCTACAACCGCACGTTCAAGGAGAGCAACCTGACCGGCTTCTGCCGCGTGTGCCGCTATCGCGACTTCTGCCGCGGCGGCTGCACCTGGACCGCGTACTGCCACCAGAGCGGAGGCGGCGAGGGCAATCCCTTCTGCTTCTACTTCCAGGCCGTCAGGCAAGGTCGCTTCGACCTGCTCACCGAGGAGCCGACCCAGCCCGAGCTGGACTTCTTCGGCGGCAGCATCGTACCCACGGCGAGTCTGGTCGAAGAGCCCGCGGACGCGCCGGCCCTTTTCGCCCAGGCGCGCGAGGCGGCGGATGAGCATCGCTTCGAAGAGGCCCAGCGCCTGCTCCTGCGCGCGCACGAGCTTTGCCCCGAGGACCTCCGCGTGATCGACCTCGCCGGCTTCGTGTGCTTCAACCTGCGCGACTACAAGGCCGCGGAAGACTACAATCGGCGCGCCCTCGCCCTTGTGCCGGACCATGCCTTCGCGCACAACGGCCTCGGTCTGTCGCTCGCCCGCCAGGGCAAGCTCGACGAAGGCTGCGCCGCCATCGAGCGCGCCATCGCCTTGGCCCCGCGCTGGTACGATCCCTACCACGACATGGCCGTGGTCCTGGCCGAAGCCGGACGCCATGACGGCGCCCGCGCCGTCCTCGATCGCGGCGCCGCAGCCATGCCCGAAGCCAAGCCCCAATTCGAGGACATCAAGCGGCGGCTCTTGCGCCAGGGCTGAGACGCCTGCATCTGACCTGGAACTAGCCGGGCTTGTCGAAGAGGACCATGCGTTGGTCGTGGCACCGGGCCACGCGGAGGTCGCTGATCCCGGCATGGACGCGATGCGATCTCTCCGACGTGAGGTCGTCGAGGCCGGCTGCTCGCTGTGGCTGGTCGGCGTCGACGTCGATGCAGGCGAGGGCTGCGGTCGTCGCCCGGGAGAACCCCAGTTGCCACAGACCCGCTTCGAGAGGACGGCCGAAGGGACAGCCCATGATTTCGTGGCGAATGCACTTCATGGTCACGAAATCGACGACGGGGCTGAAGGTTCCCATGACCATCCGGTTGAGGGGCACGGCGTCTCCTTCTGCTCCGGGATTTGGCTCGCTCCCGGCCCAGATTGAATCGACAATGCAAAGCCGCTGCAGCGGAAGCTCTCCCCCGAGGAGGGCCTCACTCTGATTGATTGCCAGCAGATAGTCGAAGTTCCCGTGGGAGAGGCTGAAGATGCCACTTCCGCCGTAGGGTTGGGGGTCGAAGGTCCCGAAGTGGTTCTTCATCGTCAGCGTGCATCCGCCGAATTCGTCCCAATGGCCCTTGTTCACGGCGATATTGATCAGAAGATCAATCTGGCGCTTGGCGACGGCTTCAATGCAGCGCGCTGACGTCACGACGGTCTGGTTCTTGGTTGCGGCCGGGATGTCCGTGAAGACGAACCCGCCCAAGAGGGCTTGGCGCCGACCTACGACCACTCCCGCGGGAACGGTGTTTCTCAAGACCCGGCCATACGGGTCGTCTTCGCCAAGCCGTTCGTTGCCGGCGTAGACGCAGATGTTCCCTGCCTGCAAGCCGCAAGCTATCAGAGCCCGACATACCTTGGCCACGACGGCCGCACGCGGCCGGTTGGAACCTACCTCGTTGGTCTTGATAGCCGCCAGGAGGGTGCTCCGATCGCGACGGGTCGGGAAATTGAACAGGGCCTCCCACGCGAGGGGCGCAGAATCGATCCGCGTGAGGGCCACGGCCAGTCCATCGAGGACCGCCTCGACGGCAGCTTGCGAGACGAGCGAATTCTGTGTTTCCGGATCGGCAGGGAAGCGGGGAGCCGACTGGCCTTGCCCGCGAGAACACCCGCTGATCCCCGCCGCAGCCGCTCCTGCCGAGCACCGGCGCATGAACTCGCGCCGTGAGAACCCCCGCTCAGACAAGACCGCTCCTGACCCCGGGAGCAGAAAGCATCCACGGGCTTGTGGGCTTGCAAAGGCTCCTCGGCTCCAGGCCTCTGCGCCCGGGAAAGCAGGCCCGCCGAAGCGGCGGCCGGCTGACGGCGCTGTTTCTGCCTGCCCAAGCAGCCCTCCCGATCATCGACAAAGTCTACTCGATTGTGCTCGAGAAGACTTGATGCTCCAGGGGACTCGCCACAAAGAGCACAGAGAACACAGAGGCCTGAGAAGAAAGGCGTCGTGGGGCTTCGATCTGGACCCTTTCCACCTCCCGTCAAAAAAGCCAACAAAAATGGGGGGTTGCCCATACTGTGCTGCAAGTCACAGGCAGGGACAGGCAGGGTTCATAAATCCGTGTCTGCGGGTGACCGAGAATCCAAGTTGAGATCACTTTACGGGCAAGAGCGACGTGTCCGGCCACTGCGGCGAGTGCCGGGCTCGCCGCTCTTCCTTTAGGACCCGCTCGAAGATATCTGTGCGAATTTGGACGGCCGATCCATCCCGGCTGGCGTCGTTGCTCGTCGTCGCAATACGTCGAGTATTCCTCCTCCTCGCGCCTCGCCAGCCGGGCGCCT
>Ga0172364_10003396_pt1 | contig 12715 bp, 14 predicted proteins | sample LakKivSesite10cm_FD_114545 | JGI IMG/M metagenome (GOLD analysis project Ga0172364, IMG submission 114545) | Sediment microbial communities from Lake Kivu, Rwanda - Sediment site 10cm | ecosystem: Environmental > Aquatic > Freshwater > Lake > Sediment | place: Rwanda: Western Province, Lake... | reverse complement strand
TACGCCCAAATAGCAACGCTGATAACGCCGTACCAATTAAACCTTGGAGACATAATATCCAAAATATACATAGGTATTCCTGCAAAAATGAGCACTACAATACCATTAAAGTAGTATATTGCACCAGGAAACGTGCGTACCATTCTGAGATATGTGAACGGATATACTTTTCGGACCGTTTCCGCAGCACTAAAACTTCCAATAACCAATATAGAAAGAGCAAACATCCAGACAAACATAGCGATAAGGTCTAAACGGTATGTGGGAGGTACTACCTCTTCGTCGTGCATTGTACCAATCGCACTTGCGAAAATGAAAAGGCATGCTCCGTAAGCCATGAGTCTGCGCCCGGTAGCGCCCTTCATGATTCGTACCTGTTTTAAAGAGTAGTAAACGAATGCGAGCGCAGAGACAAAGAAAACGCTGCCCATCGAGTACATGAGGATGTATATGACGTTCACGCCACCACCTCCACAAGCTCCCGCTCGAGCGCAGTCAGCTGCTCGGCTGTAAAGGCCTTCGGGTCAACTGCAACAAGCATGCTCCATTCGCTTGCTGCTACCATCCCTTTTATCTCTTTGAGGAACCTCATCGCCTGCTCGAAACCGTTTACGATTTTTAACATATCGAAGCAGTCCATCAGGATAACTCCTGTCCTATGCTTTCTGGCTATCTCAGATACTATCTGCTTCGCTTCATCCAAGCTGCGCGGGCTTACCGCACCCTCAACTTCCTTGAAACTGACCCATATTATCGGCACCTTCGTAAGCCCGTACCGCTCTTTAACCCTGCCCGGCTCAAGCTTGCTCATGCAAAGTCCTGGAATGCCGTGGGTGACTTGGTCCAAAAAAATCTCATACGCCTTGTCTAGTTTTTCTTCTTTTATAATGTAACTATGGCCTTTTCCTAACGAATATTTTTGTGTGATTTCTACCGCATTTTCTGTTGCCGGCTCAACGATGAAGAGTTTGTATTTTAGAATGGCATAAGCAAAAAATACCCCCCCACATGCAAAAAATAATGTGGCTAAGGGGACTATCTCAAAACCAAAGAAGATTGGGAACATCAGATTTACTACAATTCCGCCAATCGCTGGTATGAGCCCCCCGGTCAACACATATAATTTTCTCTTTTTATCCTTGAGTTCAACAGCTTTAAGATATGCGTAAAAGAACAGAATTATAGCAATGAACATACATATCGCGAGATACATTGATTGCACAGGGAACATGGGGCCGTGTACATCCATAAAACCCCAATAGGCTCTCCATATCCCTTTTACAAATAAGTCCGTTGCCCATACAAAATATAAAAACATAAATCCAATTCCATACAAAATCGGGAGTAGTAGTTTACTCTGTGATAATTTTTTCTGCTCCGTAAACACGAGCGCAAAGTGCAAAACCCCGGGACCTAAAAAGGGCATAGCGGTGTTCAGTATTTTTATCCATATTAATGCTTGAGTCGGCTCCGAAGAGATTCTACTGGCAAACTCGCCAAAAGTCCATACAGCGGAAAGAAGCATCAATAATGAAAAAAGCCTGTTTAATGATTTTTTAGGATTTTTATATAGGACGTAAGCTCCCATGCATATGGAGACAATACCTGCAATAAATGATGGCAATGCCCACGGATTCATTTCTTCTCCTTCAGCTTCTTCTCAAGCTCCCAGATTTTCTCCTTCAGCTCTAACACCTTTTTCTCTCTATCCATTGTTACCTTCTGGAAGCGCTCAAGGTCTCTAATTTTTTTCTCAAGTTCTTTAGTGAACCTCTCGGCTTCTTCAGCCCTTGCAGCCTTTTTCTCAGCTTCAACTTTCATCTCCTCGGCGCGCTTGAGCTCTGTGATGTCCCTGAGGAGAGCAATAATATTTTTGGGGTTGCCCTCAGCATCCTTAAGCAGTGAGTAGGTGACACTCGTCGGAATTTCCCTACCATCCTTCGCACGAATTACTGTTTCGACAGGCTCCACATACCCTGTTTCTATTAGTTCTCCCAAAAGTTTCATGAATTTTTCAATATCTTCTGCTTTAATAATTTCTCCGAACTCATTAAAACTTTTTCCAACTCTTTCCTCTGGTTTAAAGCCGAAAATTTTTGTGTATGCTGGGTTGACATTGACTATCACTCCATTGAGGTCTAACACAATGAGTGCATCAGGCATAGCATTAATAATCGCATCTGCTGCTGCTGCTGCTGCTGCTGCTGCTGCTGCTGCTGGCGGCTTCGCCGCCTCTGAGTTTTCTTTTTTATTCACTTTCATATTCCATCCTTTTCTGCTATTTCCTTTCCAAGTTTAGGTATATTTCCGTTGTTCTTCAATGCCATAACAATAGAGCACGATGTAAGTTTTATGATATCCAAAGGGAATCACCAATTCCATATCAACTCTTTAACTCCTCAACTTCTTCTTCAGTTCTTCCATTTCTTGCTTCATTTTTTCCATTTCTTCTTCCATCTTTTTCATCTTCAGTTCACGACCTACTGTTAAATTACGAAAATCTTCAAGGTCCTTGATTTTCTCCTGTAATTCTTTAGTGAACTTTATCGATTCTTCAGCGCGAGCCTTATCTGCTGCTGCTGCTGCTGAGACGGCTTTTATACGCTCCTCTTCCAGACGCTTCAACTCTGTGATGTCCCTGACTACCGCGAATACTGCGCAGGGATTACCCTCAGCATCCTTCAAGAGTGAAACAGTAAAGCTATCCCAACCTCCCAAGCGATCGAGTACTTCCAAGGGGCCAGCAACCCTCCCTTTCTTTATGGCTTCTCCAATGAGTCCTGCAAATTTCTCCACATCTTCTGGTCTAATGGTCGGGAGATCGAGGCTGGATTTACCGATAAACTTTTTTGCGTTGATGCCGCCCTTGGCCAGATATTCCTCCATGGCTTTATTCATGGAAATGATGTTGCCGTCGAGGTCGGCTATGATTAGACCGTCACCCATAGCTTCAATCACATCTGCTGCTGCTGCTGCTGCTGCTGCTGCTGCTGGCTTCGCCTTCGGCTCAGCCAATTCTTCTTTGAATTCCTTTTCTTTTTTCTTAAACATTTTTATCACACCATTCCTTCCTTTTCTGCTATTTCTTTTCCAAATTTAGGTATGGCACCAAGCGGTCCTGCAATCTTATTTATCTCAGCCCAGGAGCCTTTTACCATGTTGAGCTTTTTTGTTGCCATGAGAATCATGCCGTATGCCTTGCCAGTCATGAGTTTGGTAAAATCTTCTTTTGTGATTTCAAACATGAAGTCAGGCTCTTCAGGTTTTTCTTTTAAGAGTGTGAGCCCGCCGTTGTTTATTGAGATTGTTAAGAATGTATCATCGCCGTTCCTCAATGCCATAACAATAGAGCACGATGTGTCCTTGATTTTTTCCCTCAGATTCTCGTTCTTTCCTGCCATCATGACTGCTTTCTCAGTAAGTTTTATGATATCCAAAGAAAATCACCACACCCCAAAGAAACAAAATTCTAAAATTATCAGGCACAATAATAGTGTCAAAAAATATGTTTTCTTATTTACTCCAACTGCTTGCTTTTTGGAGTTTGTTCTAAAATTGTGATTTAAGATAAAAAGCCGACTTGGTTGCAAGAAAACTGTTTCCATTACCGTCAACTCCTTTCCCCGCTGGTAATTATTCTAATAGGAATACGCGTATATTAACATTACTGGTTTTTTACTGGAAATCTGACAGTTTCGCCTGCACCAAGCTGTTATTGCTCAATTTAACAATTCTCTCTTTAAATATTGTGAAGCACTCGTTCATTCTCAGCCCTATTTTCATCCACCTGATACCAAGCCTTTTCAGCCAAATAAGGTCGCTTTGTGTTAATATTGATTCAATATCTATTCTTGAAATTGCGCTTGCTGTTTTGACACTCTCAAGATACGAGCCCCTAGCGTAAACAAGCCTTTTAGTATAACTCTCCTTTGTTTTTTCAAGATAGCGTGCGAGAATATTCGCAGTTCTCCATATAACAGAATTGTCTGGTATGCTGCCGAGCAGCTTAAAGTTTGCTGTCTCTTTATCAGCCAGCTCCTCAGGACAGACCCCAAGAACATTCGAAATGAACACAATATGGTATTTTTCGCCAAAGGCATGCTCCCTGAAAAACATTTTTATCTTTCTGTACAGCTGCGATCTCGTAAACGGCTTCTGCCTCGTTTCAGGTACAAGCAAAAGCCAGGGACACGCAGGCTTGTAATCGGTCATCACGTTTTCAATAAACTTCAGAACTTTAGGATTCGATGCAAGCTCCCTAATAGTGCCGACAAGCACGTCATCGTGACCGAAAAGAGACGTCTGAGACAGACTCATCTTGCAGCTCATTTTCAATTTAATGGTATGCAGCTGAGTTGCTTTATATTTTATTTAAAAAACTCGTTAATTTTGCCCCTGATGACTCGAAAATGTCAGTTATTGGTGTAGTCGTAATACCACATCAAACAGTGCTCGTGCGCGGGCTGACCGTCGTATGAAGATAGTACCCCCTCATATTTTCCTTATTTCCACACCCATCTCCCTGAGTCTGGCAGAAATCGTACTTGGATGCACACCAAAAAACTTAGCGCAGCCCCTAACCGTAAGCTTGTTTTTGCAGTATAGTTCTTTCAGCTGCTCCAGGTTTAGTTCTTTTTTTGGTCTGTGCACAAGACGCCCTTCCCGCCTAGCTTTTTCCTTACCAGCAAGCATACGCTCCCTTATCACCTCACGCTCAAACTCAGCGAAAGCGCTGAGTATGTGAAAAAGCAATCTGCCATTTGGGGTTGTTGTATCAATATTATCCCCCGTGCTAATAAAACCAATATTGAGGTTTTTGAGCCTGTCAAGGGAATCAACAAGATCACGCACACTCCTACCAAAACGATCAAGCTTACTCACCACAACAGCCTCAAACCTATGCTGCTCCGCATCCCTCATAAGCCTCTGAAACTCAGACCTCATGTTAATGTTCGCACCACTCCTTGCCTCATCATTATAACGCATCACAATCTCATGCTTCCCATATTTGCAGTATCTTTCAATCTGCTCAATCTGCAAATCTGTGCTTTTCGCCTTCGCCTGCGCATCCGTACTACACCTCGTATAAACACATACTCTCATTTTAGACACCATCTAATATTCATAATAATGATATACACATTAGTGTATATAAATATTACTCTTTTTAGACGTCCAATTTGTTTCAACTTATTATACAGCCTCAAAATCTATAACCTCGCATTACAATATGGATTACATGAAAGAAACAGATGAAGAGGAAGAAATAAAAAATGCTTTAAGCAAAGAGGGATATGCATTTCGAGAAGCAGTTCGTGAAAAGCTTCAAAATTTAGGATGGCATCCATCAACAGAATACCCATATTCTCTTGACAATTATTTAAAGGGGCGCATTCCTGTATTGAGAGAACCTTATGCGATAGACATTCTTGGCTGGAAATCAGTTGAGAACACCCCAAACATTGGAAAAAAGAAGATGTTTTTGGTCATTGAATGTAAAAAAGGGTATCAACCTATGAAAAAGTGGGTATTTCTCAAAACAGAAAAAAATCGGCCTTGTGGTTTTTTGTGCATAGAAAATGTTGGGGATATGGACAATCCAACAATCATTGAGACAACTAGGAAATTTAATTTGAAACCAGAGAAAGCAGATATAGTAATTACAAATAATGGCATTTCTTTTAAAAAAAATAAGAGAGAACTAAAGTCTGAAGGACCAGACACTGGCATATATAAAGCATCTAACCAGGTAGTGCACGCGCTATTCGGCATAAAAAAAGAAGTTAAAGATGAGTTTGAAACGGAGTGTATTGGATCAATGATAACTGAGGTTATTTTTCTTCCTATTGTTATAACCAATTTACCATTACATATTGCTGATATACAAATGAAAAATACAAATGATTATACCACCCTAACCGACGATACTTGTAAACAATCTGTAGCCCCGTGGTTAATTTATAATTTTCCTCTCCCAACGTATTTTCATGAGTATCTTACATGGTACTATGATAATTATAGTCAAGCTTATGGTCAAACGTTCCCTTTTGACAAGACTGTTAAAAAATTACCAATCGTATTCTTAAATCTTGATCATGTTGAAAATTTTTTGAATAAGGTCTTCCCTTAACAGTCACTAAACTTCACATGTTGACTCGGAGCCGTAGCAGCCCAGGCAACCAAGCAAAGTGTCGAGACAGTCGTTGTTTATCCCCTTATTTTTTGAGGATAATGAAAGAAGTAGACAGTATGTCTTGATGGGGGTAGAAAAGACCTTTTTTAAATATTGCATGAAACCTTACAAAGTCACGCACACAGCTTAACACAAAAAACGCACCACCTTAACACATCCGTTCATCTCTTATTTTCCTTGTGAATTTTTTTAAGATTCACAGCATGGATATCTTCTAAGCGTTCTTCTATTCTTGCAGGAATATCTTTCCATACATTCACTGGCAAGCGCATGTGATTCCATATCTCTTTTACCAACAACTCTTGCCCAGGCGGGTATATTTGCGTCTTAAAGAGAACTATAAACCCGCCACACTTCTTCATCTCACTAATCTGAATCGCAGGCGCATATCTTAGGAACCATAGTGGTACGATGCCTAAGTATACATACACCAACTTTTTTGGAATAAATGGAATAAGGATTTCATTGGCAGTTACAAATATCATTTATGTGATTAAATATAAGGGATGTTATATGTGAAGATATAAACGATTTGAATGATTTGAATGAAAAGTATTATATATCAATAACAGCATAATCACAAAAGGTGATAACATGTTTGAAAAACCAGAATTTTATGGTAGCACTACTGTGGGTGAACGGGGGCAAATTGTTCTACCTGTCGAGTTGAGAAAAGAGTTCGGTATAAATGCTGGAGACAAGCTTTTAGTTGTTGGCCATAAACATATGGACTTTTGGGGTGTGTACCTAGTAAAAGCTGAAGCTCTAGGTAAAATGAGGGAGATGATCAAGCAAGATATTAGCCAGATGCTTGAGAAAAATAAAAATGAATAGTAGAAAAAGAACTAAATTGATTAGGGAACATGGGTGGTTGTAAATGGTTATGGAAAGGATTGGGAAAACAGTATCAAAATATCCAAAAATGACGATTGTTGCTATTATAACAATAACCCTGATTGCCATAGGCTGCATGCAAATATTCGGCGTTGAGCAGGAGTTTGCAGAAGAATCATTTATGCCTGAAATGGAGATTGTAAAAGCATCTAACGAAATCTCTGAGGAATACACCGCTACATACAGTGTATCAATACTCGTTAAATCAAAAAATGGTGATGTTCTAACCTCGGATGCCCTTGTAGAGATGCTTCAAGTTGAGAATGCCATTATTAATGATTCTGATATTATACCCACGCTAGAAACTCCTGATATGCCATCAGTTAATGTAAATTCTGTTGCAGATGTTATTGCACAGATGGTGTTAGCCCAGCAAAATGTGATGTTTCCGACAATGGATCAGAAGATTTCTGTGATTCAAAACATGAACGACACTCAAGTAAAACAGCTTATAGTAGGGATATTAAGCTCAAACCAAACACCACCCCAGATCCAGGGAATGTTTTCTATGATGTTAACAAAGGATTTTGATCCTGCTAATGGTATTATTAGAGCAAAGGGCACAATAATTATGATAAACCTAAATGCATCAATGGCTAAAGGCGCGGCTTATGGAACTACCACAGAAGAATCACCACTCTCCGCATCAGAAAAACGAATGGCTGCTATCGTTGAAGATACTAAGTTAGAGTCTGCTGAGATGAGGGTAATGGGTACGAGCTTGATGATGGATGAGATAATGGATGCCAACAATGCGTCTATGGCGATACTCTTACCTCTCGCTTTTGGGTTGGTGATTGTTATATTGGCGCTCATATATAGAAATGGTATGGACATGCTGTTTAGCCTTCTTGCACTAGGTTTCGCAATAATCTGGGTTTATGGGTTTGGTTCTGCATTGGGCTATTCATTCAACCCCATGACCACTGCTGTGCCTGTATTGATTGTCGGACTCGGTATAGACTATGGTATACATATTACAATGCGATACCGTGAAGAAATCAGAACAGGCAAGAAAATTAAGCAATCTGCAAATATAACTATAATGTCTGTGGGAATGGCACTGTTGCTTGCTACTATTACGACAGTAGTAGCATTCTTATCAAATTTAGCGTCCCCGATAGGTCTTCTTGGTGACTTTGGAGTTCTATGCGCTATCGGAATTATCGGAAGTTTTGTTACTATGACCACCTTCGTACCTGCGTGTAAACAACTTCAAGACATTCAAAGATTGAAAAAAGGTAAATCATTAGATAGTATGCTGAATAATAATAACACACCTGGCAGGAGAAGAGAAAGAGATAAACTAAAGAATGCTGGCGTGGCAGTTCTTGATAAAACAATGAGTAGCGGAGCAGTGGCTGCAGAGCATCACCCTATGATAGTTATTATGATAGTAATTATAATCACCATTAGTGCTTTGGGAGGGGCATTACTATTGGAAACAAGATTTGATTTTATGGATTTCCTGCCCGAGGATTTGGAAATATCCAAAGACCTAAAATATATGATGAACGAATTTGAGATTGCGGGCGGTGAAGCTGAACAGGTTAATATTTTAGTGAAGGGTGATATTGCAGACCCGGAACTGCTGAGGGACATAGATGAAACTATAACCAATATGGAGAATGATGAATCTGTGATAAAACACGCAGGTGAACCTGATGTTCAGTCAATATTATCCCTTATGGCGGATTGGGCAACTAACTCAACTGAGTTTGGAATGCAGGATTCAAACTATGACCCCATGTTTAAGGAAATCTATGATAATACGATGACTGTTGGCGGTGTACCAAAAAATGATGCTGCTAAAGAAAATATTATAGTTATGTATGACTGGTTGTATTCAAATCCAAACTCCAGGAAGGCAGTTCAGTATATTTTACATAGAACTGATGATGGCAATTATGACAGCACAGTTTTACGAATTTCTGTTATTGTAGGGGACGATGACAATGATGCTATTGAGGGGCTCCATAATGATTTAAATGCGGACAAAAAACCGTTAGAGGACAGTGCAGATAAATCAATAGTAACGGGCGGTGTTATTTTAACAAAAGTAATCATGGATACATTAAATGATAGCCAAATCAGGTCATTGATTATCACAATTGTTGTGTCGCTGATTATTTTGACTATTGTATTCTGGTTCAAGAGGCGTTCTTTAGTACTTGGAGCAATTACATTGACACCTGTAATACTTTGTGTTATATGGACTCTTGGGACGATGTATTTAGCAGGTATCCCGCTTAACGTAATGACTATTACAATTGCGTCTTTAACCATCGGCTTGGGAATCACTTATGGAATACACATAACCAATAGGTTCTTGGAGGATATCGAACGCCATGATACTATAGATGCAGCCTGTCGGAGCACGGTGCGCCATACTGGAACAGCATTATTTGGGGCGGCCGCGACAACTATTGCTGGTTTTGGGATACTTGTGTTTGCGTTAATGCCGCCTCTGCAACAGTTCGGAGGTATAACTGCATTAACTATCCTGTACAGTTTCTTGGCATCTGTCTTTGTACTACCTACGTTCCTTGTCCTATGGGCAAAGTGGAAAAAGAAAAAGTCCAAAGAGAAAAAGCTAGGAAATGAAGATGCAAAAATTTAAATGCGGTAATACAAATGATACAAATCTGGTGATAAAATGAGTGATATTGCAATCCAAACAGAAAATCTAACAAAAAAATACCAGAACGGAGTTTTAGCGTTAAATGCCCTCAATATAAAAATTAAAAAAGGAGATTGTGTTGGTTATCTTGGTCCGAATGGCGCTGGAAAAACAACAACCATAAAAATACTTACTAACTTAATCAGGCCTACATCTGGACATGCATATATCAATGGTATAGATGTCAATAAAAACCCTAAAGAAATCCTCCGAAATATTGGGTCATTAGTCGAAGTACCAGGAGTAGATGAATATCTCACACCTAATGAGATATTAACTTATTTTGGAAAAGTTCATAGGATGAGTAAAAAGGCTATTGATCTAAGAATTAAAGAGGTATTAAAAATCGTTAGAATTTCTGATTGGGAACATAAAAAGATTGGATCATTTAGTACAGGGATGCTGCGAAGATTAGTAATTGCTCAAGCTCTCCTTCATGACCCTGAGATATTAATCCTTGATGAGCCGGTTCTTGGTTTAGATCCTAATGGTATGAAAGATGTAAGAGACATAATTAAACAATTGCAGAGTGAGAACAAAACAATTTTTCTGAGTTCTCATTTACTACATGAGGTTAGTGAAACCTGTACCAAAGTTATCTTGTTGGATAAAGGAAAAGTCGTGGCATATGATACTGTAGATAGACTTAGAAATATGTCAGCGACTCAGAAAATAGATGTTGAGCTTTTGAAACTGCTCACAAAAGAGCAAATTATAGAGATTGAATCAATATCATTAATCAAAGATTTTGATATTATAAATAAACATTTAAAAATTGTTTTTGATGGAAAACGGGATACGAGTTCTCAGATTCTATCCAAGTTAATATCTCTTGGTTTTGAAATAGTTTCATACCACCCTGCAAGTGTTACACTTGAAGATGTCTATATTTCTGTAATGGGTGAAGAAACCGGGGTGAAATAATGGTGTCATTCAAAGGAGAGGTTATGGAAGACATTACCCATACATATTTTGCAACTCAGTATGAACTCAGGAAACATCTAAAGAGAAAACGGCTTATAATAGCGGTAATATTAGCAGTGGTGATACCGATTCTGTTTTATGCTATACCTAAAATTTGGGGTATTGGGTTTGCTGATACCTCCGAATCATTTGTATCATCAAATCTAGGGTATGCAAATATGCTGATTATAATATGCGTCGCATTATTTGCGGGTGATGCCATCTCAGGTGAATTTGAGAAAAAAACCGCGCTACTTACATTTTCGACCCCGCAGAGGCGTATATCAATTTTTGTAGGCAAGTATCTTGCTGCGCTAACTGCTGTATTTATTATTGTATCACTGTATTACATCATCACAACATTAGAGGCTGTACAAATATATGGCATAAATAATATACCCTCCGAGTTGGTTAAATCATATTTACTTGCATTACTTTACGTTTGCAGCGTGCTGAGTCTAACATTCTTTTTCAGCAGCATTTTTAAAGGGACAATATCATCCACGCTTCTTAGCTTTTTCAGTTTAATGATGATACTCCCCATAGTATCGATGCTTCTAACCGTAGCAGGAATAGAGCCGTGGTTTATTGTCACATATTCCGCTGATTTGATAACAGATGTCTTTGTACAGCCAAGCCTTATGCGCGGGGCTAGAGGAGTGCAGGGGGGTGGCTTCACAGAGTATGCACCTGATTTCGGTACAGGTGTTTGGGTAATGGTTGGCTACGCAGTGATATTATTTATCATGAGCATAATCATAGCTGTTAGAAGGGATGTGGAGTGATTTACATGTACAAAGTCAAAAAAATAAAATGGAACATGTTTGTGACGCTGATAATTGGGCTGGCTTTTTTATTGTGCATGCAAACAATATCTTTAGCAGCAATGGGTGATGAATATACCCAACCACAACCAGATATAAAAATAACAAGTATTGCATTCTCAAACGATAACCCGGATGAGGATGAAGAAATTACTATATCTGCAACTGTTTGGAATAATGGTACTATGAATATAACAAATGCTTCAGTTACTTTTTCATATGATATGATCACTATAGAGCAGATAGCCAATCTTTCAATAGGCGCAAAGAAAAACATCACTGTTAATACAACTTGGAAAGCAGTAAAATGGGGGCATAATATCAGTGTTATGCTCAGTGTAGATGGCATACCTGTTAAGGATAGTATTCACACATTCTTATTTTAATCTCAAATTCATTTTTTTCTAAGTACGACAGCGTGTTCTTAACTTCCACACCATAACTTATATTGTCTTTCTCCAAAATAAAATCAAGATTGTTGTCCGACTCTTCCCATCTAACCCCTTTGTACTCGTTTGTGTTACATCCTGCGATTTTAAATCCTTTAATTCTAAACAAAAATGAAAGTAGCATCTCTGCATAATCACCTATCGCTTTCGTTATTATTGGGTCTGAGTAGTGAAGAAGTATTTTCTCTCTTTTCTTGATCTCTCGCTTAATGTATCGAACATCATGTCTGTAAACAAATTTAGCTTTAGGTTTAGTAGTTTTCACTTCTTTCAAAAACCCTTCTTTAAGCAACATATTCACAGCCCTATCGGTAACCCAATGAAAGTATTTTGTCTCAAAGAGCACCTCAATTTGTTTTCTGTGATATGGCATATTAGGATTGCAGGAACTAGCAGTCCCGTAATGATATACCCAGTGATTTTTGTCGTTAAAGAAACTGCGCACATCTTCCACTACATCTTTATCGCTTATTTCTTTTTTAAACTCAGCACCTGCTTCTTTCATATCCCCACTTCACCCCACCACCAAGGCTTTGGATTCATAGGAATTTTGCCGTCGAGCATCAGCTCTTCAGCAATCTCCTACCCTCATCAGTGAGCGCAACAACGCATTCTGCTTTAATCTATTCAGCCGCAGTATTTACAGGCATTACACCGTAAACTTCAGCCTCTACGACAGCCACTTCTTTTCTCTTAACAAAATAGTCTAGTG
>Ga0172364_10003393_pt1 | contig 12722 bp, 11 predicted proteins | sample LakKivSesite10cm_FD_114545 | JGI IMG/M metagenome (GOLD analysis project Ga0172364, IMG submission 114545) | Sediment microbial communities from Lake Kivu, Rwanda - Sediment site 10cm | ecosystem: Environmental > Aquatic > Freshwater > Lake > Sediment | place: Rwanda: Western Province, Lake... | reverse complement strand
AAGAGAGCCTTTTAGGAAAAGGCTAGCGAAAAAGGAAAAGAGAGCCTTTTAGGAAAAGGCTAGCGAAAAAGGAAAAGAGAGCCTTTTAGGAAAAGGCTAGCGAAAAAGGAAATCGAGCGCAAAACGCCGATTTTGCTGACGCAAAATCAAAAAGGTTTTTGAAAGTCCCGGAGAGGGCATTTTTTTAATATGAGCTGATATGAAAGAAATAAAATTTTCAGAAATTGAAAAAGCAATCAATGATTCAGGCTGGTTTTTCTTCGGCGATAAATACTTTAAATGCCCCAGCTTAACTTCTAAAAATATTTCTTATTACGAAAAAAACAACAAACTGCCTGAACTGTGCAATAAATGTTATAAGGCATTGATTTTTTGGCAGGAAAATTATTCACAAGAAACTTTAACCAAATTTTTGGAATTAATTAGTTCTTTTAACATCGCTTACAGTGCAAAATTAAACAAAAGCTTTGCTGTTTTCTATTTCAGAAGAAAAAAAGAAACAAAAGAGTTCTTAAATGATTTAGAGAATAAACTTGCAGAATATAAAATCAATGCAAAAACCAGTTGGAGAAAGGCATGTGCCTACTATCAGGAACTAAAACCAGAATTATGGAAGGATGAAAGAGAACTTATTAGCAATAAATGAGTATTGACAATAAGTAAAAATATTCAAATCTAAAATAAAAAATTTACTCAAATTCTAAATTTTACTTCTTAATTCTGTTCAGAACATCGCATAGATGAATGGCGACAGCGCGCTGCTCTGCGCAAATATTATGAGCAGTGCAGCCAAAACCAGCAGTATGATTACAGGCAACAGCCACCATTTCTTCTTCTTGATTATGAACTTCCAAAGTTGGGATACAAATCCTCCAGCCATAAAACAATCACCTTTTTCTCTATTGATTTTTTGAAAATATTCTTTTATTATAAAATTTGATTAATAGTTTTAAGTATTTTTTTGCTAATTCAAGCTTTTTATTACATGTTTTTTATTATAAAATATCTTTCATTATCAAATATTTCTCTGATTTTGCCTTATTAATGTTTTATGCACCTTCCAATTTAATATTTTATGCACTTTTCAAGACGTTTATATTTTTATTTACTTATTATTTAATTATTATATTATTTACTTATTATTTTATATTATTTTCTTTATCAAGTGGTATTTATATTATTCCCTTTTCTTCCATTTGATTATAAATATCATTAGCGATTATGCCATAGCCCTCGGCATTCAGGTGCAGGCTGTCTTTGTTAAGGAAATACTGCTGATAATTCGGAACATCAAGGATTTGCCTCAAATCTATTAAAGTTATATTGTCCTGAATGCACGCTTCCTTAAGCAGATGCTGCGGCAGCCAAGGATTTGAAATTTCAACCCTATTGGGATTGTTTTCAAGTTGCTCAGCATAGGGGAACACCACAAAGACTAAAGTAAAATTATTCTGCTGTGCGAAATCATTAAGTTCTTTTATCTGCGCTTTTGTATATTCCCAATCGCTGCCCTGCCATTTTTTATATAGCGCTTCAAAATAATATGTATTGTAATTCTTTCCATTGAAATTCAATGTTTTTGCGAGCGTATTTGCAAATACGCAGAGGTGGCACTGCCTTAGTATTATTTCCCTGAACTGCACTTTTTTTGCGTTCACTTTTCCGATATCATTCAGAACAAAACCTACTAATACAATGTCCGGTTTGAATTTTATTCCTTCTGTTTTCATAAGATTGAACTCCTGCGGAAAATCATAAGAGTTTATTCCCAAATTCAAAACTTGAAAGCTCTGATTATTCTTTCTGAAAATCTGTTCCAGCTGCTTGACATAAGTATCTTCTACGGGAACTCCTGCGCCAAAGGTTTCAGAATCCCCTATTACGATAATTCTCTTCATTCCTTTTAGCTTGTCATAACTATATTCATAATCCCTGAATCCTTTTGAGTTTATGCTTATGCTGATGTTGCTGTATGCTCCGACAAAGTTTCCTGTAAAGTTAGGCTTGTACTTGTAGCCGTTAAGCGCGTCTTTTATCTGTAATCCTGGCGGATAGCCATAGCCAGGGGTTTTATAGAGGGTTCTTGTGAGCAGCTCAGCTGCCAATAGGAAAAAAAGAATCATAACAACAGCATATATCATGTTTCCAAGAATTCTTTTTCTCTTCTTTTTTTCCTTTATTCTGGTCATTTAGAATTACCTGTTTTATTTATGTTTTTATGTTTTTGCATTTTAATCAATAAATATTAGTTTTTCATTTGATTAATTTCTTTTTTAAGTTTTTTTATTTCATTTCGTTTAATTTCTTTTAATTATTTTTTGCAGATGCTTGTTTGATTCGTTATGTTTAATATATTTATTTTTTAAATGAATTATAATTTCTTTTTTTAATTTATCCTTTCATTCATTTATGGATTTCTCGCTGTCCCACATATCCTGCGGATTTTCGTCCCTGAAGACTATAAACTTGTCAAACACCGTGCAGTCAATTCCAGTGCCCATCATGCACTTATAAGCATCATAAGGGGTGCAGACTATTGGTTCACCTCTTATGTTAAAGGAAGTGTTTATCAAAATCGGCACTTTTGTCATCCTTCCGAATGTTTTTATCAAATCATAATACAGCGGATTTGTTTCTCTGCGTATTGTCTGCAGCCTGCCTGTGCCATCTACATGAGTGACTGCAGGTATGACTTTCTGCTTTTCCTTCGTTATTGGATACACCATCAGCATGAAGTCTGCTGGAATTGGCACTGGCTTGTCACATTCAAAATAATCATCAGCATCCTCTGCCGCAACTACGGGCGCAAAAGGCCTGAACTCTTCCCTGTGCTTTACTTTCGCATTCAGTATTTCTTTCATCTTGGAATTCATAGGATTAGCGAGTATGCTTCTGCTTCCCAAGGCTCTTGGGCCCCATTCCATCCTTCCCTGGAACCATCCCACAACTTTGTTATCTATAAGCAGTTTGGCTGTTTCTTCCAGCAGTTCCTTTCTGCTCTTGAATGTGTGATATTTTACCTTATTCCTGTCAAAGAATTTTTTTATCTCCCTTGTTGAGAAATGTGGACCCCACAGCGCTGAATTCAGCACAAAATTCCTTTTCTTTTTGAGAAGAGTATTATAGATGTAGTAAGCGCAGCCAAGCGCAGTTCCATCATCTCCTGCTGCTGGCTGGATAAAGAGCTGTTTGAAAGGAGTCTGCCTTATTATCTTTCCATTAGCCAAGCTGTTCAGAGCAACTCCTCCTGCAATGCAGACATTATCCATCTTTGTCGTTTTATGGAGATAGTTCAGCATTTTTATTATCATCTCTTCTGTAATTTTCTGGAGAGAAGCGGCTATGTCCATGTGGCGCTGCTTTACCGGCTCTCCTTTTTTTCTTGCAGGCCCGAATTCCTCAATGTATTTTTTGCTTGGCATATGCATTCTATAATGATAGTCAAAATAAGACATGTCCATAAAATAGCTGCCGTCTTTTTTTATGTCTACAATCTTCTTGAACTTATTATAATAGCGCGGCTTGCCATAGGCAGAGAGCCCCATCACTTTGTATTCGTCATTGTTCACTTTAAAGCCGAGATGGGCGGTTGCTGTGCTATAAAGCAGTCCTATCGAGTGAGGAAACTTTATTTCCTTCTGAAGAAAGATTTCATTGCCATTTGCATATCCGAGGCTGGTTGTTGTCCACTCTCCTACTCCATCTTCAGTAAGTATTGCTGCCTTCTTGAATGGAGAAACCAAAAATGCAGATGCTGCATGCGCAAGATGATGCTCTATGTAAAAGATTTTTCCATTGAAGCCGGTCTTCTTCCTTATGGTTGTTTCAACTCTTAATTTCTCATTCACCCAGCCGGGTATTGAATTGCAGAATGTGGTGTATGACTTTGGAAACATCTCAAGATGCTGGTTCATCACTCTCTCGAATTTCAGAATGGGCTTCTCATAAAAGCCGACATAGTCAACACTGTGTATGGTTATATTTGCTTCCTTGAGGCAATAGTTTATTGCGTTTATCGGAAAGCTTATATCATGCTTCTTTCTTGTGAATCTTTCTTCTTGGGCAGCAGCCACTATGATTCCGTCTTTTATTAGGCAAGCAGCTGCATCATGATAATAGCAGGATATTCCTAAAATATACATTTTTCAACCACCCGATTGCTTCTTTGCATAAGTCCTTGTTTTTCCTAGAACTGATTGTAATAATCTTCAATGTTTTTTGAAATAGGCTCCCTTTCTTCCCAATATGATTCTGAATTTGGCTTTTTCATCTTTAGAAAATGCTTTCCAAACAGTTTTGCAAAAATGGACGTCATTCCTATGCCAATAAAATAAACCACGCTCAGAATTAAAAAATTAAATGTGTTCGCTATAAGCTCGCTGAATTCCTTAAACCCTTTTATAAACCCTCTAAAAAAATCCATAATCAAGGTTCCACCCCTTTAATCTGGTGCAATAATGTGCATTATTCTTTGTCTTTTCTTTGCCCTTATTTGTCTATTCGTCCTTCTTTGTTTCTTCACTTTTTCTTCTTTTTTCTAATTAAGAAGACTATAGTTTCATATAAAATTATTGCTAACAGCAGTACTAAAAAGTATACTTTAAAGCTAAAAACAAAAACCCTAAATTTTGAAAGAACATAATAAGTAGCCAGAAAAAAGAGCGCCATTCCGAATAAAAAACCGAAATGCCTTCCTGCCTTCTCTGCTTTAATATTTTTGGAATGCTTGTTGAAATCTAACATAGGTTTTCTGCACATTACTAATTTATTTATAAATATTTCTATAGTCAATAAGATACTGCAACCTTATGTATTCTGTCGTGTCATTTTTGATAAAAATTGAAAGTGTCAGAGGCTAGAAATCGTTTAAATCAATAGAAGAAATATAAGCTCATATCCTTAATAGTAAATTAAAATGAATTGGGAAATGTCAATCAATAAAATATTAAAAATTTACAAACAATAAAATTAAATAAAAATGAATAATAAACTCAAATAAAATTAATGAAGCGCGTATAGAATCACGTAAAAATCTTAATAAAATATTATTGATTAAGAATTTAATTAATTATACAATAATTTAATTAAGTGTGCAATAATCAAATAAAAACTCAATTAATCAGAAAACGAAGTTTAACCTTTATTCTTGCTTATATTCCTTATTATTTTATCTTTTCTTGCTTTCCTTAATGTCTTCAGTTATTCTTGACAGCTCATTGATGTTTGCTGTGAAAGAAGGAAGCACTTTTTGGAATATTTTTTCCATCGCCTTTATCTCTGTGCCTACATCATTTATGTGCCTATCATACTCTTCAACTTTTCCAAGTAAAGCTTTCTGAAGCTCTGAGAAACTGGCTCTTAAGTCTTCAAACCTCTCTTCCAATGCTTTCATTCTTGCTTCTGTGCGCTCCTTCCATGCAATTATCTTGTTTACATTTATTATGAACTCGTTCCATTTCTCATTGATTATAGCTTCTGATATTTCCTCTATTTTCTCAATCTCCTCATTCCTCATATTGCCAGGAATTGTTGTTTCTGTTCCAACGATGCCTGCTTCAGGTTGCTGGTAAACATCTTCCTCATAATCCTGCTCCGGCATTTCTTTTCGAGGAATGTTTTGTTTTCCGCCTGCTTCGTTAAAACCAGAAAACTGAGGCATATCACCTGCCTGCCCAAATTCAGGAATTGGGTTTCTCACTCCAAAGTCTTCCGGAACTGCCTTGCTTACAACAGCTGCCTTTAGGTCTGCCTGATTCATTGCATCAAAGATTTGATGAGTTTTATAGCCGTCCCTTTGAAGCATCTCAACAATCTGGCTGTTGGAAATCCCCTGCTTTCTAAGATTGATTACCTGCTCTATGGGCACATTTGTTGGAGGACTGCCACCAGACATAACAAAAGGCGCATTTGGTCCAGAAGTTTTATCCTCTTTTTTTCCGAAAAGCGGCACTTTATATCCCTCTTTTTCATTGCAAAATGATTATCAACTGTAATATTTTCATATCTTCTTATTCTTTTTTAAAACTTTCGCTATTTTTGCTGATAACCCTTCTCACAACATTCTCAACATCCTTTTGGGTGATAAAACTTGCGGGGTCCCACATATTCATATAGCGTTCAAGCACAGTTATGTCCTCTTTTTTTGCACACGCTCTCAGTTCATTGACAACAAGTTCCATCTTTTCCTTTATCTCAGCTATCTCATTGCGGATTTCATTAATTTCAGAATTTATTGTCTTAATCTCAAGATTTATTTTCTTATTCGAGTTGAGCATGTTTTCCTCTGTCAACTGGGTTCTTTTTTGGAGTGAAGCATGGCGCTCTTCCAGCATCCTGAGTCTTCTGTCTATGTTGCTCAAATTGGCGCCAAAGTCAGTTGTTACATCAACTGTTCTCTTTTGCTCACTGCCGAAGAGTTTTGCTTCTCCGCCATTCTTTGAAGAATCAGGGATTTCTGTTTCGTCAGGTTGGTTGCCGAACATGTTTTTAGGTGTTTTCTTTTTGTTTTAATGAAGTTTAGACTCTGATTTATAATTTTTTTTCTTTTAGCTATGAATTATTGCCATTCTTGTTCTTTTCATTCTTTTTTTATATCAGGAAATGAAGGTTAAAATGATTTATAGTGTGCATTGATTAAAGTTTTTTAATGTCAATAATTCCTTTCTTTTTTTTATTCTCCTTTTAAATTGTTTTTCCAATCTTTTATTGTAGTATTAACAAAATATTTATAAACAAAACTATTTATAATGAATCATCATGCTGCCATGCTTTAAGGCGATGGCTACATACCACTATTAAATTTCACTTTATATTAAATTTATGTGAGTATATAAAAGTAGTTAACATTCAATTGGTAAATGCAATATAGAGGTCTATGATAATGGCTGTAAAAAGAGGTGTTAGCTGTCCTTCTGAGATGCAGAGGGAGGGCGAAGACAATATTCTCAGAGTGAATTGCGAGCACTGTAGCTATGCTCCTTCTATAGAAGACAGTGCGATGTGCATGGCATCTATGATAGACAAGCTCATAGAAAACTCAGATACCACAAAAATTGTGCTTTCACAAAAGAGGGATTTCGAGTACGATTTCAACCAGGTGCAAATTCTGGTGGAGATTGCCAAAATCTACAACGAATTGGTCAGGAGGAAGAATCTGATAAGCTACCACACTCTCGCATTATTCAATCCCAACTGCAGCAGGTGCATTACAGCGTGGTACAATGAGCTGCATGACCTAGTTTTCAACATGCTGAAGAGCGATCCTTTGGGTGCTTATGTCAAGCTTGTAAGAATGATAAGAAGAGAAAACATAAACATTGACAAGACTTTGGATGACAACTGCATAAACTGTGAAAAGCGCTTTATTTCGCTTTTAGAATACATAAAGAACAAGCTTGAAAACACAAAGATGATAACCGTAGCAAAGCCGTATCTTTCAGGTTACATCCTGGGCGACAGGGAAATCTACAAAAAAATATTCTCTCCTAGTATAAAGCCAGATTTCATGTTCACAAAACTCATGGCGTCCTACCCGCCAGATGCAGAAGAGCTTGACACCTACACTGTGGGAGGCAATACAGAAATAACAATATTCGGGCTGCCAGATTCGATACAATATCTTTACCATCTGACTCCACCTGAGTTCAAGCTTTCTGAGGAAAAATATGACCTGCTTGACAATGCCCGAAGGATAATTGCAGAGCACAAGCCGAGCAAATCAGAGTTTGTGGATCCAGAAAGAATGAGGCACGTCTTCTACAATGTGGGGCATGACTTGATAGAAGAACTTGCCAGCTATCAAAACTTAAAATTAAGGATTAAGGAAATAGATGAATTGACTGATATTCTCGTAAGATATACTGTGGGCTTTGGGCTTATAGAAGTGCTGCTTCAGGATGAAAAGATTCAGGATGTCACCATAAACAGCCCGATGGGGCAGGCGCCAATGTTTATTGTGCATCAGGACTTTGATGATTGTGTAACAAATGTAATACCAACAGCAAGCGAGGCTGAGTCATGGGCATCAAAGCTGAGAATGATGTCAGGAAGGCCTTTGGACGAGGCAAATCCAATACTGGACACAGAAATATCCCTTCCAAATGCTAATGCAAGAGTTGCTGTGATTTCAGAGCCATTAAATCCAAGAGGGCTTGCTTATGCATTCAGAAGGCACAGGGACAGGCCTTGGACACTGCCTCTTTTCATAAAAAACAAGATGATTTCGCCATTGGCGGCAGGGCTGATAAGTTTTCTGATTGATGGTTCAAGGACGCTGCTTGTAGCAGGAACCAGGTCTGCAGGAAAAACATCACTTCTGGGGTCATTAATGACTGAAATAATGAGAAAATTAAGGATAATAACAATTGAGGACACTCTCGAGCTTCCTGTTGGCTCATTGAGAAAAATCGGCTATAACATTCAGCCAATGAAAGTAGCCAGTGCAATGACAAAGGGCACAGCTGAAGTATCTGCTGACGAGGGCATAAGAACCACGCTCAGAATGGGCGACTCATGCCTGATAGTCGGAGAAGTCAGATCTGTTGAGGCAAGAGCATTATATGAAGCAATGAGAATAGGAGCTTTAGCAAATGTGGTTGCAGGCACAATCCACGGAGACAGTCCATACGGAGTTTTTGACAGGGTGGTAAATGACCTGCAGGTTCCCAAGACAAGCTTCAAGGCAACTGACATAATCATCGTTGCAAATCCGATAAGAAGCCCTGATGGCTTGCACAGGTGGAGAAGGGTTACTGAAATAACAGAGGTTAGAAAATTCTGGACAGAGGACCCTCTGCTTGAGAACGGCTTTGTTGATCTTATGAAATACCAGTCAAAGACAGACCAGTTGGAGCCGTCTGACGACTTGATGAATGGCGATTCTGATATGCTCAAGTCAATAGCAGGAAATGTAAAGGAGTGGGCTGGCAACTGGGATGCTGTCTGGGACAATGTGCTGCTAAGGACTAAGATAAAAGAGATGATTCTAGAATATTCCAACAGGCTGAACCTCCCTGAAATACTTGAGGCAAAGCATGTTGTAGTTGCAAATGACCACTTCCACAAGATATGCGATGAGATAAAGGATGAGATAGGCGTAATTGACAGCAAAAGAGTTGCTGTTGAATGGGAAAACTGGTACAAGCGTTACATAAAGAAAAACACTATTTTGACATAATAAAAAATAATGCAATAATAATTCAATGAAAAATATGCTGTTAAATCAAAATAAGCCATTAATTAAATTAAAACATGCTGTTAAATTAAGATACATATAATCAAGATACATATTCAATTATTATTTTTATGTGTTTTTTAATTTGTTTTTTAATTCATTATATTTATTTTTTGAAAGAAGGTTAAATTTAACATTAACAATTAACATTAACAATTCAATATTAGCGATTAAAAAAAGAGGCTGATAGATTGCAACAAATAATTTTCTATAGGTTTTAATGATTTTATTTTCATGATTTGCTGAAAAAGGAATGCTGAAAATGGCTGTGCAAGAAAGCGAAATGACGGATTTGGCAAATAAATACAAGAGCAGGTTGAAGAGCCAGCTGAACTTGGAAGAACAGCAGCCTACTCTGCAGACAGGACAGCAGGCAATCGCCTCCAGGCAGTATGCGCAGTTCAAGATTGAAAACATGCCTGCTGAACTCAATTTTTTTGAGAAGGCATGCAATATTGCAGAAAAAACCTTCAAGATAAAGCCTGATGTGAAAACAGAGCAGCAGATGCAGGAAAACATAAACATCTGCCACTTGAATGTCACTCCTACAGGTGTCATGAGCGCTTCCATATTTTATCCAATAGTAATTGTAATTATAGGAAGCCTCTTCAGCTTTATGATTTTCAAATCCTTCTTCTTTGTTTTCTTTTTTTTGCTGGGCGCAGTTGCATCGATGGCAATAATGCAAAAACTGCCGGAGATGTTCGCAGACAACTGGAGGATGAAAGCCAGCAACCAGATGGTTCTATGTATCTTTTATGTTGCCACATACATGAGGCACACCTCAAATCTGGAACTGGCAGTAAATTTTGCTGCAGAGCACCTAGCGCCACCTCTTTCCATAGACCTCAAAAAAGTGCTTTGGGATGTTGAAACACAGAAGTATGCCACTATCAGAGAATCCCTGGACCACTATTTTGAAACCTGGAGAAAATGGAACCTGGAATTTGTGGAAGCATTCCACGTGGTTGAGAGCTCATTGTATGAAACATCAGACGACAGAAGATTAAGCCTGCTTGACAGGTCATTGTCATTAATACTTGAAGAAACCTATGAAAAGATGCTCCACTATGCCCACAATCTGAAATCACCAATAACGATGCTTCATATGCTGGGCATCATAATGCCAATACTAGGTCTTGTGATACTGCCGCTTGTTGTAAATTTCATGGAAGGAGTGCAGTGGTATCATCTTGCGCTATTCTATGATTTAGCGCTGCCCATCGGCATTTTCTACCTGGGCAAGAGCATTCTTGGAAGAAGACCCAGTGGCTATGGTGACACAGATATTTCGCAACAGGATCCGCGGCTAAAGTATTATGAGAATGTGCTGATAAAAATCGGAAATACCCAGTACGCAGTGAGTCCGCTCCTAGTAACTGTAATAATTTTTATCGTATTCCTTATAGCAGGGCTGAGCCCGATAATCATAAGAATGATTTCACCTAATTTTGACATGAGTTTTTTAGGACTTGACTTTCTAGGCTATAGAGAATCAGCAAAGATTCCTGGAAAGATAGTAGGCCCCTATGGAGTTGGAGCAACAATATTAAGCCTGTTGATTCCGTTTGGCATAGGACTCTCAGTAGGTACATATTTTTATCTCAAATCCAAAAATCTTGTGAAATTAAGAGACAGTGCAAAGAAGCTTGAAGACGAATTTGCTTCTGCACTCTTCCAGCTCGGCAACAGGGTTGGCGACGGGCTTCCAATTGAGATTGCATGCGGCAAAGTAGCAGAGATCATGAAAGGGACTGCATCAGGAAGCTTCTTTGAGCTTGTAAGCATAAACATAAGCAAATTAGGCATGGGAATCAACCAGGCAATATTTGACAGGAAACAAGGAGCGTTAAGGCGTTTTCCATCTAACATGATTGAAAGCTCTATGAAAGTGCTTGTTGAGAGTGCAAAAAAAGGCCCACTGGTAGTTTCACAGGCATTGATGAATGTATCGCGCTACATAAAAGAGATACACAGGGTTGATGAAAGACTGAAAGACCTTCTTTCAGACATCATTTCCTCAATGAAGTCGCAAATATCATTCCTCACCCCTGCAATCGCGGGCATAGTAATCGGAATCACTTCCATGATTACCCTGATAATAGGAAAACTTACTGAACAGATGAAAATCATGCAGCAGGGCGGTGGCAGCACAGATTTTGGAACCGCATTGAATATCGCAAACTTTTTTGGAGATGGCATTCCAACATATTATTTCCAAATCATAGTGGGAATATATGTGGTTGAGATAACCTACATACTGATTATAATCGCAAACGGAATAGAAAACGGCGCTGACAGTTTGGGAGAGCGCTACAACATAGGAAATTCCCTTCCAAAGAGCATATTCCTGTACACAATGATTTCATTGATAGTAATGCTGGTGTTTAACATAGTTGCATCAAAGATAATGGTAACTACGCTAACAGTAGGAGTATCTGGATAATAGATGCATAAATCACAAAACTTTTTCTATTAAAATAAATCATATCACAGAAATCAAATGAAATGCGTCGGCCGGGATTCGGACCCGGATATGCGGCTCACCTCTAGTTTTCCTAATGGAAGGCCGCAGTCATAGCCGTTAGACCACCGACGCATAACTTAATGAGAATTTTGGGAACATATTTAAATTTTATTGTTTTGCTCTTCAGAGCAAAAATTTTATAAATCGTTCCATAATCTCTAAGCTAATGCCTCCGTAGCTTAGCGGCAGAGCGCGCGACTGTTAATCGCGAGGTCGCCAGTTCAATCCTGGCCGGAGGCGCATTTTGGGCCCGTAGCTCAGTCTGGTGGAGTGCTCGACTGATAATCGAGTGGTCCGGAGTTCAAAAACCCTTTTCGCAAGAGAAAAGCGTTTACAGAATGCGGAACGCTTCACTGCGTGCGCGTTCCTTAAGATTTTCTTACAGAAAATCGCGCTTTATCGGAAAAGGTTTGAAAGTCTCCGCGGGCCCACTTTCTTGTTTTAATCTTATTTTAATCACATTCTCCTCCTCAAATTTTTTTAAAAGAAAAATTTTAAATAATAGATTATTTTATTAATACAGCGATGCCTTCAAAGAATAAAACTCCGACTGAAAATTTGATTGAAAATATGTGCGAGCTGTGCTGCAAAAGAGAGACATGCGATTATTTCAACAATTTCTCATCAAGGCTTTCCCCCAAATCCAAGAAAGATGAGATTAAAGGATTCTCAATAAGCATAATGGAATGCGAAGATTTCAAGAAAAAATAAGGAAAAGAACGTTTATTCTTTTTTACATAAAAATATTCTAAGTATGCTTCTTTTTTGCTTTATTAAAATTTTTAATACTTTGTCCTTTAGGGCAAGGATTTATTTTTTTGTGTGGGCATATTATTTTTATTATTATTCTTTTCTTTTGCTTTCTTTTTTATGGCCATTTAGCCCTTTCAGGGCTTTGCAACTTATTTTTCTTTTTTTATTTCTTCCTTAGCTATGAATTATAATTACTTTTTTTCTTTCTTT